>Ga0182015_10002696_pt1 | contig 20928 bp, 20 predicted proteins | sample 712P3MmetaG_FD_120478 | JGI IMG/M metagenome (GOLD analysis project Ga0182015, IMG submission 120478) | Permafrost microbial communities from Stordalen Mire, Sweden - 712P3M metaG | ecosystem: Environmental > Terrestrial > Soil > Wetlands > Permafrost | place: Sweden: Stordalen | collected...
CCCCGCCGGCGAGGATCAGCCGCAAGGCTCTTGCGGCAGAGCAGGCGCGGCTGGCTCGCTTCTTCCAGGCCATCAACAAGCATCGCAAGGCACTCGACCTGGCAATCGAGGAGAACTTCGGCGGCCAGCTTGACCCGGCTGAATGGAGAATCGCCTTCGAGTCTGTCGAGCCGCACGACGCCAACCGCACGATGGTCGTCACCGGCGATCACTCTGCTGTGCTCAACGCCTATGTCGAGATCCTCAAGGCGAGCGCCGGATCACGTTTGGTCGGCCTGCTTCCGCACCGCCGCCCGCATGCGGAGCAGGTCTTCGAGGCGCTCCTGGCCGACGACGGACTGACCAAAGATCAAGTAGCCCTGCTGAACGAACTCTACGTTCTTGAGGGGCGACTTGAGCACGCCTCGCCGGATGTCGATGCGGGAGAGGTCCGCGATGGTGTCGAACGGCTACGCGAGTCGCTCCCCGGGTTGATCGAGGGTGCGCGTGTCTGGCTGGGTCGCCACGGCGTCGAGCTTGGGTGAGGATTCGTTTTGGGCACCGACCCCGTCCCAGTGCCCAAACCCCATCAAAACGCCCTCAATCCCGTCGCATCGAGCGTGGCGTCAGGAACCAAAAATCCGTTGCTACGCCTGCGATTCCGGCCATTTTGGCCGCTCATGCCCCCGCCTCCTAAGCGGTAGATCCAGGTTCGACTCGTGGCGGGGGCATCTCTCTGGAAGCCCTGTGTTCAAGCGGCTTCTATGCCCCGGCCCGTGTTAGCGCAAGCTCTGCTCAAGGTGAGCGGGTTCCATCCGGTCTGGAATAAAGAATGACCTCCTGAGCAGGGAGAAAGCGGCTGTATCGGGCAGCCGCGCCCCGCGTCGGGAGGTCACCTTCATGGCGCAGGATGACGAGCCGGTCGGACTGGACGGGTTGCGGGTTGAGTTCGACGACGAGCGGGTGGTTTCAGACGCCGGGGCGATGCTCGTGGCGACGGTCGCTGAGCGTCTGGGGATCGAGGCGCTCAGTCCGTCCGCGGCGTCCTCGATCAATTGCGCGAGCCGCGTCGCGCCCTGGCGACAGTCGGCACGTGCTACGAGGCGTGGGGTACCGTCCAATGTGATGGTTCTCGCGGCGCTCTCGGCCACTTCTACGCTCGCCAGCATCCGTCGATAGATCAAGCGCTCGCGGCGAGTGTCTTCGCTGTGATGACGCGCTCTCGTCCATCGGCAGAGACGAGCACGACGGCGTAGCCCTCGTCGAACGCGCGCGTGATCTCGTGGCCGGCATGAGGCGATGCGGCGTCGATGAACGCGGCGTGCTCGGGGTAGGGCGAGTTGCCCTCGATCGCCAGGTCGATGGCGCGGTCCATAGCCTTCGCTGTAGGCGACTCGGAGGGATTCACGTTGTGCGCCATGCGGCGATCATCTCCTTGTAGTCGGCGCGAACAGCGGTGATCGCGGCTCGCATCCCTTCCCCAAGGGTACCGGCATGGAAGGCCGTCGCGGGCGCCTTCTCGCCGCGACGATTGTGCCGGTGCATGTCGTTGACGCCGTGCGCACCGTCGTAGACGCGGACCGTCGCCTCGCGACCCTCGTCATCGACCGTGAGGATCACCGCGTAGTCCACGATCGTGCGGCGGTCGGTCGTGAACTCCACGACGATGCGAGCGCCGATCTCGTAGTCGAGCACGTCGCGGTAGCGCTGGCTCATGGAGACGAGCCTGCCAGCGAGCCCGGACGCCACAATCGTTTGGGCAGCAGCCCCATTCCGCTGCCCAAATCCCGCCAAATCGCGCCCAATCCGGCCCCATCCACCTCCCCCACAAAAGCCCGAATCGTCAGTATTCGCCTATAGATCCGGCCTTTTCGGCAGCCGCGCGCACCAGCCTCCTAAGCGGTAAATCCAGGTTCGACTCTTGGCGGGGGCACTCTTGCCCGCAAATCGAGGGGCAGGTCCGGTGCGCTGGCTAACGCTGGGCGCTAGTTCCGCCCGCCCCCGAACAGCCGCAGGAAGAACAAGAAGATGTTCACCACATCGAGGAAGATGCCGGCGGCGAGCGGCACCGCTTCGTTCATGCCCGTGCGGCGCATGCGGTTGAAGTCGAGCACCGTGTAGGCGCCGAAGATGCCGAGCCCGAGCAGCGCGTAGATGACGTTGCCGCCGGGGATCGACACGAACACGGTCACGAGCCCGAACACGATCAAGGCGAGCAGCGCAAAGAACAGCAACCGGTAGCCGCCGGAGAGGTCCTTGCGGATCGCGTAGCCGACGCTGCCGAGGCCGCCCACGAACAGGGCCGTGGCGCCAGCCGCCTGCCAGACGGCGTCGGGCCTGGCTTCGGCGTAGCGGTGCAGCACGCCGCCCATGCCGAGCCCGAGCAGCAGCCCGGCCGCGAACAGCAGCGTGATCGACAGCGCCTCCGAGCGGCGCGCGAGGTTCAGGCCGATGATGCACACGAAGCCGCCGATGAAGCAGACGATCGAGGCGCCCTCGGCGATTTCGCGCCCGAGGTAGGAGCCGAGTGCGAAGAAGCACAGCGTGACCGCGACGAGTCCCATGACCTGTCCGAAGACTCCGGCTACGCCCACGGTCTCGACGGAGCCGAACATCCCTTCATTCCTGTATCCGGCGAGCTGCGGCATGCGGCAAATGCTACACGTCGCGGCGAGCGAGCCCGCGCCGATGGAGCCGCTAGCCGCAGGCGCTCGCGGCCTGCAAAGTCAGCTAGCTCGAGCAGCGACGCAGGGCGCGGTCAGCCCGCCGCGGCTCCATCGTCCTCGCCCTCCTCGTCCTCGTCCTCGTCATCCTCGCCCTCGTACAGCGACTCGCGCGCGAGCTCTCTCGCGCGGCCGTCGAACAGCTTGATCTCGAGCAGGTCGTGGCGGTAGTCGTCCGGGGCGATCAGTGTGAAGCGCTCCTCGATCAGCGGGCACTGGTCGACGGCGAGCTCGGCGAGCTCGGCGGTGACGATCTGCCCTCCGGAGATCAGCGGTCGGCCCCACACGAGCGTCATCGTCGCGCTCGCCCCCGCCTCCCCGCGCCACGTGCCGATGATCTCGTCGCACAGGTCGAGCTTCCAGTCGGGGTTGCGCTCGGCGGTCTCGTCGGTGAAGTCGACGTACGCCGAGAAGTCGCTCGGCTCCTCCCCCTCGCCGCCCGCGATGAAGCGCACGTAGCCGAACAGCTCGTAGCCGGTCGAGGTCACCGCGGTGCCGGGCACGTAGGTGTGCCCGTGCCATGTGCGATCCGGATACCAGACGATCGCGCCGGGGCCGCCCAGATCCTGGTCTTCCGCGTCGAGGCGCAGCGCCGCGCCCAGGAACTCCTGGCACAAACGCTCTTCCCAGCGGCCGTACGGAAGCTCCTCCTGGGGAGGCTCGGCCGGGAAGCGGGGGACGAAGCGTTCCTCGGGAGGCATCGCTGCAGGCAGCCTAACCGGCCGGCGGACGCCGTGGCTCACGCATCGCGAAGCACGGCCGCGGCATGCTCCGGCGCGACGATGTTGAGGTTGACGTCGGTCGAGAGCTCGAGGCCGGCGAGGTGCGTCAAGCGCGGCAGCACGTCGATGCGCCAGCAGAAGTCCTCCGCTCCGCGCGGTGCCGTGCGCACCCACAGGTTCAGCGGCGGGCTCGAGCCGAGGTGGCGCGCGAGGCGCCGCAGCCCGTCGTGCAGCAGGGCGGCGCCCGTCGGCCCGTCGTCCTCGAAGCGCGCGCGCGGCCTGCGCGGCGCGAGCATCAGCTGGAACGGCAGGCGCGAGGCGTACGGCGCGATCAGCACAGCCTCCTCGTCGATCGCCACGATCCGCTCGCGCCGGCGAACCTCCTCGGCGACGAGATCGCCGAGCAGGCTCTGGCCCATCGTCCGTGTCGTGTACGCGCTCGCGCGCTCGCGCTCGCGGGCGACCGTGGCCGGCACGAAGTCGAGCGCGTACAGCTGCGCGTGCGTGTGCGGCAGCGAGGCGCCGGCCTCGCGACGCTCGTTGACGATCAGCTGCAGGTAGGCGCTCCCGGCGTGCGCGCGCATCCGCTCGCGCCAGGTGTCGACCGCCGCGATGACCTGCTCGAGCGCCAGCTCCGCGAGCGACAGCACCGGCTGCGGGCCATTGACGATCACCTCGTGCGCGCCGGTCGCCGGCTGCGAGGCGAACAGCTCGGGCTGGCCGCGTGCGTCCAGCGGCGACGGTCCCGGGGAGGATGGGCCTGCATCCGCCTCGGCTGGTGTCAGCGCCGGGTACAGGTTCGGCACGACCCGCACGGTCCATCCGGGCGAGTCGGCAGGCCCGCCGCCCGGGCGCAGCGCGTAGAGCTCCGGCGGCGTGCGATCCTCGTGGCCCTCGGCGAACGGGTCCTTCTCGGGGTCGATCGGCTCGGGCGGCTCGCAGCGCGGCTCGCCGCCGGGGCGGCGCGAGCGCTCGCCGGCGACGATCGTGCGGTGCCCGCTAAGCGGGTCGATGCGAAGCTCTCGCAAGGTCAAGCGTCCAGCGCGTAGCGCCTGACGGCGGCTTCGAGCTTGGCCACGCTGAGGAACGGGCCCTGATGGATGAACTCGCCGCCGCTGCGGTTGACGAACACGGTAACGGGCGTGTTGCCCGAGTCCGTGACCGCGAGGCCCGCCGCTCCGCTCGGGTCGTAGAAGCTCGGGTAGCTGACCGGGAATGCGCGCAGGAACGCGAGCGCATGGTCGCGGCTGTCGTTCGAGTCGATCCCCAGAAACGCCACTTCGCGACCGCGGGAGACGGAGACGCGCTGGAACACGCCGAACTCCTCGCGGCACGGTTCGCACCAGGAGGCCCACTTGTTGATCACGACTGGGGTTCCGCGCAACGCGTCGAGGCGCGCGCGCAGCGCGGACAGGCCGCCGGAGACGATCTCGTTGGCCTGCACGTGCAGCGCCGCCAGCGCCGGCGGCGAGCCTGCCAGGCGCGCGCGCATCTGCGTGAGCGTCAGCTTCGACGGCGCCGGCGCCGGGGAGCTCCGCAGTTGGAGCAGGCCGACGACCAGCACGACGAGGACGGCCGCGATAGCGACCGCGATCGAGAGGCTCTTCGGCGTCACCGCCGTAAGGGTGTCAGATCGCGTGCACTTCAATCGCGCCTCCGGGTGCTATATCCTGGTGTTAAGTCAGAGCCGGGCCGCTACCAGCACCCGGCGAAGGGCGCCGTGGGGCGCCATCTTTCGAGTCGCGCCGGAGCAGGAGCTTCGATAGCGGCTCTGTCTCGAAGTCCACAGCCTGCAATGGCCGAGTCCACCTCAGTGGCCCTCGCGGCCGCGACCATTCCCAGCTCCGCCGAGATCGCTCGCGCGGAGAAGTTCGTGCGCGAGCGATTCGTGCACGAGGGCGAGGATCCCGCCATCGCGCTCGCGCCGGGCACACCCCGCCGGCGGGCGCTCGACCAGGCGCTCGCGGAGCTCGAGGCCGACCCCAAGACCAAGAATCCCTCGACGGCCTGGCGGCGCGAGTTCTCGCTGCTGCTCGGGCTCGAGCGGCTGCTCTCCGACGAGGAGCCGAAGCTGGAGGACGGGACGGTGCTGTCGGCGCACCAGGTCGACGCGCTGTCGGGCACGCTCACGGCGCTGCTCGCCGAGGCGCAGCAAAGAGCGGATGGCAACGGCCGCGCGTCCGCGTCCGCATCTCCCGAGCTGCTTGCCTCGGCGGACATCCTCGGGCCGGACGGCTCGGCAACCGCCGCCGGCCGGGAGGCTCCCGCGGCAGCGGTTGCCGAGCCCGAGAGCGTCGAGGATGACGAGGAGGACGACGAGCTCGAGGACGACGAGGACGACGACGAGGACGACGACGAGCTCGGGCCCGTGCAGCGCGCCGCGCCCGAGGAGGACGAGGACGAGGACGAGCTGGAGGAGCCAGACGAGGACGATGACGATGACGACGAGCCCGAGGAAGAGCTCGAGCAGGAGAGCGACTCCGAGGAGGAGCCGCGCGATTGGGTCGACGAGGACGAGGACGAGGAGGAATCCCTTGCCGACCAGCCCGAGGATCCGAACGCCGCCAAGCGCTTCTGGTTCGAGCACGCGACCGGCGCCGGTAAGACGGTCGCGGCGCTCGGCTTCGTGGAGGCATCGCACACAGGCGGCGTGCTGATCCTCACGCACCGGCGCAACCTCGTCGACCAGTTCCTGGGCGAGCTGCGCGATCGCGGCTACTCCAAGCGCATCAGCCGCCCGCTGTTGAAGGGCGAGGATTCGGTCAAGGGCCCGGTGACGGTCGAGACCTACCAGTGGTTCGTGCGCAACGCGGGCAAGATCTCGAGCGCGTACACGATCGTGATCTGCGACGAGGCGCACACGGCGCTGGGTGAGAAGACGAGCGGTGCGATCCGCGAGTGGACGGGGCCGATCTTCATTGGCATGACCGCCACGGGCGCGCTGATCGCGCGCCACGTGACCGACCTGTTTCCGACGCAGACCTCGCGCTTCGACCTCGCGCAGGCGGCCCGGCGCGGCGTGATCTCGCCGCTGCGCTGCGTGCGCATCTCACCTGGAGTCGGCGTGCGCACGATCGCGAAGGTGCCGCTGCGCCGGGGCGAGGTCGACACGGAGTTCGACCAGGACGAGCTCGCGAAACTGCTCGACCAGCAGCCGTTCAACCTTGCCGTGGCGAACCTCTACAAGACGCGCTTCAACGGCGTTCCGGGTGTCGTCTACGCGGCCGGCGTGCGCCACGCGTACAACCTCGCTGAAGCGTTCCGCGCGGAGAACATCAAGGCGCAGGCGGTCTCCGGCGAGACGCCCAAGCGCGAGCTGGTGGAGATCCTCGCGCGCTACGAGCGCGGCGACATCGACGTGCTGATCAACGCGCAACTGCTCGCCGAGGGTTGGAACAGCCCGCGGGCGACGGTGTGCGTGCACCTCGCGCCGACGGCCTCCAAGCGCATCTACCAGCAGCGCGTCGGGCGCGTCACCCGTCGTCACCCGGGCAAGGAGGCCGGTCTCGTCGTCGACTTCGTGCACCCGGCGACCAAGCACGACGACCCGGTCGTGACATTGCATTCGCTGCTCGACCGCGACGTCTATCGCGGCGGAGCGATCGTCGTGGGCCCTGTGCGGCGCGGCCGCGGCCGGCGGATGCGCGTGGAGCGTCGTGTGCTGCCGGTGTGCGCGGAGGAGGAGCGGCGCTTTCAGGTGTTCGAGCGCGAGCTGTGGCGCATCGCGGTCGAGCATCTCGACTACGGCGAGCAGCATCTGTGGGCGGCGCTGGCAGGCGCGCGCGTGGCGCCCAACGGCTGGCGCCGGGCGCGGGCGATGCTGCACTTCGACCGCACCGGCGAGCTCAAGAGCCGCTTTCTGATCACGGCGGTCAAGCGCAACAAGAACGCGCAGCTGCGCCTGCGTGCGCTCACCGACTTGGCGGCGCTGCGCGACCCGGACGCGTTCGACGAGGCGATCGACATCATCGGCGGCTGGCCGCGCGAGGAGCGCAAGGAGGCGACGAAGGTCATGCTTCGCGCGCTGGTGGAGCGGCGCATCGGGCGCCGCGACCAGGCGAACGCGTGGATCTGGCGCCTGGCGGAGTACACGCGCGACGTCCACGAGGAGTACGCGGTGCAGCGCTGGCCGGAGACCAAGCGCCTGCTCGGCCTGCTCGTGAACTCGGCGGGGGGCGCGCACGCACGCAACGCGCGGCGCCTGATCCATGCGGCGCGCAAGCAGGACCGTCGCCTGGCGGCCGCGCTCTTGGCGGCGGCGCTCGCTCACACCCCCGAGGCCGAGGAGGCGCTGCGCGGCGCGCGCACGCGCATGGCGCGCAAGCCGCCGGCGCTCGCGCGCGAGCTGCTGCGCAACTTCCCCAAACGCCGCGCGCGCAACACGCGGCGCAGGCGCAAAGGCGCGAAGGTCGCGAGCAACGGGGCGCGCCCGACCGCGCAGGTGCCGGCGATGAGCGGCGCGGATGGTCTGGGGGAGTCATCCGCCGCGAGCGAGTCGCGCACGCGGTCGGCGCTTGCGGTGGAGACGCAACTGCAGAACGAGCTGCGCCGCGACGTGCGCGAAGCGCTCGACCACAACCCGGCTTAGCCGCGGTCGCTAGCCGATCTCGCGCAGGTGAACCTCGCCGGCGCCGATCGCCGTGCGCCGCCCGTCCGCGAGCACGACCACGAGCCGCCCGGACTCATCGATCCCGTCGGCTCGGCCGTGCTGGTCGGGCTCCTCGGCCCCGTGTGTGCCCCACGCGATCTCGCGGCCGCGCAGCGCGTCGCGGGACCGCCATGCCGCGAGCGTCGCCTCCTCGGGCTCTGCCAGCCGCCGCGCGAGCACGTCGAGCAGTCGGGCGAGCGTCGGCTCGACGTCCGCAGGCACCAGGCCGAGCGTTGCCGCCGGCAGCCCGCCGACGGAGCGCTCACGCACGCCGGTGTTCGGTTGCAGCTCCGGGGGCAGCTGCTCGAGGTGCACGGCGACGTTCAGGCCGATGCCGAGCACCGCCCAGCCCTCCTGCGGTCGGCCTTCCACGAGGATGCCGGCGAGCTTCGCCAGCGCCGCGCTCGCACCCGCTGTGTCGTTCCCGCGGGCGCTCGCGCCGAGCTCGACGACGACGTCGTTGGGCCACTTGATCCGCGCGCGCTCGCCCGCGACGTCGCACACGGCGACGGCCGCGATCAGGGGCAGCAGCGCCGGTACGTCGCGAAGCAGCAGCGAGGCCAGCAGCGAGCTTCCCGCCGGTGCCGACCAGCGCCGCCCCTGGCGTCCCCGTCCGGCCGTCTGCTCTGAGGCCGTGACGAGCGTTCCGTGCGGCGCCCCCGCGAACGCGAGCTCGCGCGCGCGCGCGTTGGTCGAGCCGGTGCGGCGTAGATGTAGCCGTGGATGGCCGATGCGCGTGTGGTCGGGTGTGGCTCGAGCGGACGCTTGCTCGCTCACGCGCGGCGCACGGTCAGCTCGGCGTCGGAGCCGGCACCCAAGAGCTCCGCGGCTGAGCCGCGGTTGACGGCCAGCGCGACCATGCGCGTGGCGTCCTCGTAGATCAACAGCTCGCCGGGGGTGACCTCGGCGAACGTCGCCGCGTAGCGCGCCGTGCGCACAGCGCCGGCGTGGCTGATCGTCAGCGTGTCGCCGGGCATCGCACCGAGCGCGAGCAGCTGTTCCTCGGTCGCGTCGAGGATCAGGTTGCCGAACGTGTCGCCGCGCAGCACGTGCACGGTCAGCGCGTCTTCGCTGAGCTGCGCGGTGGGCAGTCCCACGCGGCGCAGCTGCTCCACCCCCAGCGGGTCGCCGACGGAGCTCAACGGCTCTCCCGCCGCGAGCGCCGCGGCGACCGGCGCGAAGATGTCGCGTCCGTGGAAGGTGCGCGACACGGGCTCCAGGCGCTCCGGCGAGTGACCGATGTCGACCGCCTCGGCGACGCCCCCGAGGCGCTCGGCGGCGGGCATCAACAGCCCGTTGTCGGGTCCCACGAGCAGGTGGTCCTGGTCGACCGTGCGCATCGCGACGGCGCGGCGCGCGTGACGCCCGACGGCGCTGACCCCGGGGTCGACGATCGCCAGGTGGACGCCCGCGGGCAGGAACGGCAGCGCCGAGCGCAGCACGATCGCGCCGGAGCGCACGTCGTGGCGCGGGATCGAGTGCGTCAGGTCGATCACGCGGGCGCTCGGGCAGCGGCGCGCCATCACGCCGTGGCATACGCCCACGAACTCGTCGAGCAGGCCGTAGTCGGAGAGGAACGTGATGACGGGTGAGAGCGCTCTATCGGTCATCGGTCGCTGGAGGCGCAGCGTCGGCGAGGAGGGCCGCGATCATACCCTCGACGTCGTACGGATCGGCCTCGATATGCGGCTCCAGGCCCGCCTCGCGCAGCGCCGTGCTCGTCACCGGCCCGATCGAGACGATGCGCGTGCCGGGCGACAGCCCCGCGCCGCCGCCGGCCGCCTGCAGGAAGAAGCGCACGGTCGAGGACGACGTGAAGGTCACATAGTCGGCGCTGCGTACGTCCTTGAGAGCCCGCGACGTGAGCGGCTCGGCGACGGTCTCGTAGAGCTCGAGGACGTCCACCTGGGCGCCGCGCGCCCGCAGCGCGTCGGGTAGCACGTCGCGTGCCTCGCGCGCCCGTGCGATCAGCGCGTGCCTCACCGGCACCGATGCGAGCGCCTGCGCGAGGGACTCGGCGACCGCGCGCTCGGGCAGCACGTCGGCGACGATGCCGCGCTCGGCAAGCGCGCGCGCCGTGGCCGTTCCGATTGCCGCGATCCGCGTGCCCGCGAGGGCGCGCGCATCGCCGCGCGGATGCGTGCCGTCGTCGAGGCGCTCGAACAGGCCGGCGACGCCGTTGGCGCTGGTCACGCAGATGAGGTCATACGGCTTCGGGTCGAGCGTCGCGTGCGCCGTGTCGGATAGCTCGTGCACGCGGATCACCGGCGCCTGGATGACGCTCGCGCCGAGCGCTTCGAGTCTCCGCGCGAGGCCGCTCGCCTGCTGGCGCGCTCGCGTCACGGCCACCGTGACGCCGCGCAGCGGGCGCGGCTCGAGCCACGCGAGCTGCTCGGCGAGCGCGGCCACGGCCCCGACGACGGTGATCGCGGGCGCGCGAACCTGCTCGCGCCGCGCGGTCTCGGCGATCGTCCCGAGCGTCGCGCTGACAGTGCGCTGGGCCGGCAGCGTTCCTGCTTCGACGATCGCCGTGGGCTCGGACGCGGGGCGCCCCGCGTCGATCAGCGAGCGCGCGATCTCCTCCAGCCGGCGTACGCCCATGTAGAGCACGAGCGTTCCCGGGAACGCGGCCAGGGCCTGCCAGTCGACGGCGCCTTCGTCGTCGACCTCCCCGCCCCGGGTGGCGCCGTCGGCCTCGCGTCCGGCATCCTCGCGCGTCTGCCCGGTGACGAGCGCGACCGCGCGCGCGAGGCCGCGATGGGTCACGGGGATGCCGGCATAGGCGCTCGCGGCCACCCCCGCGGTGACGCCTGGCACGACCTCGTAGTCGATGCCGGCGGCGCGCAGCGCGAGCGCCTCCTCGCCGCCGCGTCCGAACACGAACGGGTCGCCGCCCTTCAGGCGCACGATGTCGTAGCCGGCCTGCGCGCGCTCGATCATCAGCGCCTCGGTCTGCTCCTGCGGCACCGACGGGCCGCCGCCCTCCTTGCCCACGAACAGCAGCTCCGCGTCGGTGCGGGCGCCGTCCAGCGCCGTGTTGGGGATCAGGCGGTCGTACAGGATCACGTCGGCGCTCGCGATCAGCTCGAGAGCGCGCGCGGTCAGTAGGCCTGGATCGCCGGGCCCAGCGCCGACGAGGTGGACCTTGCCGCTCACGACGCCGCCAGCTCCTCGGCCTGGCGCAGCAGCTCTGCACCACCCGCCGCGTCGAGTCGCGCCGCCACGCGCCGCCCAAGCGACTCGGGGTCGGTCCCCGTTTCGGCGAGCTCGTCGCTGACCCACGCCGAGCCGTCGGGAAGCCCGACCCATGCGCGCAGACACAGGCCGCCGTCGCCTGTGGGCACGGCGTACGCGCCCAGCGGCGTGTGGCAGTTCGCGTCCAGCGCGTGTGCGAGCGCGCGTTCGGCCAGCAGACACGCAAATGTGTCCTTGTCGGTGAGCGCCTGCACGGCCACGCGTGTGCGCTCGTCGTCGGCGCGCCCCTCGAGCGCCAGAGTCCCCTGTCCGGGCGCGGGCACGAAGCGCCCGACGTCGAGCACGCCGCCGGCCTCGGACTCGCGGGCGAGCCGCTGCAGCCCGGCGCGCGCGAGCACGATCGCATCCAGGCGCTCGTCGGGGTCGCCGAGCTTGCGCAGGCGCGTGTCGACGTTGCCGCGAATCGCCACCACCTCGAGGTCCCCACGCGCGGCGCTCAGCTGGGCGAGACGGCGAATGCTGCTCGTGCCAACGCGCGCGCCGGCGCGCAGCTCGTCGAGTCCGCTCGCCCCGCAGAGCACGTCCTCGGCGCTCGCGCGGGCGGGTGCGCCCAGTAGCGCGAGCCCCGCGGCGAGCTCGCCGGGCACGTCCTTGGCCGAATGCACCGCCAGATCGATCTCGCCGGCGACGAGGGCGGCCTCGAGCTCTGCCACCCAGCGCGACTTGTCGCTCGCCGGCGATGGCCTGTCGAGATCGCCGCTCGCGAGCATCGGCACGATCTCGACGACGCCGAGCATCTCGGAGATCAGCTGGGCCTGTGCCAACGCGAGCGCGCTGCGCCGCGTCCCGATCCGCATCAGCGGGGCGTGCGGGGTGGGTGGGCCATCAACGGGCCCGGCGCTTGCTTAGATCGTGAACCTCCGCGAGCTCCGGCGGCGCTTGCTGGCCATCCTGCACAGCACCGAGCTCGTCAGAGGCGTCCTCGCGCAGCCCGAACAGCTCCCGCACGAGCTCGAGGCTTGCGTGGCCGCGGTCTTCGCTGAGGCTGCGCAGGCGGATCGTGGGCTCGTGCAGCAGGCGGCTCATGACGGCGCGCGCGATCGCCTCCACGCGCGCGAGGTCGCGCTCGGAGGCCGACTCCCAGCGTGCGGAGTTCTCGGCGAGCACCTGCGCCACGATGTCATCGCCGTGGGCTCGCAGCGCGCTGACCGTCGGCAGCGCGTCGAGCTGGCCGAGCCAGCGCGCGAAACGGCGGATCTCCTCCTCGACGATCTCTAGCGCCTGCGGCATCTCCTCGGCGCGCGTGCTGAGGTTGCGCGCGACGACCGCCTGCAGGTCGTCGATGTCGTAGAGGGTGACGCCGTCGAGCTCGCCGCATTCCGGGTCCACGTCGCGCGGCACGGCGATGTCGATCAACAGCAGCGCCCGCCCGCCACGCTCGGCCATCACGAGCTCGAGCTCGTCGCGTCCGACGATCGGATGCGGCGAGGAGGTCGAGGACAGGACGATGTCGGCGTGCTCGAGCTGGTCGGGCAGTTTGTCGAGCCCGACGACCGAGCCGCCGAAACGCTGCGCGAGGCTGATCGCGCGGTCAGCGTGGCGGTTGGCGACGAAGATCGTGCCCGCGCCCTGCTCGGCGAGCGCGCGCGCGGTGAGCTCGCTCGTCTCGCCGGCGCCGAGGATCACGACGTGGCGGTCCTCGAGACCGCCGAGCACGCTCAGCGCCAAATCGACGGCCACCGACGGGACGCTCACGCGGCTGGAGCCGATGCCGGTCTCCGAGCGTACGCGCTTGCCGGTTCTGAGCGCTGCCGCGAACAGGCGGTTGGACAGCGGCCCCGTGCAGCCGGCTCGCATCGCGTTCTCGTGCGCGCGTCGTACCTGGCCCTGGATCTCGGCCTCGCCGATGATCATCGACTCGAGGCCCGCCGTCACGCGGTAGAGCTGGCGGGCGGCGTCGCAGTTGCGCGGCGAGTAGATCGCGTCGGCGAGCTCGGTCGGGCGGATCTCGGCGCGGCGCGCGAGCAGGCCGAGCACGTCGGCCTCGGCCTGGACTAGACCCCCGCCCGCCCCGCCGACGACGAGATACACCTCGGTGCGGTTGCACGTGGAGATCACGACCGCCTCGCGGATCTCGGCGGTGGCGGTCGCCTGGCGGGCGAAGTCGCCGGCCTCGCGCTCGCTGAAGGCCAGCCGTTCGCGCAGCGCCACCGGCGCCGTCTTGTGCGAGATGCCGAGCGCCAGCAGCTCGCCCGCCTGCCGCCCTTCACGGGCGGTGCCAGCGAGCGCGCTCATGCCGGCGCCGACTCGCGCTGCTGGTCGTGGTCGCCCGCGCGCCCGTGCGCGCTCGGCGCCGGCGTTTGCTCGGTCATGCTCAACAGCTCGCCGAGGTCGCGCTCGATGCGGCTGAGGCGGATGGCCATGATCGCCACGTAGATCAGCACGATCACGAACAGCACGACGTAGGCGCCGGCCACGTACTTGCCCGCCGTGTGCAGCGGCAGCGCCGGGATCTCCCCCGTCGGGGACAAGGCGGCCAGCATCGCGGCGGGCGTCACAGCGCGGGACCCCCGCTCGCCCGAGCGGGCAGCGTCGTCACGTGCTGTAGGGATGGCACGGCGCTGCGAGGCCGCGGCGTCGCTCCGGCCGTCTCTCCGGCCAGTCGCCGGCGCAGCGCGCGCAGCTGCGCGCGCGTGTGCTTGGCCGTCAGCTCGTACTTGCACAGCGTCGCGAACAGCAGCGCCAGCGCCGCGAGCGAGACGAGGAACGTGAGCGCCATCGCTCCGGGGAGGTTGGAGGTGCTGCCGAGCACGCGCGGGTGCAGGTAGGCGGTCGACAGGCGCACGGCGATGAAGTTCGTCGGCACGAACGCCCCGGCGGTGATCGCGAACACGGACGCGTAGCGCGACTGGCGCTCGGGGTCCTCGATCGCGAAGCGCAGCGGCTGGTAGGTCGCGTACAGCAAGAAGATGATCAGGAACGACACGAGCGTCGGCTCGCTCCACACCCACCAGTGCCCCCACGAGCCCTTCGCCCAGATCGAGCCGGTGATGAGCGTGCCGACGGCGAAGATCAGGCTCATGTGGATGACGACGTAGGAGCGCATGTCCCAGCGCGGGTCGCGTGTGCGCAGATGCTGGATCGCGAGCAGACCGCCGAGCACGAAGCCGCACAGCGCGATGATCGCCAGCGGCACGTGTACGTAGAAGATCTTCTGCAGGAAGCCCTGTTCGGCTTCCAGCGGCGCATAGAAGAAGACCATGCCGAGCGAGACCGCCATCGCGACGGCCGTGGAGATGCTCAGCGTGCGCAGACCCTTGCCGTACATGGCTTTGTTAATCCTCCAGGAGGAAATCGAACAGGGCGTAGGCGATCAGCCCGAACACCAGATCATAGAGGCCAAGCGTAAGCAGCCAGCGGATCGGGACCCCACCCACCCCCACACGGTGGGCTTGCACGAGCAGCGGCGAGACCGCGCGCGCGCCGCCGATCACGATCGGCACGAACAGCGGCAGCGCGAGCAGCGGCCCGAGCAGGTCGCGCGCGCGGGTGCGCACGGCCATCGCGGCGACGAGCGTGCCGATCACCGCGACGCCGATGTCGCCGAGCGCGAGCGTCGCGACGAGGCCGCCGAGAGCGGGCCCGAGCGGCGCGCCGAGCAGCAGCAGCGCGAAGGCGGGCACGGCGACGAGCTCGAGCACGACGAGGAAGGCGAGCAGCGTGAGCACCTTCGCGACGAACATCGCGCTGCGGTCGACGGGCGCGAGCAGGAACCCGTCGAAGCCGCCCTGATCCGCGTCGGCGACGAACAGCCTGTTGACGCCGAGGATCGCGGCGAACAGCAGCGTCACCCACAGGATCCCCGCGGCGAGGTCGCCTTCGACGCTGCCGCGGTTCAGCGCGAAATGGAAGATCACGAACGTGGTGATCGCGAACAGCGACATGCCTGGCACGGACTCCAGCGTGCGCAGCTCGACGAGCAGCTCCTTGCGCAGCAGCGCGCCCACCGTGCGCCAGAGGCCGACTGCCTGCACGGTATGTGTCGGCTCGCGCGTTCGCTCGCGGGTCTCTACGCCGCTCATCTGTAGAGCTCGGCGATCTCGTCGCGATCGACGTCGGCTGCTGCCCGCAGCAGCGCCTGGTGTCCGGCCCGCAGCCCGAGCACGACGTCCGCCTCTGCGAGGCCGCCGCTCGGGTCGTGGCTGCAGATCACGCGCGTGCGCTTTTTCCCGTTCCCACCCACCCCGATCAGCGGCGCCACCAGCTCGACGGCGGCGGGGTCGAGGTTCGAGTGGGGCTCGTCGAGCAGCAGCAGCTCGGGTTCGCTCAGCACGGCGCGCGCGACCGCGACGCGCTGCACCATGCCGCGCGAGAGCGTGCGCAGCGGCTCGTTCGCGCGTGCGCTCATTGCCACGGCCTCCAGCAGCTCGCCTACGCGTTCGTTGCCGATGCCATGCAGCCGTGCGTGGAAGCGCAGGTTCTCGCGTGCGGTCAGCTCGCGGTAGAGCAGTGGCTCGTGGCCGAGCAGGCCGACGTGTCCGCGTATCGCCCATGCTTCCTCGGGAAGCTTGTGGCCCATCACGCGGATGTTCCCGGCGTGCGGGCGCAGCAGTGTGGCCAGCACGCGCAACAGCGTCGTCTTGCCGGCGCCGTTGGGGCCGAACACGACCAGCGTCTGACCCTCGGCGAGCGACAGCGAGACATCGCTTAGCGCTTCGCGCTCTCCGTAGTGCCGAGCCAGCCCCTCGAGCTCGAGCGCGGGCATGCGCGCATCGTATCCGCAAGCCGCAACGAGCTCGAGCGTGGCACCTCGGCGGAGATCTACTGCAAAAGGGCGATATGGCCGCACATGTTTTAGACGCGGGGGAGCATCGCGCTTACGCAACTCTTCTGTGTCAGTTCGGGTTTTTAGGGCATGATCATGTCGTGCGCTTCGAACGATCGCATCGCGTAGCGGTGTCGTCATGGATCCAAGAGACTGGCCACTCGATCCCGTAGCCGCCGCGGCGGTCGTCGTGCGCGTGGTCGAAGACCTCGACGAGAGCGACGAGGATCGACGTGACGAGCTTCTGTACGACCTTGTGAGCGCGGCGTGGGGGACCCTCTGGGCCCTCGACCAGTGAGGACCTAGACGTGCAGCGCGCGCACGCTCTGCGCCCGCGCGATCAGCTCGCGCACGGCCTGTTCGCCGGCCTCGCCATCGCCGTCGCGCAGCAGCGCGATCGGGTCGGGGTCGCCGTTCACGATCCCCTCGAAGAAGTCCTTGCGCTCCTGGTAGGTCGGCAGCGTGCCCTTCGCCCAGCCGCGCGCCTCGTTGAGCAGCACCGCGAGTCGCGCGTAGGACTCGCCGAACTGCGCTTCGATCTCGCGCTTCATGCGCTTGGCCAGCGCGGGCGAGGCGCCGGCCGTCGAGATCGCGATCGCGAGCGGGCTCATGCGCACGATCGCCGGCAGGATGAAGTTGCACAGCGGCGGAACGTCGACGACGTTGACGAGCATCGCGCGCCGCTCGGCGTCGTCGTACACGGCGATGTTGACGTCGGTGTCGTCGGTAGCGGCGATTGCCATGAACGCGCCCTCGAGGTCCTCCGCGCCGGCGTAGTCGCGGCGCTCCCAGCGGATCGAGCCCTCGCGCGCGTACTCCTCGAGCGCCACCTCGGCCGCGGGGGCGATCAGCGTCACGTCGGCGTCGCACGCGAGCAGCCCCTCGACCTTCTCGAGGCCGACCTCGCCGCCGCCGATCACCAGGCAGCGGCGTCCGGAGAGCTTCAGGCAGGCGATGTAGAAGGGGGTGTCGAGCATCCCCTGCACGCAGCTCTGATCGCAGGTCCCCCTGCGCAGCTGACAAACGCACTCCTTGCCGGCGTAGGCCTGGGCGGGCATGTGCTCAAGAGTAGTGCAGCCGGCCGGCTCGGCTCAACGCGGCAGGCCGCGCCCGAAGGCCCTCGCGGCGACGCGCGCGAGCGCCACGGAGCCCTGGCGCCAGGCGCGATCGCGGTCTGACTCGCGCTGCGAGCGCAGCTTGGCGACCGCGCGCATGGCCTTCAGGCTGGTGGCGTCGTAGGGGCCCCACCACAGGCCGCGCATCGCCGGCGGATCCCAGGTGATGAGCTTTTCCTGCGCGCATGCGCGCACCCCGGCCTGCCCGAGCGTGCGGCCCAGGCCGCCGCCGGCGGCCGCGCCCCAAGGTCCCCGGGAGACGGTCGGGCCGGGCAGGTGGTCGTTGAGCCAGACCATGCCGGCGTGCAGCTCGCGCGCGATCCTGATCCCCTGATAGCGGTCGGCCGTCCACACGGAGGCCCCGAGGCAGTAGTCGCCGTCGTTGGCGGCGGCGATCGCCTCGTCGATCGAGTCGACGGGAACGACCACGAGCACCGGCCCGTCGATCGGCTCGCGCAGCACGCGCATCTCGGCGCCTGCGCCGCTGAGCACCGCGGGCGCGTAGAACGCGCCCTTGCAGCCGGCCGGGCTGACGGGTCCGCCGCAGTGCAGCTGCGCGCCCTGCGCGACCGCGTCCCGCACGAGTGCGTCGACGTGCTCGGCGCGCCGCGCGGACGCGAGCGGGCCTACCTGCACGCGCGGGTCGGCGGGATCGCCGACCGTGAGCGCGCGCGCGCCGCTGACGAGGCCCGCGAGGAAGCGCTCGTGCACCTCGCGGGCGACGTACACGCGCTCGATCGAGCCGCGCGCCTGTCCGGCGGCGGCGCAGCCCGCCCACAGCGCCGCGGCGATCGCGCGGCGCAGGTGCGCGTCGGCGAGCACCAGCATCGCGTCCTTGCCGCCGAGCTCGACGGTGACCTCCTTCTCGCGCGAGACGCACGCGCGCGCCACGATCCGGCCGACCGTGGGCGAGCCCGTGAACAGCACCTTGCCGACGGGCGCCTTGGCGAGCGCCACGCCGACGTCGGCGCCGCCGTGCACGACGCGCACGAGGCCCTCGGGCAGGCCCGCCCGAGCGAGCACGCGCGCGATTCGCTCGCCGGCGAGGCACGCGCGGGCGGCGGGCTTGAAGACGACGCCGTTGCCGGCCAGCAGCGCACCGGCGATCTGCCCGAGCGGCTGCGCGAACGGGGCGCTGCCGGCGCCGATCACGGCGAGCACGCCGTAGGGCTCGAACGCGATGCGCGCGCGCTTGGCGAGCGTCAGCGAGCGGTGGATGCCGACGCGCCGTCCGCCGAGCAGCTCGGCTCCGTCCTCGGCGATCCACTTGAGCGCGTCGATCGCGGCGAGCAGCTCGAGCGAGGCGACCTCCGCCGGTGGCCTGCCCTGCTCGCGCGCCAGCTCCTCGGCGAGCTCGTCGAAGTCGTCGATCACGGCCTGCGCCATGCTGCTCATGTAGCGCGCGCGATCCTTCACGCGCAGCAGCGCCCACAGCGGCTGGACCTTGGCGGCTGCGTCCACGACCGCGTCGATCTGCGCGGGTGCCGTGGCCGTGACCGTGCCGAGCACCGCGCCGGTCGCGGGGTCGCGCGCCGTGAGCTCGACTCGCGGGGAGGTCTCGCTCGGCGCCTTGGAGGTCTCGCTCGCGGGTGCGCTCATCGCACGGGCGATTATCGCGGCTCTGAGCGGCGCGCCCGGCGGATCCGCTGCAGGCGCTCGGCCAGCTCCGCCTCCGCGTCGTCCGGCTCGTAGAAGCGCGCGCCGGCGACGCTCTCGGGCAGGAGCTCCTGCGTGCAGACGTGTCCGGGGTGCGCGTGCGGGTTGTCGTAGGTCGCCGGCGGGCCGGCAGCCTGTCCGCCGGCACCAGCGCGATGATCGGCGAGCGGGCCCGAGCGTAGCCAGCCCGGCACGGCGCCCGCGCCGTGCTCGCGCACGTGGCGCTCGGCGGCCGCCAGCGCGACCCCGGCGGCGTTGGACTTGGGCGCGAGCGACAGGTAGATCGCGGTCTGCGCGAGCGCGTAGCGCGCCTCCGGCAGTCCCACGTGCTCGACCGCCTGCGCGGCGGCGGTCGCGAGCGACAGCGCGCGCGGATCGGCGTTGCCGATGTCCTCGGAGGCGAGGATGATCATCCGCCGCACGATAAAGCGCGGGTCCTCGCCGCCCTCGAGCATCACCGCGAGGTAGTACAGGGAGGCGTCGGGATCGGAGCCCCGCGTGGCCTTGATCCACGCGGAGATGTAGTCGTAGTGGCGGTCGCCGCCCTTGTCGTAGAGAACCGCGCGGCGCTGCAGCGCGTCCTCGACGCGCGCGAGGCTGACGTGCCGCTCGCCGAGCTCGGCGGCTGTCGCGGCGGCCAGCTCGAGCGCGTTGAGCGCCGTGCGCGCGTCGCCTTCGCTGCGCGCGGCGAGGAACTCGATGGCCTCGTCGTGCACCGGAAGCGGCGCGTCATCTGCGTCGCGTGCGCCGGTGGCGGCATTGCGCAGCACCTGCGTCAGCTCCTCGCTGTCGAGCGCCTGCAGCGCATACACCCGGACCCGCGACAGCAGCGCGCCGTTGACCTCGAACGCCGGGTTCTCTGTGGTTGCGCCGATCAGCGTCACGAGCCCTTCCTCGACCGCGGGCAGCAGCGCGTCCTGCTGGGCCTTGTTGAAGCGGTGGATCTCGTCGAGGAACAGGATCGTCCGGGTCCTGCCCGCCGCGCCGCCCGTGTCGCGTCGGTGCGCGGCGCGCTCGATCACGGCGCGCACGTCCGCGCGGCCGGCCGCGACGGCGCTCAGCTCCTCGTACGCCGCCCCGGACTGCTCGGCGACGATCCGCGCGAGCGTCGTCTTGCCCGACCCGGGTGGACCGTAGAGCACCATTGAGTGCGGGCGTGCCTGCTCGATCGCGGTGCGCAATGCCGATCCGGCGCCGAGTAGATGCGCCTGTCCGACGAACTCGTCGAGGCTGTGCGGGCGCACGCGGACCGCCAGCGGACGTGCGTCATCGTGCCCTCCACGCTCCTCGCCGCTACGACGTTTGGCCATATTCGCGGTCGCATCTTTAGCCAGTTCATCGTGGGAATCGCTATCGAAAAGGGTATCCACTCAGGTGAGTATTGCTCGCGCACGATTCGGCCCACCAGCCGGGGCGCGCAGGGCGTTCCGCGACACCCGCCGAACGTATAGATTCCGTGAAGGAAATTGACAACCCCCGACCCCATCCGAATCGAAGGTTTCGCAGTTGAGCGCGAGCGTCGCTGAGCTGCGGCCCTCGGGAGGGGACGGCCTTGGGTTCCTCGACGTCGGGGGGGACATCGTCGGGCGCTCGCCGCTGCAGCTCTTCTGGCGCAGGCTGCGCCAGGACCGGGTCGCGCTGGTCTCGCTCGGCTTCATCGTGTTCCTGATCGTGATCGCGCTCGCCGCGCCGCTCGTCGTCAGCCTGCTCGGCCTGCCCGGACCGTATGTGCAGAACCTCAACCTCACCGACTCGTTCGGCTCGCCGCTTGGGCCCAGCGCGGCTCACCCGTTCGGGGTAGACCAGCTTGGTGAGGACGTGATGTCGCGGGTGATCTACGGCACGCGCGTCTCGCTCGAGGTGGGGATCATCGGCACGGGGATCTCGACCGTGATCGGGGTCACGGTGGGTGTCGTCGCCGGCTTCTACCGCGGCTGGGTCGACACGGTGCTGTCGCGCTTCATGGACATCGTGCTGTCGATCCCGATCCTGCTGCTCGGTCTCGGACTGGGTGCCGCCTGCGGCGTGCATGGCTGCGTGAAAGGCCTCGTCCAGCCGGGGTTGA
>Ga0182015_10002697_pt1 | contig 20924 bp, 21 predicted proteins | sample 712P3MmetaG_FD_120478 | JGI IMG/M metagenome (GOLD analysis project Ga0182015, IMG submission 120478) | Permafrost microbial communities from Stordalen Mire, Sweden - 712P3M metaG | ecosystem: Environmental > Terrestrial > Soil > Wetlands > Permafrost | place: Sweden: Stordalen | collected...
AGGACACGGGCCTCGGCATCCCGCTGGATGTCCAGGCCAAGCTCTTCCAGGCCTTCACGCAGGCCGACAACTCCACCACCCGCAAGTTTGGGGGCACCGGCCTCGGCCTCGCCATCTCGAAGCAGCTGGTCGAGATGATGGGCGGCGAGATCGGCGTCCGAAGCGAGCCCGGCAAGGGGTCGACCTTCTGGTTCAATGCGAGGCTCGAGAAGCAGACCGGGCCCGCGGAGCCGGCGCCGTCCATCTATTTCCGGGACCTCTTCGACCTGAGGGTGCTGGTCGTGGACGACAACGCCACCAACCGGCAGATCCTGCGCCACCAGCTCTTCGCCTGGAAGATGCAGAAGGGCAGCGCGGCGAACGGCTACGAGGCGCTGGACCTCCTGCGGACGGCGGTCGCCGACAAGAAGCCCTACGACCTCGCGCTCCTCGACATGCAGATGCCGGAGATGGACGGGATGACGCTGGCCCGCGCCATCAAGGCCGACCCGTCGATCTCGTCCACGCGGCTGATCATACTCACCTCGATGGGCTACATGCACTCGCAGACCGAGCTCAAGGCCGCCGGCGTGGACGCGTACCTCGTGAAGCCCGTGAAGCAGTCGCGCCTGTTCGACTGCCTCGTGAACGTCCTCGGGCGCGCCGCAGCCGAGCACGTCTTCACGAAGGCGCCGAACGACGCCCCGGCGGCGGCTGCGTCGGAGGAGTTCATCCATGCGCGGCATGCCCGCATCCTCCTCGCCGAGGACAACATCGTGAACCAGAAGGTGGCGCTGGCCCAGCTCAGGGGCCTCGGCTTCACGGCGGACGCGGTTGCCAACGGCCACGAGGTCCTGAGCGCCTTGAAGCAGGTGCCCTACGACATCATCTTCATGGACTGCCAGATGCCGGAGATGGACGGGTACGAGGCGGCGAGGCTGATCCGGCAGGCCGAGCACACGGCGCACGCCAACTGGAAGGCGCCCGTCAGGATCGTGGCGATGACGGCGAACGCCATGACGGGCGACCGGGAGAAGTGCCTCGCCGCCGGGATGGATGACTACCTTTCGAAGCCGGTGCGCAAGGCCGAGCTGCAGTCCGCCCTCATGAAGTGGATCTTGCCGTCCAAGTTCTGACCCGGGCCTCGTGCCGTTGACAGGACCGGCGCCCAAGGCAGACTGCGGCTACGAAACCGCGGAGCGCATGAGCAAATTCACCCTGCAGGTCAACGGTCGGTCCCATGAGGTGGACGTCGCCCCGGAAACCCCCCTACTCTGGGTGCTCCGGGACAATCTCGACCTCGTCGGGACCAAGTTTGGTTGCGGGATCGGCCAGTGCGCCGCATGCACGGTGCACCTGGACGGCACGCCGGCCAGGGCGTGCCTGACGCCCGTTTCGGCCGTCGCCTCCGCGAGGGTCACGACCATCGAGGGCCTCTCAGCCGATGGCCAGCATCCGCTCCAGAAGGCGTGGTGCGAGCTCGACGTCGCCCAGTGCGGCTACTGCCAGGCGGGACAGCTGATGGCGGCCGCGGCGCTGCTCGCCAGGAACCCGACCCCCTCGGACGGCGACATCGACGACGCCATGTCCGGGAACCTCTGCCGCTGCGCGACCTATTTCAGGATCCGGGCGGGCATTCACAGGGCGGCCGCGCTCATCGCGGAGCCGGGCGAGGTCCGCCCATGAACCCGCCCCTGGAGACGCCCATCGACCGGAGGTCCTTCCTCAAGCTGGCGACCATGGCCGGCGGCGGGCTCGTGCTCGGCTATTACATCCGTCCGTCGGGCAGGGCCGAGCTCGCGACGGGCGACATCGAGAAGGTCGACAGCATCTTCATCCCGAATGCATTCATCCGGATCGCGCCGGACGGGAGCGTGACGGTCTTCTCGGCGAGGCCCGAGGTCGGCCAGGGCATCAAGACGTCCCTTCCCATGGTGGTCGCCGAGGAGCTTGGCGCCGACTGGAAGAACGTGACGGTCGTATCCGCGCCCCTGGACGCCGCCTTCGGCCCGCAGTTCGCGGGCGGCAGCGTCTCGACGCCGACGTCCTACACGGCCATGCGCAAGGTGGGCGCCGCGGCGCGCACGATGCTGATCGAGGCGGCGGCCCAGGAATGGGGCGTTCCCGCCGGCGAATGCGTCGCCGAGGGCGGCGTCGTCCGCCACCCGGCATCGGGGAAATCGATCAAGTTCGGGGATCTCGTCGCCCGGGCGTCGGCGCTGCCGGTTCCCGCGGAGGCCTCCGTGGTCCTCAAGGACCCGAAGGATTTCAAGCTACTCGGCACGAGGGTCGGCGGCGTGGACAACGCCAGGGTCGTCACGGGCCAGCCGCTCTTCGGCATCGACCAGAAGCGGCCAGGGATGGTTTATGCAGTCTACCAGAAGAGCCCGGTTTGGGGGGCGAGCCCCAAGGGTGCCAACCTGGAGCACATCAAGGGGCTTCCCGGCGTCCGCGACGCGTTCATTATCGACCGGACCGTGCCCGCTGGCCAGCTGACGGGGCTCGTCCCCGGTGTCGCCATCGCGGCGGACTCGACGTGGGCGGCCTTCAGCGCGCGCCGGGAGCTCGAGGTCGCGTGGGACGAGGGCCGGATGCCCGACTCCAGCTGGGACGACTTTGCGCGCCAGGCCGGCCAACTTGCCTCGGCACCCGGCGCGCAGGGGGTCACCGAAGCCAGGAGGGACGGCGACATCGACAAGGCGTTCGCGGGCGCCGCAAGCGTCGTCGAGGCGTCCTATTCCTACCCCTTCATCTCGCACACGAACCTTGAGCCGCAGAACTGCCTGGTGGACGTCCAGGGCCAGAAGGCCGAGGTCTGGGCCCCGACCCAGAACCCGGACGGCGCCCGCAAGCTGGCGGCGCAGGTGCTCGGGATTCCCCCAGAGAACGTCCAGGTGAACATCACCCGGATCGGCGGCGGCTTTGGCCGCCGGCTGGATTCCGACCCGGTGGCGGAAGCGGCCGCGATCTCCCAGCGCCTCGGCGTCCCGGTGAAGCTCACGTGGGACCGGACGGACGACCTCCAGCACGACCACTATCGGCCGGGCGGCTTCCACTTCCTGAAGGGGGCCGTCGATGCGAAGGGCGCCCTCAGCGCATGGAGAAGCCACCACGTCTCGTTTGGCTCGAACCTGGGGGCGGACGACTACCCCGCCCGTTTCGTTCCGAACTACCTCCTGCTGAATAGTAAGCTCGAGAACAACGTCCCGCAGGGGCCGTGGCGCGCGCCGGGGAGCTGCACGTACGCCTGGATGACCTGCTGCTTCCTGGACGAGCTTGCCCACGCAGCAAACAGGGACCCGGTGGAGTTCAACCTGGCTCTCCTCGGCGACAAGGACGTCGTCCCCGGGTCGGGGCCGAAGTCGCGCCCCTACAACGCTGCGAGGATGCGCCACGTGCTCCGGCAGGTCGCGGAAAAGTCCGGCTGGGGAAAGCAGATGCCGCGCGGCAGGGGCATGGGGATCGGCTATTACTTCAGTCACCAGGGTTACATCGCGGAGGTTGCGGAGGTGACGGTGAAGCCCTCGGGCGACCTGAAGGTGGACCGCGTCGTCGCGGTCGTGGACGTTGGATCCCAGATCGTCAACCTGAGCGGGGCCGAGAACCAGGTCCAGGGATCGATCACGGACGGCCTCAACGCAGCCTGGAGGCAGGAGCTCGACATCCGCAAGGGCCGCGTGGTGCAGTCCAACTTCAATGAGTATCCGATGCTGCGCATCCCCGATGCGCCCCGCGCGATCGAGATCCATTTCGTGAAGACCGACTTCCCTCCGACCGGACTTGGCGAGCCCGCCCTTCCCCCGCTGGCCCCCGCGGTCTGCAACGCGATCTTCGCCGCGACGGGCAAGCGCGTCAGGCAGCTGCCGATATCCCGGACCGACCTCTCGTGGTCCTAGGGGTTCTCCCCCGCGTGGCCATGAAGGAATTGCAGGAAATTGTCGGCCACCTGTGCCGTGCGCAGACCCCCAGCGTCCTCGCGACCCTCGTTACGGTCGAGGGCTCCTCCTACCGGCGGCCGGGCGCGAGGATGCTTGTCGACGGCGGGAAGAGGATGGGGTCGATCAGCGGGGGATGCCTTGAGGAGGACCTCCTCGCCCGCTGCGCGCGCGTCGCCGCGGGCGGCGGGTCCGAGCTCGTTACCTACGACACCTCGGCGGAGAACGACCTTATCTGGGGCGTCGGCCTTGGCTGCCACGGTGTCGTTCGAATCCTTCTCGAAGCGGTTTCGCCGCGTCCCGAATGGGCTTTGGCCCTTTCGGAGAACATTCGCGCGGGCCGGCCCACGGAGCTGGCGGTGGTCTGGGAGAAGAGTGGCGGACCGCCCGGAACGCGGCTAGCGAACCGGGCTTCGCGGCAGGCCGGCGTCTTTTGCGAGAGGATCGAGCCCCCGACAGCACTCGCCATCTTCGGGGCCGGCGACGACGCGCAGCCGCTCTTCCGGATGGCCCGCGAGCTTGGATGGAGGGTGACGGTCGCCGACCTGCGCCCGGCAATGCCGACCGAGGAGCGATTCCCCGGGGCGGCGGCTCTCGTCCTTGGTCCGGCCGAGGAACTGGTCGCGCGGGTCTCTCCGGTGCCCGGCTCCCTCGCGGTCGTGATGACGCACCACTACCTTCACGACGCCCCCCTCATCCGGAATCTGCTTCCCCTTCCCCTCGCGTACCTGGGCCTACTCGGGCCAAGGAGGCGCGCGGAAAAGATACTCTCTGACCTGGCTGACACGGGCTTCCCAGTCACGGCCGAGATGCGCGCCCGACTGCGGGCGCCCGTCGGGCTCGACCTCGGGGCGGAAGCCCCCGAGCAGGTCGCGCTCAGCATCATGGCCGAGATGATGGCCGTGCAGTCGGAGCGCGACGGTCGGCCGCTTCGCGAGCGGGAAGGCCCAATCCATGCCTGAATCCGCGGCCAGGGACCGGCCGTTCCTGCTGGGCGCCGTCGTCCTTGCTGCGGGCGGATCGTCGCGGATGGGGTCGGTGAAGCAGCTCCTCGAGGTCGAAGGGAAAACGTTTGTGGCCCGGGCGGTCGACGCAGCCCTCGCCTCCCAGGCGCGTCCCATCGCCGTAGTCGTCGGGGCGAACGCGAGGGAGGTGCTGTCAGCGGTCGTCGACCGCGCGGTGATCGCGGTGCACAATCCCGATTGGGCGGAGGGGATCGCCTCGTCCATCCGAGCCGGCATGGCGGCGCTGGTCGAGGCGGAACCCGCGCTCGACGCCGTCCTCATCGCGCCGTGCGACCAGCCGGGCCTGTCCGCTCAGGTCATCAACAGCTTGGCCACGCTGCACCGATCGACCGGGCTCATCTCGGCGTCCCGATATGCCGGGCGCAACGGCGCCCCGGCCGTCTTCGGCCGCGACCTGTTTGCAGCCTTGGCGGCCCTCTCGGGTGACGAGGGCGCTCGCGGGATGCTCAACTCGGGCGCGCGCGATGTCGCCTCCCTCGACCTCCCTGAGCTCGCCTGCGACCTCGACACCCCGTCGGACTACAGCGCCTGGAAAAAGCGTTAGGCCGTCCCGGAGGATCCCAGCCGGGCCCGCGATGCATCCCCAACGCTCCCAGGGGCGTATGTATCCTGACAAAACGATATGGCCTTTGACAAATCCCAACGCCCATGCAATCCGCTGGGGTGCAGCTACCTATGACCAGTCTAGCCATTGTGGGTTCCGGCATCGCCGGGCTGGGATGCGCCCATTTCCTGAACCGGCACTTCGATGTGACGGTTTTTGAGCAGAACGCGCACGCGGGAGGCCATTCCAACACGGTTTCCGTCGAGGAGCCGGGAACGCACCGCGACCTTCCGATCGACACCGGCTTCATGGTCTTCAACAGGGTCACCTATCCCCACCTGAACCGGCTTTTCGACACGCTCGGCGTCGAGTCCAAGGCCACCAAGATGTCCTTCAGCGTTCGCAACGCCGACTCCGGCCTGGAATACTGCGGCTCATCGCTCAACCACCTCTTCGCCCAGCGGAAAAACCTGCTGAGCCCCAGGTTCTACCGGATGCTCGGCACGATTAGCCGGTTCAACCGCGAGGCGGTCGAGGCGCTCGACGACCCCGCCAGCCAGGACCTGACGCTGGCGGAATTCGTCAGGAGGCGCGGCTACGGGGACGACTTCCTCGCCCTCTACCTCGCCCCGATGAGCTCCGCGGTCTGGAGCACGCCCCCGGAGCTCATGAATTCGTTTCCCGCGATCACGCTCCTTCGCTTCTTCCACAATCACGGGTTCCTCGGCCTCGACACCCAGCACCCGTGGTACACGGTCTGCGGTGGCTCGAGGGCGTACGTGAGCAAGCTCGTGGCCCCGTGGAGGGACCGGATCCGCCTGGGATCCGGGATCGCCGGGATCTCGCGGCCGGGAAGGGGCGTCCGCCTCACCTCGACGTCCGGCGAGGTGCTTGTATTCGACAAGGTAATACTGGCCTGCCACGCGGACCACGCGCTGTCGCTGCTGGAGGACCCGAAGCCGGACGAGTCCCGCCTCCTCGGGGAGTTCAGGTACCAGGACAACGTCGCCACGCTCCACACGGACCGCTCCGTCATGCCGAGGACCCGGCTCGCCTGGGCCAGCTGGAACTATGAGATCAACCACGACGGCGCGGGCGACTCGTCCACGGCGACCCACTACTGGATGAATTCCCTCCAGGGCGTCTCCGAGAAAGAGGACTACTTCGTCTCGATCAACCGGCCGCACGCGATCGACCCCGCGAAGGTGCTTAAGAGCATCGCCTACGAGCATCCCCTCTTCAACCTGGGGGCGCTGCACGCCCAGAGGGAGCTTCCTGGCCTGAACGCCGCGTCGGCCGGGGCGAGCGAGACCTATTTCGCCGGGAGCTACTTCCGGTACGGTTTCCACGAGGACGCCTTCCTTTCCGCCGTCCAGCTGAGCGAAACCCTCCTCGCCCGCGATCCATGGGCTGCTTGACAATGGGAACGCGAACAAAACCAATGACTGCGGTGAGGTCCAGCCTCTACGAATGCAACGTCATGCACCACCGGTTTGCGCCGCGAGCGCACCGGTTTGCCTACCGCATCTTCATGCTGGCCGTCGACCTGGACGAGCTTGACGCCCTCGCCAAGGGCATTCCCTTCCTCTCGGTAAACGGCCGCAACCTACTGAGCTTCATGGAGAAGGACTACCTGCCGACGGGTGAGCCCCTCCACAACGGGGATGCCGGCGGGAAGGCGGCCGCCCCCCTCGGCCTCAGGGACCGCGTGCATGCGTACCTCGGGGAGCATGGCGCCGCGATTCCCGGCGGACGGATCGTCCTCCTCACCCTGCCCCGGGTGGCCGGCTACGCCTTCAACCCCGTCTCCTTTTATTTCTGCTATGATTCCCAGGGAAGGCCCGCGGCCGCGATAGCCGAGGTCACCAACACCTTCCGGGAGGTGAAGCCCTACTTCCTCGGTCCGGCCGCGATCAGGGGGGGCGCCGGCGGCGAGACGTTCCAGTCGAGGGTGCCGAAGTTCTTCTACGTCTCCCCGTTCTCCGACGTCGACGTCGCGTTCGACTTCCGGCTGCGGGCCCCCGGCGAGGGTCTCTCCATCCACATCGACGACTACCAGGGCGACGCCCGGACGCTCGCGAGCGCGCTGACCGGCCGGCGCCGGCCCTTCACCGGGTCGCGGCTTGCCTGGTACGCCGTCAAGTACCCGCTGATAACCCTCAAGGTGATAGCCCTCATCCACCTGCACGCCCTCCTCCTGAGGATCAAGCGCGTGCCATGGTTCGCCAAGGCCGCCCGGCCCGTCGACCAGCGCGCGCTCTACCGGCCGCACCAGTCGATCGCGACCACACCCCTCAACTGACGCGCCATGGACTCGGAACCCGGATTCTTCACGGCCTCGCAGGAGGACTCCAGGGCGACGAGCCCGTCGGCCTCCCGGGCGGCGGTCCTCGGCGCGTTCTCGCAGATGGCCCGCGGCCGGCTCCACGTCGACCTGCCGGACGGCGGCTGCGCGGAATTCGGCGCGGGCGAGGAGGCGCTGCCGCTCGGGGTCGCGGTCTCGGCGCGGATCCGCGTCCGGCGGGAGGCGTTCTTCAGGAAGTGCGTCCTCACGGGCGACATAGGCTTCGCCGAGTCCTACATGGACGGGGACTGGACGTCGCCCGACCTGGTTGCGCTCATCAGCTGGTTCATACTCAACGTCGAGAACGCGCCGACGATGTCCGGATCGGCGCGCGCCAAGGGCCTTGCGCTCAACCTCCTGCGGCTCGCGAACCGCCTGGGCCACGCTCTCCGCCCCAACAGCCGCGCGATCGCCCGCAGGAACATCGGCGAGCACTACGACATCTCGAACGACTTTTTCTCGCTGTTCCTGGACCCCACGATGATGTACTCGGCCGCGAGGTGGAGCCGTCCCGGGCTCACCCTGGAAGAGGCCCAGAACGAGAAGAACGAGCGGCTCTGCCAACTGCTGCGCCTTTCGCCCGCCGACCACGTGCTCGAGATCGGGACCGGATGGGGCGGCTGGGCCGTGCATGCGGCCTCGAGGCATGGCTGCCGCGTCACCACCGTCACCCTTTCCCGCCAGCAGTTCGACTATGCGACGCGGCGCGTGGCCCAGGCCGGGCTCGGCGAGCGCGTGAGCGTTGGGCTCCACGATTTCCGAGACATCGTGGGGAAGTACGACAAGGTCGTCTCGATCGAGATGATCGAGGCCCTGGGCCACAGGTACCTTCCGGAGTTCTGCAGGGTCGTGGACGGGGTCCTCAAGCCGGACGGGCTCCTCGCGATGCAGTTCATCACGTGCCCGGACGCCCGCTATGACCAGTTCCGCAAGGGGGTCGACTTCATCCAGAAGCACATCTTCCCGGGCTCGCTCCTCCTTTCCCTTAACAGGGTCAACGGGCTGCTCTCGCGAGAGGCGGGGATGGTCCTCCACGGGTGCGACGACATGGGCCCGGACTACGCGCTCACGCTCCGGCGCTGGTCCGAGGCGTTCTCCGAGAAGTCCGCCGACGTGCGCGCGCTCGGCTTCGACGACCGGTTCATCCGGAAATGGAACTACTACCTCGCCTACTGCGAGGCCGCGTTCGCCCTGCGCAACATCTCGGTCGTGCAGACCCTGCACAGCCGCGCGAACAACCTGTCGCTCCAGGGCGGCTGCCGATGATCATCTTCCTGCGCGGCCTTTTCCTGGTTGTCCTGGCCTCGATGCTCTGCGTCACGACCTGGGCCAGCCTCCAGTGCCCCCTCTTCGCCGTCCCCAGGGCAGTCGCCACCCACCCCTGGTTCATCGCGACCATGTTCGACGCCTACTGGGGCTTCACGACCTTCTTCGTCTGGGTGTGCTACAGGGAGATCTCGTGGACCTCCAAGGTCGCCTGGTTCCTGGCGATCATGGCGCTCGGGAACATAGCCATGTCGTCCTACTGCCTGGCGGCGCTCTTCCAGTCGCCCACCAGCGCCAAGGTCTCCGACATCCTCACGGCGCGCAGGAGCGGCCCTGGCCTGCTGGGCATACTCCTGGCCCTCGTTGGCGTGGGCGGGACGGTCGCGGCGGCTCTCGTCACCCACCCGTCGCCGTGAGCGCATTTTTGCTTTCGCTCGAGTCCCTTGCGGCGCTGTGCGTGCTTTTCGCCGCGGTCTACGCCCTTGCCCGCTGGATCGACAACTACGGGATCGTCGACATCGCCTGGTCCTACGCATTCGCGCTCCTCGCGCTCATCTATGCCCTCTTCGGCGCAGGCTGGCCCGTGCGCCGGGCGCTCGTCGCGGCAATGGCGGTCGCATGGAGCCTTCGGCTGGGCACCCACCTCCTCGTGCGGATCGCGCGCAAGCACCCGGAGGAGGATGGCCGGTACCGGCAGCTGAGGAAGGACTGGGCGGGCGCGTTCAAGCTGAAGATGGCGGGCTTCTTCCAGATGCAGGCCGTCTCCGTCGTCCTCCTCGGGATCCCGTTCCTCGCGGCGTGCTCCAACCCCGAGCCGGCGCTCGGAACCCTCGAGTGGTGCGGCGCGGCGCTCTGGCTGGCCGCCATCAGCGGCGAGGCGCTGTCGGATGCGCAGCTGGCCATGTTCAAGCGCACGACCAGGGACTCGAAGGCGGTCTGCGACGCCGGGCTCTGGAGGTACAGCAGGCACCCGAACTACTTCTTCGAGTGGCTGATCTGGGTCGGGTATTTCCTGTTCGCCTGCGGCTCGCCTTGGGGCTGGGTCGGGATCATCAGCCCCGCGTGCATCCTTTACCTCCTGCTGCGCGTAACTGGGATACCGATGACGGAAGAACAGTCGATCCGCTCCAAGGGCGACGCCTACCGCAGCTACCAGGCCCGTACGAGCCCGTTCGTCCCGCTTCCCCAGCGAAGGGCCCACCCATGATCGACGCCCTCCTCGAGAAGAACCTCCTGCCCGACTGGCTGGTGAGGATCGGCATACGCCGGCTGCTCGCCCAGCGGATCCGGGAGGAGTCCGCCGCAGGGGACTCGGAGGATCGCCTACGGGCCTACGTCCATGACCTCAAGCGCCGGCCACTCGCCGAAGACACACGGGCCGCGAACGCGGAGCACTACGAGGTGCCGACGGCGTTCTTCCTGCGCTGCCTCGGGCGCAGGCTCAAGTACTCGGGCTGCTACTATCCCACCGGCGGGGAGAGCCTCGACCAGGCCGAGGAGGCGATGCTGTCCCTCTATGTCGAGCGGGCGAGGATCTCCGATGGCCAGGAGATACTTGAGCTCGGCTGCGGCTGGGGATCGTTCTCGCTCTACCTCGCGGAGAAGTTCCCCAATTCCCGGATCACGGGCGTCTCGAATTCGCGCACCCAGAAGCTGCACATTGACTCGGAGGCGAGGAGGCGCGGCCTCCCGAACCTGACGATCATCACGCGCGACATGAACTCCTTCGACATAGATGCCGGCCGCTTCGACCGCGTCGTCTCGATCGAGATGTTCGAGCACATGAAGAACTACGAGGCGCTCATGGCGGGGATATCCCGCTGGCTGAAGCCGGGAGGCCTCCTGTTCGTCCACATCTTCACCCACCGGAGGCTCGCCTACCACTTTGTCGCCCGCGACGAGAGCGACTGGATGGCCCGCTATTTCTTCACGGGCGGCCAGATGCCCTCCCACGAGCTCCTCATGCAGTTCCAGGAGCGCCTGTCGCTCGTGTCCGACTGGACCGTGAACGGCACCCACTACCAGCGGACCGCCGAGGCGTGGCTCACCAACATGGACGCCCACCGGGGCGAGATCATGCCCCTGTTCCGCGAGACCTACGGCGAGGGGAACGCCGTCAAGTGGTGGTCCTACTGGCGCGTGTTCTTCATGAGCTGCGCGGAGCTCTGGGGATACAGGCGCGGCGAGGAGTGGATCGTGAGCCACTACCTCTTCAGGAACGCACCGGCCGAGGCCGGTCACTCCTCCGAGTCGTAGATCAGGACCTTCGTCCAGGACCCCTTGTTGCCCTCGACGAAGGCGAGGTGCACCGGGTCGACCTGGTAGGCGTCGTGCGCGGCGCCGTCCCTGAAGACGAGGGTGAGGGCGACGTCGAAGCTTCGGTCGGTGACGCTGCGCTCGGCGAGCGACGCGGGAGCCCCGACGTAGATCGTGTCGACCGTCCGGACCGCGGAAAGCTTCCTCACCTCGGAGCGGAAATGGTCGCGCTCGGCCGGGGTCAGCCCCGGCTTGAGCCAGAAATAGACGGAATGGACGAGCATGGAAGCAGGGGTATCACACAAGGTTCATGGGGTCCACATCAAGCATCTGCGCGATATCGTCCGGCCATTCAAAGGCGTCCCGGAGGCTCGAGAGGTCCCCGATCACCTTCGTCACGCTGCCGAGGAAGTACCAGAGCTGCCACCGGTACTCGTCGCGGATCTTCTCGATCGGCGCGGGCGCCGGACCCCGGAGCTCGACCCTGTCGCCGAGCGACTCCCCCACCCGCCTCGCCCACTGCTCGCAGAAGAATTTGAGCTTGTCGGGGTTCTTGCCGCGGAACAGGTGCCGGATCAGGTGCCGGCAAGGGGGGTAGCCGAACTGCCGGCGCACGGCGAGCTCGGCCGCGGCGAATCCCGCGTAGTCCGCGTGCCTCGCGAACTGGATCGCCTCCGCCTGGGGCGTGAAGCTCTGGACCACCACCTCGCCCGCGCGGTCCCCCCTGCCGGCCCGGCCCGCCACCTGCACCAGGAGCTGGAAGGTCCGCTCGTTCGCCCTGAAGTCGGGGATGTGCATCGAGAGGTCCGCGTCGACGAGCCCGACTAGCGTCACGTTCGGGAAGTCGAGCCCCTTGCCGATCATCTGCGTGCCGACGAGGATGTCTATCCGCCCCCTGCGGAAGTCCCCCAGTATCTCCCTGAACCGGTTCTTCCTGTCCATCGTGTCGGAGTCCATCCGCTCGATGCGGGCCCGCGGCAGGATGCGCTTCACGGCCTCCTCGACCCGCTGTGTCCCTAGACCCCTCCAGCGGATGTCGGGCGCACCGCACTTGGGGCAGCGGACCGGGGCCGGCCGCTGCTCGCCGCACAGGTGGCAGCGCAGCGTCTCGTCGGTCCGGTGGTAGGTCATCGAGACGCTGCAGTGCGGGCATTCCTCGACGCTGCCGCACTTGCGGCACTGCATCGACGACGAGTAGCCCCGCCGGTTGATGAAGAGGATCGTCTGCTCCTTGCGCTCAAACCTCGCCTGCATGGCGTCGGCGAGGGGGCGCGAGAGGGCCGCGGCGCCCCGCTGGCGGGCGACCTCGATCCGCATGTCGACGATCGTGAACGGGGGAAGGCTGCGGTCGTCCACCCGCTGGGTCAGGCGGACGAGGCCGTAGCGCCCGGCGAGGGCGTTGGAATAGCTCTCAAGCGACGGCGTCGCCGAGCCGAGGAGGCACTGGGCGGCGCAGAGCCTGGCTCGCATCACGGCGACGTCCCTCCCATGGTAGCGGGGGCTCTCGTCCTGCTTGTAGGCGGGCTCGTGCTCCTCGTCGACGACGATGAGGCGCAGGCTTCGGACCGGGGCGAAGACCGCGGACCTGGCCCCGACGGCGACACGGACCTCGCCGGAGGCGAGCGCGAGCCACCCGTCGAGGCGCTCGCCCTCGCTCAGGTGGCTGTGCCAGACGACGCACCTGTGCCCGGGGGCGATCGCCTCGAGGCGCGACCGCAGGCGCGCGACAGTCTGCGGGGTGAGCGCGACCTCCGGGACAAGCAGGATGACGCCGCCCCCGGCCTCGAGGGCCGCCTGGATCGCCCTCAGGTAGACCTCCGTCTTGCCCGAGCCCGTGACGCCGTGGAGGAGCGTCACCCCGAACTTCCCGGTGGCGAGGGAGGCCCCGATTGCGGCGACCGCCGCGCCCTGCTCCGCGTTCAGGGCGTGCGGCTGCGCGGCCACGAGCTCCCCGCTGGCGAGGTCGTCGGAATACCCGATGCGCTCGACGCGCGCGGTGTCCTCCCGGATTGCCCCCCGCTCGACGAGGGCGCGGACCGTGGCCGCGGTGGTGGCCGTGCGCTCGAGGATGAGCGCCTTGGGCTGCGGCCGGATCTGGCCGGCCAGGAACGCATAGAGCCTCGCCTGCGCGGGGGCCCTCTTGGCGAGGGCCGCCAGCTCCTCGCGGGACAGCCTTGCCAGCACGCGCAGGGACCGCTGCTCCTTGATCTTCGCCCCCCGCCGCACCGCCGCCGGGATCATCGCCTCGATGACGCTGTCCATCGGCGCCGCGTAGTAGGTGGCCATCCAGCGGGCCAGCTCGAGCAGGTCGGCGGTGAGCGCCGGGAAGGCATGGATCACCTCGGACACGGTCTTCAGGCGATCGACGGGGAAGTCGGCGGGCGGCCCGAGCGTCCCTATCACCCCCAGCCTCATCGCGTGGCCGACCGGCACCCTCACCAGGGATCCCACCGCCGCCGACGCACGGAGTGTCTCCGGCACCTTGTAATGCAGGACCTTGTCAAAGCCGGCCAGGGGATGCACGCCAACGATCATTCCGGGGAGAGCGATTGAGCTCGCACACGGGAACGCGCGCAATCCCCTTTGCTCGCGAAGGGATCGCATTGACAGGGCCGCCCGGTGCGGGCGACATTTGCTCCGTGAGCATCCCTTCAGCCCGGGAAACATTCAGGACCTTCCTCGCTCAGAAGGGACTGCGTGTGACGAGCCAGAGGCTCGCGATATTCGACGCGGCGTTCGCCCGCAGGGAGCACTTCACGGCGGAGCAGCTCCTGGACTACGCCCGATCGATCGACGACTCGGTGTCGAGGGCCACGGTGTACCGCACGCTGCCCATCATGACGCAGAGCGCGCTCCTGAGGGAGATCGACATAGGCAGCGGCGAGAAGTTCTACATGCCCAACCTGGCCCAGAACACGCAGATAGCCCAGGTTGTCTGCATCGACTGCGACCGGATATTCGAGATCAGCGCCCCGTTCATGGAATGGTACGGGAGCACGGTCTCGTCGAAGCTCGGGCTCTCGCCCGTCTCCCAGCGGCTCCAGGTGAGCGCCCGCTGCAACACCCTACGCGATACCGGGACCTGCCCGAAGAGGGCATGAGGCCGGGACATACCCATGGCTGAGGACTCCCCCCGCGACACCGCCTTCGAGGTCGCCTTCTTCGAGTCCGTCATGCGGCACGATGCGCAGTGTGTCGAGGTGGTCGAGATCCTCGGCGGCCTCTACACGAAGATGGGCCGGATCTCGGACGGCCTCAGGATGGACCGGAAGCTCGTCCGCCTGCAGCCGGCCAACCCCACGGCCCACTACAACCTCGCCTGCAGCCTGGCGCTCAGCAAGCGCAACTCCGACGCGCTCCGCTCGCTGAAGCACGCCGTCGGCCTCGGCTACCGCGACTTCGAGTGGATGACGCACGATCCCGACCTCCAGGGATTGAAGCGCATCCCCGAGTTTGGCGCCATCGTCGACCAATTGAAGCCTCAGAGCTGAACCGGGCGTGTTCTGGCTGAAGAAGCTCGTCTCGTTCTGGCTGATGCCGCTGCCGCTTTGCCTGCTGCTTCTCGCCTGCGGGTGGGCCCTGATGCGCCTGCCGAGGAGGGCCAGGCTCGGGCGCCTGATGGCGCTCGCCGGCGCGGTGCTCCTTGCGCTGCTCTCGAACAAGCTTGTCAGCACCCGGCTCCTGCGGCCCCTTGAGGACCAATTCCCGGCGATTCCCGAGATCGCCCCGGGAGGGGCGGCGCCGGCCGCCCTGTCGGGCTGCCGGTTCGTGGGGGTGCTCGGGAGCGGGCATAGCGACATGCCCGGCGTCCCGGCGACGAGCCAGCTGTCGGCCTCCGGCCTCGCGCGGATCGTCGAGGCCGTTAGGATCCTGCGGTCCCTGCCGGATGCCCGGCTGGTCGTGAGCGGCCCCGCGGAACCGGGAAAGGCGTCGCACGCCTCCGTCCTTGCCCACGCCGCCGAGTCGCTTGGGGTGAGCCCGGGGCGGATCGTCCTTATCGACACCGCGCGCGACACGGAGGACGAGTCGTTCGCCTTCGCGCGCATTGCCGCCGGCAGCCGGGTCGCCCTCGTCACCTCGGCCTGGCACATGCCGAGGGCGGCGCACCTGTTCCGCAAGGCCGGCGTCGACTTCGTGGCCTGCCCGGCCGACTTTGTCTCCAGGTGGGACGGGAATCTGCAGTGGGCCGACCTCGGGTGGGACAGCGAGTCGCTCGGCCGGAGCACGATGGCGGTCCATGAGTGGCTCGGCCTCCTATGGCTCAGGATCCGGGGGGCCTGAAACGCGCCCGCGGGCATGTTTTGCGTCGCCACGGCCGTAACATGCCCGTAACAAACGCGGATGAACCTCCTCAAGAAGCTGATAGGTCGGAACGACACCTTTTTCGACCTGTTGGAGGCGGGGGCGGAGGAGGCCAAGGTCAGCGTCGACCTCTTTGCAAAGTTCCTTCGCCAGATGGACGAGGGCAAGCAGCCCGCCGGCCTCGACGACTTCATCCAGGCCCGGCGCAAGGAAAAGCGCATCCGGCACCTCATGACGGAGGAACTGAGCCGCAACTTCGTCACGCCCCTCGACCGGGAGGACCTCGAGGCCCTGTCGGTCGCGCTCTACCGCATCCCGAAGCAGGTTGAGAAGATCGTCGAGAGGCTGTCCATCTACCCGGGACGCGTCCCCCACGAGATGTTCAGCCGGCAGGCGGAGCTCATGAGCCAGGCGGCGGGCGCCCTTGTCTTCATGGTGAAGCAGCTGCGAAAGGGAACGACGCTCGACTCCATCCGGGAGGCCAATGACAGGCTCCAGTATGCCGAGGGCGAGGCCGACAAGGTCATGCTTGAGCAGCTCCAGGGCCTGTACAAGGGGTCGTGCGACGCCAAGGAGCTCGTCATACTCCAGAAGCTTTTCGAGATGGTGGAGCAGGCCGTCGACCGTTGCCGCAACGCGGGCAACATCGTCGTCCAGGTTGCGCTCAAGCATTCCTGAGCGGTCGCGCCCATGACGCTCTTCGTCATCGTCGTGATTGCGGCCCTCGTTTTCACGTATATCAACGGCTTCCACGATACGGCGAACGCGATCGCCACCGTCGTCTCGACGAAGGTCCTCACCCCCCGGCTCGCCGTGGCGTGGGCGTCGATCTGGAACCTTGTGGGCGCCCTGGCGGGGACGGCCGTGGCGACGACGATCGGCAAGGGCCTGGTCGACACGAACGCGGTCAACATGACGGTCCTCCTGTGCGCGCTCCTCTCGGCGATCATCTGGGGTCTCCTCACCTGGTGGCTGGGCCTGCCGTCCAGCTCGTCCCACGCGCTCATCGGCGGCCTCTGCGGCGCCACGCTGGCGGGCGCCGGCGGGGACTGGGCCGTCCTCAAATGGTCGACCGGCATCTGGCCCAAGGTCATCCTGCCGATGCTCCTGTCCCCCCTCGCGGGCTTCTTCGGCGGCCTGCTGATGATGACCGCCATCATGATCTGCTTCAGCCGGGTTCGCCCGCGCATCGTGTCGGCGATATTCGGGAAGGCCCAGCTGGCAAGCGCCGGATTCATGGGCTTCAGCCACGGATCGAACGACGCCCAGAAGACGATGGGCATACTCACGCTCACGCTCTTCAAGGCGACGCATGACGGCCTCCTCGACAACGTCCCGAGCTGGGCCGCCTTCCTGAGGATCCCCGAGTTCAACTCCGTCCCCCGCTGGATCGTCTTCACCTGCGCCGTGACCATGGCCGCCGGCACGGCCGGGGGCGGCATGAGGATCATAAAGACGATGGGGCAGAAGCTCGTGAAGCTGCAGCCGGTCCAGGGGTTCGCGGCGGAGACGACCGCGGCCTGTGTCATCTACTCGGCCTCGGTGATGGGCGTCCCGGTCTCCACGACCCACGTCATCTCGACGTCCATCATGGGCGTCGGCGCCTCAAAGCGCCTGAGCGCCGTCAAGTGGGGCGTCGTCGAGCGGATCGTCTGGGCCTGGGTGCTCACGCTCCCGGTGACCGCGCTCCTCGGAGCAGCCTTTGTCTGGCTGTTCCACAGGGGCTGAGCTCGGGTGAGGCTCCCGGCTCCCTTCAGGACCCCGGCATCGCGGGCAGGTTGACAATGAAGCGCGCGCCCGCGCCCGGCCCGCTCTCGACACGCACGTCGCCCCCGTGGGCCTGGATCACGTGCTTGACGATGGCGAGCCCGAGGCCGGTGCCGCCCTGCTCCCGCGACCTCGCCTTGTCCACGCGGTAGAACCTCTCGAAGATGCGCTCCTGGGAGTCCTTCGGGATCCCCGGGCCGTCGTCAATGACCACGATCTCGATCCTGCCGTCGGGGAGCAGCCGGCCCTCGACCGAGGCTACGCCCCCGGCGCGCCCGTACTTGATGGCGTTGTCGAGCAGGTTGGACAGGACCTGGCGCATGCGGTCGTCGTCGGCGAGGGCGACCAGCGTCGGAGGCACCTTGTTCTCAAGCGTGACATCGCGGGCGAGCGCGCGCGTCTGCAGGTCGTCGATCGCGTCCTGCACGGTCGACCTGAACGGCAGCGGCTGCCGGTTGAGCCGGAGGCCGCCCGAGTCGAGGGTGGAGAGGAGGAGGAGGTCGTCTATCAGCAGCGCCAGGCGGTTCGCGTGCTTGTCGATGATCTGGAGGAAGCGGGTGAGCGCGGCCGGGTCGTCCTTGGCCCCGTCGAGGAGCGTCTCCGTCGCGCTCTTAATGAGGGACAGGGGCGTCCGGAGCTCATGGCTCACGTTGGCCACGAATTCCTGGCGGACGCCCTCGAGCTGGCGCAGGCGGGTGAGGTCGTGGAACACGAGTATCGCCCCGTCGCTTGCGCCCGAAGTGTCGCGCAGGGCGAGCGCGTTCATCTGGAGGAAGCGCGGAGCGTCGATCGAGTCGATCCGCAGCTCGTAGCCGAGCACCTCGAGCTCCCTGTCGAGCCGTGCGACCACGGCGGCGACCTCGTGGTGGCGGGTCGCCTCGAGGATCGTCCTGCCGGCGGCGTGACCGTCGAAGGCGAAGAGGACCTCCGCCGCGCGGTTGGCGAGGCGTATGCGGCCGCCCGCGTCGAGGACGATCAGGCCCTCGACCATCCGGTCAAAGAGGGCAGCCGTCCGCTGCGACTGCTCCTTCAGCTCGACTTCCCGCCGGGAGCGCTGCTCGTCGATGTCGCGGCGGTTCCTCTCGGCGTCCGCCCTCCTGAGCGCCCGCTCCCTGACCCACGCCGCCGCGAGCACGGCTGCCGCCGCGGCGAGCAGGAAAAGGCCGGCTTCCATCCGGGCGCCCTACCCCTCGGCGGCGAACCGGTAGCCGACGCCGCGCACCGTCTCCAGGTGCTCCGCCGCCTCGCCGAGCTTCTCCCGCAGCCTGCGCATGTGGGTGTCGACCGTGCGGCTGTCGATCGGGTTCTCGTACCCCCACACGTCCTGGAGGAGCCGGTCCCTCGACTGGACCCTGCCCCTCCTGCGGGCGAGTATCTCAAGGAGCCTGAACTCGGTCGCCGTGAGCGTGATCGCCTTTGTCCCTACCTGCACCACGTGGCGTGGCACGTCGATCTGGATGTCGCCTATCCTCAGGTGAGAGCCCTGGTCGTCGCCGGTCCGGGACCTCGAAAGCTGCTTGCGGATCCGGATGACGAGCTCCCGCGGGCTGAAGGGCTTCGTCACGTAGTCGTCGGCCCCGAGCTCGAGACCGAGGACCCGGTCCATCTCCGCCGCGCGCGCCGTCAGCATGATGACCGGGATGGAGGCGGTCGCCGCGTCGCGGCGCAGGATCTTGCAGACCTCGAGGCCGTCGACCTCGGGCAGCATGAGGTCGAGGACGATGAGGTCGGGCCGCTCGTCCCTCGCGATGGCGAGGGCGCGGGTGCCGTCCTTGGCAAAGATGGGCGTGTAGCCGGCCTCGCGCAGCTTGAAGCCGAGGACCTCGAGCGCGTCCGGCTCGTCGTCAACTACCAGTATCTTTGTCTTCATGGAATTTCTGGCCGGAATGGCGGATGTCGATCGCCTCGTAGAGGTAGACGACGTCCTCGGCGATGTTGGTCGCGTGGTCCGCGATCCGCTCCAGGCACTTGGAGATGACCATGAGGTTCAGGCAGCGCGAGATGTTCGCCGGACGCTCGACCATGAAGCTCGATAGCTCCCGGTGAAGCTGGCGGTTCAGGTTGTCGACCTCGGTGTCGCGCGGGATGACCGCGCGAGCGCGGTCGGGCTCGCGGTTGATGAAGGCCGAAATCGCGTCGCGAAGCATCTCGAGCGACATGGTCGCCATGCGGGGGAGGTCGACGTAGGGCTTGAGCTGCTGCTCGGTGTCGAGGTCGATAGCCCGCCGGGCGATCGTGACAGCCGAGTCGCCCACCCTCTCCAGGTTCTGGGAAATCTTCATCGCCGCCGTCGTCATCCGCAGGTCGGTGGCGACAGGGGCCTTCGCGAGGAGGTGGATAGCGATGTCGTCAATCTCGACCTCGAACTGGTCGATGATATTGTCGTCGTCGACGACCGACTGGGCGAGCAGGTCGTCGCGCTCGACGAGGGCCCGCATCGCCCGGGTCAGGGCCGACTCGGCGTGGCTGGCCATGGCGAGCAGGCTCTCCTTCAGCCGGTTCATCTCTTCTGCGTAATGGGTCATTTCGGGAAGGTGCTTCTCGACATCATCCGAAGCGGCCCGAGACATAGGCCTCGGTCTGGGGATTGCCGGGGTTGGTGAACATCTTTCGCGTGTCGTCAATTTCAATGAGCTTTCCCATGTAGAAAAAAGCCGTCCTGTCCGAGCACCGCGCGGCCTGCTGCATGTTGTGGGTAACAATGACCACAGTGAAGGTCTCCCGAAGCGTCTGGATGAGCTCCTCAATCTTGGCCGTGGCCATCGGGTCGAGCGCCGAGCAGGGCTCGTCCATGAGGAGCGTCTCGGGCTGGACCGCGAGCGAACGGGCGATGCAGAGGCGCTGCTGCTGCCCGCCCGAGAGGCTCGTGCCCGGCCTGTTGAGGTGGTCCTTCACCTCGTCCCAAAGCGCCGCCATGTGGAGCGATTGCTCAAGGCGCTCCTGCAGGAGCGCCTTGTTCCTCACGCCGTTAAGACGGAGCCCGACCAGCACGTTCTCCGCTATCGACATCGTCGGGAATGGGTTGGACTTCTGGAAGATCATTCCGACTCGGCGGCGTATCGCCACCGCCTCGACGCCGGGCCCGTAGAGGTCCTCGCCGAAGTGGCGCAGCGAACCCTCAAGGCGCGTGCCCGGCGTCAGCTCGTGCATCCGATTGAGCGCGCGCAGAAAGGTCGACTTGCCGCATCCGCTCGGGCCAATGATCGCGGTCACTTTCCTCGCTGGTATCTGAATCGTGACGTCCATCAGCGCCTGGCGCTGGCCGTACCAAAGGCTGAAGTTCTTTATGTCGAAGGCGATCTGCTCCGCCGCGACCGGCAGGCTCGCCGTTGCGGCCGGCGCGGGCGTGGTTGACACCGTGGCCGGCTCCGAAGCTGTGCGGGCCGTTTCCGTCTCAGGAGGTGGGGACATGACGTTCAATGGGTCTTGGCACGGTCTCGCGACAGTACGCGGACCGTAATATTGAGGGCGAGAATCAAACCCATGAGCACGAGGGCGCCGGCCCA
>Ga0182015_10002699_pt1 | contig 20909 bp, 15 predicted proteins | sample 712P3MmetaG_FD_120478 | JGI IMG/M metagenome (GOLD analysis project Ga0182015, IMG submission 120478) | Permafrost microbial communities from Stordalen Mire, Sweden - 712P3M metaG | ecosystem: Environmental > Terrestrial > Soil > Wetlands > Permafrost | place: Sweden: Stordalen | collected...
AGCTCCTGGCGGTCGATTCGCGCCTGCCGGCGCGGGTCGTGATCCGATAGAAGCCCACGCCTTCGCTGTGCGGGCCGTTGAAGTCTTCGGTGAAGCCCTGGTCGGTTCGCAACGGCCGCTCGTCATTGCGTCAGGAACGCTTGGTGTAGCGCCAGGGCGTGTGGCAACCGAGCTCGACGGACATGATGACGGACAATCCTTGGCCGTGTACGGTGAGGGTCCTTCCGCCCGCCGGGCGACCGCCGAGTTCACGCTCTCACTCGCTGCGAGCGGCGTGCGCTCCTCGGTACTGAGATTGCCGCCGACGAATCACGGCGATGGCGACAATGGTTTTATGGCGACGCTGGTGGCAATTGCTCGTGACAAGGGTGTCTCTGGTTACATCGGCGATGGATCTAATCGCTGGCCCGCCGTGCACCGGTTGGACTCTGCTCGACTCTTTCGCTTGGCTGTAGAGGAGGCACCAGCAGGATCAACCCTGCACGCAGTTGCCGATCAGGGCGTACAGATCCGAGATATTGCCGAGGTCATCGGTCGGCATCTCGACGTTCCCGCGGTCTCTATCGCGCCAGCAGAGGCGGGCGAGCACTTCACGTGGCTATCCCACTTTCTCGCGATCGACAGCCCTGCTTCGAGCACACTCACCCGCGAGCTGCTGGGTTGGCAACCAGAGAACCTCAGTCTCATTGATGACCTTGGCCAAGGCCACTACTTCAAGTGATTGTTGGTATCAAAATTGGTTTTTGGCGCGACCGTGTTATTGAAGCCGATCTACCCCGCGCTTGATGTTGCGGTCAAGCGCGGGGCGTAGACCGCTCACCGCATCGTGAACAAGAAACAGGAGTCAACAGAAATGCACACGTGATGTCGTTGTCTTAGTCCAATGCGTCGAAATAGAGCATTGGGTCATTGTGGAGGTCCGGAGCCGAGTTGGAGCTTGAGGGTTGCTTGTACGTTGTTGTTGTTCGTGTAACCGACCTTCACCGTGTCTCCGGGCCTAAGTGTCTGCAGGATGCTCTCGAGAGAACTGAGTGTCGAAACGGATTGTCCGTCCACTGAGACGATGACGTCACCCGTGGCGAGCGCCGAGTTCGATGCGGGGCTGTTGGCGGCGATACCAGCAATGGTGACTCCGCTCGTTGTGTCTGCTGAGCCGCCGGCGTAATTCCCGAACTGGTCCGACGTTGAAGGAGCAATGTCAATGCCAAGGAGTGCGGTGGCGCCCACATGCACCGTGGACGACGAATCACCGTTCTCGATTGACGACGCGATGGCGAGAACCGTCTTGATCGGTATCGCAAACGCTTGTATCGACGAACTGTCCGAATTGTAGATGGGACCCTCGTTGGCCGAACCCGCGGCGGTGTCCATGCCAATCACTTTCCCTCTGGTGTTGACGAGAGCTCCACCAGAATCACCGGCCTGGATGTCAGCGTTAGTCTCGATCAAACTGTTCAGTGATTCAGCGCCGTTCGGATTTTCTTCGTCGTTCGCGGTGATCGATTGACCGACGGCCACCACTTTTCCGGCCGCGAAACTTGGCGTACCGCCCGCACCTCCAGCGTTACCGATTCCGACTACGGATTCTCCTTTTGTGAGCGCTCCGGTGTCCGTCTTGATGGTGGAGAGGCCGGAGGCGTTTTGCAGTTTGAGCACTGCGACATCTGAAGATATGTCGTAACCCACGACCGTTGCCTTGTAGACCTTGCCGGTAGCCACCACGCGCGCCGAAATTGACGTTGCTCCGTCAATCACGTGGTTATTTGTGAGTACGAGCCCATTGTGAGAGACGATCATCCCGGTGCCAGCGCCGGCACTCTGCTGGTAGGAGATCTGGGTGTTGATGTCCACAAGTCCGGGATCAACTGATGTGGCAATCTTTGCCGTGGCCGCGTCGGCCTTTGATGTCGGCGCCTGCTGTGCGGGAAACGTCGGTGAATTGGGGAAGTTTCCAAAGTTTCCAAAGTTTCCGTATCCTCCTGCGGGGAGCCGCGGAGTTGCCGGGCTCGCCGTGACGGGCGCGCTGGCCGTGTTCTGAGCGCGGCCAATGAAGTATCCGGTGGCACCGACAATAAGTACGAGCGCGACGATGAACACGTCTCGCAAGATTTGCCCACGGGAAATTCGCCTCTCGGCGTGCGTAGGTAACGGTTCAACCGTTCCACTCTCTTGATGTTCTTCACTTAAATCCATTGCCAGATCCTCTCGCGAGCTCAACGACTTGTACCAGTGTGAAGGTCAGTCCTGAATAGTTCGTTGGGAGGGGGTAAGAACCGAATAAAAACTCAACGCTGCCTGAGCAACATTGATGAAAAATTGGAATTGGACTCGCTCACCATCTCGTCAACTCTCCACGCGCAAGCGGTCGTGGGAGCGAGCCCGAAAAATCGCGCATATTTCAGGAAGTTCGGATGCGATCGCATCCCAAATTTCATGCCCTTCGCCAGCATTAATCTCGTAAGATGCCAAGCCAAGGGGACACAATGCAATGTTGGTCATGCCACGGCGAGACACCGGATAGCAAGCCGTTCTGCGCGAATTGTGGCGCCGCCATGGCTCGTCCGTGCCCATCATGCGGCGCTGAACTCATCACTGGCAAACCCTTTTGCGCGAATTGTGGTTCGCCCGTGTCGTCGGTGCCGGTGCCGACTGGCGCGCCAAATCGAATTTCCTCGGGTTCTCCGGACGATTCTGTAGTTGCCGTCGCCGAGCGACGATTGTGCTCGGTGCTCTTTGTGGATTTGGTGGGTTTCACACCCTTTGCCGAGCGCCAAGACCCCGAGAGTGTTCGTGAATTTCTGACGCAGTACTTCGACCGCGCGCAAAGGATCATCGAGAGTTACGGTGGCACAGTTGAGAAGTTCATTGGTGACGCGGTGATGGCAGTCTGGGGCGCACCAGTCGCGAACGAAGACGACGCCGAACTGGCCGTTCGCGCCGGTCTTGAAGTGGTCGCAAGCGTCAGTGATTTGGGCGAAGTGACGGGAAACTCCGGACTTCGCGCCCGTGGTGGTGTGGTTACCGGTGAGGTCGCAGTCACCATTGGCAAAGTGTCCGAAGGCATGGTGCTGGGCGACACCGTTAATTCCGCGTCGAGAGTGCAGAGTGTCGCTGAACCGGGAACGGTATTCGTTGACGAGTCGACGTGGCGGGCGGCGTCCGGAGCTATTGCCTTCGAAGAGGTGGGCACACTCGAACTGAAAGGCAAAGCCGTCACGATCAAGGCGTGGCGCGCCTTGCGGGTGGTGGCGCAGCGAAAGGGTCTCGGGCGCGCGGAACGACTTGAACCGCCGTTTGTGGGTCGCGACGAAGAGATTCGACAGATCAAGGAATTACTGCACGCCACCACCCGAGAGAAGCGGGCCCGCTTGGTTTCAGTGACAGGGATTCCCGGCATTGGCAAGAGTCGCCTCTCGTGGGAGTTTCTCAAGTACGTCGATGGTCTCGCCGACACCGTCTACTGGCACGAAGGTCGCTCTCGCGCGTATGGCGAAGGCATCACGTTCGGCGCCTTGGGCGAAATGGTCAAGATGCGCGCGGGAATCCTCGAGATTGAAGACGCTACGTCGTCGCTTGCGAAGTTACAGGTATGCCTCGACCAGTTTGTGAGCGACGAGGAAGAACGGCAGTGGATCCTTCCTCATTTGGCCCATCTTCTTGGTTTGGCGGACGCGCCATCGACTAATCGCGATGAGATATTTTCGGCCTGGCGCAGGTTCTTTGAGCGAATTGCCGAGCGGGGTTCGACCGTGCTGATTTTTGAAGACCTGCAGTGGGCTGACGCGGGACTCATTGACTTTGTCGAGTCGATTCTTGAGTGGTCCAAAGGCTTTTCCTTGCTCGTCGTCACGCTCGCCCGACCCGAACTTTTGGACAAGAGGCCATCGTGGGGTGCGGGAATGCGCAATTTCACCTCGCTGCACCTAGAGCCCTTGTCAGCGTCGTCAATGAGTGAGTTACTCAATGGATTCGTCCACGGCCTACCGAGCGAAGTGTCCGATCGAGTGTTACAACGTGCGGAGGGCGTGCCACTTTACGCCGTCGAAACTATCCGCATGCTGGTCGACCGTGGCGTCATCGTCCAGGTGGACGATAGATACGAGGTGCAGGCCGAACTAGGGACACTGGAAATTCCCGAGACGTTGCACGCGCTCATTGCGTCGCGGCTGGACTCGCTGACCCCCCGACAGCGCGCCCTGTTACAGGACGCCGGAATAATCGGATCCACCTTTTCGATTGAGAGCTTGCAAGTCGTGAGCGACGAATCGGTGGAGGACCTTGAGACCGAACTGCGCGATCTCGTTCGCAAGGAGTACATCTTCGCTGACAATGATCCGCGATCTCCCGAACGTGGACAGTTCGGATTCGTGCAAGGCGTCATTCGAGAAGTAGCCGTTGGTACGTTGGCTCGACGAGACCGCCAGGCCAAGCACGTCGCGGTCGCTCGTTACGCCGAGTCCGTAGGCGAAGAGGAGCTCACCGGCGCCATTGCGGCACATTACATCGAGGCCTATCGGGCAAGTCCCGACGAAGCCGGCAACGAGGAACTGCTGCCCAAGGCCTTGGAGTGGCTCGACCGAGCTGGTCAGCGCGCGCTGTCGCTGGGCTCTCCAGACGAGGCGGCCGAAATGTTTGATCAGGCCATTGCGTTGGCGCCCGACGATGTCGCATTGGCGCCACTGCTGGAGCAGGCCAGCGAAGCCGCGACGCGTCGTCAGCACTACGAGCCCGCCATTGAGTACCTGCAAAAGGCGATCGACATTTATGACGCGCGAGGTGATATCGCAAAGTGGGGACTGTGCGTCGCTGAACTTCGCGGCCCGCTCACGGCCATAGGACGAGTGGAGGAGTCGCTTGAACTATGTGAACGTGCCTTTGAAATCGTTAGCGAAGATGAGACGCTGGTTCGCGCCAAGTTGGCGCTCGCAATTGCCACGATCCTCGGATATGGGACCCAAGTAGAGCGAGCCGTTGAGTGGTGCGAGATAGCGCTTCGACTGGCGGAAGAACTTGACGATGACAAGCTCCTGGCCGGCGCGCTGGGTACGCGCTCTCTCGCGCTCTTCACGATGGGTCGACACCGCGAAGCGGTGATGCTGGCGCGGGGCATGGCGAACATTGCGGACGAAGCGGGAGAACTCGCCGAACAGGCAGTCGCGAGGACTGGACTGAGCCTCTATATGCTGCCGGACACTCCGCGAGGCATGGTTGACGTGGCCCATGAAGCCGTGGAACTCGCCCGCAAGGCCGGCGTCCGTGGGCTTGAGATAACGAACATGTTGAACATTACGGAGACTTCCTTGTATCTCGGCTTGTGGGACGAGGCGTACGTCATGATCGAACAATTGCACCAGCGCGAGCTCGCCCAATGGCATCGTGAGTGGCTGGGTGGGCTTGAGGCCGTGTTCGCTGCATTGGGTGGCGATTTTGCGCGAGCCAGTGAGCTGTTGGCCAGCGGTGAAGGTTCCGAGGACAAGAGCCTCGCATCATTGACAACGAGACTGACGACCGTCGCGTTTGTGGCACTAGCCAACGGCAAACTTGACGATGCGCTGCGAGAGGCGAATCGGGCCGTGGAATTGGACCCGATGGGCATCAACTGCTCGACGGCGCTAGGAATCGCCGCCCGCGCAGCGCTATGGATGGGCAGTCTTGACGAGCTGCGCGGGGTTTTGACTGCGATGCACAGAATTCGCGGCCGGGCCATGGCGGCGCAACGACGCACGGCAGAGGCGGGCATTGCGGCGCTCGAGGGGCGAATCGCCGAGTCGGCAGACATCTACCTGGATGCCATCGAGCGGTGGCGTGCGGTAGAGAGTGTCCTCGACCTCGCGCTCTGCGAATTGGACCTCGCGATGGTGCTGGGTAAGGACCATGAAGAGGCCTCGGCCGCCAAAGAGGCGCTGGACATCTTTGTGCAGATCGGCGCCCGTGTGTTCGCTGATCGTTTGTCTGAGATCATCGACACCGCATCGGACTGACCGTCGGCGTTAATCTATGGACGCTGCTCGCAGATCGTGTTCAACGAGTGGCATTGAGCGGTACAGAAAAGTAGGGGGAGCGCAGCGATGTTCAATCGGATTTTGGTAGCAGCCGACAATTCGCCGACAGCGAAACGGGCAATTGAAGCGGCGACGGAGTTGGCCCTCATGACGGGTGGGGCGCTTCACATCGTGACCGCGTTTTCCGCAAAGGCGAGCAGTGGCGCTACGTTGCCGGGGGAGTTTAAGGATTCGACCACAGAAGGTGAAGCTGAAGCGGCACTCCAGGTTCTCTCCTTCATACCTAAGGGAAAAGGCGTGGAGCCGACCACGCATCTCGCCAAAGGTGATCCCGCAGAGGTCATCATTGCCTGTGCCGACAAGATTGACGCGGACCTCATTGTGGTGGGCAATCGTGGCATGAAAGGTGCGCGTCGTGTGCTTGGCAGTGTGCCAAATTCAGTCGCTCACGGCGCGAACTGTTCGGTCGCCATTATTGACACTTCAGAGTAGTTTTCGCCGCCCAAGAATATGTGTAGGTGAGCGGGGACGATTTTATTGATGACGTGTTCGTCGCCCCGTTAGTGCGGGCCAAAGGTCAACGCGTTCCCAACTCCTTCAAAAATTATTGTTTTGAACCGGGATTCGACTGAACGACGAAGAATGCCGCTGTAATTTTCTTAAGTGAGACCAACCCCGTCATACGAACAGCGTCTCGCCACGGCCCGACTGCTGCACCGATTCAACTTCGGTCCTACGCCCGGTCAATACGCGGACCTCTTAGCGCGCGGCCTCGAGACAACTCAATCAGCGGTGCTCGAGCATGGTCTTGTCGATCCCGGGCTCGACTCGGTCGCGCCACTGGTCCTTGCCAACCTCGGTCCCTTCCCTGAAGGCAATACCGCGGCATCGACGGCATTCTGGAACACGATTGAATCGGACAGCACAAAGTTGGTGATGTGGTGGCTCGATCGCATGGCCGTGTCGCGCTATCCCTTGACTGAGCGCATGACGTGGTTCTGGCATGGACACTGGGCAACGTCGATCTCTGGCGTCTCGTATCCACTGACGATGCAAAAGCAGAACAACACATTGCGAACGCACGCTCTCGCCAACTTCGCTGACATGGCCAAAGCGATGGTCGTCGATGGTGCCCTCAACGTTTGGCTGAACAACAACGAAAACTACATCCAGTCTCCAAATGAGAACTTGGCGCGAGAGTTCATGGAACTCATGACCCTTGGAGTGAACAAGTTCACGCAACACGACGTCACCGCGGCGGCTCGCGCCCTCACGGGATATTCCACCAACCAGTCCAACGGTGCCGTCACTTTCATTCCCAAGCAGCATTTCTCCACCCCCTTGGTCATCCTGGGTACGAAGTCGAAACTCAATGCCGAGAGCTTCGCCTCGCTGGTCGTGTCCAAAGATGAAAATGCACGGTTCATCACGGACCGTCTGTGGTTCCGATTCGTCTCAGGTACGACGGTGGCGCCCGCGTCGCTCGGAGGCAGTTTCGCGAGCCGTGATATATCGTCGCTCGTCAGCGCCCTCGTGCACTCACCGGCATGGACCAATTCAGCCAACGCCCTCGTGAAATCGCCAGTTGAGTGGTTCATCGGCGCGTGTCGAGCTTTGAAGATGCGCCCCTCGACTTTAGATGCCGGCGACACGCAATGGGTACTGTCGCAGATGGGTCAATTGCCATTCAATCCGCCCAATGTGGGCGGTTGGACCTACGGACAAGCCTGGCTCAGCGGCGTGTCGTTCCAGTATCGATTTGAGTTGGCGCAGTCTTTGGTGGCCAAGGGCGATCTTGCGCCGCTCTCAGTGCCCAAGTCAAAGATGGTCCAAGCGTGCGCCGACTGGCTCGGCGTCCCCGACTGGTCGAGGCGCACCGCGAGCACACTTGCAGCGGCAACCGGTTCACCATCTGAGCTGGCCATTTTGGCGCTACTTAGCCCCGAATACGCGGTGAGCGCATGATCAACTGCGAATTCGACCGACGGAAGTTCCTGCAGTGGACGGGGGCGGGCCTTTTTGCGGCAATGTCCACGGAGCTCTCTTTCGAGTCCTTGGCGAGTGCGGCCAGTGATTCTCCTTTGCCGGCCAACACACCGATACTCGTTCTGGTGACGCTCTACGGCGGCAACGATGGTCTGAACACGGTGGTGCCCTTCACCGATCCGGTCTACGAAAGCGCTCGATCGAATATCGCGCTCTCCTCGTCGCAGTTGTTGCCGTTCACGGACTCGCTGGCTTTCAACTCGTCTATGCCCTCGATCAGCGCGCTCTATGGGCAAAACCAAGTCGCAATCGTGCAAGGCGTGAGCTATCCCAATCCGAGCCTCTCGCACTTTTCTTCCATGGCCATATGGCAGTCCGCGTCGCTCACGGGTTTGTCCTCCGGATGGATCGGTCGCTGGCTCGATACGCAGCCCCACAATGCCTTTAACGCGATTGGCGTGGGGTCGGTTTTGCCGCCGGCATTCGTTGGCGAGAAGAGTGTCGCGTCAATGGTGGACGTCAGTGGCATTCAGTTGCCGTGGGGTCCGGCGGCGTCGCTCTTGCCACGTCTAGGCCATTCGTCCTCGTCCGACGTGGCCTTGGAGGCCGCCGCCGCGACGTCGATCACCGATCTCTTTTCAACGGCGTCGTTGCTTGGCCCGCTCGTGCCCACATCACCTACGGGCTCGACGCTCGGTCAACAGCTGTCACTTCTTTCGACGCTGATCAACGCCAACGTGCCCACGCGGGTATGGGAAGTGAATTTGAGCTCCTTTGACACCCACACCGGCGAACAACTCGATCAGAACGCACTACTGGCAGAAGTCGATGCGGCAATCGGGGCGTTCATGACGAGTATCAACACCGGCACTCGCGCGAATGATGTGACGGTCATGATCTACTCAGAGTTCGGACGCCGCGTGGGCTCTAACGCCAGTGATGGTACCGACCACGGCACCTCGGCGCCGGTGCTACTTATTGGCAATCAGGTCAAGGGCGGTCTTTACGGAGAGCAGCCACCGCTCGACGCTCTCGACGTCAACGGAAACCTACAAGTCACGACAGACTTTCGAGCTGTCTACGGTGGATTGTTGCACGATGTCCTGGCGGCGCCGGTGAGCGACATAATTCCGTCGTGGAACACTGCGCTCTCCGTGCACTAATTGTTACGAACGAACATTGCCCTGGACGTTGGTATGTCTGAATTCATGTTCTGCTTCGTCACCTCGCGTCATTGACCTGTAGCATCGCGCCATCGACCCACTATCGAATCCCTTCGCCGCGAAGCGAGTTGCCCTATTCGGCTTAGGTGGAACAATTGCGTCACTGCCAGTTGGGGATGCCACAGATGGAGTGATACCGAGCATTGAGGCGAGCGCGCTCGTGCGCTCACTTTCAGGGCTTGAGGAAATAGCGCACGTCGAAGGTCGAACATTGCGTCAGATGCCCTCGGCGAGCTTTTCCTTCGCGGACCTCGTTGAGGTCGCCAGTGAGATTGACATCGCCTTGGCCAATGGCGTCGACGGGGTCGTAGTGACCCAGGGAACAGACAACATAGAAGAGACGTCTTTTGCCATTGAACTCCTTGTTCCAAGCGCGCGGCCGATCGTTGTGACGGGAGCGATGCGCAACCCGTCGCTCGACGGTGCCGACGGTCTCGCGAATGTTCGAGCGGCTGTCGCGGTCGCCGCGTCACCACTCGTGGAGGGCATGGGAACGCTTGTGGTGATGAATGACGAGATCCACGCGGCGCGTTTCGTCCGCAAGATGCACGGTTCGAGTCTGTCGGCGTTTAGTTCACCCGTGGCCGGTCCGCTCGGGGTTGTCGTTGAAGGTCGAGTGCACCTCTTCGCGCGCGTTGGAGGGCTGTCGTTGGAGCGGCCACAAGGTGATGTACCGCCCGTGGCCCTCGTACGCTGTGCCCTCGGCGATGACGGGCGGGTCCTCTCTTCGCTGCCGGGGCTGGGGTATCGCGGGCTCGTCCTCGAAGGTTTCGGCGGTGGCCATGTCCCGATGTCGATGGTTGAATCGCTAGCCCAACTCGCGATCACGATGCCAGTTGTACTCGCCTCGCGAACCGGAGCTGGTGTCGTGCTCAACTTCACGTACGGCTTCGCTGGCTCGGAGATTGACCTACTCAAGCGTGGGCTTATCGCGGCGGGCGCGCTCGATGGTCTCAAAGCTCGCGTCGCACTTTCGCTCGCGCTCGCGTCGAGCAATGACCGAGACGAGGTGGAGTCGCGTTTTCGCGCCATCGTTGACGCGGTCGGTTAACTCGCGTAGTGGTTCGCCACACTCCAAGAAGTCACACGGTCACGTGGGAGTAAACCGACGCCACCACTAAAAATCGCTTGAGCACCATTCAGAGGCGTCGACAAACGAGTTCACTGATTCAGTGATTGCGTGTCGACGTGCCTAGCGCCGAGAGTTCTCGCGCAGGAAGTTCGAGACGTACTCAAGATGAGCGCTCATCGCTTCTTGTGCGCCGCGGCCATCGCGATTACGCAGAGCTTCGAAAATCTCTGCGTGCTGGACGTACGAGTGGTGGCGCCGCTCGTGCGTGTCTCCCCTACGTTTCATTGAACCCCACAGGTCGCCCTTGCGCGCCGCCTCGATGAGACCGTACATGCGAAGAAGAAGCGGATTGTGGGTTGCTTCAATCAGACTGCGATGGAAGGCGAGGTCCCAGAGTTCAAACTCGTCGTAGTCCTTGGCCCGTTCACACGCGTCGACGGACCGGGCGATCTCTTCGAAATCTGACTCAGTTGCTTCGACCACCGCGATAAACATCGCCATTGGCTCGAAGGCTTGTCGCGCCGCCATCACGTCGCTGGGGCCAATGTCGTACAGCACCGCGACCGAAGACGTTGTGGTGCTGTCGAGGTTGATCATTGCCGAAAGCGGATCGCATTTGAGATAGGTACCGCGTCCCACCTCTCGCGAAACAACATCTACGGCCTCGAGCAGTGACAGAGCACCGCGCACTGCGGAGCGCGAAGACGACAGAGCGTCCGCGAGCGCTCGCTCGGTAGGCAGCTGGGAGCCGGCACCGAGCCCGCGCTCAGCGGCATCACGAAGAACGACTTCTGCGACGTCGCGGATCTGGTCCTTTGACAGTGTGAGCATGGCCCTCCGGATAGTATCAGCCGCAACCAATGGTACCAATATCTGGAAGTCACTTCACCGTTCGACGCAGACTCTCCTTTAGCGGCAGTGATTATTTGTAGAAACCTCATAAGTCTGCTGGGGGCTGCCTGCGGGATTTGTGACCATTACCACCAATAATTGACCTTGTTGAAAATATTTCATTGTAAAACTGGCATCCTGCATTGACACTGGTTTCGACAGCGAGTAGATTTTCACGAATTGGCGACACCAATACGACCTTTTAAGCCAATTTTGGGGGTAGGACATGCGTTTAGCAACCGTTCGGACTGATCGGGGACTGAGACTCCACGTGAAAGGAACCGAAGGATACGTTGACGTAGCTGACGCAACTGGTGACGAGACCCTGTCAACCCTCGCCGGGCTGGCCTACTCGGGTGACTCCGGACTTGCCGCAGCACGCCGTGTGACAGAGCAGACCGGTGTGGTTGTCGACAAACATCAATTTGGGCCCGCAACCCCCGACACACCGCGGATTCTCTGTCTCGGGGTTAACTACGCCGAACATGCGATTGAGGGTGGACGGGACGTTCCTAAGTGGCCCGAATCCTTCGTGCGGGGCACGGGCAGTGTGATCGGTGCCTACGACGACCTTGTCGTCCCGGCACTCACTGAGCGTTTCGACTTTGAAGCCGAAGTCGCCGTCGTCATTGGCAAGGGCGGCCGCTACATCCGCGCCAAGGACGCCTACGAAGCAATCCTTGGGTATTCGGTCATGAACGATGGTTCGGCTCGCGAGTGGCAACGCAAGGCATCCCAATGGACGCCGGGAAAGAATTTCGAGGGAACGATGCCGATAGGTCCTGAGGTCGTGACCGTCGACGAAGTTGACATCTCGGACGTGGCCATCCGCTCGACGCTCAATGGCGAGGTGATGCAGGACGCACGCACGTCGCTCATGATCGTGAGTGTCGCACGTGCCGTCGAGTACTTTTCAGGTTTTACGTGCCTGCGCCCTGGCGATGTCATTGCCACTGGCACACCAGGGGGCGTGGGCTTCGCACGGACACCTCCCGTCTGGTTGAAGCCGGGCGACACGATTGAAGTGTTCGTTGAAGGTGTCGGGACGATCTCCAACAAGGTGGTCGCCGAAACGAATGCGCCGTCTGATTGGCCCTGGCGGCCGTTGGAAGTGGATACCTCGAACGTCTAACGAAATAGATCTTGCTTCAAGCAGGGAAAAACCAATTTAGTAGAGGGGGAAAGATGCGGTTTTCAAAAATGGCACGGCGAGGAAAGTTCGTCGAACACAACAAAAGGCGGTTCTTGTTCGTCGCGTTCGTGATGTCGCTACTCGCGTCGACGTCAGCGCCGCTCGTATCCGGTGGGATCGCCAGCGCGTCGTCGTTTAAGGGTTCGATCACAATTGCGACGGTTGCGCCCTTCACTGGCGCGGACGCGGCACTCGGTCCGAAGTACGAGGTCGCGTGTTACGCCGCGACACAAGCAATCAACGCCGCGGGCGGCGTGCTCGGTGATCAGGTCAAGTGCAAGACTGTCGACACACGAGGCGATCCTGCAGATGCGGTGCCGGCGGTGCGACAGATGTACGCGACAACGTCGAACCTGGCGCTCGTGATTGGCTGCACCTCGGACGAGGCGGCGACGGTCGTGCCAATCTTCGGCGCACACAAGACCGTGTCGTTTTGCATGACGGGACAGTCCGAGTTCGACTCAGTTCACTACCCATACTTCTTCCGACTTGTCCCTCCGGACGCGGCGGACTCGGTTGCCATGGTGCAGATTGCCAAGCGCCACGGGTACAAGAACATCGCTCTCGCCTTCGGCAATGACGCGGGTAGCCAGACGTTCGTAGCTCCGGCTGAGGCGGCAATCCAGGCCGCGGGTATGACGGTTGTCTCGAACCAGACACTCGACATGACGGCGTCAACGTTCCAGACCGAAGCCGAAGCAATCGTCCAAGCGCACCCGGATGCCATCCTGATGGAGGCACTTGGCGCAGCGGGTGTGGCGCTCTTGACGGAGATTTACCAGCTCAACGGGAACAAGATGATCCCCACGATTGGAACGTCAGCGATGATTGACCCGGTCTTCTTCGCGGGAGTGACGTCGGGCGCGATTGGGACTCAGAACTTCATCTCGTCCTTCGACGCGGACAATCAGACGGTCAACGCATCTGGTCCGGCCTACCCGCTCTACCACAAACTGGTCTTGGCTCAGGCCGGCAAAGTCAAGGGCGTACCCAGTTTTCCGGGGTTGCTCACGGCCAACGGTACAGTCCATCTCTATGACGGCATCAATCTGGCGGCGCTCGCCATGGACATGTCCGGCTCAACGCAGGGGTCAAAGTACAAGGCTGACATCTTGAAAATCGCCGAAGGACAACCCGGTGCGGTCAACGTGTCGAGTTACGCGGTGGGTGCCAAGGACATCAAAGCGGGCAAGAAAATTCACTACATCGGGGTCGGTGGCTCGTATCAGTTCGACTCCTACCAGACGGCCTTTGGCCCGTTCGAGGACGACCAGTTCTTGGCGAACGGCACCACGGTCGCGGTTGGCGGGACCTTAGGGTACTGCAGTCTCACGGAGTGTAAGTCAACGCCGTAGTTCCTCCCTCGGCGTGGCCGCGGCGGGTAACCGTCGCGGCCACGCCGCCTTCATTGTTCTCTTTCTTGGCCCACCCACTCACTCTTGAAAGGCATTGACGTTGTGAGCGTCTTCCTCTCGTCCCTCGGCTTCGGCCTCATATCTGCAGCGGTACTCGCGATCGCAACGGTCGGATTCACCATGCAGTTTGCGGTGACCAACGTTCTTAACCTCGCCTACGGCTCGGTGATGATCAACAGTGCGTTCGTTACCTACTATCTCAATATCCACGCTCATCTGAATGCGTGGGTGGCAATGGTTGGTGGTGTCATCACGGGCGCCGTCGCGTCGTATTTGTTGAATCGCTTCGTCTTCACGCCGTTCCAGCGACGAAATCTGCCACCGATCACTATTGTGATCGTCGCGCTTGGAGTCGACCTTTGTGGCACCTTTGGTCTCCAGGCGATTGTTGGCGGGAGTTACTTCTCGTACCGCCAATCTTTCGGATCCGAGTTCCACTTTTGGGGAATGTACCTCAGCTCCCTGCAACTCACCATCATTGGTATTTGCATTGTCGTCATGGGCGTCATCCACTGGCTACTTAGGTACACCCGTCTTGGCAAAGCCATGCGTGCCACGTCGGCGAACGCGAGCCTCGCGCGAAATTCCGGTGTGCGCACCCAGTGGATAATCTCGACGACCTGGTTGATCTCGGGTGCGCTCTGCGGCCTCGCCGGCACCGTGTTCGCAATGAATACGGGGGTCTTCGAGGCGACGAGCGCGCAACTGTACATCGTGCTGATGCTCGCCGCGATGTTCCTCGGTGGACCCGGTTCGCCCTACGGCGCGATGCTAGGGGCGCTCACGATTGGGGTCGCCACTGAGGTGAGCGCGGGCTATTTCAATCCTGAGTACAAGGAAGTCATTGCGTTTGTGGTGTTGCTCGGGATGCTCACGTTCCGCCCCTACGGCCTTTTTGGCAGCGAGAAGACGATCTGATGAATTGGAACGCCATTGCCTTTTACGTCGCCACGATTATTGTCTACGGCGCCGTTGATTCAATGGCGTGTCTCGGGCTCAACGTGCAGTTCGGTTTCGCGGGGCTCTCCAACTTCGGTTTCATTATCTTCCAAGCGGGCGGGGCCTACGTCGCGGCGGTTCTCTCGATGGGAGCATGGCAGAAATCCAACGGCGGCTTCCAGCAGTACGCCCTCGGCTGGCATTTGGCCTGGCCCCTGCCATGGATCGGGGCGGCGATTTTCGGTGGGCTCTTGGCGCTACCGTTCGTCTTCCTGGTGGGCAAGCGCCTGCGCGGTGACTTTGCGGCAGTGGGCCTGCTCGTCTCGGCCGTGCTGCTCAATCAGCTAGTGAACAACTTCGTGCCGCTCTTTAATGGCGCGGCTGGTATCTCAATCGTGCCCGCGCCCTTTCAGAAATATTTCAACCCCCAGGGGTTGGGCTATCAGTTTGCCTATGGCGGCGTCGCGGTCGTGTTGTGCGTGTTCGTCTATTTTCTGGTTCGTCGCGTGACCGAGTCACCGTACGGTCGGTCGCTGCGGGCGATGCGCGACAACGACATTGTCGCCGACTCGTTGGGCAAGAACGTGCGTGTGCAGCGCACGTCGGTGTTGGTGCTCGGCGGAATGATCGCCGGACTCAGCGGGGCGGTCCTCGTGGGTTTCATCAACCTCTGGGCTCCCGGGGCCTGGGGGTACGCCGAGACGATTGTTCTTTTCGCCGCGATAATCGTTGGCGGCGCCGGAAATCACAAGGGCGCAATCCTCGGTGCCCTTCTGGTGCCGCTCGGTTTTGAGGAGGTGACCAGATTCATTCCGCCGCTTTCTAATCCGGCGCTGGTGCCGGCGCTCGAATGGGTGGCGATTGGTCTGCTCATCATCGGTTTTCTCTGGTTTCGCCCCGATGGGATACTTCCCGAGCGTCGCCGAATCCTCAGTGGGTCGACCCCGCACGTCACTGCGGTGCCTACAAGTGACGACCCTGATGCGCTCATCAGCCTGGGCAATCTCGAACAGTTGGATTTTCGTCAGTTACTGCGGCTTGAAGGCAACGCGGACGACCACGGGATTATTCTCGCGACCGAAGGGCTGAACCGCGCGTTCCATGGCGTCACGGTGGTTTCGGATGTCTCAATCCAAATCCAGCGGGCGCGCCTCACTGGACTCATCGGGCCCAACGGCGCGGGCAAGTCAACGACTCTCGCGATGCTCGCGGGCACGCTGGCGCCGACAAGTGGAAAGGTCCTCTACGAGGGCCGCGACATCACGTCGATGCCCTCTAACGAGCGCGCTCGGATCGGTATGGTGCGCACGTTCCAGCTGGCCAGCGAGTTCAAGAAGCTCACCGTGCTCGAGAACCTCGTCTCGGCAATCCCTCGACAATCGGGCGACTCTTTTTCGGGGGCGTTACGGGGTCGGCGTTATTGGGGTCGCGAGGACACCGAGAACATAGAGCGCGCCAAAGAGATGCTGGAGGGTTTCGGGCTCACCCAGTATGGCGACAACTACGCCGGTGGCCTCTCGGGCGGTCAGCGCCGTCTCGTCGAGATTATGCGGGCCCTCCTGGCCCAGCCGACCGTCTTACTGCTCGACGAGCCAATGGCCGGCGTGCACCCAAACCTCGCGCACAAGATCGGTGACCAGCTCACGCGCCTGGTGGCGAGTGGCATGACCATAGTGATGGTCGAGCACGAACTCGCAATTATGGACGCGTTCTGCGATCCCGTGATTGTCCTCGCCGAGGGCCAGGTCCTCGCGCAAGGCACGATGTCCGAACTACGTGCCAAAAAGGAAGTAGTGGAGGCGTACCTTGTCGGGTGAGCTCTCCACTCCGGGTCAGGTCCTGACGGCCACTGCGTTGTCCGCCGGGTACGACGGACGTGCCATCGTGCACGAGATCGAGGTTGAAGCAACGCCGGGCAAAGTCGTGTCGATTGTTGGCCCCAACGGGTCGGGTAAGTCAACATTGCTCAAATCACTCGTGGGCGTGGTCCCGGTGTTAGCCGGCACCGTGAAGGTCGGTGACAGTGACATCACCAACCTCGCTCCCGAGCGCATTGCAATGCTGGGGGTTGGCTACGTGCCCCAGATTGATGACGTCTTTCCCCCACTGTCGGTGAAGGAGAACCTCGAGATTGGCGGGTACCTTCTAGCGCGTCACGACGTGTCGACACGCATCGACGCCGTCCTTGAGTTCTTCCCGCGTCTTAAATCCATGATGTCGAGGAAGGCCGGCAAACTCTCGGGAGGCGAGCGAAAGATGCTCGCCATGGGTCGGGTGCTCATGCTCTCGCCATCGGTGCTGGTGCTCGACGAACCAACGGCGAACCTGGCGCCCTTGGTCGCCACGCAATTGCTCGAGGAGTACATCCGAGGTTTTGCCGACAACGGGTCGACGGTGTTGCTCGTCGAGCAGCGTGCGAAGGCGGCGTTGCGTATCTCTGACTGGACGTGCGTGCTCGGAGGGGGGCGTGTTGTCCTCTCTGGCGCACCACGCGATCTTGAGAACAATCCCATTTTCGTCGAGTCGTTCCTCGGCGGCGGCGCGGCTCGGCGCTAGAGAGCCGTGATGGACGATCTGACAATTCGATCCGACTCCGGATTCTGGAGTATCGAACGACGCCGCGACGCTCTGGTCATTTCGCTCACACTCGTCACGGGTTCCCTCGACGCCATCGGCCTCTTGCGCTTGGGAGGCGTGTTCACGAGTGTCATGACCGGAAACATGGTCTTTCTCGGGATTGCGGCGAGCGAACATAGTGGGTCGATTGCCCTGCACACGGGTGTTGCGTTTGTCATGTACATCATTGGGAGTTTTCTCGGGGCTCACATCGCTGGCCACGCTCCCGACCACGAGGTCCATCTGTGGCCGCGATCTATCGTCAATGCGCTCGCCGTCGAATTCGTCTTTCTCGCGGTCTTTGCCGTGTGCTGGGAGATCGTGCACGGCGCGCCCTCGCCCGACTTCTCGTACGCCCTACTGGGAATCAACGCGGCGGCGTTAGGCATTCAGAGTTCCGCGGTGTTGCGTTTTGGCGTGGGCGGGCTTTCTACGACGTACCTCACTGGAACGCTGACCCAATTTGTCGCAGCGTTCACTAAGAAGGGTGCGTCAATTCAGGTCCGCCCGGGACTTATCCTCTTGGCGCTGATTGTGGGTGCCGGGCTCGGTGCATTGTTCGCCCTACACGCGCCTCTTTTTGCGCCGATTGTGCCACTCGGTGCCTTAGGTTTCGTGGTGGTGGGCGCGTGGACATTTTTTCATCGCTCTTTTAAGTGATGGGGATCATCGCGCCCAATCCTTGGTACTCGCTCTTGCAATAAATGTGACGTGTAGCTGGAGGGTGACGTGGAGCGGGCGACGCCTATCGAACTCGCGTTATGAGTTTGGAATGCTGACGTTATCGCGCAGCATCCCGTAGCAATCGCAGGTCATTCAGTCAAGATTGCACGGTAACGAGCGACGTTGGCGACCGATACGACCTCCCGTAACCGGTGTAGGTCGCGTAGATGGAGTCAGACCCGATAGGTGGGTTCGAAATAGTAAGCATGCATTCGCCGAACGGGTTCGTGTGGCACGTCGAGGTCGTCGCACCAACATGCACCGTGATCGGGGTGCCGGGATAGATGCCCTCGTCGTTGGCGCGAACACCCGTGACCTGTACCACCAACTGCGTGCCGTCAGAGACGACTGGCTGCGACGCGATCGCGCTGAAGTTTGATGATGGGACTGGAATGACGAACTCCGGGTCAGTCGGCACCGAGTAGCCGTAGCGGTTGTGCGACTGCGCGGTGACCCAGTACACCTGATGGTCCTCGAGCCCGGTGATGATGCAGTTGGGTTCAAAGTACACGGGTGCGGAACACTGCTTAGTAATCGCGCCATTGGAAATGTTCACTCGATAGCTGTTAACTGGCGCGCCGCCGACGCTCGACGGCGGATGCATGTACGTCCAGACTTTGCCATCAAGGATGTTGCCCGAGACCTGCTGTGGCGACGTGGGGATTGCCGCGGCACAGTTCGCGGACGTGTTCAACCACGCAATGTTGCCTGCGTCATCGACGGCCACAAACGTTTGCGCGCCGTAGCTGACGGCGGTCCAGTTTGAGGTTGCGTCAATTGGCACGGGGGTGGTGGTCCACGTCGCTGCGGAGCTCGACGAAATGAAATTCCCGGTCGACGTCGTGGACTGACCAACACCGACGAAGCTGCCGCAACCGAACGTGGCGCCATCTATCTGCGGGGCGGGAGAGAGTTGATGTACGGTCCAGACATCTCCGTAGAGGGATGTCGCAACGTCGCCAGAGCTCGAACTATCGAACGCTACGAATTGACCCTCACCGTAGACGACGGCGCCCCACTTTATAGTCGTGTGTGGTGCCGGGAAGAGGCGACCCCACTTCACGCCAGTGGTCGAGATCGCCACGGCGCCCAATGCTGCGTCAGCGGCGACGAAATGCCCGTTTCCGTAGGCGACCGACGTGAAGTCGTAGTTGGTGTGTTGCCACACGTCCGTCCACTGCGTCCCGTTCGTCGATGTGTCGATCTGTCCGCCCGAACTCACCGCCACAAAACGTCCGGCGCCGAAGGTAAGTGCAGTCCACGGACCGGCCGGCCCAGACATCGCGGTCCAACTGCGCCCATCTGTCGAGACAATCTCCTCAGGATTCGCGTTGGTTGATGAGAGTGCCACGAAGCGGCCATCTCCGTATGTCACCGATCGCCAAGATCCGGCCGGCACGGGATATTCCGTCCACGTTGCGCCGTCGGGCGAGACCGCGACATCTGGCGAGTCACCGAGTGCGACCCACTGCCCACCGCCGTAGTTGACGGCGTACCAATTTCCCGTTGGTGAAGGCTCCGTCGCGACGTTCCAGACATTTGACGTGGTACTACCCATTGCGTCGGGCATTGGTGGCGCGACAAAGCAAATCGCCGCGACCAACGCTGCGGCCGCAGCGGTCGTCGCGAATCGAAAGCTTGGAGTTTTCCTCAAAAGTGTGCCCTTTAGGTGTCACGCAACCTTCGCATCACCAACGCACACCCCTCACTACAAATCCTCAACAAGTCGTACAATCGCGCCTCGCGGGACAGAATGCGCGACGAGTGACGGACTGGCGCTCAAGCAAACCGCCGTCGTCCACCGCACGGCGCGAAGCGCTGGACGCGGCAGGTCTTATCGCCATTCTTGGATTGCTTGGCCGAGGGTCTCGCTCACCTCTGTTCTGAGCAGCGGCGCCAGCGCCGCCGCCGTGACCTCGCTTGATTGGAGGCCATTGGTCTCATGGAAGCAATTCCAAAAGCGGACGAGTCCCTCCTCGCCGTCGACGTCGAACATCTTGGCCGCAATTCGCTGCCACCGATACTGGTACCAGACGTAGTTCAGCGCGCTCATCGCGTCGTCACCACCGGTGTAGTGGGCTTCGAGATCCTCCAAGGTGCTGTAACCCTCGGTGCGAATCCGAGCATCTAGGCGAGGACTCTGCGCTCCCACGATAGAGAGCACCTCAAGCGTGTTGAGACTTTCCGGCTGCCTCGTTGCGACGAACGCGTGCAGGGCCAGGTTGGCGAAGATCTCACCCAACCAGAAGGTCGGCAATTTGAGATCCCCGAGCACTTCGAACGCGTGGCCGAGCTCATGGATCGTGATGAGGTCAAAGAACGGCTGCAGATCCAGGCCCTCTGCGCCGTCGGGATATGTCGCCAGCAATCTCGTATAACCGCTTGGCGACGTGTCGCGGAGGTCCTGACCCATTGCGATCCAGAAGTCTCCGCTTCCGGCCGGCATTACCACGATGCCGGGACGGATCTGACCGTCGTCATCGTTAAAGAACGGTAGACCGTAGGGTTGCCGGCTCTGCCAGTCCGCCTCGTTAGCCACGATGATCGCGATGTCGGGCTCGACGCCTGAAAACAGGCGACGGAAGTAGCCGTAAGCGTCCGCGGCGATATCGGCCGCCGCTCGCGCGCGTACCAGCGATCCATCGCTATAGCGCACCTCAAATGGATAGCCCAGTAGTTGGTCAAGCTTTGAAACCTTTTCCATCAGACGAAACCTAGTGTTCAATCCGAAACCGTCCTCGAAATGGCTTCTTCACTATTACTAAAGAAACTGTGTTAGTAATAGAGCCAGCAAGGTGACAATCATCAATCCGGGGGCATCGATGAGTGAACTGGAAGACATGGGTTCCG
>Ga0182015_10002700_pt1 | contig 20897 bp, 24 predicted proteins | sample 712P3MmetaG_FD_120478 | JGI IMG/M metagenome (GOLD analysis project Ga0182015, IMG submission 120478) | Permafrost microbial communities from Stordalen Mire, Sweden - 712P3M metaG | ecosystem: Environmental > Terrestrial > Soil > Wetlands > Permafrost | place: Sweden: Stordalen | collected...
AGCGCGGGCGCGAACCGTCTCGTCCTCATCGAAGGCGGCGCCGCCAAGGTGTTCAACAAACCGTGCTCAAGTTCGGCGGCGGCGCACGGCCGAACGATGGTCAACGAGCTAGGCGCTCAACACCGGACTAGCGAAAGGATGGACCGAGTACCCAGGCCACAACCGCGAGGCGGCAGCCTGCCGTCACGGGGGTAACCCGGTGCATCACGAAACTGGGAAACACGGTGACCGTCCCTGCTGCCTGCGCTGCCTGGACCGGGAACGACCCGTTTGTCAGCTGCAACGACCCGCCCGCGAAGTCGCTCTCCTCGGTCAGGTGGGCAACCGCCGAGATCTTGCGGAAGCCCAACTTCCCTCCTCCCCAATCCATATGCCAGTCGTAGTGCTCCGAGGCCTCACCGGAGTAACGAGTCGCCTGAAGAGCATGGGCCATGCCGTCGATCTCGAAGTTCCAGTTGCGCTCGCGGTTTGCGACCGACGCGAGCGTGAACAGATGCGAGTAGATGCGCGGGTCGATCTCGTTGCGCATGATCCACTGAACCTGTCCACTCCGGATCCTCGAGTCGAAGTTGTTGCCCTTGACGTAACCGATACCGCCTTGGGTCATCCGGTCCTCGTTCATCACGGAGCGAAGCTCCGACACTTGCTCTCGTGTCAGGCCGCCGTGTCCGGGCGGAAACGAAGCGGCGATCGGCCGGGTCGCCGGCAGCTCCGCAGTCACGCTCTCACTCACAACGCTCCTTCATGTCAGGAACCCAACGGAACCTGCCGACTCGGGCGGAGACGTCTCTCCTGTTGCCTCCACGGGCGCGGTCGAGACGGGAGCGCGATCGGCCTGCTTGAGGAACCCACCACCGGAGCGGAGGAACTCACTCGCGACGGCCTCGACGGCCGGGTCGATCGGCACGATCAGAGGATCGGGTCTTACAGGTTCGTCGGCCACGGACCCCTCTGGGATTGGCGAGCGCCAGCTCGAGCGTGCGTGCGAGGCTACTGCGCAGGTGCGGTCGGTAGCCGAAACGATAGTTTTGCAGAGCCGAGAAGGGACGCAAGCATGCAGGATGGCCAACAGTGAAGCTCTTCCCACCACGCGCCCGACAAGTGCCGAGGCGAGAAGGACCCGTGGCATGACCGGATGGCAGCTCGGGATCGACTTCGGGACAAGCTCCACTGTCGCGGCAGTCAAGCGCGATGAGAACCTCGCCGTGGTCGACGTCGAGTCGAACGGAAGCTCGAGGCTGCCGTCGTCGGTCTACCTGACGGAGGACAACCAGATCCTGGTCGGAACTGCAGCCCTGCATCAGGCAGTCTTCGGGCCCGACCGTTTCGAACCGACCCCGAAGCGCGCGATCGGCGAAGGCGAGATTTTCCTCGGCGACCGATTGGTGCCGGTCACCGAGCTCGTTGCCGCGATCTTCCGGCGCGTCTACACAGAGACGTGCCGCCAGCAAGGTGAGACGACACCTTCTGCGGTTCACATCACTCACCCCGCCGACTGGAGCTCGGCTCGACTCAGCGTGCTCACTGAGGCACTCGAGCAGGCGGGCATCGCGTCAGCGGTTCTCCTGCCCGAACCGGTTGCGGCCGCGGCTCGCATTGCTTCGGAGACGCCCGACGGCCGTCACATCGCCGTCTACGACTTCGGCGGGGGCACCTTCGATGCCGCGGTTCTGTTTCGAAGCGCGTCGACGTTCACCGTTGCGGGGCCCCCTGCGGGCCGTGACCCTCTTGGCGGAGAAGACATCGATCAGCGGATCATCACCTATCTCGGAACGGTGGTCGGCGAGACCGACGAAGGATGGCTCGCGCTCATCAATCCCGCAGACGTCAAGTCGCGGCGCAATGCAGCGGGACTTCGGCTGGAGGTGCAAAGAGCCAAGGAGACACTCAGCGAGGTCTCGTCCTGCCAACTTTGGATTCCCGGCCTCGAACGTGACTTGCAGCTCACTCGCACCGAGCTCGAAGGATTGATCGCAGCGGACATCGACGCCACCGTCGACACGCTGGAGACCGCTCTCTCCGACGCCAACGTGGCCGCAGCCGATCTCGCCGGCATCTATCTCGTGGGCGGCTCGAGCCGGATCCCCGTGGTCGCCGACACGATCTGGCGCCGCCTCGGCGTGCAACCCGCCGTTCAGGACAACCCGAAGTCGGTGGTCGCACTTGGCGCTGCGAGCTGGGCGCAAGCCCCGTCGACGGCGACCGCTCCCACCCCTCCGGCGGGTGGCCGGGGACTCGACGATGTCTCCACAACTGAGCCGACGCTGCTCGTCAGGGCGCCCAGCGGCGACAACCCCCTCTTCCGCGCCTACCTGGCCGCCGACGTGAGCTCCGCGCCGTGGCCGGCGGGCTCAGTCGGATATGTGCAACTCGTCGTCAACCGGCCAGGTTCTTCGCCAGCAACGATCCGCGCCCGCGACGAACCCACCCAGGCCCGCAACTCCTCCGAGCTTGCCGAGCAGATCCGCAGTTTCCGCGTCTCGCGCACGCCTGGGTACAGGGATGTGTCGTTCGCGCACACCGCAGTCTTCGGTCAGCCCGAAGGAATCGAGCGCCGCTTCCTAATGTCGACGCAGGCCGGCGAGGTGAACATGGTGGAGCGGTATCTGGTCGTCGACGGCCGCGCGTATGTGCTCGCCGCTCCAGAGGCGGGACTGTCGCTGGCCGACGGTGTCGTGCTCGGAGCTCCACCCAAGCCGGGCCTCTTCGCCTCGCGATTCGAGTTCCCGTACGGGCCGGAATGGACGCCGACCGAGCAGGTTGTCGTGCGTCGCAACGGAACCCCCTACTCCGTCCTCACCGAACACACCCGGCTGTGGGAGCTGACGACGACCGAAGCCTGGCTCGCCCGCCGCCTGGCCGAGCTCCAGAAAGGACTTGCGCAACCTTCGGTGGCTGGTCGTTCGCCGGGTCGCGTGCTGGGCGGCTTCGACGGCGAGATCGCGACGATCCGATGGGTCAATCGCGGCAGTCCGATGCTCACCAAGGTCGGAGTCGCGGTCGCTGGCCCGGAGGCCTTTACGGTCGTCATCGCGTTGCCGCATCAGGAACAGAACCAGTTCGCCTCCCTCGCGCGGCAAGTCGGCCTAAATCCCACGGTGGTCCGTGCACCGGTATGAGCGGACAGGCTGCCGCAAGAACGAGGCGAAACACGGGACCTCCTGCGAACACGTAACGCCGGACGAAGTACCCTGACGGATCACACAGGAGGGTGAGGCCCATGACGATGGATGATCCAGGCTGGGGCGGCTACGTCCCACCTTCCGAGACCCAACCACCGCCGCCACCGCCACCGCCACCGGAAAGGGCCGCGACGAGCGCCGCTGCCGTCGGCCAGCAGCAGATGGCGAAGGCCGGCGCATGGTTGTCGGTCCCCAAGAACAAGAAGATCGCCATCGGCGGCGCCGTCGTGGTCGTGATCATCATCATCGCCGCCGCAGCCGGCCTCGGCGGGAGCAGCGGCCTTTCGAAGTCCGAGTACATATCCAAGGCCGATGCGATCTGCACCAGCTTTGCACCACAGAACGCAGCGGCTTCGAACGCCGGCAATAGGGCGGAGGTGATCTCTCTCGGGAAAACTGAGCTGGCCCAGCTCAAGGCGCTCGGGCTGCCCAACCAGGATCCTCAAGCCATCACGAATTGGGTCAATGAGGAGCAGTCCGCTCTGACGGCGCTGGAACAAGACAACCAGACCTCGTTCGACGACCACGTCACCAAAGGTGCAGCGCTCGCCAGCTCCTACGGCCTCGGGTCCTGCGCCACCTGAGGACTCCCCAAGCGCGTGCACGAGCCGCGAGTGGTGGCTTTACAATCGTTTTCTTGTCTTTTCACGAAGTTTCTTGCTATTCTGTGATTGGCCGCTTCCGGCTCGCTCGTGGCGTCTCCTCGCCGCCGTGTTTCGCCCCACGACGGGAAGGACAGCCCATGCGCCCACCGGTGGACGAGCGTGCAGTGCAAGTCCTGCGCGCGAACGTTCCGGAATTCGAGAACCATTACCTCGACCTCGTCGACATCTACGACGAGGACCTGACGCCACAAGTGGTCTTCAACGAACTCGCGGACTTCGTGACCGAGATGGTCCATCTCGATGATCGGGATGAGACGATCGAACGCTGCTTTGCTGCATTGGAGCTCGTCGCCGTCGAGCCCGAAGTCGACGGGACGGAGCTGATCGCCTTCTGCTTCCTGGACCAACTGCCCCCGTTCGTGCTCGAGAGAGTCCGTAGCTATATGGAGCCGGTCACCGAGTCGATCTTCGAACAGGCGGAGCAGGCCGATCCAGATGACCGAGACTTTCCCTACGACGATGGCGAGACTGCGCTGCTTCTCTCCGACCGCACCTCCCCCGTCCGCAGGAGCGCGCCGGCGGACAACTGACCTTCCGCCACGCCCCGCCGGCGGTACGGGTGCACGCCAGTCGGCCTGCTCGTCAGCTCCGCAAAGTAGCCCGATGCTGCGCCTCGACCGCACTGATGCCGCGGGCCCGAAGCTCGGCTACCTCGGCATCGGTCAGGGTACGGTCGAGGGCGCAGAACCGCAGCCGGTACGCCAGGCTCCTCGAACCCTCGCTCACGCCGGCGCCGCGGTACACGTCGAAGAGCTCCACGGACTCGCAGAGCTCACCCGCCGCCTCCGCCAGCGTCGTTTCAATCTCTTCCGCCGGGACGGAGTCCTCCACGACGAAGGCGAGGTCGACGTCACTCGAGGGGAATCGGCTCACCGCTCGTGCGGCGAGCGGTCGCCGCGGCGCGGCGGCCAGGCTTGCAAGATCGAGCTCGAGCCAACCAACCCGCGAATGTGGGAGCTCGTATGCCTCGAGGGCCTGCGGGTCCACCTCGCCGACCACCCCGAGCACAGCGTCACCCGCCACGATCTCCGCTGTTCTTGCCGGGTGAAGGCCCGACCTCGTGGCGGCGCGAAGCTCGACCCCTTCCAAGCGGAGCGCATCCGCCACGACGCGCCAGGCGTTCACAGCCGCAGCCGCGTCATCGCCGACATCCGCGAGGAGCAGCCCAACGACCTCCCACTCGTCCGGCAGCTCCGGAGGCTCCGCCGCCGGAGGCTGAGTCGCCTCCCCCGCTCGCCCGCTCGGCAGGGCGAAGACGTCACCGATCTCGAACAGTCGCAGCCACGGCCGGCGATGGCCGGAGTTGTGGCGCGCGGCCGCGAGCAACCCCGGCAGCAGGGCGCCGCGCAACACAGACTCCTCCGCCACCATCGGGTTGAGCAGCGGCACCAACGGGCTTGTCACGCCCCCTCGTACCTGGTCCCGCTGGTCGACGATCGACGTCGTCCACGCCTCGTGCGCCCCGAGCCCCGCGAGAACGCGCCTCAATCGGCGTCGTAGGACTTGTAGGTCGGTCAGCTGACCGACGTAGGGAGACCGCCGCTGCGATTCAGGCAGCTCCTGGTAGCCGATGCGGCGCGCGACCTCCTCGGCCACGTCCACCTCGCGAACGATGTCAGGTCGGAACGACGGCACCTCGACCTCGAGGACGCCGCCCCCAACCGGATCGTCCGACACCGAGGCCACGAGGCCAAGCGGCTTCAGAAGCTCTGCGATCTCCGCGTCCTCGAGCCGTGTGCCGAGCAGCCCTCCAATCCGTTCGGTTCGAGCCCGAACTCGCCGAGGTACAGAAGGGACCGGATGCGCGTCCAGCAACCCGGACGCCACCACGGGCGGAACGGCGCCGGCCGCTTTCGCGGCCGCAACCACAAGCTCGCAGAAACGCAGCCCCGCGCGCTCCACTCCAGCGGGATCGACGCCGCGCTCGAACCGTACGGAGGCCTCACTTCTCAGCCCGACCCATCGGGCCGTCCGGGCGACGGCCCCGGGAACGAAGGAGGCGACTTCGAGAAGCACCCGTGACGCCTCGGGCGTGATCTCGCTCGACTGGCCGCCCATGATGCCGGCGATGCCGACGGGATGATCATCGGCGTCACAGATCAGGCAGTCCATCGCCGCGAGCGGGCTGTCAGATCGCGGCGGACGAGTCCCGAGGAGTCGTGTCACGCCGTCAAGGGTGACGATCTCCTCGCCGGCTCGCGCAGCCCGAACTCGGAGGCCAGAGCCACCGAGGCGATCGAGATCGTAGGGGTGGGTCGGCTGGCCGAGCTCGAGCATGACGTAGTTCGACGCGTCGACCACCGAGTTGATCGGCCGCATCCCCGCCAGCGTCAGCCTCCGGCCAATCACTGCCGGCGAAGCCACATTGGTCACACCGAGCAGGACCCTGGCCGCGAGCCGATGACACAGCTCCGGCGCAAGCACTTCCACCGTCGCGTAAGAAGAGGCCGGCTCCGAAGCGTGCCCCTCTTCGACGACGGGCTCGGGCAGCAGCAGGGGCAGACCGAGCCGGGCGGCGACGTCCCGCGCGATCCCGGCGATGCACAGGCAATCGGGCCGGTTGCCCTCGACGGCGAGGTCGAACACGACGTCCGGCGCGAACCCGGTGCCCAGGTAGTCGGCAAGTGCGCGTCCGACCTGGAGGTCCACGCCGGCGGACGACCCTACCGAGCCCCTCCCCCCGAACGACTCCGGCGCCGGCGACCCGGGCGCCGGCGACCCCGGCGACCCTGTCGACCCCGCATCTGGCGACGCCGTTGGCGCCAGCGACCCGAGCACGAGGATGCCCTCCGAATCGTCCGACATGCGGAGCTCTCGACCGGAGCAGAGCATCCCGTTCGAGACCACGCCCCTCAGGCGCCGTTGCTCGATGCGAAACTCCCCCGGCAAGACGGCGCCGACCGGCGCGAAGGGCACGACGTCGCCGATCTCGAAATTCCAGGCGCCACAGACGACCTCGACGGGATCGGGGCCGCCGGCATCGACGACCACCCGGCGGATCCGGTCCGCTTTCGGGATCGCGGCGATCTCGAGCACCCGGGCCAGGACGACGTCGGCCAGCCCCTCGCCCACCTTCTCCACGCCCTCGACGACCAGACCGAGCGCGTCGAGGTCGGCTGCGAGCGCGGCGACCTCGGCCTGATCGTTGGCTCGCGTCTCGAGCGGAGTCAGTTCCCGCAACCACGAAAGTGGAACCCGCACTTGCTCGTCTCCTCAGTTCTCGTTTCTGACACTTTGTGCAGCTCCGGCAGGCGCGCCCTCCGGCACGGCCTCGATGGCATTCCGCAGCATCCGATCAACCCGCCGATGCGAGCGGACGAGAGGCAGGGACCCGGCAACGCCGCCGACACCAGGTCCCACACGAGCTCAAAACTGGCTGACGAACCTCAGGTCGTTCTCGATCAGCACCCGAAAATCCGCGATCCCGTGGCGCATCATCGCCAATCGATCGATGCCGAAGCCGAAGGCGAATCCCGTCCACTCTTCGGGATCGACGCCAGTCGCCTCGAATACGGCCGGGTGCACCATTCCGCAACCTCCGAGCTCGATCCAGCCGACGCCGGCACAGGTTCGGCAACCGTCACCTCCGCAGATCACGCACGACATCTCGAACTCCGCCGACGGCTCGGTGAACGGGAAATAGGCCGGCCGAAGCCGCGTCCTCACGCCCTCGCCGAAGATCGCGCGAACGAAGGTGCTGATCGTCCCCTTCAGGTCAGCGAAGGTCACGCCATGGTCGACGACGAGTCCCTCGATCTGGTGGAACACGGGAAGGTGCGTCGAGTCCGCGGTGTCCTTGCGGTACGTACGACCCGGCGCCACGGCGTAGATCGGCAACACCCCCCGCTCGAGGAGCCGGATCTGGACCGGCGATGTATGCGGACGCAGCAGCACGGTCCAAGGCTCGCCGAAGTCGACGTAGAACGTGTCGAGCGGGCTGCGGGCTGGATGGTCCTCGGGGATGTTCAGCGCCTCGAAGTTGCGCCAGCCCGTCTCGACCTCGGGCCCCTCCGCGATCTCGTAACCCATGCCCACGAAAACGTCCTCGAGCGCCTCGCGCACCTGGGTGACGAGATGCAGGTGGCCGGCGAGACGCCCCGGCAGCACCTCGGTCAGGTCCAAGCGGTCCCCGGCGAGCGTCTCGGCCCTCGCCGCAGCGACGAACTCGGCCCGCCGCAAGTCCGCCTGCGCCTCGAGCCGGCCCCGAAGCTCGTTCAGAAGCCGGCCGACCTCCCGGCGCTCCTCTGGAGCCATCGACCCGAGCCGCTGGTACATCTCCGCAAAACGAGACTTCTTCGACCGGAACGCCACCCGCTCCGCCTCGTCGAGCGTCGCCAGATCGGCCGACCCCCCAAGCGCGGCTGTGGCGGCGGCCTCGAGCTCGGCGATCGCGCGGGGTGCGTCGATGGTCACGACGCCACTTTGAATCGGCGGATCCTGCGACTGCATCGGAACATGGTAGGGCAGGTTCAGATCGGGGAGGGCCGTCGACGGCGAGCCGCCTCGAAGCAGAGGACCGCGGCCGTCATCGCCACGTTCAACGATTCGGTGCCCTGCGCCATCGGGATGGTGAGCGCACCGTCGATCCGGGCCAGCACGTCTGCGGGAAGCCCGGCCGCTTCGTTACCAAGCACGAGCGCTGTAGGACCATCGAGATCCGCGACGGCATAGTCCGTACCGCCCTCGGGGACCGTCGCCCAGCACCGGTAGCCGAGCCCGGCCAGGCGCTCGACCGCCAAGTCCGGCAGGACGTCGGTCACGAGCGGCACCCGGAACAACGCGCCGGCGCTCGCCCGAACGACCTTCGGGTTGTACGGATCGACGGTTCCCACGCAGCAGATCACGCCCGAGACGGCAGTAGCCCCGGCGACGCGGAGGACCGCCCCGAGATTGCCTGGGTCGCGCACGTCCACGCAGACCAGCACGAGTGACGGACCCGAGCCCGGCGTCGGCCGCGACAATAATTCGTCGAGCCCGAGGTCGACGGTCCCGACGACCGCGCAGACCGATTGCGGGCTCACGGTGTCGGCCACCCGCTCCATCACCCCCGGTCCGAGCTCGAACACGCGAAGCCCGATCGCGCCCGCCCGCTCGACGACGGCGGCGGTCGAAGCCGAGGACCGCCATTCGGCGGCGACGTACAGCGACTCGACGGGCGCACCCGCCTCCATCGCCTCTTCGACGACCTTTACACCCTCGGCGACGAATGCCTGCTCGGCACCGCGTACGTTCGAACGCCGAAGCAGGCGCCGCAGGCGCTGGACCCGCTGGTGACGCGCCCCGAGCGCGCTCACGCTCAGGAGGCGGCCTCGTCGACGCCGTTCTCGGCGACATCGTCGCCAGTTCCACGTCCGTCGATATCGGTGATCCCATCGACATCGCCGGCGTCGGCTGCTCGCTCGGCTTCGGCGTCGAGGGCGCCGAGGGCGATCACCACAAGCGCGGAGAACGCCTGCGGGTCACGAACTGCCAGGTCGGCGAGCATCTTTCGGTCGACGTCGACTTCGGCCCTGTGCAGGCCCGCGATAAAGCGGCTGTACGTCGTGCCGTTGAGGCGCGCCGCGGCGTTGATGCGCTGGATCCAGAGCTTGCGAAAGTCGCCCTTTCGCGCCCTGCGGTCGCGATAGGCGTACTGCAACGAGTGCATCACCTGCTCGTTCGCCGCTCGGTACGAGCGCGACTTGTTGCCGTAGAAGCCCTGCGCGCGCTCGAGGACGGTCCTGCGGCGCTTCTTGCCGTGGACCGCGCGCTTCACCCTGGCCATTTAGGGGCTCCCTTCATCGTCGGTACGGGTGCGATAGGTGGTCTTACGGAGATTCATCTGAAATGCCGCGCTCGGCGGCGGGGAGGAGCCCTGGCGGGGCCAGTCCTCCGTCAGGCAGGCTGCGGCCTCAGATCCCGAGCAACCGGCGAACGGTTTGCCGGTCGGCCGAGGACACTCCGACCTCGTGGGAGAGGCGGCGTGTACGAACCGACGACTTCTTCTCGAGCATGTGGCCACGGTTCTGCTGCCGGCGCATGATCTTTCCGGTCCCGGTGATCTTGAAACGGGCTGCTGCACCCCGGTCGGTCTTCTGCTTCGGCATTTCCGTTCTCCTCCGTCTTCGCTTCGGTGTTCGTTTCGTGCTGCGCTCTGCGGCCCGTGCCGTGCCGCACCTTCGTCGTGGACCTGCGACCGCTCGATGTCCGCCGGGCGAAGGCAGCGACCGCTGCGCGAACCTCCGCCCCAGCCCGGCACGCCGGACTCGAGCCCTGTGGTGCGCGCTGGCGTTCCTGTCGCCAGCTCTGCCCGGCAGGGCGATGCCCGGCTCGCTACTCGGACCCGCTTGGCAAGGGATGCCGCTCTTTGGTTGCTGTCAGCTCTTAGGTGTGGGTCTCCACTGGCGTCTGTACCTGATCGGCTTCCACCGCGCCCGGTGCGGGATCGGTCGCAACAGCTGTCACGACGTCACCTTCTGGCGCGATCTGACTCGCTGGCACGGTCTGATCAACTGGCTCGCTCTCTGGCCTCTCTGACGGCCGGTCTCCGTTCAAGGCTGGCGGATGTCGCAACTCTGTCGACTGCTTGGCCTCTGTCGACTGCTTGGCCCGCTTGTCGGGCGCCAGCACCATGACCATGTTCCGTCCGTCAAGGCGACCCTCCGTCTCGATCTTGGCCACGCCGTCGATCTGTTCCGAGATGCGATCGAGAATGCGTTTGCCCAGGTCAGGATGGATAACCTCCCGTCCTCGGAACATCACCGTCACCTTGACCTTGTGCCCCTCGTTCAGAAACTTGAGAACCTGACGGGTCTTGGTGTCGAAGTCCCCTGGCCCGATCTTCGGCCGGTACTTCATCTCCTTGATGCCGACGTTCGACGTCTTCCTTCGCGACTCCTTGGCCCGTTGCGCCGCATCGAACTTGAACTTCCCGTAGTCCATGATCCGGCAGACCGGGGGATTCGCCAGAGGCGCCACCTCCACCAGGTCGAGATCCTGTTGCTGGGCAATGGCGAGCGCCTGCGGAAGAGGCGTGATCCCGAGCTGGCGACCTTCAGCGTCGACTAGCCGGACCTCACGAGCACGGATACGGTCGTTGATCCGTGGCTCATTGGAGCTGGGAACAGTGGTGATTGGGCGTCGTCCTCTCTCTAGGGCCGAGACCACGCTCGACCGCACGAAACGGGAAGACGGCGATGCCGACCAGTCACACTCTCAAGACCCGGCGCACACATTGGCAGCAGCCACAGTGGCCGGGTGGGAGTCGCGCCGTGGCGCAGCCCCGCTTCCCTTAGTTGTCACCACGTACGCTAGCAGCATGAGCAGCCTCTGGACACCCGACGGGGAGCATCGAGTACCACGCCCGGAAGAGACGGGATCCGGCGCCGGGGGGCCGTCCGGCCCGGGAGCGCCGGGCGGATCGGGCGCTGGCTCGCCCGGACGGCCGCCGGCAGGCCGGGGCGAGGAGTCCGGACCGGGCGCCATGACCGAGGACGAGCTCGGAACCGAGGAGGAGCTGATCGAGATTGCTCGCCAGCTGGCAGCCGCACCTGCCGAGGACGTGGTCGCAAACCATTGCTACGGACTGTTCGAGCTTGCGGCCCTGCACCTCTCCCAGCAGCCGCCGCAGCTCGACAAGGCGCGTCTGGCGATCGACGCCCTCGGTCTCGTGGTCGACGGGCTCGGCGACCGTCTCGGCCAACACGCCGAGGGACTCGCCGACGGCTTGTCCCAGCTCCGTCTCGCCTTCGTCAAGATCGCAGCCGCCCGGCCAGGAGCCGACGGGCAGGACCCCTCAGGCAGCTGAGTCGCCGGGCCGGGCCGGGCCGGCTCGCTACTGCTCAGGCAGGCCGAGCAACCCCAGGATTCCGCTCCAGCCGCCCTCACTGGCCGGCGCCAGCACGTGATCGGCCCGCTCGAGTGCCACGGCCGACCCGTCGGCGACGGCTACGGCCACGGCGGCGCCCTCGAGGAGCTCGAGATCGTTGTCGGAGTCGCCGACAGCGAGCACGCGAGTCGCGTCGAGTCCGCGGGCGGCGCAATAGGCCAGGACGCCGGCCCACTTGTGCACCCCGATCGGTCGAAAGCTCAGATGCAGACCACCGTAGGTCCGGTCGTTGGAGCAAGCTGCCGCCACCGGTATTCGGGCCGTCACCTCGGCGGCGAGCTCACGGATCGATGCCGGATCCCCGCCGAGAAGCGTGAAGGCCAGCACGCGCAAATCCCGCACCGCGGTCCACGGATCCTCGTCGCGCGTCCACGGTTCGAGGAAACGCAGGTGGTCGGGATGCGTCGAGGGCCTCTCGCCGAGCACCACGTCGCGGACGGGATCGTCCACGTTGATGACGGGGCTCACGCCAAGGTCCTCGAGCACCTGCAGCAACTCCGCCGCGGCGGCGGGACGGAAGGCGGCGACATGAAAAGCCGTGGCGGCACCGAACTCCCGACCGAGCGCGCCGTCGAGGAGCACGGTCGGCATCCCGATCCCGTTCGCCTCCATGAGCGGCCACGCACTGCCTGCGCGGCGACCGGTGGCCGCGAGCACCGGGATCGAAGCAGCGTCGAGCGTCGCCAGCGCCCGAAGCGTGCGGGGATGGAGGCGGCCTTTGCCGTCCCAGAGCGTGCCGTCGAGGTCGGTCACGACGAGGTCGATCCCGACCGAGGCATTCATCTCCTCAAGCCTGCCACCCTGCACACCTCCTCCTCGAACAGGCCGTACGATCGCGCCCATGGGTCGGACCTACGCAGCCATCGACGAACGGCTCGCCAGCTTTCTCCAGTCACAGCCGCTCTTCTTCGTCGCGTCAGCCCCGCTCGCGGGCGACGGCCTGGTGAACTGCTCACCGAAGAGCAACAACGGCGAGCTCGTCGTGATCGACCCGCACCGTGTCGGCTACCTCGACCGGTCGGGCAGCGGAGTCGAGACCATCGCCCACCTCCGCGAGAACGGCCGTATCGTGCTCATGTTCTGCGCCTTCCAAGGACCGCCGAGGATCGTGCGGATTCATGGCCGGGGCACGGTCGTCGAGCGAGACGACGAGGGCTACGAGGAGCTGGCGGGCCGATTCGCCACGGACCGGCCCGAAGGTGTCCGGGCGGTGATCGTGATCTCAGCCGACCGCATCGCCGACTCCTGCGGCTACGGCGTCCCGCTTATGGAAGTCAAGGCCCACCGGCACCAGCTGGTGGATTGGATCGACCGCAAAGGCGACGACGGCATCAGGGAGTACTGGGAATCGACCAATGCCCTTAGCCTGGACGGTCTTCCGGCGCTGCATGTTGTCACCGACCAGCTTGCGAAACCTCGAGCGGAGTGAGCGACCCGGCCTCGTAACGGCCGCCGAGTGCGGCCCCGATGACGAAGCTCACCTTGCAGCCGTCGGCGATCTCCCGGCTGCCGTCAGAGATGGCCGTGCTGTGAAACCCGAGGACGGCCCCGCCGGCCGCCTCGACCGAGCCGAGACCGCGGTCTGCATCGAAGGCCGCGACGGTGCCGAGTCGCAAGCCCGAGATCCCGAGAGCGGCCACGTCTTCGCGTGCCGAGCGTTGCTCGAGAAAAGAGCGGTCCCCGCCTGCGATGGCTGCCGGGAAGTCGCTCAATGGACGATCTTGGCGATCGCGAGCTCGATAATGTCGGTCGCCCCCCGCTCCTTCAGCGCCGGGATGAGCACATTGATCTCCGACTTGAGGACGACCGCCTCGACGGCGTAGCCCGCGTCGCCGAACAGCTTCGCCACCGTCGGCGACCGCATCGACGGCAGCACGGCGATGATGCTCGGCAGGTCGATGGGCGCGACGTTCAGTTTGACGAGCACCTTGCCCCGGGCCTCGAGCGCACCTTGCAGCAGGACCAGGAGCTGGCCCATGGCCCGGGACTTGTCCGGATCGGCGGCTGCGACCGGATTCGCCACGAGCTCGGTGTAGGACGTCAGAAGAGTGTCGATGACCCGCAGGCCCGCCGCCCGGAGCGCCCGCCCGGTCTCGGTGATCTCGACGACCGCGTCCGCGATGTCAGGCACCTTGGCCTCGGTCGCCCCATACGAGAAACGGACATCCGCCTCCACCCCCCGCTCCGCCAAGAACCGCCTCGTGAGCCGCGGGTACTCGGTCGAGACGCGACAGCCCCGCTCGAGCTCCTCCACCTTCTGAACCGGCGAGTCGGCAGCGACCGCGAGCACGATTCGGATCGGCTCGGTCGTGGCTTTCGAGTAGTGCAGCTCGCCCAGGCTGACGACGTCGGCGGCCGTCTCCTCGATCCAGTCACGGCCTGTCACCCCGAGGTCGAACAGACCTTCTGCGACGTAGATCGGGATCTCCTGGGGACGCAGGATATGCACGTCATGGACGCGGGGATCATCGATCGTCGCCCGGTAGTCGACATCGGAGCTCCGGCGGACCGCCAGGTCGGCGGCGGCGAACAGGTCGAACGTCGCGTGCTCGAGCGAGCCTTTGGGAAGCGCGAGTCGCAACATCGGCTAGCTCACGCTCCCCGCCGGCGACGGGGTCGTCTTGCCGGCGGCTGTCGCGGGCGAGAGGTCGCCGGCGGCCCCGGCTAGCTGACGGAGCACGGTCGCCATCTCGATGGCGGTCGCGGCCGCCTCGGTGCCCTTGTTCCCGAGCACTCCACCTGCCCGCTCGAGAGCCTGCTCGAGGTTCTCGGTCGTGAGCACGCCGAATATCACCGGCAGGGCCAGGTCGAGCTGGACGCGCTGGAGGCCCGAGGCGCACTCACCGGCCACGAAGTCGTAGTGCGACGTCTCGCCGCGGATGACCGCCCCGAGGCAGACGACGGCGTCGTAGCGGCGGGTCCGCGCCATCGCCATGGCCGCCAGCGGCAACTCGAACGCCCCCGGCACCCAAGCCACGGTTCGGTCCGCCGACGCGACGCCGAGACGCTCGAGCTCGGCAAGCGCGCCGGCGAGGAGCAATCCCGTCACCCGCCCGTTGAACCGGCTGCAGAGAACCGCGACGCGAAGCCCGGTCCCGTCGGCTGAGCCTCGAAGTCCCTCCGCCTCGAAGTCATCGACTGCCGCCAAGCGGTGAGTAGAGCTCCCCGCCTCGACCCGCGAGAGCTGCACGTCGAGGGTCGCGCTCCGGTCCTCTTCAGCCGACGCCATCGAGGTCCCCGGGATCGTCGGCTGCCTCCTGCCCGCTCGACTCCCCAGTCGCCAAGTCGACGGGGCTGCGGAGCGAGCCGAGCAGGTGACCTAGCCGCTCCCGCTTCGTGCGCAGGTATTCGACGTTCTCCGGGTTCGAGGGGGGTTCCAACGGCACCCGCTCGATGATGTCGAGCCCATAGCCCTCGAGACCTCCGTACTTGGCCGGGTTGTTCGTCATGAGACGCATCTTTGTCACGCCGAGCTCGACGAGGATCTGGGCGCCGATGCCGTACTCGCGGCTGTCGACGGGAAGCCCGAGCTCGATGTTGGCGTCGACCGTGTCCCTGCCGCGGTCTTGCAGGTGGTACGCGCGCAGCTTGTGGGTCAGGCCGATCCCCCTTCCTTCGTGCCCGCGGAGATACACGACCACCCCGACGCCTTCATCGCCGATCCTGCGAAGCGCCGCTTCCAGCTGCGGCCCGCAGTCGCAGCGCAGCGAACCGAAGACGTCGCCCGTGAGGCACTCACTGTGAACCCGGACGAGCACGCTCTCGTGGGCCGAGACGTCGCCGGTCAAGAACGCGAGGTGCTGCTCACCGTCGAGCAGCGACTGGAAGCTGTGGGCGGTGAACTCGCCGAATTCGGTCGGGATGCGAGCGGACGCCACCCGTTCCACGAGCTTCTCCCGCCGGCGCCGGTACCGGACGAGGTCCGCGATCGCGATGATGAGCAGGCCGTGCTCCTCGGCGAACCGCTCGAGCTCGGGTTGGCGCGCCATCTGCTGCTTGTCCGGGGTCACGACCTCACAAAGCAGGCCGGCGGGATAGCAACCCGCCATGCGGGCGAGGTCGACGGTCGCCTCGGTATGGCCGGCACGCTTGAGGACCCCGCCCGGTCGGTACCGCAACGGAAGGATGTGTCCGGGCCGGGTGAGATCGGCCGGCTTGGTCTCCGGGCTGATGAGCGACTGGATCGTCGCCGCCCGATCACCCGCCGAGATGCCCGTCGATGTGCCGTGGCGGTAGTCCACGGTGACCGTGAACGCGGTGCGCTGCGACTCGGTGTTCTGCGAGACCATCAGGGGCAGCTCGAGCTCGTCGAGACGCTCGGGAGTGAGCGGTATACAGATCAGCCCCGAGGTGTGCGCGAGGAAGAAAGCCACCTTCTCTGGTGTCGCGAACTCCGCCGCCATCACGAGGTCGCCTTCGTTCTCCCGGTCCGCGTCATCGACGACGACGACCATCTCGCCTCGCCCGATTGCGGCGATCGCTTCCTCGATCCTGGCCAACGGCACGTCGGTCCCGGCCTCCTTCTCCGGCCCGAGCCTACCGGTCGTGGTCAGGGGCACGAACTCGCACGAGATCGTGGCGCGGCGTCATTGTTCCTCTTGCGAGGATCGAGCAGCATCCGGTTCCACGTCGATCCGCAGGTCTCCGCCGAGTTGGCTCACCGAGACGAGCCGTCCGCGCCAGGCCGCGGCCATCGTGGCGGCACCCGCGCCGGCGAAGACCGGTCGACCGTCGTCACCTCCGAGAAACGCTGGCGCCACGTACCACACGTACCGGTCGACGAGGCCGGCGTAGTGAAACGCGTGGGCGACGTGGGCGCCGCCTTCGACAAGAAGTTGCACCACCCCGCGCCGGCCCAGCTCGTCGAGCACCGTCCCGAGGTCTCCGTCCATCTCGAGCGCCGGACGGATCCGGGCGCCGGCGGGGGCCCGACCGAGCACGACGCGGAGCGGCTGCCGTCCCGGACCGCCGGCCCCGTCACGGTCGCCGGAGCCGTCGCCGCCGCCGGCCGCGTCGCCCTCGCGGACGGTGAGGGCCGGGTCGTCGGACCGCACCGTCCCCGCCCCAACGAGCACGGCATCGCTCTCCGCACGAAGGCGGTGCACGTCGCGTCGCGCCTCGGGTCCGGTGATCCACCGACTCGAGCCATCCGGCGCGGCGGTCCTCCCGTCGAGCGTCGTCGCGAGCTTGAGGACGACGAAGGGGCGGCCGGTTCCGCGGTGGACCAGGTAAGGGCGCAGCTGGTCGCTCACCGCCGCCGCGAGCATTCCGATGGTGACCTCGACGCCCGCAGCCTCAAGGGCCCGAAACCCAGCTCCTGCCACGTGACGGTCTGGGTCGCCCACTCCGGCGACGACACGCGAGACCCCGGCCCGGACGAGGGCGTCCGTGCACGGCGGCGTCCGCCCCTCGTGCGCGCAAGGCTCGAGGGTCACATAGGCCGTGGCCCCCCGGGCCCGTTCGCCGGCGACGGCGAGCGCGGCGACCTCTGCATGCGGGCCGCCGGGAGCTGCCGTCGCACCTTCGCCGACGACTCCACCGGCCGCGTCGACGAGGACGCAGCCGACCCACGGATTGGGCGATGTCGTCGTCCGGACGCCGTGGGCGAGCTCGACCGCTCGAGCCATGTGGCGGTCGTCGGGACTCTCCGTCTCTTCCCGACTCAGTGCGGCCGCCCTCCAGCTAACAACTCGAGCGCGTGCGGCAGCACATCGAGAACCGCCTCGAGGCATTCGACCGATCCTGACGTCGAGCCGGGAAGATTGAGGACGAGGGCCGTCGCCAGCGTCCCGGCCGCCGCACGCGACAAGCGCCCGAGGGGGCTGACGAGCCGCATCGCCTCGGCGAGTCCGGGCGCGACCCGGTCGAGCACTTGGGCCGTACCCTCGGGAGTGAGGTCGCGTGGGCCGAATCCGGTACCTCCGGTCGTCACGATCAGACCGGCGAAGCCATCGGCCAGCTCGGCAATGACCGCTGCGACGGACTCGATACCGTCGGCGACGACCCGCCGCTCGATCACTTCGTACCCGGCGGCCGCAAGACGCTCGGCGACCGCTTCTCCCGACCGGTCCTCGCGCACGCCCGCAACCACGCCGTCGGAGACGGTGCAGACCTTGGCCCGCAGCGGAGCCACCGGTCGGTCTGCGTCGCCGGTGTCAGACGGCCCTTTGTGCCCGGACGCCTGCCCGGTCATCGGCCGGCCGATACCGCGCGATAGATCCCGCGCACGGCCTCGGCGGGATCGGGTGTGTGGAACACGGCCGAGCCGACCACGAAGCACCTCGCGCCGGCAACGGCGGCCAGCGGCGCGGTCTGCTCGTCGATGCCCCCGTCCACCTGGAGCGTGACGTCGAGACCTTCGCGGGCGGCTTGGGCTCGCGCATCGGCCAGTTTCGAAAGGGCGCCGGCGATGAACTTCTGGCCCCCGAACCCTGGGTGGACGGTCATGATCAGCAGGAGGTCCGCGAGGTGGAGGTACGGCGCCGCTGCCTCGTAGGGAGTCTCGGGGTTCACGACCAGCCCGACACCGATGCCGAGGCGGCGCATCTCGGAGCAGAGCGTCTCGGTCTCGCCGACCTCGACATGGATCGAGCACGAGTCCGCCCCGGCGTCGCGAAAGGCCTCGAGATATTCGCCGGGGTCGGTCATCATCAGGTGGCAATCGAAAAACATCCCCGTGCGCGACCGTATCGACGCGACCACCGGCGGCCCGATGCTCAGGTTCGGGACGAAGTGGCCGTCCATGACGTCGACATGCAGCCAATCGGTCACGCCGGCGACCTTCGCGATCTCATCGGCGAGCTGCCCGAAATCAGCCGCGAGGATGGACGGGGCGACCCTGAACTCGTCCGCGGTCAGCGACGGAAGGCCGACTGCATGCGTCCGTCCGGCGGCTTGGGCCACGGCTCCACCGTAGCCAGGGCTTGCCGTACGTCAAGCCGCGCGAACCCAGCTTGACGATTCACCGGCACGGCAGGGAGCTCGCTCTCGCTCCCGCCGTGGGCCAGCCCCCTAACCGCCGAGGCGCTCGCCCACAGCAACGCGTGCGCCCCGCTGCCAGGAATCGAAGCTCTGGGCGGAACGACCCTCGGGCCGAACCTCCAACAGCTCGAGCCGACCCTCACCGCAGACCACCTCGTCGCCGAGCAGCGTGCCCGTCGCCGGCAGCTCCCCGGTCGGCAACTCGCCGCTCGGCAGCCCGGCCGCCGAGCGGTCGCCGCCTGGCGTCGCCCCGACGACCCGAGCGCCCTCGACAATGAGCCGCTTTCCCCGGAATGTCGTCCAGGCGCGGCCGACGCGCACGAGCCGGCCGAGCTCGATCGCCGGGCGCTCCCAGACGAGCTGCAGCTCGCTGCGCTTGATCTTGGCCGCGTACAGAGGCCCTCCTACCTGGGGCTCAGCAGTTCCCAGCGTCGCGACACCGCCGGCCAGACGCTCGATGAGCAGCGACGCGCCGAGATCCGCCAGGCGACTTCGCAGCTCGGCAGCCGTCTCCTCGGCATGCACCTGTGTCTCGACCCGGGCGAAGACCGGCCCGGTGTCCAGACCCTCGTCCAATGCCATCAGGCACACACCCGTCCGCTCGTCGCCGGCGAGAATGGCCCGTTCCACCGGTGCGGCGCCCCTCCAGCGAGGCAGGAGGGAGAAGTGCAGGTTCACCATCGGCACTTCGGCCAGCACGTCGCGGCGGATGATCGACCCGAAGGCGACGACGACACCGAGCTCGATCCGCGCGCCGAGAACGTCGGCGATTCGGTCGGAGAGCGGCAACCCGAGCTCGGCCGCACACTGCTTCACGGCTGTCGGCACGAGGGCGCTCCCCCGGCCGCGACGGCGATCAGGCGCGGTCACCACGAGTGCGACTTGGTGGCCGGCGCCGTGCAACGCCCGCAGCACGACGGCCGCAACCTCGGGGGTGCCGAGGAAGGCGAGTCTCGTCACCGGCCCCGACGACCAGGCCTGGGCTCAGGCGTCGAGGGTGCTCCCGGCCAACCCGGCCAGTCCAGGGGCGGCGTACGCATCGGCACGGGCGAGTGCCCGGTCCCGAAGGATCCGCATGGCCTGCTTGCGCTCGTCCTTCTCGAGGCGCTCCAGAAGCAGGATCCCGTCGAGATGGTCGAGCTCATGTTGGAAGACCCGACCGAGCAGCTCTTCCGCTTCGACGGAGATCTCGGCTCCCTGGAGGTTGTAGCCCACGAGATGGACCTCGTTCGGCCGAATGATCGTCCAGTGAAGGTCCGGTACCGACAGGCAACCCTCCTCGTACTCCCACTCGCCTCGGGATTCGACGATCTTCGGGTTGATCACGGTCTCGGGGCCGTCGCCGACGTCGTAGACGAACATGCGCCGCTCGATCCCCACCTGCGGCGCAGCGAGGCCGAGCCCCGGAGCCGCGTACATGGTCTCGACCATCTCCTCGGAGAGGCGGACGATCTTGGCGTCGATCTCGTCGATCTCGACCGCGCGCTGGCGCAGCACGGGGTCGCCGAAAATCCGGATGGGAAACGTGGCCACAGCGTCACTTTACCGGTGCCCGGCCGGCGGGTAGCCCAGCGACCAACCGCGCCGTCGCAGCGGCGATATCGTCGACGGCCCGCTCGAAGACGGCCTGGTTCGCCTGCGAGGGCGCCCGGTAGCCGCTGATCTTGCGGACGTACTGCAGAGCCGCCGCCCGGACCTCCGCATCGGAGACGGGCTCGGGCCTGCGCAGGGTCTGAATGCTTCGGCACATCGCCACAGCGTGCCACATCCGGCCGCCGCCCAACTCCCTCAGCCGAAACGAGCCCGGATCACGTCGCCCTCCGCTCCCCCCAGCGGGAGCCGCGCCGGAGACGCCTCGACCTCCGAGATCTCGAGCCGCTGCGTCCCCTTGCCGAGCCGGCCGCGCACGACGAGACGGGCGGCGACAAGTGCGTCGCCGCCGGGGCCGGCATCCGCCGCTCCGGTGCCGGAGCTGGCGAAGCCCGCGTACTCACCTGCCGGGGGCAGCAGGATATCGGCCGGGATCTCGATCAGCAGGCCGGGCGGGTCGACCGTCTCGGCATCGTCGCCGACCACGACGAGCCCGCGCACCTCGTGCGGCCTGCCGAGCAGGGCCGCCGCCTCGGCAAGCTCCCCTTTGGCAATGAGGGCCCGGATCCGGGTCGATGACACGATCTCGGCGGTCGGCTCATCAGAGACGAG
>Ga0182015_10002702_pt1 | contig 20888 bp, 16 predicted proteins | sample 712P3MmetaG_FD_120478 | JGI IMG/M metagenome (GOLD analysis project Ga0182015, IMG submission 120478) | Permafrost microbial communities from Stordalen Mire, Sweden - 712P3M metaG | ecosystem: Environmental > Terrestrial > Soil > Wetlands > Permafrost | place: Sweden: Stordalen | collected...
CGGTCGCGTTCTTCATGGAGTCGCTCGACACCACGATTCTGAACACCGCGGTGCCCGCCATCGCGGAGGCGCTGAAAGTGGCCCCGCTGAGTATGAAGGCGGTGCTATCCAGCTACACATTGAGCCTAGCGGTGTTCATTCCGATCAGCGGCTGGATGGCGGATCGGTATGGAACGCGCCGGGTGTTCGCGTCCGCGATCGGCCTCTTCACGCTGGGGTCGTTGCTGTGCGGTATATCGAGCAACATCCACGTGCTTGTGGCGTGCCGTATCTTGCAAGGCTGCGGAGGAGCCATGATGGTGCCGGTGGGACGGCTTACCATCGTACGAACGTTCGCCAAGTCCGAACTCATCCGCGCCATGAGCTTCGTCGCGATCCCAGGTTTGATTGGCCCCATGCTCGGACCCATCGCCGGCGGCCTGATTGTCGCCTATCTTCATTGGAGGGTCATTTTTTTCGTGAACCTTCCCATCGGCCTCGCCGGCTTGATCCTGGTGTATATTCATCTGCCGGATTACCGCGAAAAGTCCAATCCCCTGGATGTTGTCGGCCTGATCCTGTTCGGCTCCGGCATCGCGCTGCTGTCGTACGTGCTGGAGGTATTCGGTGAACATACGCTGAGCTTGGGTGAAATCCTGGGACTGCTGGTGATTTCCATGCTGCTGCTGGCAGGCTATGGACTGCATGCGTCGAAGATCCCGTTTCCATTGCTTGAGCTGAGCCTGTTTCGTATTCGCACCTTCCGCGCGGCGGTGAGCGGCAGCTTCTTCACACGGCTGGGCATCGGAGGAATCCCATTCATCCTTCCGCTCCTCTACCAGGTTGGCCTGGGGTTCTCGCCGATTCATTCCGGTCTGCTGATGATGCCGCAGGCCATTGCCTCCATGAGCCTGAAGATCACAATGCCGCGCATCCTGGCCCGCTTCGGCTACCGCGGCGTGCTGATTTCCAACACCGTGATCCTCGGTCTGCTCATCGCGCTTTTCGCGTCCATTGGAGTGGGCACGCCGCTGTGGCTGATTGTGACGGAGATGTTCTGTTACGGTTTCTTCAGCTCGTTGCAATACACCAGCATGAACACGCTAGTGTATGCCGACGTCACGGAGGAGCAGGCCAGCAGCGCAAGTTCCATCGCCAGCACCATGCAGCAGATGTCGATGAGCTTTGGCATCGCGACGGCGTCGCTGGTCACGGCGCTCTTCATCCCCGATCGCCTGCATTCGACGGCAGCGGAAATGATTCACGGCATCCACTATGGGTTCTTCGCGCTGGGCGGATTGACGGTACTGTCTACGATCGTTTTTAGCGAATTGAGAAGCCTGGACGGGAACACCACCAGTCAGCATAAGGTGCTGGAGCACGCCGAGTAGGGGGGAGGCGGAGACAGACCGGTCGCCTTGCGCTGTAAGGGCCAACATGTGAGCATGGGAATGCGGCGGTCATATGTCGAAGGAATATGTAAAGAACATCGAAGGCGTATATCGAGTCGGAGACACTCGGGTCTCCCTTGATTCACTGGTCTATCTATTCCGCGAGGGAATGTCGGTCGAGAGCATGGTTGAGAGCTATCCGGTCTTGAGCCTAGAACAAGTGCATGGTGCGCTTGCGTTCTACTTGGCAAATCAGAGAGAGATCGATGCGTACCTTGCGGATGGGCAGTGTGCCGCCGAATCACAACACCAGCAATCGAGGCAGACGAATGCGAATCTGATCGCTAAACTGCAGCGTGCGCGTAATGCGAGTCAGATTCCAAGCTGACGCCGATCTGGATGGGCGCATAGTTCGAGGCTTACGGCGTGTCGCGCCAGAAATTGATATCCGAACGGCAGCGGACGCCGGGCTCGACGGGCTTGCGGATCCCGACGTTTTGCAAATCGCCGCGGGCGCCGGCCGCGTACTCGTAAGCCAGGACCGCCGCACGATGCCGGCCCACTTCGCCCGCTACACGGTCGCCGCGCCCAGTCCCGGAGTCGTTCTACTACGCGAAGCGATTCCCATCGCGATCGCAATCGAAGAACTCGTCCTGATTGGGAGCGCGAGCGAGGCCGAAGAGTGGACCGGTCGACTCGTTTGGATTCCACTTTGAACTACCCGGAATTCAGAAGCCAGAATTCAGAATCCCGGTAACGGACCACGCCGCCGGCGCGCCCCAAAGTGCAACAGATGGCCTATGAATTCTGAATTCTGGATTCTCGTTTTAAATTCACGTACTATTCATTTGATTATCGGCAGAGTTTGGTGGATCATAACCCTGGGCTTGGACAGAAAGATTCTGTTCACCAACGGAGAACCATTGACCATGTCGAATCATACAGGCGCTTCGCATCATCATGAGGCAGCCGAGCACCATGAGCATGCGGCCAAACACCACCGCGAAGCCGCGAAGCATCACGAAGCCGGCGACCATTTGCAGGCCGGGCACCACGCGCACATCGCGCACGGGCACCCCACGCACGCCACGCATCACGCCCAAGAGGCTGGAAAGTATCACGCCATTGAGCACGGAAAATCCTAGCGTTTTGTGCATTGCGCCGCGGTTCACGCATTTGTATTACTCTGTCCCCATGGACAGCGAATATACGGATCGATTTCTGCGGACCACGAGTAGCGCCGCGACTGAGGACATCAAGGACCCCCAAACCGTTCTTCACGCGGCCTTCGATGCCGTCATCCAGGGTAACTTCGACGCGTTCGGTGAGTCGATCACGGATGACGCAGAACTTAGCGTTTACGGATTTGGCCCTCTGGATGGAACCTGGCGCGGTCGCGATGAGGTGGTTGCCGCAACGCGGAGAAACTACGGTCTGCTGACCAACCAAAAGCCCCAAATTGAGAGCATAATCTCTCAGGGTGACCGTGTCGCGGTTCTGTTGCGGGAGAGTGGCGTCTTCAAATCGAGCGGACAAGCCTATAGCGTTCGCGGCGTCCAGTGGTTCACATTCGCGGATGGCAAGATCAGCAAGATCGACGAGATCGTATCCAGTATTTTGGGAAGTTGAAAGCTAAGGCGCCGGCGGCCACTTCCAGTTCCGGATCTCGGGTTTGTCTTGACCCTCGGCATCGGCGTAGTTGATGCTTTCGATGATCTGCCCTTTCAGCCACTCCTTGAGGTGAGCGCCAGGGGACTGCAGTTTCGGGACACGATCGATAACGTCGATGGCCAGGTTAAAACGGTCGACCTGGTTGCGGATCAAAAGCTCCAAGGGAGTATTGATGTTGCCCTTTTCCTTGTAGCCGCGCACATGGATGTTGGCGTGGTTCGTCCTGCGGTAGGTGAACTTGTGGATCAGCCAGGGATATCCATGGAAATTGAAGATCACGGGCTTGTCCTTGGTGAAGAGCGAGTCGAAGTCGTGATCGGAGAGCCCGTGCGGATGTTCGGTGTCGGGCTGCAGGCGATACAGATCGACCACGTTGACGAAGCGGATCTTCAAGTCGGGAACGTTCTGCCGGAGAATGGCAACGGCGGCTAGGGCTTCCTGCGTCAAGATGTCGCCCGCGCATGCCATGACAACATCCGGCTCCGCGCCATCGTCGTTGCTGGCCCAATTCCAGATACCGATGCCCTTGGTGCAATGGATGATGGCGGCATCCATATTGAGGTAAACCAGGTGCGCTTGCTTGTCCGAAACAATGACGTTGACGTAGTCTTCGCTGCGCAGGCAATGGTCCGTCACGCTGAGCAGACAGTTGGCGTCGGGCGGAAGGTAGATGCGCGTGACCGCGGCGCTCTTATTGCTGACGACATCCAGAAAGCCCGGATCCTGGTGGGTGAAGCCATTGTGATCCTGCCGCCAAACGAGTGAAGAGATCAAGAGATTGAGCGATGAGATGGGGGCGCGCCAATCCAGTTCGAGCTTGGACTTTTCCAGCCATTTGGCATGCTGGTTGTACATCGAATCGATGATGTGGACGAAGGCCTCATAGGTGTTGAAGAGCCCATGGCGGCCAGTCAGGATATAGCCCTCCAGCCAGCCCTCCAGCGTGTGCTCGCTGAGCATCTCCATCACGCGGCCGTCCGGAGCGATGTCGGTGCCATCGGCATCTTCCGGTTTGATGGCCGCCATCCAGGTCTTCAAACTCGCTTCGTAAATATCCTGCAAACGGTTGGATGCATTCTCGTCCGGGCTGAGGACACGAAAGCTGGTCATGTTGCGGCGCATGACGTCGCGCAGAAACTTCCCGAGCGTTTCGGTGGGTGAGATCTCCTTGGTTCCCGGGCTGTCGATTGCAATGGCATAGTCGCGAAAATCTGGAAGATTGAGAGCCTTCCGCAGTTTTCCGCCGTTGGCGTGCGGGTTGGCGCTCATGCGCCGATCTCCGGTGGGCGGAAGCTCCTTGAGTTCGGGAATCAGCGCGCCTTGTTGATCGAACAGCTCCTGCGGCCGATAGCTGCGCATCCACTGCTCGACGATCCGTAGATGTTCGGGATTCGATTTCACATCCAACACCGGCACCTGGTGTGCTCGCCAGAAGCCTTCGACCCTGTGACCGTCGACCTGTTTCGGCCCAGTCCAGCCCTTTGGAGAGCGCAGGATGATCATCGGCCAGCGTGGGCGATCCGGCTGGCCTGTCCGCCGGGCCTCTTGTTGAATCGACCGAATCTGCTGGACGCAATCCTCCACCGTGGCAGCCATCTGCTGATGCATTGACTCGGGATCGTCGCCCTGGACCACATGCGGCGTCCATCCATAGCCCTTGAAAAGATCTTCGAGTTCCGCAGGAGTGATTCGAGCGAGCAGCGTGGGGTTGGCGATCTTGTAGCCATTGAGATGCAGAATCGGCAAGACAGCGCCATCGCGGATCGGATTCAGAAATTTGTTCGAGTGCCAGGAGGTTGCCAGCGGTCCGGTCTCTGCTTCACCATCCCCAACCACGACGCTGACAATCAGATTGGGGTTGTCGAATGCGGCGCCGAAGGCATGCGAGACGCTGTAGCCCAGTTCGCCGCCCTCGTGAATAGACCCAGGAACCTCGGGCGTGCAATGGCTGCCGAGCTGACCCGGAAACGAAAAAGCGCGGAAGAGCTTGAGCAGACCCGCTTCGTCGTAGCTCTTCTCCGGGTAGATCTCCGAATACGTTCCTTCCAGATAGCAGTTCGATATCACGGCCGGAGCGCCGTGTCCCGGACCCGAGATGTAGATCATGTCCAGGTCATATTTGCGGATGACGCGGTTGAGGTGGACCCACACAAAAGTCTGGCCTGGATCGGAGCCCCAATGTCCGAGCAGCCGATTCTTGAAGTGTTCGGGGCGAAGCGGCTCCTTGAGCAGGGGATTGTCATGCAGGTAAATCATTCCCGCGCACATATAGTTGCAGGCTCGCCAGTAGGCGTCAGTTTTCCGAAGTTCCTCGGCGGTCAACGCCGGAGTAGGGGCTACCAATTGTTGAGGCATCCTGGATTAAGCATGGCACATCGATATGTCCGATCCGTGACGAAATCCTTCACACAGCGATTCGGAACAGCGCACCGACGCCTGCGGTTACAGCCATCGCCAGTGCGCCCCAGAACGTGACGCGTATCGCGCCCGCTATCACGCCTGCGCCGCCGGCGCGCGCCGCCAACCCTCCCAAGAGCGCGAGGAACAGCAAGGAAGTTCCAGAGACCAAGGGGATCAGATCCGATTCCGCGGCGAGGGCAGCGACCAACAGCGGCATCGCCGCGCCAACAGCGAAACTCGCGGCCGACGTCAGTGCAGCCTGAATCGGCCGTGCACGGAGAGTCTCGGAAATGCCAAGTTCATCGCGGGCATGCGCGCCGAGCGCGTCATGGGCCATCAGCTGCGCGGCGACCTGCTTCGCGAGCGCAGGATCGAGCCCACGCGCGACGTAGATGGCCGCCAGCTCCCTGTGCTCTCCCCTGTTGTCTGTCTTGAGTTCCGAACGCTCAACCTCGAGCTCGGCCTGTTCGGTGTCGGCCTGTGAGTGGACGGACACGTACTCACCGGCAGCCATCGACATCGCCCCAGCGGCCAGCCCGGCCGCCCCGGCGACCAACACGTTGCTGTGAGTCGCATGTGCAGAAGCGACTCCGAGCACCAGACTCGCTGTCGAAAGGATGCCATCGTTGGCGCCCAACACGGCCGCGCGTAGCCACGCGGCACGTCCGATTCGGTGTCGCTCTTTGGAGGGTAGGGGCATTTCTTGGGTCCAGATGGTATCAAGGCGGATGAGTGAACCGCAAGTTCAGGCAGGCCCTGGAAGGTGTTTCCGATCGGCAGCGGCAAGCAACGTGGTTGATTCGCTGAAAAGTGGTGAAGTTGGAGCAGGCTTTTCTGGCGGTGAGGGTGGGATTCGAACCCACGGAACCCGTAAAGGTTCAACGGTTTTCGAGACCGCCCGATTCAACCACTCTCGCACCTCACCGAATCTTCATTCTACCGGATTTCCCAATCGCCACCGATTTCCCAAGAGCTTCGGAGAGATCAATAATAGAACATGAGCGTTCAAGAGGTCCTTTTGAACCCGGCGGTTTCCTCCTCGGTGAAAGGCGCCCCCGGTGAATTAGGTGTGCTTTACGAGCACCCGGCCTGGTTCGAACGTCTATTCGCCGAGCTCGACCGCCGCGGCATCCATTACCATAAGCTCCTTGCGCCGGATCATTTTTACGACCCGGGCGCGCGCGATCAGCGCCTGAGGGTGGTCTTTAACCGGATGAGCCCATCGGCCGACCGTCGCAACCACGGAAGCGGCATTCTCTATACGCAGTCCTGGCTTGGCCATCTCGAAGCGCTGGGCACGCGCGTCATCAACGGATCGAAAGCCTTCCGCTACGAGACGTCCAAAGCGCTCCAACTCTCGCTGCTTCACTCGCTGGGTATGCCGTTCCCGAAAGCTCGCGTTATGCACGATCCGAAGCACGCTGTGGAAGCGTCCGAGGGATTGCGCTTTCCCATCGTGGTGAAACCGAACGTCGGTGGCAGTGGTGCCGGAATCGTACGGTTCGATAGCAGGGATGAACTTGCCACGGCTGTGAACGAGGACCGAATTGCGTTGGGGTACGATCACGTCGGGCTGGTGCAGGAATTTATTCCGGCCCGCGGCGGCCACATCACCCGCGTCGAAACCCTGGCCGGCAAGTATCTCTACGCGATTCAGGTGCACTTGACCGGTGAGACTTTCGACCTCTGCCCGGCCGATATCTGCCAGACCACGCGAGGCGAAAGCCTGAACAATGCGTGTGTGGTGGAAGCGGCCAAGGCGGGCCTGAAAGTGGAAAGTTACCGTCCACCAGCGGACGTCATATCGGCCGTCGAGCGAATCGTCGAGGCAACCGGCATCGACATCGGTGGCATCGAATATGTGATTGACGACCGGGATGGGCAGCTCTATTACTACGACGTCAACGCTCTCTCGAATTTCGTCGCCGACGCGCAGCGCGTGATCGGTTTTGACCCGTTCGTGAATCTGGTGGACTTTCTGGTGGCGGAGTTGGCGAGTGTCTGAGGCGAAAGCGATTCGCTATGGCTACTGGATGCCGGTTTTCGGCGGATGGCTGCGCAACGTCGAAGACGAGAACATGCAGGCCACCTGGCCCTACGTCAGCCGTCTCGCCCGGCGCAGCGAAGAGCTGGGGTTCGACCTTAGTCTGATCGCCGAACTGAATCTGAATGACATTAAGGGCGTGAACGCGCCGTCGCTCGACGCATGGTCCACGGCAGCCGCTCTCGCGGCGGTGACGCGCAGCCTGGAGCTGATGATCGCGGTGCGTCCCACTTTCCACAATCCCGCGCTGCTCGCCAAGCAGGCCTCGAATATCGATCACATCAGCAACGGCCGTGTTTCGTTGAACGTTGTCTCCTCGTGGTGGGAAGAAGAAGCTCGCATGTATGGTGTGGCGTTCGAGAAGCATGACGACCGGTATGCCCGCACGTCGGAGTGGCTCGACGTGGTGGATGGCGTCTGGTCCCGCGATAACTTCTCGTTCGCCGGCAAGTACCATCGCATCGAAAACAATGTGCTGCAGCCCAAGCCGGTTTCAAAGCCCCGTCCCACCATCTATGCGGGCGGCGAGTCTGAAACCGCAAAGAATTTGATCGCTGAAAAGTGCGATGCTTACGTAATGCACGGTGACCCTCCGGAACGAATCGCCGCGAAGATCGCCGACATGTCCGAACGGCGCGCGCGCTTCAATCTGCCGCCGCTTGTGTTCGGCGTCTCGGGTTACGCCTGCGTGCGAGACACCGAAACCGAAGTGAAGAAGGAGCTGGATCGCATCACGGACGTCAAGCAGAACGCCGCCGGCTACGCCAATTACCAGCAATGGCTCAACGGCACGCAACTCGAACAGCGCATGTCGATCGATGAGTATTCGGTTTCAAACCGCGGGCTTCGCTCCGGCCTGGTGGGCACTCCCGCCCAGGTTCAGGAGCAGGTTGCGAGATTCGAAAGCGCCGGCGTGAACCTCCTGCTGCTGCAGTTCAGCCCTCAGCTCGAAGAAATGGAGCGCTTCAGCGAAGCCGTTATCCGGCAACGCGTCCCGGTCGTGGCCTGATTAAAAGTAGTGGCGTGATTACCATATGACACAGACCAGAATCCTCACTCGTCGCAGTCTGATGCAGTCCGCTTTGTTGGCCGCCGGTGGAACGGCCCTGGCCTTCGCGGAAACGCCCGCGATTACCGCGCTGAAAAACCGGCGTGCTGAAGCGCGGCCGATCCCCAACGACGAAAGACTAGCTCGCGTTGAGCGGGCCCAACAGCTGATGCGCGAGAATCACCTGGGCGCGATCGTGTTGGGTGGTGGAACCTCACTATTTTATTTCAGCGGCGTCCGATGGGGCGTTAGCGAGCGATTGTTAGTGATGGTTCTGCCGGCGCAAGGGGAACCGTTCTTCATCACGCCCGCATTTGAGAAGGACCGTGCGCTGGAGCTGATCAACGAGGGCCCCTTTGGCCAGTCGGCGCACATCTTCACCTGGGAAGAGGACGTGAGCCCTTATACAGTGGTCGCGATGGCCATGAAGGAGCGCGGACTGGCGACGGCGCGCGTCGGTATGGAGGAGCGCAATCCGTTCGTCTTCGCGAGCGGAATTGGCCAGGCGCTTCCTGGAGCCACGATTCTCAGCGCGACAGCGGTCACGGCCGGCTGCCGCATGATCAAAAGCGCCAATGAAATCGCCTTGATGCGGCTGGCCAACAGCGTGACGCTGCAAGCCTATGAAGCCGCCTGGAAATCGTTGAAAGACGGCATGACCCAGCAGGATTTCGACGCATTGATTACCGCGGCGTATGGGAAGCTGGGATTTCGAGGCGAGGCTTCCGTGTTTGTGGGTGAGGGCTCCGCGCTACCGCATGGATCGCGCAAGCCGCAAGTGATTCGCGAGAACTCGATTGTGCTGATCGATGACGGCTGCACGGTGGAAGGCTATCAATCCGATATCAGCCGCACGTTCGTCCTCGGCAAGCCGACCGACAAGATGAAGCGCGTCTTCGATATCGTGCATCAGGCGCAGAGCGCGGCACTGGCGGCAGCGCGCCCGGGCGTGACTTGCGAGGCCGTGGATGCGGCTGCCCGCAAGGTGATCAGCGACGGTGGATATGGACCGGGATACAAATATTTCACGCATCGCGTCGGCCACGGCATCGGACTCGACGGGCATGAGTGGCCTTACCTGACGGCCGTCAACACTCTGCAAGATGGCAACCACGGTATCGCGCTGGCCGCGAACATGACGTTCAGCGACGAACCCGGCATCTACATTCCGGGCGAATTTGGTATCCGTCTGGAAGACGACATGCACATACTCGAGAATGGCGCGGAGCTATTCACTCCGCAGAGCCCGTCATTGGAAGATCCCTTCGGGAAGTAGGGAAGATCCCTTCGGGAAATAGGGAAGATCCCTTCGGGAAGTAGCTTTATTTCTTCCAGACATCGTTGCCGCGGTCATTATCCGGAATCACGTGGTCTGGGTCGAGCACAACCGAGAGGATCGGTTGCTTACTGTCGAGCGTGAACGTGTATTCCCCCTTCGAGATCCAGGTCTCCACCGGTAGCTGCACTCGCGTGTTGCTGCCATCCTCGAAGTTCACCTGCACTGTATTCGGCAGAACCAGTTGTCCGAGGTTGGCGATCGTAACAGTAGCGCCCTGCCGATAATCGCCCTTCACATATTGAGCGTTCTTCACTGCCATATCCAGCGTCCAGTTGTTCAGAAACCAGCCACGCCAGAAGTACGAAAGATCCTCGCCGCCTTCGCTTTCCATAGCACGGAAAAAGTCGGACGGAGATGGATGCTTGTACGCCCAGTCGCGAATGTATTTGCGAAAAGCCCAGTCGAAGCGCTGCGGTCCCAGAATCTGCTCACGCAGCAGCCTGAGGCCATAGGCTGCCTTGAAGTAACTCACCGGGTGTCCTAGCTTGAATGGGAAGCCGTCGGCGCGAGTGAGAATGACGGGCGCCTCCGGGTCGTTCAACACTTTCAAGATCGTGTCTGGAGGCTCGCCGCCCGCCGAGTATTCCGAATCGCGCTTCGGACCGTACACGCCACCCTGAAATTCATCGGATTCGTAGATGTCGATAAAGGTATTGAAGCCTTCATCCATCCAGGCATTGCGGCGCTCGTTGGAGCCGACGATCATCGGGAACCAACTATGCCCGATCTCGTGCGCGGTGATCCAGAATAGCTGTTTCCCTTTGTCTGGAATACCGTCAAAGACAATCCCCGGATACTCCATGCCAGTGGAAAATCCAGCGACATTGATGGCCGCCGGATAGGGATAAGGAAACCACTTCTGCGAGAACTGTTCCACGGCGTGCTTCAGATACTCGGTGGAACGTCCCCAGCCTTCGTCACCAACGCTTTCCACCGGATATACGGACATTGCGAGCGACTTCCCGCCATCCGGCAGATTAATACGCGCCGCATCCCAGACAAACGCGCTGGAAGCGCTGAAGGCGACATCGCGCGTGTTGTCCATGTGGAAGTGCCACGTCAGCGTGCTAGAACTGCGCGGCCTGCTGGCGGGGTCGTTGACCTCTTGAGGCGTCCGAATCATAATCGTCTTATCACTCGCGCGCGCCTGCGCCAGCCTTTCGATCTGCGTCGCTGTCAGCACATCCCGCGGGTTCTTCAACTCGCCGGAGCCCGCGATCAGCATGTTCGATGGCGCTGTCACGTAATAATCAAAATGTCCATACTCCAGGTAGAACTCCGATCCAATGTACGGTTGCGTGTCCCAGCCATGCAGATCGTCATACACAGCCATCCTCGGGTACCACTGCGCCATGTCGTAGATCTCGCCCTTCTTTGAAATTCCCCAGGAAGTGCGGCCGCCCCACACGCCGGGGATCGCGTAGTGATATTGGATGTGAATTTTCAGCGAGCCGCCGCGCCCCTTGAGAGGCTCCGCCAGGCGAACCTGCATGCGGGTATCGGAAACGATGTAGTCGGCCTTCGCGGTATGGCCGCCGGCTTCAATCTCTACTGAATCGAAAACGATCCCTTCGGTGAAATCCTTTCTGGGCCAACCAGCGGTCATCGATCGCGCGTCCTTGCGATAGATGTTCTGATCGAGTTGCAACCACAGGCTGGGCAGCGCGTCCGGACTGTTGTTCAAATACGCGATCGTCTCGGCGGCACTGAGCTGCTTGGCGGTGGTGTCGAGGTTGGCATGGATCTCATAGTCGGCAACATTCTGCCAATAATCGGGCCCCGGAGCGCCATTGCTCGATCGGTAGCTATTGACTGGTTCCGGCAGAGTAAGCGGAGCAAAAGTCTTGGCCGGATCGTACGCCGGAGGTGGCGCCTGGGCGGCAAATACTGGCGCGCCCGTGATAGCGAACATCGCGAAAGAAAGCAGATCGCGTTTCTTCATCACCCCAGAATAGCGTCAAACCCGCCGTAGCTACCGTGCCGAGGCGAACCGGTGGAAGAAGCTGTCCGGTTTCCACTGGGGAGCTTGTGGCGCATCGGCTACCCTCTCGAGCAGCGCCGTAAGTATGCCATTGAACTGCGCGGCTGCGGCCATGTCGACCGGTTGGTTGGCATCGTCGGACACGGCGTGATACCGGGTTTTCAACCAATCCTTGAAGATCTTTTCTTCCGGACTGCCCGGAATCCATCCGAATTTGAACGCGAGCGCGGGCACGCCTTTCTTGATGAAACTGTACTGATCACTGCGGATGAAGCGATTGGCATTGGGTTCCTTGTCCGCCTGCACCTCGACCTTGGCCGCTGCCGCGATTGCGCGGATATCGTCGCCCAGCGTCGATTCGTTCAGCCCCTGCACCTCCAAATAACGAAGCGGAAACAGGGGTAGAAACATGTCCATATTGATGTCCGCCACAATGTGGCCCGGCACGGTGGAACGCTCCGCGAAATAACGTGAACCCAGTTCGCCCTTCTCTTCGCCGGTGACTGCGAGAAAGACGATAGAGCGCTTGGTCTTCACGTTTCCGGCTTTCAGCGAGCGCGCGATCTCAATCAGCGACGCGATGCCCGAGGCGTCATCCATGGCGCCGTTGAAAATGGCGTCGCCATTCACGGGTTGGCCAACGCCCAGGTGATCCAGGTGCGCGGAGAGGATGACATATTCGTTCTTGAGTTGCGGATCCGAGCCCGGCCTTAGACCAACAACGTTGCGCGACTGGACATTGTCGGTGGTCTTCAAGACATGCGCGCGCACTTTGATGGTGAGCGCGAAGTGCGGCAGCGGGCGGTCATGATCGGCGGCATCCAGAATCTCGGCGATGGTATGGCCGGAGCCTTCCAGGAGCTGATCCGCTTTAGCGGGATTCCACGCGGCGGCAAAACTCAGGCCGCCGGTCGACAAGGCCGGATCGGCAAGCCACATGCGCGGCTGCAGCCGGTTGCCGCTCTGGCGTGCCCACGGGATGTCCATGTTTCGCGGGTTGGGAATGCTAATTGTGCCGACCGCGCCGGCCGCCTTCATGGCTTTGGCCCGTTGTTCAGCCGAAGAATAATGGGAGCGAAGGTTGCCGGATATGTTGGACGGTCCGCCCTGCAGGTAGACGGCGACGGCGCCCCGCAAGGCCGGGTCCTTCAGATCGCTGTAGCCTGCCTCCGGAATATCCAGGCCATATCCGGCGAACACCAGCGGCGCTTCCACGTCGGGGACGGTCGCGCTTCCCCAGCCAAGCAACGCGTCATCGCCCAGCGTGACCGGGACCGGCCGGCCATCGCGCACCAGCGCGAGCTTTGATGCCGGTTCGTCCAGGGTTGCTTTGATGAACCCGACCGGCTGCGAATAAGTGGAACCCGCGCCGGGGCTGAGGCCTGCCCGCTCGAACTGGCTGACCACATAGTCCGCTGCGGCTTCGTAGCCTTTCGATCCGACGTTGCGGCCTTCCAGCTTATCGTCGGCCAGGAACTGGACGTGCGCCCACCAGTCTTTTCCCGCCGCTGCCCAGTTTGTTTCCGCCGCAGCCGCCGCGCCAATCAGGAATAGCACCAGCCCGATTCTCAATCGCATGATTCAGTTTAACCGGGCATGCTACGGCTTGGAGGCCGGTGAGATCAGGAATTGCGCGAACTTTCCATCCGGGGTTACGTAGGTGGAAAGATTCAAAGATTGGGATGAAGTCTGGATGCGGAAGGTGCGAACCGTCATGCCGCCCCGCCCTTCGCTGGCGGTTTGCGAAAAGCCGGACGGAGCGCCCAGCGGCCCGAGCGACGCCGAGAAATCGGCGATGGCCTGAGGAGTAAAGTAAGCCTTCAGGTCGCTGCTCACCAAGGTTTCTTCCAGTTCGCCTTTTTGTAAGCCGATGAAGATCTGGCGGGCGTGTTGGAGGCTCAGCGCTGCCTCGGGGTCGGTGACGGGCGCGAGCATGAGGTGCTCAATCTCGCGCTCAATCCGCGACGCGGCGCCATCTTCTCCATTGGTAAGAACCGTGACCGAGATCTTATCGTCGGGAAACGTAGCGTTGTAGCTGACGAATCCGGCCGCTCCGCCGCTGTGCCCCCAGCGCCGATGACCATCCGTCTTGGAGACCTGGAGTCCCAGCGCGTATCCGGTGCCGGTCCCGCCTTTGAGCCCCACCTCGGTGGTGAGCGCGTGGAGTGACGCGGGCTTCAGCACGGTTCCGTTCATCAGCGAAATATCCCAGCGCGCCAGATCGCTCGCGGTCATCGCAAGCTCACCCGCCGCATACATCCATCCGTTGCCTTCCGGCTGGACAGCGCGCGCCGGACCTAGAGCGTAGGTTGTGTAACCACCCGGGTCCGAGTCACTCCATGGCTCACGGCCGACGTCAATGGGCGTATGCATGCCCAGCGGTTCGAAGATGCGAGCTCTCAGAAAATCGATCAGCGGCTGGCCGGTAATCTTCTCGATGATCTGGCCAATGATCACGTAATTGGTGTTGCTGTACTGCCACTGGGCGCCCGGTTCGAAATCCAGAGGCTTCTTCGCCCACACGTCCAGAATTTGCTGTGGCGTGGTAGCGGCAATCATGAACGGAGCGACGTAATCGAGCGGGTAATAATCCTGATAGCCCGAGGTATGCGACAGCAGCTCGCGAATGGTCACCTCCTGGGCTCTGGTCAACTGCGGCAGGAAGCGCGCTACCGGATCGTCGAGCGAAATCTTGTTCTGCTCCGCGAGCAGCAGGATCGCCGTGGCCGCAATCTGCTTGCTGTTTGAAGCGATTTTATAGCGCATCTCCGGTCGCGCCGGAGTTTTCGGGTCCAGGCGTGCATCTCCGTAGGCTCGAACATAAGCGATCTTGCCGCCGGTGACCACTATGATCGAGGCGCTGGGCACGCCGGTCTGTGCCAGAATTTTCGCCGCAGTTTCGTCGACGGCAGTTTGCGTCGCAGCAGGCAGCTGGGCGAACACTGGGGCGACGCAGAAACCAAATACGAGAATCCAAATTCGCATCATTTTGGATTATAGCGTTCCGGCTGAAATCAGGCTGCGCTGGTGGTAATCGGCCATGGAAGCAGATGGGATGGGCGAGCTAAACAGAACACACGGCGAGCGATCGCGATTGGCACGGGAAGTGCCTTAGTGAAGGTCGTGAGGAGAAAAAAGCAATGAAAGCAAAATTGATCGCGCTCTTGTTCCTGGTTGGAAGTGTGGCGTTCGCCGCGCCCCGCGTCGTCGTTGGTGTTGGAGTCGGGGTGGGCCCGGCTTACGGCTACGCCGCTCCGGCGCCGGTTTATTGGGGAGCGGGTGCCTACTACGGCCCGCGCTGGGTTGGCCCGCGCTTCTATGGCCGCGGTTTCTACGGACGTGGTTTCTATGGCGGTCGCGGCTTCTACGGTGGCCGTGGATTCTACGGCGGTCGTGGCAGGCGGTAACTACTGCGGCCGGCGGCCTTCGAAAGCATCTTGCAGCAATGCTCGGATGCCTTCGCGGGTGATGGGGCGCGGATTGTAGTAGGGATTCTGCACCGCGATGTCCGCGGCTTTGTCGAGATCCGCCGCTTTGAGCCCAAGTGCCGCGAGCGACGTTGGCGCACCGAGCGAAGCTGCCAGATCGTAGAGGCCTTGAGCCGCTGATGAAGAACCCAGTGCGCGAGCGATTCGGGACATGGCCTGGGGAACGGCGGACGCCGTATACGCAGTTGCGTACGGCAACACCACCGTATGCGTTTCGGCATGCGGAAGATTGAAACTTCCACCGAGCGTATGGCAGAGCTTGTGATGCAGCGCCATGCCGACCGCGCCCAGAGAAATGCCGCCCAGCCACGCGCCATAGAGCGCATTGGAGCGAGCGTCCAGGTTGGCTGGTTCCTTCACCACGACGGGCAGCCCCGTGGCCAACGCGCGGATGCCTTCTTCGGCAAGCATCGAAACGATCGGATTCGCATCCTTCGAATAGAGCGCTTCAACACAGTGCGCGATGGAGTTCATGCCGCTGGTGGCCGAGAGCAGGGGCGGCATGGTGACGGTCAGCGTGGGGTCATAGAGTACGGTCTTCGGAAGTACTCTCGGATCGCGGCCGGTCTTCTTCAAACCGCTTTCGGTGATGCCCCAGATCGGCGTCATCTCCGAGCCCGCGTAGGTGGTTGGAATCGAGAGGATTGGCAGCGTGGAGACCAGGGCGATCGCTTTCGCCAGTCCCGTTGTTGATCCGCCGCCCACCGCGACGCAGCAATCCGCGCCCAGCGCCTTGGCTTGCTCTCTCGCTTGCTCGGCGATCTCGATGGGCACGTGCATCACGGCTTGGTCGAACAGTCCGACGGCGCGCGCACCCAGGCGGTCCACCATCTGCTGACCTTCTTTGCGTTGCTCGGGCGTGGACAGCACCAAGGCGCGGGTCGCGCCCAGCCGCTCAATCTCTTCGGGTAATTTGTCCAGACAGCCGACGCCAAACACGACGCGCGACGGCAGCATGTCGTAGGCGAAGGCGAGCGCGAAGGGGGCCATCAGGCCTGTCCGGCATGAGCGCGGGCGGTGCGTTCGTTCAGATCGCGAAGCACGCGGAGCTCGGTTTCGGTCGGCGCCTCGCTGGTGGACAACTGCGGCGCTACCTTCAGCGTCCAGCCGGTGGACTCGATCACTTTTTCCACGGCGATGCCGGGATGAATGCTGGTGAGCGTGAGCTCTTTGGTGACGGGGTCGGGAGTCATGACGCCCAAATCCGTGATCACCGCCGTCGGTCCTTTGCCGGGGAGATTCAGTTTCGCGCGGCTGTCGCCACCAGTGAAGTAGCCGCCGGATGTCACGAAATCCAGCTTCTCGATGAACGCGCGCTTGTTCTGTCGCAGCGTGATCAGCACTTCCTTGGACGATGCCGCGATCTCCGGCGCTCCGCCCGCGCCCGGCAGGCGCACGGAGGGCTTGTAATAGTCGCCGATCACGGTGGTATTGATGTTGGCGAAGCGGTCAATCTGCGCGGCGCCGAGAAATCCGAGATCGATGCGGCCGCCTTGCAGCCAGTAGGCGAAAATCTCGGGGATGGATACCACCGCGTCGGCGGTTTCAGAAAGCTCGCCGTCGCCGATGGAGAGCGGCAGCACAGTCGGCTTGGTGCCGATGCAGCCCGATTCGTAAATGAGCACCGTGTCCGGGGCGTGCGTCAGACGCGCAAGATTGGCGGCTGCGCTAGGCAGTCCGATGCCAACGAAGCAGGTGGCGCCGTTGCGAATCATGCGCGCCGCGGCGATGGTCATCATTTCATCGGCGGTGTATTTCGCCTCAGGCATGGGGCTCTCCTGCAAGGCTGGGGACCTGCTCCAGACTGCGCTTGAATTCATCAAAATCCTTGGTGCCGAGCACGTGCCGTTGCATCCAGGCTTGGAAGGTCTCACGCTCGCGCGCGATGGGGTCCCATTGTTTGTAGAAGGCGTTATTGCGCGGGTAATAACCTTGCGCGTAAGAGGGAAACGCTCCGCCTTTCACTTCACTTACGGCGCCCACCACCCAGGAGGGCAGCACGACGGCATTGGGCGGCGCGTTGAGCTGATCGACAATCTCCTCCACGGTGACGATGACGCGTTTGGCCGCAAGCACGGCCTCCTTTTGGACGCCGACTACGCCCCACATCAGCACGTTGCCCTGGCGATCGGCCTTCTGCGCGTGAATTACCGTGACGTCCGGGCGGATGGCCGGGATCGCGGCCAGCTTCTCGCCGGTGAAGGGGCACTCGATGAACTTCACGTGGTTATATTTCGGCAGGTCGGTTCCCACATAACCGCGCAGAATGCCGAAGGGCAGATGCGACGCGCCGGCGGAGTATGCGGCGGCCATGCCGGCGTGCGCGTTCTCTTCAAGCGCGAGCGGAGCAGGCCAGCCCTGCTCCACGGCGTCGCGCAGGCGATGCAGCGATCCGACGCCAGGATTGCCGCCCCACGAAAAGACCAGCTTCGACGCGCAGCCGGAGCCGATCAGCTGATCGTAAATCAGATCAGGGGTCATCCGGATCAGCGTCAGATTGCGGCGGCCCTGACGGATGATCTCGTGCCCGGCGGCGAACGGAATCAGGTGAGTGAAGCCTTCCAGAGCCACAACATCGCCGTCGCGAACCATTTCCTGGATCGCTTGTTTGAGTGGAAGAATGTGCGCCAAACTGTGATTATGGCACGCTTATTTGCAGCTCTGCTGATCGTGCCCGCACTTCTCGCTCACCATTCCACCGCTGAATATGACCTCAAGCACCCGGCCAGTGCGCGCGGTCTCGTCACGCGCTTTGAATGGTCGAATCCGCACGCGCGCATTTTTCTGGATGTCGCGGGCGACAATGGCGCCCTAGAGCATTGGATCATTGAAATCGACAGTCCCAACGCGCTGCGACGCCTCGGTTGGACTAGGGACTCACTGAAGCCCGGCGACAAAGTGACCGGCTCCGGAGCGCGCGCGAAGGATGGTTCGCCGCGCATGCGCTGCACTCAGGTGGTGCTGGCCGGCGGCGCGGTATTGCAATCATTTTGATAGCCTGTTGGAAAGGAACCGAGATCCCCGGAAGCTTTGAAAGCCATCCTTAGTTTGGCCTTGCTGGCTGCGCCGATGTTCGCGCAGACCGCCGACGAACCACGACCCATCCATGTCGACGTGGACGTCGTGAACGTCCTGTGCACGGTGTCGGACAAGCGCGGAGCGCTGGTGACGGACCTCGACAAGGAAGACTTCGAGATTCGCGAGGACGGGCGCAAGCAGGAGATCCGCTACTTCACGCGTGAAACGGACCTGCCGCTCACCATAGCCATGCTGTTGGACGTCAGCGGCAGCGTGCGTTCGGTGCTCGCCGACGAGCGCGAGGCGGCGGGGCAGTTCTTCGACACGGTCCTGCGGCCCACTGATCATGCTCTCCTGCTGGGCTTCTCGAGCACCTTGGTGTTGTGGCAGGATTTCACGTCGTCCAGCCAGCGGCTCAAGAACGCGCTCGCGCAGCTCCACGCGGTTCGGTTCAGGGGGCTGCCCCCGGTTGGACAGGCGATGCCGGGCACGCTGCTATACGACGCCATCTATCAAACGGCGAAGGGGAAGCTCGAAGGCGTTCCCGGCCGCAAAGCGATGCTGATTGTTTCCGACGGCCTCGACAACGGCAGCCAGAAGCACTTGGACGATGCGGTGGAAGCGGTGCAGGCGACCAACACAATCGTATACGGTGTCTGCTATGACCAAAAGTTTTTCGGCTGCGCGTTTCTTAGCAGCTTGGCACGGCCGACCGGGGGACAAATGTTCGTGACAGGCAAGAAACGGACGCTCGACGAGATTTTCAAGATCATCGAGGAGGAGTTGCGCAGCCAATATTCGATCGGCTTCACGCCGGCGAACGCGGCGCACGACGGAAAGTTTCGCAAGCTGGACGTGAAAGTGCTTACGCCGGGGTTGCGAGTCTCGGCCAGACGCGGCTATTATGCGCCGGTTGGCTCGGAGGGCAGCGGTGAAAAAAAGTGATCCGGACTAGCGCCAATTTCAAGGCGCCGGTCCGGATCGATGTTTCGGATCAGTTGTGGGCTGGAATCAGAAAATGAACTTGGCTCCTATCTGGATGTTCCGATTCTCTTGCAATGGCTGGAGCCCTGTCCCCCCGTTGGGCGGGGTCCCATAACTATCGGTGATGTTGCCCGAGCTTCCAGCGATGTACGCGGCACCGGTATTTACGTACAAGTTGGAGTGGTTGAACACATTGTAGGCTTCGAGGCGAAGCTGCAAAGACATGCGCTCGGTAAACCGGACGCTCTTGTAGGCGCCAGCATCCAGGTTCCAGACGCCGGGAGTGTGGAAATAATTCCGCCCGGTCATGCTGGATGGCCACGGACCGAAGTCGGCGGTTCCAGTGATGGGGCTCGCGTATTTGTCGGTGGGAATTTGGCTGAAATTAATGATGTTATAGGAATTGGGGCCGGCGTACTGGAATTCGGTACCGTTCGCCGGTATGTTCTCGTCGGGTATGACGCGGGTGGCTATGACGTAGTCATTCGTAAAGTCGTAGATACTGTACGGAGAGCCAGTGCGCGCGGTGAAGACCGGGGCCAATTCCCAGCCGCCGAACAGGGCTCTAGCGAAGCCCTTCGAATTGCGCCCGAAGGGAACCGCGTAGATTGCGCTGAACGCAATGCGTTCCCGGTTGTCGAAATAGGCGTTGCCTTTGTCGAACTCGGGATTGAGGAGGTTGGTGTAACCCAGGGTTTCAGTATTGGCCCCGGAACTAAAGGTATCGCTTAAATCGTCGATGGCGTGGCTCCAGGTGTAATTGAGGCGCAGCGTTAGGCCGCTGTTCTTGATGTTTTGGACATCGTAGCGGGTATTCAACGCATTGTAGGTGGAGTGGGCGGCGGCGCCCCGGCGATTGATGTTTGAGTATTGGGAATTCAACACAGCGGTGCAGGGATCCGGTCCACCGCTCAGCGTAGAGGCGGGATTGCAGGGAATTCCCAGATAGTAGTTGCCCGACCCCGGCGTGTTCATATAGCTGATGTCATATAGGTTTTCGCCGATCGAAGCGGAGTAGTCGACCTCGAGATGCATGCTATTGCCGAACTGATGCTCGAGAGACGCGCTGATCAAGTGCGCATAGGCTTGCGGAATGTTAGGTTGAATATAGCGTCCTTCGGCTGGGGGAAGCGCTACCGATCCGCTGGTTCCGGACAACGGTCCGGCGTTGGAGACCGTTGCATTGAGGGGTACTCCGCAGGACATCTGGATGCACTCCGCAACCTCGAAGTTGGGGGGATTGAAGAGCACGTTGTAGGTCACGTTACCGAAATTGCGTTCGTAGCCGATGCCGTAACCACCGCGGAAGGACGTTTTGCCGTCGCCGAAAACATCCCAGGCGAAGCCGAGGCGCGGCGCGAAATTATGCCAACTCGGTTTCCATAGCTCGCCGATCGGACTGTTGGGGGTGGTCATCATCCCGCCGTTTTCCATGCCTACAAACTCACCGGGACCATAGTCACCGCCAGCGCCGCCGGCGGGATAAAAATTGGAGTCGAGATTCGGATTGACGTTGTGCTGAACTCCGAAGTACTCCCAGCGTAC
>Ga0182015_10002703_pt1 | contig 20883 bp, 19 predicted proteins | sample 712P3MmetaG_FD_120478 | JGI IMG/M metagenome (GOLD analysis project Ga0182015, IMG submission 120478) | Permafrost microbial communities from Stordalen Mire, Sweden - 712P3M metaG | ecosystem: Environmental > Terrestrial > Soil > Wetlands > Permafrost | place: Sweden: Stordalen | collected...
CCCACCACCGTCATGTCCGGCTGCGTGTTGATGATGGTCTTCACGCCCACGCGCGCGATCAGATGATCCTCGGCGATGACGATTCGAATCGGATTTTCCGCGCTCACGAGAGCGGCACCGTCACATGCACTTCCGTCCCCTGGCCAGGTTCGCTGCGCAGTTCGAGCTCGCCGCCAAGACGCTCGGCGCGTTCGCGCATGCCCAACAGGCCGAAGTGGCCGCCGACTTCAGAGAACGCTTCATCCTGCTCGAAACCCTGGCCATTGTCGGCCACTCGCAAACTCAGCTTCCGGCTGGCCATCTCGAGATGGATTCGCACCTGGCTAGCGTGCGCGTGCTTCACGGCGTTGGTGACGGCTTCTTGCGCGATCCGCAGGAGGTGTTGCTCGGTCTCCTCCGGTAGCGGGCGGTTCTCGCCTTCGACATCCACGCGGATCTGTACCGGAGAGCCCGCGGTCCACTGAGGCGCGGCTTCGGAGAGCGCAGCCGAAAGGTCGTGACCTTCCAGCGCCGAGGCGCGCAGGTCCATCACCGACCGGCGAGCCTCCGTCAAACTGTGCCGGGCCATCTTACGGGCCAAATCCAAATGCTTACGCGCCAAATCTAGGTGACCATGCAGCGTGAGCGCGACGGCGTCCAGTTGGGACGAAATCCCGACGAAGCCTTGCGCCAGGGTGTCGTGAATTTCGCGGGCCAGCCTGCCGCGCTCGTCCAACACCAGCGAGAATCGCTGGCGAATCTGGCGTAGCCGCAGGTTGTACAAACCCCAAATGCCCGCGGCGGCCAGTGCTGCGCAGAAATAGCGGAACCACGCGGTCTCGTAGAAGTGCGGAAGCAATTCAAAGGCGAACGAGGTCTCGCCCAACGGCCCGTTGGGGACGCCGGCGCGAACGGTAAACCTGTACCGGCCGTGCGGAAGGCTGTTGTAATTGGTCACACGCCGCGCAACCGAGCTGACCCACTCGCGCTCCAATCCCTCCAGCCGATACGAGTAGAGCACGCGCTCGGGAGCGCTGAGATAGATGCCGGTGTATCTGAACTGCATGCGGCCGTTGCCGGGTGAGAGACGGGCGCTTTCCGCGACCGAGATCGGACGCCCGTCCGCGGCCACCTCGAGCAAATGAACCATCGGGGCCGCGACAGTAGCCGGACGATCGTTCGGATCGAGCACGGCCAAGCCGCGGCTGGTGGGAAACCACAGGCGTCCATCGCTGCTCCTGGTTCCACCGCCGCTCGACGGATACCCCGGAGCGCATTGCGCGCTGCGGAGGCCGTCCGCCACGCCGTAGTTCACGGGCTGGACTTTTTGGATCTTGCCACTGACGAAATCCCAAATGTCTTGTTTGCGGATGCGGCAGATTCCGCGCGTGGTGCTGAGCCATAGCGACCCGTGGCCGTCATCCTCAATGTGCGAGACGTTATCGCTTAAAAGGCCGTCGCGAACCGTGACATGGAAGAATTGGCCGTCCCTCAACGCGTCCAGCCCGCCCCCGAAAGTGCCGATCCACAGCGTGCCGTCCGTGCCTTCCACCAACGAACGAATCTGATTGCTCGAAAGGCCATCGGCCACGGTGTAGAGCCGGAGCTGGCCGTTATTCAGCCGCCACAGACCCTCGCCGTAGGTGCCAGCCCACAGACTGCTATCGCGCGTTTCGCACAACACCACGGCGTCGTTGTTGAGCTGTGAACCGCCCGGGATCACGATGCGCGAGTGGCTGCCTTCGAGTTCGCTCACGCCGGCCGGTGAAGCCACCCACAGCTTGCCGCCGCGGTCCTCCAGGAAATCGAACGCCACGCGGCGATTGAGTGGATCGTTCAAAACATGATTCACGAAGTGGCCGTCGTGCATGCGGCTGGCCCCCCCGCGAGCGGCGATCAGCAAGTCGCCCTGTCGATCCTCGCGAATGGAGAAAATCTCGTTGCTCGGCAGGCCGTCCTTCTGGGTGTACACGCGCGCCGGCTTCCCGTCCGCCAGTTGCACCAGGCCGCGGTCGTGAAACCCGATCCAAATCCGGCCGCTGTGGTCCTGGTAAACGGTGGTCGGCTCATCGCTCGGCAGACCCTCCGATTCACCGTACATGCTGAACAGATCGTTGCGCAGGCGATTGAGGCCTGTGCTCATTCCCACCCAGAGGTTGCCTTCGGTGTCTTCGTAGATGCAGCGCACCCACTCGCGCTCGTGCGAACTTGCCAAGGGACTGCTGACAAAGCGCCCGTGCTCCAGCCGCGCCAGCCCGCCATCGGTTCCAGCCCAGAGATTTCCGTCGCGATCCTCCCACAGCGAGCGGACGAAGTTGTCGGGCAACCCGTCTTCGCTTCCATAGCGCCGCAGTTTGCCGGCTGGGCTGCGAGTCAGAATGCCGAAGCTGCCAGCCACCCAAAGGTTGCCTTCCCGGTCCTGTAACAGGGTGCTGACAATGTCGCCGATCTCTGCCGGTCCGAAGACCGGCACGAAGCGGTCGCCCTCGCGCCGGGCCACGCCACCGAATCCCGCGACGTAGATTTCGCCGTCACGCCCGCAGTAGATCACGCGCAACGCTTCGATGGGCAGTCCCTGGCGCGGGCTGTAATTGGTGAACTGTCCGTTTTGGAAGCGGTTGACGTAGACGCCCGCCACCACCCAGATGGCGCCGGATTGGTCTTGCGTGATGGAATTGATGGACGTGTCGCTCAGGCCATCTTTCTTCGTGAAGGTGGTGAACTTTCCGTTGCGATAACGGGTGAGACCGCCCAGCGTGCCGATCCACAGGCTCCCGTCCTGAGCCGCCCACAGTGCGGCGACACTGTTGCTCGGCAGCGCACCGTTCTCTTTGTTGAACACCACGAAGTCGTAGCCGTCGAACTGCGCCAGCCCCTCGTCGGTGCCCAGCCACAGATATCCGTCCTTGGTCTGCGCGATCGCGCGAACCGTATCTTGCGGGAGGCCGTGCTCCTGCGTCCATACCGTGCGCGTGTATTGCGACAGCGCGCGGCTGGGGCTTAAGGCGAGCGCCGGTTCAGCGATCCCGCCGAGCGCAATGGCGGCAAGCCCACTGGTGGCGAGAATGGCCTTGGCCCACACTTCCGAGTTTAAATGATTTGGCGCGGAGCCCGGCCAGCCCTATGAGACAATGTCTCGAAATGCCGAGTCGATCCGTCTGCGTCCTGATTGTGCTAGCGGCAGCGTCCATCAACGCGCACGCCCAGTGGCTGAATTACCCTACGCCAGGGACTCCCCGCACGCGCGATGGCAAACCGAACCTCGCCGCTCCAGCCCCTCGCGCGGCCAATGGTAAGCCGGATCTGTCCGGCGTCTGGCAGGTGGAACCCACCCCCATCGAGGAATTGACGCGCCTGTTCGGCAATGTGAGGGCCTTGGACGTGCCCGGCGACGACGCGCTTGCTCTCAACAAGTACGTCAGAAATATCCTCGCTGACTTCAAGCCCGACGAGGCGCCTCTTCGGCCCGAGTTCGCGGACCTGCTTCGTCAGCGTCGGAAAGAAGGTAATCCATTGTTGCGCTGCCTCCCTATTGGAGTACCGGCGGATAACTTGCTCGTGGCTCCTTTTAAGTTCATTCAAACGCCGGGCCTAATCTTGATGCGGTATGAATACGAGAACACCCTGCGTCAGATATACACTGATGGCCGTAAGCCTCCTGCCGATCCCGAACCCTTGTGGCTGGGATATTCGGTCGGAAGATGGGACGGCGATACGCTCCAAGTCGACACAGTGGGATTCAATGACAAGAGCTGGCTGGATCTTAGCGGCCACCCGCACAGCGAAGCCCTGCATGTGGTGGAGCGCTTCCACCGGCGCGATTTCGGCCATATGGACGTGCAGGTCACCATCGACGATCCCAAGATGTACACCAAGTCATTCTCGATTGAGTTCACTGAACTCCTGCTTCCGGACAGTGACATTCTGGAGAACTTCTGCAACGAAAACGAAAAGGACCGGTCCCACTCGAGAGTCAATTGAGTCGCCGCCGAGAGGGGCTGCGGAGCCCGGCCAGCCCTATGAGACAATATCTCGAAATGCCGAATCGATCCGTCTGCGTCCTGATTGCGCTCACGGCAGTGTCGATCAACGCGCCCGCCCAGTGGCTGAATTACCTACGCCAGGGACTCCTCGAACGCGCGATGGCAAACCAAACCTCGCCGCTCCAGCCCCTCACGCGTCCAATGGTAAGCCGGACTTCTCCGGCGTCTGGCAAGTGGAGCCCACACCCGCCGAGGAAATGAATCGCCTATTCGGCGGCGGGGGAGACTTGAGCGCACTGGGCGACAGCCCGTCCGCGTTCTCCAAGTACCTAGTAAATATCCTGGTTGATTTCAAGCCCGACGAGACGCCGCTTCGGCCTGAATTCGCGGACCTGCTTCGCCAGCGCCGTGGCAAGGAAACTCCGTTGTTGCACTGCCTGCCGATTGGAATACCAGCCGACGACTTGCTCCCCGGTCCCTTCAAGATCATTCAAACGCCGGGACTCACGTTAATTCGGAATGAGTACGAGAACACCTTTCGCCAGATATACACGGACGGCCGCAAGCCTCCCGCCGATCCCGATCCCTTATGGCTGGGATATTCGGTAGGAAGATGGGACGGCGATACGCTCCAAGTCGACACAGTGGGATTCAACGACAAGGGCTGGCTGGATGGTATCGGCCACCCGCAAAGCGAAGCCCTACACGTGACGGAACGCTTCCACCGGCGCGATTTCGGCCATCTGGACGTGCAGGTCACTATCGACGATCCGAAGGTCTATACCAAGCCATTCTCAGTGAAGTTCACTGAGCTCCTGCTTCCGGATAGCGACATCGTGGAATACTTCTGCGCCGAAAACGAAAAGGATCGATCCCATATAGAACGTAATTAAACCCCTTCCCGATCCGGCTAGGATATAATTTGGTTAGAGTTGGGTATGCGAATAATGCTCAAGGCGGCGCTCTTGCTGGGGATCGTTCTCCCGGCGCTCCTGCAGGCTCAGTATCCCTACCCCTACCCGCAGACCCGCCGCAGCGTTACTCCTGGCACGCCCCACCCGCCAGCCTATAACGTGGCGGGCTCCTTTCACGGAAAGCTCAAGGAGCTGAACAGCAAAGAGATCCTGATTGAGACCGAGGATGATCAAACTGTCTCAATCCATCGCTCGCGCAAGACCAAATTTCTGAAGGGTAAGGAGTCCATCAAAGCGTCCGATATCGACCTCGAGACGCTTGTTACGGTGGATGCCAGCGAGGACGTGGACCTCAAGCTAACAGCGGTCAGCGTGACAGTGGACCCGCCTCCGAAGAACGCCGGCACGCCTCTGAAGACCACCGAGACCAGGTAGCTGGCTCAGCATGCGTCGCTGCGGCGTTCTGATTTTCTGCATTGTGCTGGCGGCCTGCGCCCCCTCCCCGAGCATAGTCCTGCAAGACTTGTCGGGCAACCAAAATCTTCGCCGTTTCACGTTGGAATGGGTGCATGGTGTGCGCGATGGCGATCGGATGCCCGTGCAGGTTCTGATCAGCGACAGCAGGTCGATCGTGACGCTCGATCTGCATTTCGCGATCGGAGTTCCGACTACGCTCGAGTCGGGCACATGGAGCTGGTCGTTTCCGGGCGCCTCACGGGAGGGTACCGTGTCGGCGCGCTCCGTTAAGTTTCTCGGCGGCCAGGACGGTCCGCCCAGCATCGGAGGCACGTTTGATTTGACCGGCCCGGGCGGTTATGCGTACCGTGTCACGATCCCGCTGACGGTGCTGCCGCGATCTTTTCGACCTTCAGCTTCAAGCCTGCAACACCACTGACGCGCACTCGCGCGCCCGCCGGAACAGGAGCAGCCGCGATGGCATCCCAATATTCGCCTCGGACGCGCACTTGTCCTTCGGGCTCCAGCGCGGTCTCCGCGATGCCCAATTCCCCGATCATTCCCTCCGGCCCGGTGAGGACCTTGTTGCGCCGCGCCTTAACCACGATCGAAACCAGAAACATCGTGATGGCCGCGAACGGGAACGCCACGGCGAGCGCGGTGGAAATGTGAATGCGCAGCTCGGGCGGCCCATTCACCAGCAGCAGCGCGCCCAGCACCATCGAGATTGTCCCGCCGATGCCGAGCATGCCGTGGGATGTGAACTTCGCCTCCAATACGAATAGCGCCAGCGCGAGCACCAGCAGCGCGACGCCAGTCCAGTTGATTGGGAGAATGGAAAGCGACGACAGTCCGAGCAGCGCCAGAATCGCTCCCGCGATCCCGGGAAATATCAATCCCGGCGATGTGAATTCGACATAGATGCCCAGGACCCCGAGCACCAGCAGGATGAATCCGATGTTCGGGTCGGCAATGGCTGAGACCACCCGCTCGCGCAGTGTCTCGCGCGTTTCGGCCACGGTCGCTCCTGCCAGATGCAGCACCAGCTTGTGTCCGTCCCAGCGCGTGATCTCGCGTCCGTCTAGAGACTGAAGCAGCTGCTGCTCGCTGCTTGCAACCAGATCGATCAGCTTTTGATCCAGCGCCTCCTTCTCGGTGAACGCCTTGGCTTGCCGGATGGTCTGCTCGCCGACCTCACTGTTGCGCCCGCGCCGCGTCATCATGCTGCGCAACATCGCCGCTGCGTCGTTTTCCACCTTGTCGCGCATCACCTGATCCATCTGGCCGACCATGAGGACGGGTGATGACGCGCCTGTGTTGGTTCCCGGCGCCATGGCGGCAACATCGCCCGCTTCCAGCACGAAGAATCCCGCCGACGCCCCGCGCGCTCCGCTCGGAGTCACGTACGTCACTACAGGAACAGGTGATGCATCCAGCTTCTGGATGGTCTGGCGCGTTGCTTCCATTAGTCCGCCCGGCGTGTTGATCCGGATCAAGAGCATGGCGGCGTTTTCCGATTTCGCCTGCTCAATCGCGTGGCCGACGATCTCCGCGGTGATGGGGCTGATCTCGCCGTCAATGGATACGGCGACTACCTGTGGACCAGGCCCTTGGCCAGGCGCGGAGACGGTGAAGAGCGCGCAGAATAACAGGAGCGCTCCGAATTTGCCAAGCATTCGCAAAGCACATTAACTATAGCTTTTTTCGACCTCGGCTTCACGGGCCGACGACAATCGGGTCTTTCGGTGGGAGAGCCGAGAACATCGACGGGATGCCGACCCCGCCAAGTGGTTTGGTAAACGCTACGGCGACCTTTCGTCGTGTTCTCGGGTACATTCGCGGTTTCGCGCCTGCTGCACCCCCCGGGCATGAAACCTGCTGCCCGCTGACTCGTCTATTCCCACATGCCCAATTGGCTCCGCGACTTCCCCCAGGACCTCCAGTATGCCGCGCGCCTGTTACGAAAATCACCCGGTTTCGCGGCCACCGCAGTCCTCACTCTCGCGCTTGGCATCGGCGCGAACACGACGCTTTTTTCCGTCGTCAACGGCGTGTTGCTCAACCCGTTGCCGTATCCGCACTCCGAGCAGCTTGTGGCTGTTTATGGAAAAACGCCTGGATTCGACCAAGGCCCGGCCGTCTATCTGAACTTCCTCGACTGGCAGCGCGACACTCAGACGTTTTCATCGATGGCCATGTACCGCAATCAGAATTACAACGTCACCGGCACGGCCGAAGCAGAACGCCTGAGCGGTTACATGATTTCCGCGGACTTCTTTTCCACCCTTGGCGTGCAGCCCATTCTCGGCCGCGCATTCCGTTCCGATGACGATCAGGTGGGCGCGGCGCCGGTCGTAATGCTCGGCGGCGGTTTGTGGAGGCGCAAATTCGGCTCATCGCCAGATGTCATCGGGAAATCGCTCACCCTGAATGGCGCGTCCTACATCGTCGTGGGCGTGATTCCTTCCGGTTTCACTTTCTACGGCCATGACCGCGACGTCTACACTCCCATCGGCCAATGGAACGATCCATCGTTTCGCGATCGCCGTATCTCTGTGAGCGCGCATGTCGTCGGCCGCCTGAAACCGGGCGTTACGCTGCTACAGGCCAAAGCCGACATGGACGTGGCGGCGCGCAACCTGGCTGCCGCCTTCCCGGCCGCCGACAAGGAAACCGGCATCACTCTCGTTTCCATGAAGGAAGATATTGTCGGTAACGTCCAGCCTTTCCTACTGGTGCTTCTGGCCGCCGTCGGTTTCCTGCTGCTAATTGCGTGCACCAACGTCGCGAATCTTCTTCTGGCGCGCTCGATTGGCCGCTCGCGCGAGTTTGCCGTTCGCGCAGCCCTGGGCGCCGGCCACTGGCGCGTCATCCGCCAACTTCTCGCCGAAAGCGTTTCGCTCGCGGGCCTGGGCGGATTGCTTGGGCTCCTGTTGGCCTTTGGCGGCGCCAAAGCAATGCTGAACACTTTGCCCGGCACATTGCCGCGCGCCGAGGAAATCTCCCTGGATGGACGCGTATTGCTGTTCACGCTGGCCCTCTCGCTGTTCGCCGCAATTGTTTTCGGTCTCGCTCCCGCGCTCAAAGGATCACGCGTAAATGTGATGGAGATCCTCAAGGAAAGCGGCCGTGGGTCGATCGGCGCGCGCCACCGCCTGCAAAGCATTTTCGTAACGATCGAAGTCGCCATGGCCTTGGTTCTCCTGATCGGCGCGGGGCTGATGCTGCGCAGCCTCTCTGCGCTGTGGCGCGTCAATCCCGGATTCAATCCCAGCCACGCCATCACCTTCAATTTATCGATGCCGTCCTCCTCCGCAACCACCTCCGCGGAGACTCGTGCCCGCCTGCGCCGGTTCGACGATAAAATGAGCTCCATCCCCGGCGTGCAGGCCGTTTCCGTCACACTCGGCTCACGCCCGATGATTCATGACTCGTCCTTGCCCTTCTGGATCGAAGGCCAGCCCAAGCCCGCCAATGACAGCGAAATGCATCAGGCCATGTTTTATCTGGTCGAAGCCGGTTTCGAGCAGGCCATGGGAATCACTCTCGAGCGCGGCCGCTTTGTCACTTCGCAAGACAACGAAAACGCCCCCGTGGTGATCGACATCGATGACGTTTTTGCGCGCACCTGGTTCCCGCGGGAAAATCCCATCGGGAAGCGCGTCCATCTGGAGCAATTCAATGTGCAAGCCGAAATCGTCGGTGTGGTGGGCCATATAAGGCAGTGGGGGCTCGGCACGGATGAAAAATCCGCCGTCGAAGCGCAGTTCTTTTATCCCTTTATGCAGCTTCCCGAGAATTTGATGCGGCTTGCGGCTGACGGCGTCGCCGTCGTTCTGCGCACGCCGGGCGCTCCGGTGGCCGTCATGGGCCTGGTTCGCCGCGCCGTTGAGCAAATCGACCCTCGCGAAGTGATCTACGGCGTCGAAACCCTGGACGAAGTCGTCGCCGGCTCCTTCGCCGCGCGCAGGCTCTCGATGATTCTCCTCGGCATATTCGCGGCGCTCGCGCTGCTTCTTTCCTGCGTCGGGATTTACGGCGTGGTTTCCCACGTGGTCGGCCAACGCACCCATGAAATCGGCGTCCGGATGGCACTCGGCGCGCAACGCAGGGACGTGCTACGCCTGGTGCTCGGGGAGGGCGCAAAAATGGCGCTGGTTGGCGTGGCCGCCGGCATCGCCGCCGCCTTGGGATTGACTCGCCTCATGGCCAACGAGCTTTTCGGCGTCACCGCGCAAGATCCGTTGACGTTCGCCGCCGTCGCCATCGTGTTGACGCTGGTCGCACTGCTGGCCTGTTATCTTCCGGCGCGCCGCGCCCTGCGCGTGGATCCGATGGTCGCGCTAAGGTACGAGTAGCCTTCGCCAAACGGCGCTCGGATCCCGATGGGGAGCCGATTACCCGCGATCAGCCGGCAAGTGGCCGGTGATCTCGTCGCTTGATCGAACCAAAGCCCTGCACGGCGCCATATCGCCCGGCGGCGTTGCTCGTGGATCATTCCAAGCTGTGGACCGATTATTCATTCAATTGGTTTGGTTGCGATGCCCATGATATGGGCGCTCGCTCCGATTAGTGTAGCCTCGTTCTCCAGTTCCCTCATAGTCGCCATTAATCCCTCCCGCTGCTCAGCAGTCGACAATTCTGGCACGGTCCAGAGCGGGCCCTCTATCGCGTAAAGCCTCGGGTTTGGGAATCCTCCCTCGGTCAGTTCCATCCTCAACTCGTCAGGATGATGGAAGAAGGCGGTCGTGAAATAGTCGAGATTTCCGGTTTCGTTGCGATGTTGCCCGGTCTTCAGATCCTGTCCCACGATGCGAACGAAATCCGGGTCGCGGATCAATTCGCGCGCGATACCATCGAGCGCGGAGGCGAAACGCGAGATTGCCACTGCCAGCAGAACGCCTCCAGCACGCAACACGCGGTGCGCTTCGCAAATGGCTTTGAGCCGCTCGTTGGAATCGGTCAGGTGGTAGAGTGGACCGAAGAAGAGCACCGCATCGGCTGCCCCGTCGTCACAGGGGATTGCGCGGGCGTCCCCTACTTGAAAGTTTCGCGGTACGCGCTGGTCCACTGCGGCCCGCTGTCTAGCCTGCTCGACATGCAAAGGAACGGGATCCACGAGATCCACGACGTAACCGCTTCCGCCAAAGGGAAAGCATATGCACCAGCGGCGCCGCCAACATCCAGAAACAGTGCCGGCGCTCGTGGCAGAAAGCGATCCAAGAGATCCAGCGTCCGAAGTTTTTCCCAGCGAGAGAATGGGCTTTCCAACCGCTCGGCTTCCTGACCGATTTCGCAGTACCGGAGAATTTCTCTTTGCAGCGAGAAACGCGGAGGAGGCAGGCCTCCATTTTGCCTCGTCAAAACCGAGCGGCGGCGTGCGATAAAACCCGCCTCGCCGGCTAGCATATACCTTAGCGCCAGAGGGGAGGCGTCCGCCCTCCCCGTAGAATGCCGGACCGGCGATAAGAGGCGGACCCTCTGCCTTGAACCAAGCGTGCTATTCGCTCTTCGCGAACGCCGCGCTCAGCTTCCGCCACGTGGTTGCCAAATCTTCCGGCAACACGCGCGTCTCGGCGACCGTCGTCATGAAGTTGGTGTCGCCCGGCCAGCGCGGCAGCACATGCATGTGAATGTGCTCGGCGATTCCGGCGCCCGCGCTTTCACCCAGATTCATCCCCAGATTGAACCCCGGTGACCGGTAGACAGCCCCCAGATGCCGCTGCGCGTCGCGCACCAGCAGAATCATTTCCTCCAGAGTCTCCCGGGCCGCGTTTTCGAGATTGTCAACGTGCTGGTAGGGGACCACCATCAAATGGCCGGTGCTGTAGGGGTACAAATTCAGCATGACGAAGTTGCTCCGTCCCCGATACACCACCAGGTTGTCTTGATCCTGTTCCGAGGCCGCAGCCTGACAAAAAACGCACCCGCTGCCAGTCCTCTCTTTTTGAACGTACTGGTAGCGCCACGGACTCCACAGGTGGTCCATAAACTCGGAACTTCCGGTTAGCTGAGTGAGGATTCTCCGCCCGGAGCGGGAGGGGCGGGCGCCGCTGGCTGGCCGTCATTGCCGGATGTATTCACCAGGTCCTTCAGTTCCTTGCTGGGCTTGAAGTACGGAATACGCTTGGAAGGCACTTCCACGCGTGTACCCGTCTTCGGGTTACGCCCCACGCGGGGTTGCCGCTGCCGCGTGCGAAAACTGCCGAATCCCCGGATTTCGATCTTATCCCCAGAGCGCAGGGACCGAACGATGCTGTCGAAGATGGCTTCCACGATTACCTCGGAATCCTTGCGGGTCATTTCCACAACCCGGGAGACTTCCTCGATCAACTCAGCCTTCGTCATGTGTGCTTTCTCTCCTCTTGAGGTCCGGCTCTACCGGCCTTCACTCTTGACTCTGATGTTCATTACTTCTTCGATGGTCATGGTGGCAGCGGCGGCTTGACGCTGATAATCCTCGAGCCTGTTTCTTTCCTCATCGTCGGCTAGCGCGCGAACGCTCAGCCCGATCTTTTTCTCGGCCTCGTTCAGCCGGACAACCTTGAAATCCATTTCCTCGCCGATCGCGAGCGGCGATTCGTCATGCCGGTGTTCGGACGCCCCCGGAATTTCCGAGCGGTGGCACAAGCCTTCCACGCCGGGAGCCAATTCCACGAACACTCCGAAATTCGCGGCCCGGCACACCCGCCCCCGCACCACATCGTTCACCTGATGCGCGCGGAAGAAGCTCTCCCACGCGTCCGGCTGGAGCTGCTTCACGCCCAGCGACAGGCGTCGGTTGGGCGCGTCGATTTGGAGGATCACGGCCTGCACCAGCTGCCCCTTCTTCACCACTTCGGAGGGATGCTTCACGCGCTTGGTCCAGGAAAGATCCGATATGTGCACGAGGCCGTCGATGCCTTCTTCGATCTCGATGAACGCGCCGAAATCGGTCAGCTTGCGCACGCGGCCTTCCACCACTGAACCGGGTGAGTAGCGGTCGGCCACGGTGGTCCAAGGATCCGCCTCCAGCTGCTTGATGCCGAGCGAAACGCGGCGGTCCTTGGGCTTGACATCCAGCACCACCGACTCCACCTGGTCGCCCACCTTCACCACTTTGCTCGGATGCTTCATTCGCCGGCTCCAGGTCATCTCGGAAATGTGAATCAGGCCCTCGACGCCCGCCTCCAGTTCCACGAATGCGCCGTAATCCGTCACGCTGACCACGCGGCCGATCACGCGCGATCCGCCTGGATAGCGATCCTGAATGGTCTCCCACGGATCCGGCGCCATTTGCCGCAGCCCCAGCGAAATGCGTTCCTTGTCGCGATCGAACTTCAGCACCTTGACGGTGATCTCGTCGCCGGCGGTGACCACTTCGGATGGATGCGTCACGCGCCCATACGACATGTCGCTGACGTGCAGCAGCCCGTCGATTCCGCCCAGATCGACGAAGGCGCCATAGTCGGTCAGGTTCTTGACGATGCCGGTCACCACGCCGCCTTCTTCCAGCACCTGCAGGGCCGCGCTCTTGCGCGTGTGCTGCTCTTCCTCCACCGCCAGCTTGCGCGACACCACCACGTTGCCGCGGCGGCGGTTCAGCTTGACGATCTTGACGGGAATGTCCTGGCCGAGCAGCGAATCCAGATTGTGCGTCGGCCGCACGTCGATTTGCGAGCCGGGCATGAACGCGGGAACGCCCACATCCACCGACAGCCCGCCCTTGATGCGGCCTGTGACGCGGCCGGAAACCACCAGTCCATCCAGATGCGCTTTCTCCAGGTTTTCCCAGGACCGCAGACGGCTGGCCTTCTGGTGTGATAAAAGAATGTAACCTTCCGATTGCACTCCCTGGCGGTCCACCATCACATCAATCAAGTCGCCAGCCTGAATCGTGATGCTTCCATCCGCCTGCGCGAACTGCTCGATCGGAACTAAGCCTTCGGATTTGTAGCCGAAATCGACGATGACGTCCTTCTCGTGGAGTTTTACGACGCGGCCTTGCAGCAACTCACCGTCGTGTGGCGGAGCGAAATGAGTGTAATCGTCGATGAGTTGCTCGTAGTCCGGCTCTTCCGGTACGGGCGGGTTTAGACTTTGCTCATCTGCTCTGCTGGCCATGGCCAAACTCCCGATTCATGCTACTACAACGGCATACACGGGTAAGTCCACGAGAATTCAAAACGACAGGGTCATGCGACTCGAGACGCTCCCAACAGGCCCCCATCAGGCGACAAACCGTTGATACATCAGCACTTCAGCACTATAGCGGAGCTATCAGCGGAAGTCAACCGAACGTTTTCCCCAGGCGCTCGCTGGAGCGCTCCAGGCTGGTCAATCAGGCGGTCAATTCCGTCCGCAAATCTCCGGCGTCTGACACATTCCTCCGGCGCACGAGGGGAACTCGGCAGCTCTGGACTTACCAGAGGACGAGTGCGCAGCGAACGTCGAAAGCGTTGGGCTCAAATGCGATTCGCCGCAGTCCGGGCACGCCACGGTATTTCCATTGCGCACCAGCTTCTCGAATTTTGTTCCACAATCGTCACAGATATATTCGTAAATAGGCATTGCCATCAGCTCCTGCAAGCGCGTTTTTCTAATTCTAGCGCAGGCGAGGGCGGGGGAGGGGCAACGCCGCCGCGGACGGTACAATGGGAAGCGAGATGGTCGCGCCCGTCATCATCATCGACCCCGACATCATGAGCGGAATGCCATGCTTCCGTGGGACGCGCGTCCCGTTCAAGAATTTGATCGATTATCTTGAGGGCGGCCATTCTCTGGGTGAGTTTTTGGAGCAGTTTCCCACGGTTACGCGGGAGATGGCGATTCAGGCGCCTGAAGAAGTGGATTACTGAAGCAGCGCCAGCGCGAGTTGATCCAGAATCGCGGTGACCCCGGCGCCGGGCCCCTCGAAGTTGTTCACCAGAAACGAAAACGCCACGCGTCCGTGCTCTGGACTCTCGACGTAGCCCGAGATCGCCCGCACGTGATCCAGCGTGCCCGTCTTGGCGCGAATGTTGCGAGCTTCCGGATGTCCTGAGAAGCGTGAGCCCAGCGTCCCATCCTCGCCTCCAATGGGCAGCAGGTTGAACCACTGCTCGCGATATTTGTTTTGATTCATATACGCGAGAAGCTTGGTGATCGCCTGGGGCGCCACCAGCGTGGCGCGCGAGAGGCCGGACCCGTCGGTGAATTGATGATCTGCATTCATGTTTCCCGCCTTCGAAATGCCGATGCCTGCCAGGAAATCGTCCATCGCTTCGAGTCCGGCTTCAACACTGCCCACGTGTCCCGACGCCACCGCCACTTCGCGCAATAAAATTTCGGCATGCAGATTCTGGCTGACTTTGTCGACCACCTGCAACAGATCGAGCAGCGGCGGCGACCGGCGTTCCGCGAGCAGCACGCCCAATTTCGGCGAAGTATCGGTGCTCTCATCCGGGAAACGGTGGCTGGCAACGGCCTCGCCTCGTATCGCCACGCCCTTTCGCAGTAGAGCATCTCGCAGCACTTCCGCGGCGTAGAGCGCGGGATCGCCGATCGCGAGCTCTTCCCTGAATCCAGCGTCGCCCCTGGGAAGCTTGCCCCAGATGTGCAGCTCGCGGCCGGATGCGGTGCGATAGAACTCGATCTTTCGTTCGCCACGATCGATCGTCAGGACATGATTGTCGATCGCGAAGTTTTCAAACGGCGGCGCGAGTGTGATGCGGGCCAAGCCGCCCGCGTGCTCAGCCGGCCGCAGCGTCAGCGCGAAGGTGTTGTCATGCAAAACGAGCGCGCTCACCGGCGCGCCGTATTCCCGCGTGGCGCTGTCGGAGGACCACCCGCCGGGCTGCGGTTCCCAAACATACCGGCTGTCGTCTCCCACCACGTTGCCGTCGATTCGCTTCAGGCCGCGCGCGATCAGTTGATCCGCCATTTCTTCGATGGCGCTGAATGAATAGACCGCACCCGGCGCGGCGTGGCTGCGATAGGGATACTCGCGTCCGGATAGGCTCGGATCGCCGCCGCCGACAAGTTCCAGATCGCCCGGCAGGGTGCCGGTGGCGGCATCTATGGGAACCTGCGCGCCAATTTGCGTCGTCAGCCGGTAGTCGGCTCCTAACCTGGAGAGAGCCAGGGCTGTGGTGAACAGTTTCATGTTCGACGCGGGCACAAACAGCCGTTCGGAATTGCGCGCGTACAACACCCGCCCATCGCTGAGCTCGACCACCTGCGCCCCCACGAATGCGTGAGACAGAGCGTTGGCGGAGTCAATGATGTGGTCGAGTCTCGACCCCAGATCGGCCGCTGCTGCGAGCGGGACGACCAGCAAAAAGGCGAGCAGTTCGCGCATCCACTGTCATTTTAGACGACGCGGGTCATGCTTAAACAACCCGATTCATGCTTAGACAATGTGATTCATGCCTGAACGTCGGCGGGCGCGTGAATGCGCCTTCACGGATTTTCTTCTCGCGCTTGCGAATCTCAGCAATGTCGTAGGAGGCCTGCATCCGCATGAGCGTGTCCATCTTTACCCCGAAGGCCTTTTCGATGCGCAGCGCCATATCGCCGGATAGGTTGGCGCTGGCGTTTAACAGGCGCCCTGCGCAGGCCGGCAGCGCCCTACTTCGCGACCGGCGGATTGTGCGAAACGAACTTGCCGTCCCAGCCCAGATACATGGTGCAGCGCGTCTTCGAGGAGCACGTCAGGTACTGGATTTCGCGAGCCGGCAGGAAGGCGTAGCCTCCGGCATCCACCTGAACCTGCTGATCGCCCTGCCCAATGGCGAGGCGGCCTTCCAATACGATGATGCGCTCATTCGATTCGTGCCAGTGAGGTTTGAAAACGTGTCCGCCTGGGAAGCGCACCAGCAACTCCATGCTGCCATTGGTCTGGTCCATGCGCAGGAGGACCGATTCCGTCTCAGGGGGATCTCCGGCCTCGTGCGTCCACTTGGCATCGCTGCCGCTCACAATCACGGCCGATGATTGGGTCTGGCCTGAATTAGTCTGACCATGGATACACGCCGCGAAGACGGCTGCCAGAAGGCCGATCGCAGCTACTTTGGTGTTCATCTCTTTCTCTCCGTCAAGCAGAATAGCGGACCGCCTAGCGCCCGTCTTGGAAAAAATCGACAGCGCGGTGGCGCAGGAAGTGCCGCGCCAGATCGGCTCCAGCCAGGAGCACGGACGGCGCCTGGCCGGCGAATTCTCGGAAGTCGCGCACCAGATGCGCCTGGTCGTAATATCCGCACGCGGCTGCGGCGTCGGCCCATCCGGGGCGCTGCTGCTAGATGGCCTGAAAGACCCGTTGGAAGCGGCGCATGCGCGTGAAGTGCTTGGGGCCCAGTCCAACGGCGTTCTGAAATCGCCGCTCCAGTTGGCGCAGGCTGATTCCCAGCGTTCGGGCGAGAGTGGCGGTGTCGGGTGGCACGCGGGCCAATGCGAGTCGCGCCACGGCTTCCTCCACCACCGTATCGCGACGGCCGTGCCGGCGGTCCCAAGCCGCAAAGATTGCGTCCACCCGCGCGGTTTGTGCGGCGTCGGAGGGCGCTTCCCAAATCCGGTCGAGATCGCGGGCCAGCGCCGGAACCAGATCGGAAAGGTCCACGATGCGGCCGGTGGTTTCCGGCATCGGCGTTCCTAGCATGCGGCCCGCGCCGTGCGCCACAAAGCGGACACCCAACATTCTGACTGGACCAATCGGCCGCAACAGCAACGGCCCGGTGAGTTGCCCGGCGAGAAAACACCGGGGCTGGAGGCGCCATTCACCGTCCTGGCAGCTTTCAAAAGGCTGGGCAAGGTTGAGGATGAGCTGCGGGGTGCCGTCGGGAACCACGCGCTGCACGCGGCCCCGCTCGGAGCCATCACTCTCCAGCACCCAATAGCGTTCGACGAATCCGCTGGCTGGCCCTTCCGGCAGGATTTCATGATAGGTCATCGCAGCACGATCTTCCGGACGGTTGATTCCACCGCCCCACCTCCCGCTTTCTTCTTTCCCTGATCGTCGTATTCATCCCAACCGCTGTTGGCGATAAAGTAGAACGTGTCTCCGACAATCGTCCCGTGGGTCGGCTCGCCCAATTCCGGCGTGTTGGCTTCCAGTACTTCTTGTTTGCGCAGGTCCAGCGAGAATCGTACAACGCGAGCCGGCGTGGTTCCATTCTGCACGGCGAGGAACGAGTCGCCATGGACGTACAGTCCGTCGATGCCGTTCAGCGCGATATCGTCCGCCGGCTTCAGCCACGCCACCGCGCCGGTGGAGAGCGTGATGGCTGCAATGCCGCGCACGTAATCCGGCACGTACAGCGTCTTCTCGTCCGTCGAAAGAGCCGGCGTTTGCGGAGAAGGAAACTCGCCCGGAACATCCAGCCGCTCCAGTTTCTTAGCTCGCAGCCGCAGACGAAGTACAGCTCCGTTGATTCCTTCCGATACGTACATCTCGCCCGCGCGGCTGATGGTCATGTCGCCCAGCAGTCCGTGGACGGGCGACGCAATGCGCTGCTTGAGCGCGCCAGAATCTAAATCGAATGCGAGCAATGAGGTCTTGTCTTTATCGGACGCTTCGCAACGCGCACACTGTGGCAGCCAGCCTGTAGCGGCCCACAGGATGCGGCGTCTGGCGTCTACCCGCAGCGCGAGCACCGGCCAGTCGGTCTTTGCAAAATCCGTTTGGTCCTTCTCGCCGCCGATCATCACGATCTTCGACTGTCGGACGCTGCTCACGAAGAACCGCCGCATCTTGGCGTCGTAGGCGATGTCCTCCGGAATCAGATCGCGCTCCCCTAGCGTGAAGGCCGGACTGGAATGGCTCACCGGCTTCTTGTTCTCATCAATGTGCTTTACGATGGCGGCAAATTCGCCCGATTCCCGAAGCGGCGAAAAACCCGCGTCGGCCGGGAAATCATAAATCAGGCCCATACCAGCGAGATTTCGCAGTTCGGCCAGCGCAGCCGGTGCATCTCCAAGCGCTGCGTCCGACGCGGCGAGTTTATAAATGACGCTAGGATTCCCCGGCATCAGCGGCTTCAGCGCGAGCAATGTCTCGCGTAGCTTGGCGTAATCCTTGGCTTTGACGGCCTGACCCGCCGCGCGGTTCAACACCACCCAGCGTGGTTCGGTATCCGCGGCGAGCAGGACGAAAGCCGCGCAGCTAAGGACCAAGGCGGCACAGCTCAGAATCCGCAGGCGCAGCCTGCTTTTCACGATCCGGCTCTTGTGATTTCCGCCAGGCTGCTCAACTTCGATTCCAGCATGATCAGCAGCACCAACACGAAAACCATGCAAGTGCCGAGCATCGGAAGGATCATCACCGCTTGAATACCCCACGCTTCGGCGAAGTAGCCGAGCAGCCAGGGCGCCAGAAAGCCGCCCGTCATCGCCAGCGAGAACAGCCCGTTGTAAAAGCCCGGATGGTAGTAGGGGAAGCGATGCGCGATCTTTTCAACCACCAGCGGATAGATGGAGGCGTAACCGGCGCCCACAAACAGCACGCCCATGATCGCGCCGAATAGATTGTTGGTGGATGACAGCACGATGGTTCCCATCAGCGCCGACACAATGGAGCCCAGCAGCAGTAACGGGCGGTTGACGCGCTTCAGGATGATCTGCGCAACCAGACGACCCACCAGCAGCGCCCCCCAGTAAAGCGCCAGTAGCAGAAGCGAGTCCGCCGGGCTGATCCCCAGCCTGCGGATCAGAAACAGCGGCAGCCAGCCTGCGATCGACCACTCGTTTCCAAATTGAAAGAACAGCAGCAGACTGAACAGTACCGCGCCCGGATTCTTGAAATCGCGCAGCACCTGCGTCAGCGGAAGGGTTGGAATCGCGGACTGCCCGGAGAAGTTCGCGTTCGAGCAGGCCACCGCGTACAAGCCGGGCAGCGCCGCGAACAGAATCAAAATACTCGGAACCGTGTACACGTAATACGTTCCGGCAACCAGCAGCGCCGTGAGCAGACTGCCCGTACCGAATAGCAGCCCCGCCAGGTTCACCGTGGCCGCGCGATCGCGCTGGTAGATCGGTGAGATGGCATGAAACACCCCCGCGTTCAGCAATCCGGCGCTGAAGCCGATCCCTAGAACGCCAAATAGGCGCCACGCGGCGGGCGCCGGCGGTGACGAAATCGCCAAAAACAGGAAAGCTAGGCACCCGAGCGTGCTGGCCGCGATCAGCAGGAACTTCAACCCCCGGCTTGGCAGCAGGAAATGCGCCGCGCCCACCGACAACAGCAGCCCCAAAGCCAAGCTCAAGAAGTAGCCGCCGACTTCGGCAAAACCAGATCGCAGGTGATAGCCCCACGCCGGAAGAATGGCCCCCAGGAATGACATCAGCATGCCTGAGACCAGGAACGTGGCCAGCGAGCGCCACGCGTAGGGCGCTGCGGGCTTTTCCCGATTTGGGTCAAGCTGCAACTGAGCGACGCTCGACATCAGTGGCTATTGTACTCCCACCTTCCCGAATCCGTAGGCGTCTGGGTACCTCCGCCCTCCCAAAATCCACCTGTTGTAGTCCCGCTGTCTCCCAATCCCCATCCGTTGTATAGCCTGAGAAAGTGTTTGACAGACCGCGATCTCTGGTTTTATGATGAGGGCATCACTGAGAAAGGAGGTGGTCCAGTCTAACATGGGTAGTAAATGTTCTGATTGTAGTGACTGTAGCTTTAATTCCACGCGCGAGGTGGCCGACTGTTAAAGCCGACCTGTCAACGTTCAGGTTTCGTTCAGTGGACGAAGCCGCTGCTCCTGTGGATCGGCCGCTTCCCTGCGCGAACTTAAGTAATACCTGGGATTAGCCCAGGCTACCTGCCCCCGCATCGCCTGCTACGGCTGTGCGGGGGTTTGTATTTGGTCCCCGCTTGACGGGTGCGCTACACTGAAGTTTCGAAAGGATTCTGCTCCAATGAAAGCCGCTATTCACCCAGCCTACGAAGAGATCAACGTAATCTGTGCTTGCGGGAGCACCTTCAAAACACGTTCCACCCACAAAGGCGATATCCGCGTGGAAATCTGCTCGAGCTGTCACCCGTTCTTTACTGGCCGCCAAAAGCTGGTGGACACCGAAGGCCGCGTGGACCGTTTCCAAAAGATGATGCAGAAGTCCAAGGATATGAAGGACGCCAAGGACAAGAAGGTCGCCGCGAAGCAGCCCGTAGCCGCGCGGTAAATCCGCTAGCGCTTGTGCTGTTCTTGCTGCTGTTTGGCCTTGGCTTCGCGCTCCGCGTGCAGCTTCTCGTATTTCGGAATCTGCTCGGCGGTCAAAATCGTCCGCACATGCTCGAAGTGCTCTTCCCGGATCTGCCGGATCAGCTGGTTGTCGTGCTCCCGGATTTCGCGAAAACGCGCATCCGTCTGATCGAGAATGGCCGTTAGCTTCTGAATCTGGTTGTCTGTAAGGCTCAATCGCGTCTTGCTCTCGTCGATATACTGCCGCCGCCACTCGCTCGGCGATGGAGGCGGAGGAGCGCTTCCACTGCGAGCCGTCGGCGGATTGTAGGTGCGGTACCCCAGCCCACCCACGACCGCTCCGCTGCCAAACACGAGCAGCAGGTACAGCGCGATGGGTAGATTCTTGCGCGTCATTTTCCG
>Ga0182015_10002705_pt1 | contig 20872 bp, 20 predicted proteins | sample 712P3MmetaG_FD_120478 | JGI IMG/M metagenome (GOLD analysis project Ga0182015, IMG submission 120478) | Permafrost microbial communities from Stordalen Mire, Sweden - 712P3M metaG | ecosystem: Environmental > Terrestrial > Soil > Wetlands > Permafrost | place: Sweden: Stordalen | collected...
CCGGGACGTTCGCGGCCCACGCTCAGAACGGACAAGAAACGCTAGCCGCTAGCCTGAGATCTTAACCTCCCCGCCCAGACGTAGCGGGGAAGAGCAGCCCTCTGTGTGACGCTCGCTCACAGCCCAAGGGCGAAGCTGTGGAAAGCGGCTGCCTAATTAATTAGGCTGCGTATGCCATTGGTTGATTGGCAATTATCATTTTGCCCACGATTACGGGTGTGTGCACCCCGGCATGCCTCTTGGCCGCAAGCATCTCCGTCGAAGCCGTGACGCCCCCACTGGTGGGATTGGCCATACAAAGAACTGACTCCAGACTAGGTGCGAACCCAATCGAAGTCAATTGTTTGATGTGTTTCGAATGGGAAAGGTTCACTACTCTCCTCGACCGCCTAGGGGCGAGGGAAGGCGACAGGGATGGAAAGCGTACCGGCATCGCTGTCCGCTGAAGCTCTAGAATGGATATTTTCCCCCAAGCATCGCCTCGAGCCTCGCTTTCACCTCCGGCCACTCCGAATCCAGAATGCTGAAGTAAACCGTGTCGCGCACGCGCCCCCTCCATGTGATCAGGTGCCTGCGCAGTGTGCCCTCTTCTTTCGCGCCGAGGCGGAGGATGGCGTTGCGCGATCTTTGATTGAGGGCATCTGTTTTCAGCTCGACCCGCATACATTTCCAGGCCTCGAATGCGTGCCGGAGCATCAGGTATTTTGCCTCCGTGTTGACCGCAGTGCGATGCCAGGCCGGCACGATCCAGGTGAAACCAATCTCCACGCGGCGATTGACGCGGTCGATATTCATAAATCGGGTGCTGCCGATGACCCGCCCAGAACCACGCTCAATGGTTGCAAATACGACCGACTCGCCGCGCCTCTGCTCGTCAAAGGCCTTCTCAACCATAAGTTGAAAGTCCTCGCGGGTCTTCAGGCGGTACGGAAACCATTCGAAAATATCGTCGAGCGCATTCTCGGCAACCTCCCAGAATGTCCCAGTGTGTTCGCGCTGAATCGGTTTCAGTCGCACAACGGAACCCTCCAGCGTAATCGGCGTTACGATTTTCAACGGAGAATCGACAATGCCCATCGTTCATTCCTTCCCGGACTGGCACCATTATCTTGCATCTTGCGCCTGTTTGCGGCATCTCTACTACGACGCCATACCTGTAGAATAAAGGGCGTTGACTTGCGATGATCTTAGCCGTCAAAGACTGTATGTACCAGCGATGGCAGGAGGGCCCGCAGTGAAAGCGCAGTGTCTGCCCTTCGCCCAGATCCCGCATACCACTCGCCTGTTCGCCGATTTCCTCGCATACTCTCCCGCCGTCCAGCCTTTCTACCCGCATTCTCCGCACTTCAGCGAGTGGTCGAAGGCGGAAGGTTCCGCGTTGCAGTACGATCCATCTCGCCGGGAGCGCGTGGGCGCGATTCTTCAGCGGCAGAACCAAGCCTGCGGCTGCTCGCCGCAGACCTTCGCCAACATCACTCGTCTGCGCCAAGGCGCGGCGGCCGTCGTTACGGGGCAGCAAGTCGGCCTGTTCGGCGGACCGATGTTTGCCATCTACAAGGCTCTCACCGCGGTGAAACTGGCCGAAGAGGCCACCGCGGCCGGCGTCGACTCGGTGCCCGTCTTCTGGTTGGCCACATCCGACCACGATCTCGCCGAGGTGAATCACGTTTCGTTGCCCGGCCCCGACGGTCTCCTGCGCACGCTTACGACTTCCAGCCACGGGGTTGCGGGCGCGCCGGTAAGCCAGGTGCGCTTGGGCGAAGAGATCCTGCCGGTGGTCGAGGAGGCCGTATCTCTGTTGGGAGATTCTGAGGCGTCGCAATTCCTACGCGAGTCGTATCGTCCCGGGGAAACACTGGGCACGGCCTTCGCTCGTTTCTATGCGCGTCTCTTCGCTGAATGGGGTGTGATCCTTCTGGACGCTTCCGATGCCGAACTGCATCGCGTTGCGGCGCCCGTCGAGCGAGCTGCCATTGAACGCGCGGAAGAACTGGATGCCGCCTTGCTCGCCCGAGGTCAGGCCCTCGAGAAAGCTGGTTATTCCCAGCAAGTGAAGGTAACGGCCTCGTCGGTACTGCTTTTCGCGATGCGCGAGGGCGCGCGCACGTCGATCTACCGCAGAGAGGGATCGAATAAGGCTTCGGAATTCGCTATCGGCAGCGAACCCGGAGCTGAGAAGCTTTCGTCCGCCGAATTGCTGGATCGTATCGATTCCGCGCCCGAAAACTTCAGTCCCAACGTTCTGTTGCGCCCGGTGGTGCAGGACTACCTTCTGCCCACGCTGGCCTACACGGGTGGCGCTGCTGAGGCGGCATATTTTGCGCAGGCAGGCGCGGTCTATGATGCCATCCTGCGCCGCGTGACACCCATCGTGCCTCGTTTCTCGGCAACCCTGGTCGAGCCCAAGGTGCAGCGCTGGCTGAACCAGTACGGCATCGCGGTGCGGAACGCATTCGACGGACCTGAGGTGCTTCGCCAGACGCTTGCCTCGCGTACTCTGCCCGCAGATTTGCAGGCGGCCTTCGAACGAGCGAATCAATCTGTGGAAGAATCTTTCTCTGCTCTAAAGGAAGCGCTGGCCAAGCTCGATCCCACGCTGGTCGAAGCCAGCCAGACCGGCGCTTCGAAAGTGCACTATCAACTCGACCGCCTTCGCGAACGCGCCATGGCCGCCGAGTTACGCCGCAGCGAAGTGGTTCGCCGTCACGCCGAAGCCCTCAGCCAAATGCTCTATCCCGAGAACGCATTGCAGGAGCGCGGTGTGGCTGGCATATATTTCGTCGCTCGCCACGGAACGGAACTGCTGGGACGTCTTCATGAGACCATGCGCACCGATTGCCAGGACCACCAGATCCTGGACCTGTAAGGAGAGCGCCATCCGGTTCAGCCCCGCACTCGACGTTTCCTATCGCTTGAGCGAGGTTTCAAGCTGCTCCATCGACTCCACGCGCGGCAGTTTGCGGTCGCGGTAAGCCCCGGCCACATCGAACAAGACCGCCCGCATTCCCGCGTTGCGCGCTCCTAAATAGTCCACGGAGTACACATCTCCCACGTACAGGCTTTCGTCCGGGCGTACCTGCATCGCTTCGAGCGCTGCCGCAAAAATTTTCGGATGGGGTTTCTCGACTCCAACGATTCCTGAGTCCGTGACGCTTTCGAAGCAGTCGGCAATGCCGCAGCGGGAAAGCACCCGCCCGATCCCGCCATCGGCATTGGAGATCACCGCTATGCGGAAGTTCTGGCCGATTCGAAGCAGGGCGTCGCGCGTTCCCCGCAGAATCCGGTCCCAGTTCGCCGAGTTCCGGGTGTTCTCCACCAGCGCGTTGCGGACCCCCATATCTTCCCCGAGATCCTCCAGCAGGTAAGTGTGAAATGTCCACCAGAAGCCGTGATCGACTCTACCGCTCTGCATGCCCTGGTCGAACTGTTGCTTCGTTCTGCGCTCCAGGGCCTGCCATTGCTCGAGCGTGGGGTGACGATCGCTTGAAACGGGCGCCAGCATCTTCGCCCGGTTGGGAAAAAGAAGAGTGTTGCCGACATCAAAAAAAATGACGCGCCGTTCTGCCATGGGTCCATCTTACTGAAGGTGTCGGTGGAAGCGGGCAGGTTGACACCGCTGATGCCCTCGCAGCGACTCGCGTGACCCGGGCAGCGAAAAAATTGTAATATCCTAGTCACTCGGGCGAACGAAAGTGTCGTTTTGTGGGTTCGGCGCAATCTATGGCTCTGTCTACTGCAACCCTGATCTCGGGCCTCGCACGCACCACGCGCGCCGCACTCTCGCTGCACAACCTGTTGCGCGCTCAGTCTGTGCTCGCAGCGAGCCTCATGGTATTGGTGCGCACTTTCAACCGCCGGAGCGACGTTTACAACATTCTTTGGGCCGTCGTCTTCGGGTTCGCCACGCTGAATATCCTGAGCCTTGCCGCGAGGCGCTTCGAGCCTAACCGCCGTGGTCTCACCTTCGGAGAATTGATGGCGGTGCTCGTAGTCCTGCTTTCGGTCTTTTTGCTGGGCTGGGAGTTGTTGGGCGTGTTCCACATCTTCCCGATCAAACTTTACCGCTGAACGGGACTCCGTTTTGAACCTGGCCAGTTTGAATCCGACGCGCGTTTCAGTCCACTTTTGCGGTATCATGCGCACAATGGCGAAGAGACCTGCCACAATCGAAGTCACTTGTCCCTGCTGCAGCGCGCTGCTGAAGGTGGATACGGCGACGGCCGCTGTAATCGCCCACACCGCCGCGGTGAAGCCCCGGATGTTCAACGATATGGAGGATGCGGCCCGCGCCATGAAGGAACAGGACAGCCGCCGCGAATCGATCTTCCGCCAATCGGTCGAAGCGCAAAAACATGCTTCCGAGCTGCTGGAAAAGAAGTTTCAGGAGGCGGTGAAGAAGGCCAAGGAATCTCCTGACACCGGCAAGCCCATCCGCGATTTCGATCTGGATTAACAGCATTGGCCAGTGAGCAGGGTTCAGTGGTCAGAAAAAACCTACCAGCCGCTGTTCCCCGGCCCGATAGAATCAAACGCGATGGAGATTCCGCTGCTTCTCGGTCACCGCGGCGCGCGTGTCGGGAAGTCCATTCCGGAAAACACTCTGGCCTCGTTCGATCTGGCGCTGGCTTCCGGTTGCGACGGTTTCGAGTTCGACGTGCGACTCACGGCCGATGGGCAGGCCGTCGTCTGTCACAATGCAAAAATCCGCAGGCTTGAGATTGCACGGTCCCCGGCGAAACAATTAGCCCTGCCCTCATTGTGCGAAGTCTTGGCTCGCTACCAGAGCACCGCCTTCCTCGATGTCGAACTTAAGGTCTCCGGCTTGGAGACAATCGCGGCGGATTTGCTGCGGAAACTTGCCCCGGCCCGCGGCTTCGTGGTTTCGTCGTTTCTCCCCGAAGTGCTACAGACCATCCACGGGTTGGACGCAACCATTCCACTTGGTCTGATCTGCGAGACGCGGACCCAATTGAGCCGCTGGCTTCAGTTGCCAGTCGAGTATGTGATTCCGCACTTCACGCTGGTGCGACAGGATCTCACCGCGGAGATCAAATCAGCGGGCAAGAAGATATTCGTGTGGACAGTGAACGACCCCGCGGACATGAAACGCTTTTCGAAGTGGGAAGTGGAGGGCATTCTCTCTGACCATCCTAAAAGGCTTGCTCTCACCCTGGGTCGGCGGATTGAGTCCGGACTGTAAGAAAACCCAGCCAAGGATTCGCACCGATCTTCACGGATGCGATCGTGATCTTAACTTCTTGACCTTTGGGTTTTTATCCTGGTGAATCCGTGCAGATCCGGGGCGAAGAAAGTTGACTTTTCAAAGCTCAATCCGCCGCGGCTTCGAGCGCTGCGGACCGCGCCACGGGCTGCAGAAAGGCAGACCGCTCCATTTCAAAGGCTTCCAACTGTGCTCCCAGGACGCGCTCATTCCAGCCCAGCACAGCACCGATGCGCAGCGCGGCTTCGCGGCTGCATGACTCCGACCAGCACGCGCCCAGTGCTACAGGCACCCGGCGTAACAGCACGTCACCCAAGGTTACGGCGCACTCTCTGCGATACGCTTCCACTACCTCGGCAATGACGTGTGAGGTATGCGGACAAATCGGCGCCCGCAACTCCGCGCTGACCATAGCCGTGCGGGCGATGTCGGCGGCGCGTCTGCCGTGCCATTCCACCATCCCGCTGGCTGTTTCCTCGCTCACCCCTCCCATCCGCGCAATCTTCAGCACCGCGTCGTCCAACAGGGGATCGAGCGCCGCCCCGGGTCCCATCGCCAGCGTATTCGGGTCCTCGGCGCTCAACCCAATCTTTCGCGCAACATCCCGTGCCAGCGATGCTGCAGTCGTCAACTTTCCGCCGATCACGGAAAGCATGTGAGCCGCGCCGTCATCCTTGTGGTCGTGCACAAGGTGCCGCCGCGTAACCGCCGACGGACGATGATCCGGAGAATAAGGCAAGGGCCGGATTCCCGCAAAAGCGTGCTTCACACTTTGCGCCGATATTTTCGCCTTGGGAAATAGTTGCGCCAGCGAGCGCAGCAGGTAAGTGGTCTCGTCCTCCGAGGGAACAGTTTTCCCAGGGTCGCCCTTGTCGGCAACTTCGGTCGTGCCCACCAGGATCTGGTCGTTCCACGGAAGAACAAAAATAGGACGGCCGTCCGCCGCCTCCGTGTAAACCGCCGCACTCGGCCAACCCGGAAACCGCGGCAGGACAATGTGCGAGCCCCGCACCCCGCCCAGCATCGGCTTGGCCATGCGAATGGAAGATCGTTGGCACACCCGGTCAGCCCACGGCCCGCTGCAGTTGATCACCCAGCCCGCGTCCACACGCGCGTCCCGCTCCGTGATCTGGTCGCGCAGCAGCACGCCTCGGACGCGGCCATGGGCCACGTCCACTGCGAGCGCCTCCATGTGATTGCGGACGATCGCCCCAGCATCCACGGCCTCCATCAACCATTCCGCGACCAGCCGCTCGGGAAATTCGCACTGCGCGTCTTCGTAGTCGAAGAACGACCAGTGGCGCCCAGAGTCGAGCGCCCGCTCCAACCGTTTCAACTCCATTTCGGTGGAATCTTTCGCCGGTGGTTTTCCGGCCATGCGCTGGTAGAGCCACAAACCGGCACGCACTTTCAACGCGCTGCGCTGGCTGCTCTCGTTGAGAAGCAGCAGAAAGTGCATGGGATGCACCAGGTGCGACCGTTCCCGCAGTAATTGTTCCCGCTCGCGCAGTGATTCCCGTACCAGACCCAATTCGCCATGCTCCAGGTAGCGCAATCCGCCGTGGATGATGCGCGTAGAACGGCTGGTTACTCCTGAGGCGAAATCGTTCTGCTCGACCAGCAGCGTGTGCTTGCCCGCGCGAGCGCATTGCCGCGCCACGGCGACGCCATTGATGCCCCCGCCGATCACCACCACTTGAAAGTGCTGGTCGGTCAGGGGCGCGCGTGGGCTTGCTGCTAAGCTCATGTCTTATCAATTAGATAGATAACTTTTATAAGGTAATCATAGAGCGATGAGCCGGGCCCGCCAGCCTGCGACCTTTAGAGTGTGCACCGCGTCCCGCGGCCGGAGAAAGGTAACCTTGGTACCGCAAAATAGCTGGCCAAAGGGTCGTAGTGCGTCGGCTCGACCGCTCCCGAAACGCGAGTATAGAACATGCCGGCCTGGTGCGAAAGCGCACATTGCCCGTTCTGTGACGGCTCATTTAGAGTGGTTGCCAATGTCCACGACCGGCGAACGTTTCGAACGCGCAGTCGCCATCATGGAGCGCCTACGTGCTCCCGGAGGCTGCCCTTGGGATCGCGAGCAGACCTTCGATTCCATAAAACCGTATACGCTCGAAGAAACCTATGAAGTCCTCGAGGCCATCGACAATCGCGACTGGGACGAACTCCCCGGCGAACTTGGCGACTTGCTGCTGCAGGTGCTGTTCTATTCGGAAATGGCCAAGGAGCAGGGATCTTTTTCGATTGATGACGTGCTCGACCGGCTCGCGCGCAAGCTGGTTGACCGGCATCCTCATGTATTCGGCGATAGGAAAGCGGATACCGCGGCGGAGGTAAAACGCAACTGGGAGGCGCTGAAAGTCGAGGAACGAAAGAAGAGGTTGGGCACGAAGGACGCAAGCGACGCCAACCCCGCTGGGACAGCTACGACCCCTTTGCCGTCGATTCTGGCTGGAATCTCTTCGTCCATGCCGTCATTGCTCGAGGCCCACAAGCTCAGCTCGCGCGCGGCGCAGATCGGTTTCGACTGGCCTGAAATGGAAGGTCTGTTCGAGAAACTCGCCGAGGAGACTCGCGAACTTCGCCAGCATTTGCAGGAATTTCCCGCCCCTGGTCCGCGCCCTGCAGGCCGCGGCGTCGCAGGTTCCGGACGCCCGATCATTCCCGAGGATCTGCGCGAGCGGCTGGAAGAAGAAGTCGGCGATCTTTTCTTCGTGCTGGTTAACATCGCCCGCTACCTTGCGCTCGATCCAGAATCCGCGCTGCGCAAGACCAATCGCAAGTTCCGCCGCCGCTTTCAATGGATGGAGCAGCGGCTGCACGAAAACGGCGCCACTCTCGAAAGGAGTTCCATGGAGGAACTCGAATCTCTCTGGCAAGACGCCAAGCGACAGGAGAAGCAATCGTGAGCCCGGACGACGTCGTGATTCGCCACTGTGAAGGACTGGACGAATTGCGGGCCTGTGTTGCCTTGCAAAAAGAAATCTGGAACTTCAGCGATGCCGACCTGGTTCCACTGCGCATGTTCGTAGTCGCCGAGAAAATCGGCGGACAGGTCATGGGCGCTTTTGACGGCAACCAGATGGTGGGCTTCGCTCTTTCAGTGCCAGGAACGCGTTCCGACCGCGTCTATCTTCACTCGCACATGCTGGCCGTCCGCAACGAGCACCGCAATGGCGGACTGGGACGCCGCCTTAAGCTGCTGCAGCGCGAGGACGCACTCGCGCGCGGCATCGAACTCATCGAATGGACCTTCGACCCCCTCGAGATCAAGAACTCCTATCTGAACATTGAGAAATTGGGCGCAATTGCACGCCGCTACAATATCAACCAGTACGGAACCACGTCCTCGCCCCTGCAGGGCGGGCTTCCCAGCGACCGGCTCATGGCCGAGTGGTGGCTGAAGTCCAGGCGCGTGGAAACGCTGTTGGCAACGGGAACGAATCCGCCGTTCCCTCAACAGGCCGCGATTGAAGTACCAGCCCAGATTTACGACTGGAAGGCAGCGGCGGAAACGCGAGGCAAAGCGCAGCACGTGCAGGAACGCAACCGCGAGCAATTCCTCCGGGCATTCGATGCCGGACTCGCCGTGCTAGGCTACGAGCGCGACTCCTCCGGCAGCGGCAAGTTCCTGCTCGGCGACTGGGATGAGGAATGGTCCTAAACATCGCGAGATTGATTTCACACAAAAAGTGGGCGGGACCGAGCACCGAGTACCGAGCAGAGCACGGCACACGATTTCGCCGAACCGATCCCTTGGTCGCATTTTCTCGGTACTCGAGACTAGATGCGAGGTTCCACTCGGTGCCTCTGTGGTGCAATGGGTTTGTTCGCCAACGTTATGAAGATTGAAGCCATTACCCTCCGCGAGATTCACATGCCACTCGTCCATTTCTTTGAGACGAGTTTCGGACGCACCTACAGCCGCCGCATCCTGCTGCTCACCGCGCATTGCGACGGGGTCAACGGCTGGGGTGAATGCGTAGCCGGCGAAGATCCCTTCTACAGCAGCGAGTGGACCGAAAGCTCCTGGCCCACCATCATTCGCTACCTAGCCCCTGCCGTGCTCGGACACAACCTCGAATCGGCACGCGACTGTCCGGCTCTTTTCTCAAAAGTGCGCGGTCACCGCATGGCCAAAGCGGCTCTCGAAAACGCGCTGTGGGATGCCGAGGCGAAACAAGTTGGCCAACCCTTGTGGAAACGATTGGGCGGCGTACGCACGGAAATCTCTTGCGGTGTATCCATCGGGATTCAGGATTCGGTCGAGCAGTTACTCGATAAAATCGACATCGAACTGGCGGCGGGTTACCGCCGCATCAAAGTGAAGGTCAAACCGGGCTGGGATCGAAACGTACTGGAGAAAATCCGCTCGCGCTGGGCCGACATCACACTGAGCTGCGACGCCAACTCCGCCTACACACTCGACCAAGTAGAACACTTGCGGACCTTCGATCAGTTCAATCTGCTGATGATCGAGCAGCCGCTCTGGGACGACGACATTTTCTACCACACTCGCCTGCAGAAAGAACTGCGCACCGCCATTTGCCTCGACGAGTCCATCGTCAGCGCGCGCACCGCCGCCTTTGCCGTGGAGACCGGCGCATGCCGGATCATCAACATCAAAGTCGGTCGCGTTGGCGGCTTCACGGAAGCCAAAAAGATCCACGACATCTGCCACGCCCAAAAGATTCCGGTCTGGTGCGGCGGCATGCTCGAATCGGGTATCGGCCGTGCCCACAACATCGCTCTTTCCACGCTCGAGAATTTCAGCCTGCCCGGAGACGTCTCCGCCTCCAAACGTTACTGGAAGGAAGACATCATCGATCCCGAGGTACAGGTTTCACCACAGGGGACGATTGCCATCAGCAACCAAGCTGGGACCGGCTATGGCATTAAAGAAGACCTCATCGAAAGGCTGACCGTAAGGAAGGAAACGCTGCGCGTATGACGGTGGGAGGCCAGCTCTCACGAGAGGTAGGGTAGCGGCCTGATCACGCAAGCGACTTCTGGTTACCTGACTTCGGGTCCGTCCTCACTGCTCTCGTTTATGATTCTCACTCAGCTTCGCCTCCGCCTTCAATATCTCGACTCCCTGGGCAAACGTCGTGTCGGCGGGCACGCGCCGGAAGTCGCTGAATACCTCGTCGGACTTGATGGAAATACTCTTGAACAGGAGAATCCTGCCGGCAAAGCCTAGCGACATCCGCGAGATGTCCCACGAACCATCCCCAACGTCACGCTGCTCGACCAGAAGATGTCCGCCCTTGTCGAGATGCCCCAAAATCCCCCAGCCGAAGCCGACCTCCTTGAACAGAGTTCCGTCGATTCGCGCAAGTCTCCGTGCCACGGAATCAATCAGGACAACTCCCTGCATACCGGTGAGCACGTCCTCCACATGGGAAGGCGGATGGAATGCGGGATTCGGGCGAAACTTGAGCCGTACCAGCCGATCCCCATCCTTACCCAGATCCGCTGCGCCTCGCTCCTCGCCGTCGTAGTCGTAGAGGAAAGCGTCGGGCAAAGCTTTCACGATGCGCAGGGTACGCTCGGCGCTCTCCTGTTCCTGCGAATGCTTGTGGCGAAGCTGCTCCGGATTGCCCACAAATCCCGCCAGGCGGTTTTCCTCGTCCCCCATCTGTTCCGGGGTGAGCGGCTGGTCGTTGTTGGCAATCGTGATGCCGGCCATGGCTTGGCCTGTTTCTACGTAGAGCCTGGTCTGGGAGCCTTGCGGCGTCTGCTTGCGGGAGCGGAACATGTGCTTGGTGGAATCGTCATTGGCGGCTGCGACCTCGTTTGCGACCGCAGCCCGCATCAATTCGACGGGAGAAGGCGAATCCGGAGAAGAACTCGAGGGCGAGACGGCATCCTGGGAACTGGCGTTCGTCCCCGCCAGCAGCGCACCCAGCAACACAGCGGTGGCGACGCGAAACACGTTCGCCTGTCTCGTCCTCTCCGGCACACTCCTAGTGTAGCAATTGGCTTTCGCGAATTCCCTACAGGGAACTTGCCGCGCCCTCGGTGCCTTGCGTATAGTCGTTGCAGGGAGCGGCCTTCCGGTATTGCCTCAAAAATTGTGATTTAAGAGCAAACCGTACCGATCCCCGTTGCGACAGGAGAGCGTCCCATGAGCGCACCCGCCAGTGGGTTGGCACAAATCGGCAAGTCGGTGGTAATCAAAGGCGAACTGTCCGGCAGCGAAGATCTATATCTCGATGGCCAGGTCGAGGGCAGCATCGCGCTCAAAGGCAACAGCTTGACGGTTGGCCCCAACGGCCAGGTCAAAGCCAGCGTCGACGCCAAAGCGGTGGTGGTGCAAGGCAAGCTGGAGGGCAACATTCAGGCCAGCGATCGCGTCGAACTGCGTAAGTCCGCCATCGTCGCCGGGGACATCACCACCCAGCGCATCTCGATCGAAGAAGGGGCCTCTTTGAAAGGCAAAGTTGATACTCACCGGGCCGATGTAAAGTGAGCACATGAACGGTAGTTGAGGAGCGCGATCCCAGACTTCTAGTCTGGGTTAGCGGCAGTTTTGGTCGGTCAGCTTGGAGTCGCAGCGGTAAGGCACTGGAGCACGCCGACAGTTTTCTGTTTTGGTGCTGGGGCGGGATTCGCCCTCGAAATCGGGTAACCCCCGAGTCCGGAATCCCAGAGTTTCGACTCTGGGAGGATCAGGTCAGGATGTCGTCAGTCTCGCAGACTTTCATGAAACTTTTTCGCGGTTCATCTGGACCGGAGACCATCCCGGCGCAGGGCTCGCAGAAGCTAACCCGCCGCTCCAGCGGCCTGGGAGAGTTGTCTCGCACCTGGGAGTCCGCGGAAGGCATCTGCATTCTGGACCTGGGATCGACCTCAGCTACCAACATCCGCCACTTCACCGAACGGGGTCACAGAATCTACAGTGAAGACCTGCTCACTGCCTCCACCGATCCCGAACTCATCACCACAGACGAAACGGGGGCCACTGCCCTCGACAGCCGCAAGTTTCTCGCCGACAATCTGGTCTATCCGGCCGCTCACTTCGATGTCGTCCTGTGCTGGAATCTGCCGGATTATCTCGATGAGAGCCTGGTGAAGCCGGTGGTCGGACGCCTGTGGTCGGTGCTGAAACCCGGAGGCATGTTGCTGGCGTTCTTCCATACCCGCGACGCCGGCCCGGACTCGCCCTGTCACCGCTTCCACATCGTCGGTGCCGACACGCTGGAGATGAAAAAAATTGTGCTGCGCCGGGAAGCCCGTCGCGTCCCCACCGGCACGGCTCAAACCGCGACCACGGATGCTTTCCAGTTGCAGCGCGTGTTCAACAACCGCCACATCGAAAACCTTTTTCGCGACTTCGCTTCCATCAAATTCTTTCTGGCCCGCGACAATATCCGCGAGGTGCTGGTCGTCCGCTAGGTAGCCCCCATCTTCTCGCGAGGGCCCTTCCACACAATCACTCCCATTCGGAAAAGATAGTTGCGTGAGATCTCAACCTGCGCCACTGCCTGAGAAAAAGCGGACGCGAGCAGGCTCCGAATTTCGTCCGGAACATAGGCCCGGCGCACCGAAGTCAGCCCGTCCCGCCAGGCCACCCGGCTGCGCATGAGGGGAAATCCGGCAAACGCCAACACCAGATGCAAGGGATGCCGAATGAGATCGTTGATCAGCAGGGACGTCCGGCTGACGCGCAGACCCTCGCGCACGAACTGCGCCAGTTGCTGCGCGTTAAGATGGTGGGCAAAAAGATTGCAACTCACTAGATCGAAGGCGCCATCGCCGAAAGGCAGGGCAAGCGAATCGGCCACAACGCCATGGCTTTCCGAGAGATGATTTCGGCCGGCGTGATTTCCTCCAGCGCGATTTCCTGAAGCGCGATTTCCTGAAGGAAGATGAGACCATGCCCGGTCGAGCAGGGTTACATCGAGAGCGATCCCACGCCGCGCCAGCCTTTGCCGGACCGTGTCCGGGACTTCTCCCAACCCAGACGCTACTTCCAGCAGGGAAAACTGTCTTACCCCGGAGATCTGAGCCACGCGTTCCACCATCTTCTGCGTGGTGCGAACGCCGCCGAACCAACGGTTGACCCGGCCGAGATCCCGCAGCGTAGCCTGCACGTCGGCGGGAGAACAAGCGTCGGAATCAAGAATCTCAGGGGCGTCGACTCGCTGCATGGCAGGGCGGTTTGCTGCTGGCGCCGCTTTCGCGCTTCAGACCTCGGCCAGTTCTTCTTCCAGCAATTGCTTGTTATACAGGTCGCTGTAGTAGCCGTTCAAGGCAAGCAATTCGTCATGCGTGCCCAATTCGACGATGCGTCCGTCGTGCAGCACGGCGATGCGGTCGGCGTTGCGCACCGTGGAAACGCGGTGGGACATGAAAATAGTGGTGCGTCCCTGCATGACTTCGCGCAGATGATTGAGGATTTTGTCTTCCGTGTGGGTATCGACGCTGGAGAGTGCGTCGTCGAGAATGAGGATGCGCGGGTTGCGAATCAAGGCGCGCGCAATGGCGGTGCGCTGCTTCTGGCCGCCAGAAAGTGTGATCCCGCGCTCGCCGATCATGGTCTGATATTGCTCGGGAAAGCCCTCGATGTCGGAGGCGACGTTGGCGGCTACGGCCGCCTCCTGAATCTCCTGATCGGTAGCCGATTCCACGCCCAGGGCAATATTCTCCCCGATGCGGTCGCTGAACAGAAATGTTTCCTGCGGCACAAAACCGACATTCTTGCGCAACGAGGCCAGGGAGAACTCCCGGATCGGCCGTCCATCCAGCAGAACCATCCCCGGCGCTGCGTCGTAAATGCGCGGAATCAGGTTCACCAGCGTGGTTTTTCCCGACCCGGTCGGGCCCACGATCGCCATGCTGCTGCCGGCGGGGATGCGCAGGTTCAAGTTGTGCAGCACGGGCTTGCCGTCGTATGCAAAATTCAACCCGCGGAATTCGATTTCGCCTTCCACTTGCCGGTCGCGCGCTTCAGCCTCGTCTTTGATTTCAGATCGCTCCTCGAGAATCTCATTCAGACGAATCAGCGACGCCGCGCCCCGCTGGAAAATGTTGACCACCCAGCCCAGCGCGATCACGGGAAAGGTCAACTGCAGCATGTAGATGTTGAAGGCGGCGAAGCCGCCAATCTCGATTCGGCCCGCTAACACCTCGCCTCCCCCGATCCACAACACCAGCACCACCGCCAGTCCGAGCATCAGTTCCAGCGTAGGCCAAAGCATGCCCATGAGACGAACCAGTTTCAGGCTGCGGGCAATGTATTCCTGGTTGGCAGTTTCAAACGATGCGATCTCCGCCTCTTCCTGCACGTAGGCGCGAATCACTCGAGCTCCGGAAAAATTCTCCTGAGCCCGCGCCGAAATGTCAGAGAACATGGCCTGAATCCGCTCGAAGCGCTCGTGGATACGTCGCCCAAAATATTGAATGACCACGCTGACCACGGGCAGCGGCAGAAAAGCATAGAACGTGAGCTTCGGGCTGATGCGCCACATGAACGACAGGGCTGCGGCCGTGAAGACAAACGTGTTCGCCGAGTACATGATCGCCGGGCCCAGCAGCATGCGTACCGCATTCAAATCGTTTGTCATCCGGGCCATAAGGTCGCCGGTTCGCATGCGCTGGTAATAGGAATAGGAAAACGTTTCCAGATGGGCGAAAAGGTCGTTGCGCAGATCGAACTCGATGTCGCGCGAGATGCCAATCACAATCCAGCGCGTCAGAAACAGGAAGATCCCGCGGACGGCCGCGACCTCCAGCATTTGCAAAGCAAAGTGCAGCAATTTCGCGGAACTGACCCCGCTCTTGAGATCGTCCACCGCGTGGCGGATCACTTGCGGCAGAAGCACCCAGGCGCCGTTGCTCAGAAGAATGCAGAAAACGCCCGCCACAAAGCCCCAACGGTAGCGCTTGAGGTAGGGCAGCAGCGGACGCATACGCTTGGGAATCATGCAGGTTGTGTAGATGAAATTCTAGCAGGCCGGGGTGCAAGGTTTAGCAGACCACCGGGGCAGGGAAGCGGCGGGAATCAAGCAGTCTTTAGAAAGCCGCGAACAAGGGTCGTTAGCTGTGCGTACAGGGGCGTTCTCTCTCGCCCGTAGCCTGGTCGGTGAAGGCTCGAACGTCGCGGCCGAAGGCGACTACGCCGACTGCCACAAGAGCCGTCCCCCAGGCGACGAAAAAGACCCATCCTACGTCGAAGATAAATACCACCATATCCATGGCATCGGCCCTCGGGAACCGGTAAAAAATGGCGCGGGGTCAATTACAGGCCCAACCCCGCGCCTGCTTTGCACTCAACACAAACGCTTCCAACAAAGAACAAGCAGTCGCTTTACTGCTCCGGCGCGGCCGGCGGGGCCGGCGCTGCGTTCTGCATGTGTTGCTGCATATGCGCTTGGCGATTCGCCTCGATCTCTTTCATCTTGGCCTGCTGGTCCGGTGTGAGCAACTGGAACACTTCGCTGTGAACCCGCGTCTCTTGCACCTTCAGTTGCACCAGGGTCTGCGACTGCTGCGCCACGAGAGCTTGTACCTTGGCTTCATTGTAGGTGCCTTCCGAATATTGCTTGAGTTGCTGCTGCATCTCGTGAAGCTGCTGCATCAGCGGTTTCATCGTGGAATGCTCTTTGTGCATGACGTCTCTGATCTGTTCGCGCTGCGCATCGCTCAGGTCCAGTTGTTTAAGGGGGAAGCCCATCATCTGGCCTCGCATGCCCCAGGCGTGGTCGCGCGGGGGTGTAGGCGCAGCTGCATCCGCGGTCTGCGACTTGGCGATCGCGCCGCCCAACATCACTGCCAGCGCCGCTACGAGAAGGCGAAAACGAATCGATTTCATAAAATCTTGACTCCTGAAGGCCGATTCCTTCCCGGAACCTGGGCCCTTTTTTCTGTACCCTTGGTACACTTATATGAACACGGTTCCGGCGGGAAAGTGGTAAAAAGTCAGTCAAGCCGAGTAAAGTTTTGTCAAAAGGAACTCCATATTTCGACCATGCGGTTTGATCATGTGGTGACAATTCTTTACCGTCACGATCCTCGGCCTGGTGCACAATGAAAGCTAGAAAGATGGAACGAATTCTGGTCATCGACGATGATGTCGAACTGTGTACCCTGGTCGGCGAGTACCTGCAGGCCGAGGGGTTCACGGTAGAGTCTGTTCACGATGGCGAGAGCGGGCTGCAACGCGCCACCGGCGGCGGCTACCTGCTTGTGGTCCTGGATGTAATGTTACCCGGCATCAACGGGTTCGAAGTGCTGCGCAGAATCCGCGCCACCTCCCGCCTGCCCGTGCTTTTACTTACAGCCCGCGGGGAAGATGTGGACCGCATTGTCGGCCTGGAGATCGGCGCCGACGATTATCTGCCCAAACCTTTCAATCCGCGGGAACTGGTGGCGCGCATTCGAGCTATTTTGCGGCGCACCCACAGTGACAAATTGGTTCCGTCCGCCCCGGAGATCGTTCGCGTAGGGGAAATTGAACTCGATCCGGCTACGCGCAGCGTCCGCCGCGACGGCGAGCCCGTCGACCTTACCTCGGTCGAGTTTAACCTGCTGGAAGTGCTGCTGCGTGAGGCTGGCCGCGTGGTTCCACGCGAGCGTTTAGTGAATGCCGTGCTCAGCCGCAAGTTCTCGCCCTTCGACCGCAGCATCGACATGCACGTCAGCAAAGTCCGGAAGAAGCTCGGCGATACTGACGCCGACGAGCATATCAAGACGATCCGGGGCGTCGGCTACATCTTTGCCCGTCCCCGGGAGAAGGCTGGGGAAAAGGTGAAGGTAACGTCATGAAAAGCCTGTTCCTCAAAATTTTTCTTTCCTTCTGGGTGGCGCAAGCCCTGTTTCTTGTGCTCGCGCTCCTGGTCATGCTGGTGTTTCGTCCGCAACGAAATGCAACCTGGGAAGCGCTGCGTACGACGGCGCTAACCGAGGCCATCGACGCCTACGAACGCGGCGGGACACAGGCGGCGCACGAGTACCTGGAAACCCTGCAGATGAAGCAGCACGTCCGGGTCTATGTCTTCGATGAGCAGGGAACGGAGATTTCAGGGCGATCCAGCCAGGGATGGGCGGAACATGTTGCCGCCGGTCGACCCCTCCCGCCCCATCCCGCGATGGTTTTCCCGGGCCGGCAAATCCTGACTGAGTCGCGGGCCTCGAGCGATGGACACCATCTCTACACCATCGCGATGGAGTTACCGCCCGGACCTCGCCTCTTCCTTGGACCTCCCTGGCACGCGCCGCTGCCGGGCTTGACCATCGCAGTTCTGTCTTCGGGATTGGTTTGCTACTTCCTGGCCTGGTATATGACCAAACCGGTGACTCGCCTGCGCGCCGCGACTCAACGACTTGCTGCTGGTGACCTCACGGCCCGAGCTGGCGACCCGAACAGCAGAGGGCGTGACGAGATTGCCGGACTCATCCGCGACTTCGACACCATGGCAGCGCGGCTGGAGACTCTGGTCAAAGCGCAATCGCGTCTGCTCAATGACATTTCTCATGAATTGCGGTCTCCCCTGGCGCGCTTGAATGTTGCGCTTGGCCTGGCCCGGCAACGCTCCGGACCGGAAAGCGCGATGATGCTCGAGCGCATCGAACTCGAAGCCGGCCGCCTCAATGAACTCATTGGCCGCCTGCTCACTTTGGCGCGACTGGAAGATGGCGAGCAGCGCGTGCCCGCCACGCCGGTTTTGCTCGACGACGTTGTGCTCAATGTGGCCGAAGATGCGGAGTTCGAAGCGCAGGCGCGGCATTGCCACGTACACAGCGAAATTCCCGCCGGAATCTGGGGAGTGCGCGGAGATGCATCCCTGCTGCACAGTGCGATCGAGAACGTAGTCCGCAACGCCATCCGTTACACGCGCGAAGGCACAACGGTCGAAATTCATCTGGAAAAGACGGAGAATACCGGCGGCCCGGAGGCCGTGGTTCGAGTCACCGATTGCGGCTCCGGCGTTCCCACGGATGCGCTGGAAAAGCTGTTCCAGCCGTTTTATCGCCTGGACGATGCTCGCGGCCGGCAGACTGGCGGGGTTGGTCTGGGTCTGGCCATTACGGAGCGCGCGGTGCGCTTCCATGGCGGACGCGTCGCGGCTGTGAACCGGGCCGAAGGCGGACTTCTGGTTGAGATCCACCTGCCCCTTGTGCCAGCAAGCCCCGATGTAGAAGAAGCTCTCGAATCAGTTCCCGCGGTCAGTAGCTAAGGAGCGAGTACCCACTACCGAGCGAGCTCCCTGCCCACGATTTCGCCTGAGGTTCTTTTTTCTGGGTACTCGGTACTATGTACTGCCCCAGGCACTCTCGGGCAACTCGCAACCCTCTCCGAGGTTCCAATAAGCCAGCTGGGCGTTTGCTCTTCCCGCGCATTCCTGATACATAAATGGATGGCAATTCACGCCTTCAAAAATGGTGTTCATGCCTGGTCGGCGGCGGCCGGGGGATGCATAAGCACCCATAACTGCGTTCATAGGAGATCAAGCGAAGAATGCGGACAAGGTTCTCTTGGATGGTGGCGATTCTGGGTCTGGTTGCGATCAGCTTCCTGATGGCGTGCAGCAGCAAGTACTCGTCGTCCTCGAATGGTTTGGTGGTTGTGCCCACCCAGGGCTCGCCGGAGGCCACGGCGGTGATGGAGACTTTCAGCCTCGATCTGAGCAATGGTTCGATGTCGCAGATCAACAACGTGAATGGTCCTCCGACGGTGGGACTGCCCGGCGCCGTTATCCTTGATCCGGCGGGCGCTTACGCGTATGTAATCGTCTACCAGAACGCGGAACTGGTTCCCAGTGCCACTGGTATCACGTCGTTTGCCATTGGCTCTAACGGCAAATTGGCGCCAGGAACGACGCAAAGTCTGAATCCAAGCACGATGGCGACGGCGGTCTGTATCTTCTCGCAGAACGGCATGACCGTCACGCAGAACATACCAGTCACCGTCAACGCACCTGTCAACCCCGCCGCGTTGGCGCTTGATTCGGCGGGAAAATTGCTGTTCGTGGCCGACTCAGCGACGAGTGCGCAGGCTACATACACATGCAACGGCGCTTCCGTGACGGGCGACGTTGCAGTGCCGGGAGCGGTCTCGGTGTTTACGGTGAGCAGCGGCACCTTGACCGAAGTCGCCGGTTCTCCCTTCGCCTTGCCGGCCGAACCGGGTGGCAGCACCGCCAGCGCGTCGGCGCTGGCCCTGACACCAACGGTTTACCCCGTGCAGTATTCGTATTGTTCCGGGTTCGCGCCTCCTACGACGGAGAATCTTTACGTCACGGATAACAGCAATTACGTGCTCTTGAACTACTCCGTGGATTCCTCGGCAGGCACGCCGACGCTGATGCCCTACTCGACCTCTGCGCCGGGAATTCCAACGGACGTGGCACCCGACGGAGTGGCGGTCGATCCCTGCAACCGGTTTGTTTACGTGGCGAACGCGACGAGCAACAATGTCAGCGCCTACACGATCTGCAGCGTTATTAATCTCCTTTCGCAGCCCCCCTGCCCCGTCGCGGACTTTAGCCTGAACCCAGTCACGGCTTCGCCCTATCCCGCCGGCGACAGTCCGGGGCCCATGGCGGTAGATGCCTACGGCGATTTCTTATACGTGGTGAACACGGGATCGAACAACATTTTCGGGTACCGGATCAACGCCACCAATGGCGGTTTGACCGTGTTCAGCGGAACGCCCGCGGCCACGGGTATTTTTCCGAACTCGATTGCGATTCGCAGCGACGACAGCTGGCTGTTCGTGGCCAACCTCGGTTATCCTGGGACGCTATCGCAATATGCCATCACTCTCTCGACTGGAGCCTTAGACTCGTTACCGGCGGTTACCACCCTTGATTATCCCTCGGGCGTAGCGGTGAAATAAAACGGGTTTCATAAAGTGTTCCCGCGCAACCGGGAAGGCAGTGGACCACTGTAAGTTTGGTCCGGGCCTGTTGTCCCTATTGTCCAGTCTGCCCGGTCGCGCGTGGCCTTCGTGGTTTACAATTGATTGTTTTCAGGCACTCGTCTTCGTGCACTCCTGGAGGAATCGATGAAGCTTACCCCTGGCAAACTTGCGGGTCTCAGAAAAGTCTCGAACGAACGCGGTGTGATTGCCGCTGCCGCGATGGATCAGCGCGGGTCGCTGCAGAAGTCCCTGGGCAAGGAAAAAGGTGGCGAAGTCAGCGACGCCATGATGGAGGAGTTTAAGTCCCTGGTCACCGAAGTGTTGACGCCGCATGCCAGCGCCATCCTGCTGGACCCGGAGTGGGGGCTGCCGGCATCCAAACGCCGGGCCAAGAACGCCGGTCTGCTATTGGCTTATGAAAAGACCGGTTATGACAAGACCGGTCCCGGACGATTGGGAGACCTTTTGGATCACTGGTCGGCGCGGCGGTTGAAAGAAGCTGGGGCCGACTGCGTGAAGATTCTGCTTTACTACACGCCGTTCGATCCCAAGGACGTGAACGACAAGAAGCACGCCTGGGTGGAGCGTATTGGCGACGAATGCCGGGCGAATGACATCCCATACTTTCTGGAGTTTGTGGGATACGAAGAAGGCGCGGATGAGAAGGGATTGGAGTATGCGAAGAAGAAACCCCAGATCGTCACCGAGAGCATGCGCGAGTTCGGCAAAGACCGTTATGGCGTGGATGTGCTGAAAGTGGAAGTGCCGGTGAACATGAA
>Ga0182015_10002706_pt1 | contig 20868 bp, 20 predicted proteins | sample 712P3MmetaG_FD_120478 | JGI IMG/M metagenome (GOLD analysis project Ga0182015, IMG submission 120478) | Permafrost microbial communities from Stordalen Mire, Sweden - 712P3M metaG | ecosystem: Environmental > Terrestrial > Soil > Wetlands > Permafrost | place: Sweden: Stordalen | collected...
TAGGATCCGGTGTGCGACGCTCCGCCATGCGGAGATGCCTAAAGGGTCTCGGCGGGTTCCCAACGTCTACCGACGGGTTCATTCTCGGCCCGTCACACGGCACAGTGGGTCGGCTTGATTTTTTCCGCGGGAATGCTGGCGGTCGCGTGGAAGAGCGGCGCTTCAGCGCCGCGTAAAGCGCTAAGAATCAATGCGGGCTTCAGCCCAGTGGCGGTCCTCCCTGCTACACTGATTCAGGTACAAATACCCTCGTTCCTGCATCCAACTTAACTGTGTATCCACAATTAATTCATTTCGGGCGGTTTTTTCTGCCGACTTACGGCTTCCTGGTGTCCATGGGGGTGCTAGTCGGTTTATGGGTCAGTGTGCGTAATTCCGAGCGCTTGGGGATTGACGGCGAGAATGCGTGGAACCTGGGGATTCTGGTGGTGCTGTGCGGGATTGTGGGCGCGAAGGTCCTCTATGTCATCAACGACTGGAGCACGTACGCGGCGCATCCTGCGGAGATTTTCAGCATCTCCACTCTCCAAGCTGGAGGCGTTTTTTCCGGCGGATTGATTGCTGCGTTTCTGGCCGCGTGGTGGTATGTGCGCAAGCATCACATGCCCGCGCTTGGAACCTGCGATGCGTTCGCGCCCGGGCTGGCGCTGGGACATGCGATTGGGCGCCTGGGATGCTTTGCCGCGGGATGCTGCTACGGCAAAGAGACGCATCATTTCTGGGGCGTGGTGTTTCACAATCCGCTGGCGAATCAGATTACCGGAACTCCCCTGAACGTGCCGCTGGAGCCGACGCAGTTGTTCGAGTCGGCGGTGGAGCTGGCGAATTTCTTCTTTCTAATGTGGCTGCTGAAGCGCAGGAAGTTCGATGGCCAGATAATCGGCGCGTTCATGTTCGTCTACGGCGTAGCGCGCTTCTTTCTGGAATTTCTGCGCGACGATCCGGGGCGGGGATCGGTGTTTGGCGGAGCGATGTCGGGGACGCAGTTGATTGCGATTGGACTGGTGATCGGCGGCGGGCTCATCTGGTGGTTGCGGCCGGGAGCGAAGAACGTGACGGCGCAGGCGGTGGGGGCCACGCGGTAGCGAGCTGTTTTGAATTATTTCGCGTGGTGTAGTTGGTGCCGCAGGGTTTCTACGATCAGACCTACCAGCGTATACGTAACGGCATTCGCCGCTAAAACCTCATAAAGACTAATAGGGTAATGCCTGCCGGCGATCGCAACGGGGCAAGTTAAACAGACGAAAGTCCAGACATCCCGCATTCGTTCGTTTGTCGACGGGAAGGTTGCGAAGGCAAAAAGTGCCCACAGACCAGCCACAAGAAAGCCTGCACTCGCCCACAGCGCGATTCGATATTTCATGGTGCCGCTCCTAACCAGCGTTATTCTACGACTTTCCACCACCGCGTCCAAGTTCAGTTTTCTCTACGGGATGCGTGTACAAATTTTCGACTCCGCCTGGCGTTAAAGCGCCGGGCTATTTTCAGGCGTCCTACGGACGCAGAATCGCGTGCGATCATTGCCCTGCTACGCCTGCTTTTGGAAGGCACGTCTGATATCCTTCGCAGCGAATGCCGGAAGCGTTTCCCATCCTTCTTCTCGTTACGGCTGAAAATGCCGGAAAGCGACTGGATCAGTTTCTCGCTGCGCGGCTTGATGACATTAGCCGGGCACGAGTGCAGGAGATGATCGCCGAAGGCAAGGTGCTGGTGAACGATTCTGCGGCGAAGGCTTCGCTGAAGCTGCGCAGCGGGGAACGCATCAGCGTGCTAGGCGAAGCGCAGCGATCTCCACTCAAGGCTATCGCCGAGGAAATTCCTCTCAACATTGTTTATGAGGACGACGATCTCGCGGTGATCAATAAGCCGGCGGGAATGATGGTGCACGCCGGGGCTGGTGCGACCGACGATGCGCGCAATCGCGGGACGCTGGTGAATGCGCTGCTGCATCATTTGCGCAGTTTGTCGGGAGTGGGCGGAGAGTTGCGGCCGGGAATTGTGCATCGTCTGGATAAAGAGACGAGCGGATTGATCGTGGTGGCAAAAAACGACGACGCGCACCGCAAACTGAGCGCGCAGTTTGCGGCGCGGGAAGTGAAGAAGAAGTATGTGGCGCTGGTGCATGGCTGGGTGAAAAAAGATTCCGGGACTTTGGCGCAGAGCATCAGCCGCGATCCGGTTCGGCGCATGCGCATGACTGCCCGGCTGGAGGGCGGCCGGGCGGCGGTCACGCATTATCGCGTGGTGCGGCGGTTGGATACGAAGTTTGGGAAGTTCACGTTGCTCGATGTAAAGATCGATACGGGGCGGACGCACCAGATTCGCGTGCATGTGGCGGCGATGGGGCATCCCGTGGTGGGGGATACGATGTATGGGGCTCCGGCACAGGCACGCGGGAAATCGGCGGTGGTTGTTTTGAAAAGGAATTTTCTGCATGCGGCGGAGTTGGAGTTCCGGCATCCGCGGACCGGCGAGATGGTTGCGCTGAAGAGTGAGTTGCCGGAGGAGTTGCGGGAGTTTCTGAGGAAGGTGGAGGAATAGACGCGAAAGGCTCGTGGCAGCGTCGAAATGCGCCCCACCGGGGCTAAGCCCGCCACTGCTTTGTAAACGCTTTATACGCGGCTGGAAGCCACGTCTTTTCGAAGCAAGATCGAATTCCGGCGGTTGCGGATATAATGAACATCAATGAGGGGCATCTTTACGAAAGACATCTTCCCGAGAATTTATTTGGTGCGGTTGGCGGTGGTTTTGTTGCTGGTGGCGGGAGTGCGCGAGGCTGGCGCGGTCCAGGCTGGGACGGCACAGGCTTCACCATCAACATCCCAGTCGTCTCAGCAGCCTCCATCTCAGCCGCCGGCGGCTGCAACAACGCAATCGCCGCAGAGCTCGGGCGCACAGAATTCCAGCGGTGCGGGTGCGGACAACGGAGACATCCCTCGCATCCGAGTGGGCATCAACGAAGTAAACGTGGTGTTCACGGTGACGGACAGGCATGGGAAGCGAGTGACGGGTCTGAAGGAGGGAGACTTCCGGATTGTGGATGACAGCAAGCCAGCGGCGGAGATCCGGAGCTTTCACGCGGAGACGAATCTGCCCATGCAGGTGGGTTTGCTGATCGATGCCAGCAACTCGGTGCGGGACCGCTTCAAGTTCGAGCAGGAGTCGGCCATCGAATTCTTGAACCAGACGATCCGGCGGAATTTCGACCAGGCGATGGTGGTAGGGTTCGACGCGACGCCGGAAGTGACGCAGGATTTTACGGATAATACGGAAGCGCTGGCGCACGGAGTGCGGGAGCTGCGTCCAGGAGGCGGAACGGCGCTGTACGATGCGCTGTACTATGCGTGCCGCGACAAGCTGCTGAAACAGCCGCAAGCCGGACCGACGCGGCGGGCGATTATCCTGCTGAGCGACGGGGAAGACAACCTGAGTCACGTGTCGCGCGAGGAAGCGATTGAGATGGCGCAGCGCGCGGAAGCGATTGTGTACACCATCAGCACGAATGTGAGCGGCACCAAGGGAGCCGGCGACAAAGTACTGGAACGCATTGCGGATGCGACGGGCGGGCGCGCGTTTTTTCCCTTCCAGATTCGCGATGTGGCCAACGACCTGGCCGAGATTCAAGAGGAGTTGCGCAGCCAGTATGCGGTCTCCTATAAGCCGGCGGATTTCAAGGCGGACGGACACTTTCGCACGATTGAGATTGTGGCGAGCGACCGGAAAAACTTTCGGGTACGAGCGCGGCGCGGGTATTACGCGCCGGTGCAGTAGAGCAGCTTCTAGCTCCTGGCTTCTAACTTAAGTTGAGTCGGGTAGTCCTTTCTCACGGGCAATTGAATGCCGGGATATTCGGGGACACCACTTCAGAAAAAATTGGGGATCAAGCCGGGATTTCGCGTGCGGTTGGCGAATACTCCGGTGGAGGTGCGCACGGAATTGCGCACGGCGCTGGCGGAGTGCGATGTGGTGAAGCCAGGAGACGCGCTGGATTTCGCGATGGTGTTTACCAAGTCGCACGCGGAATTAACGAAGGAATTCTCGCGGATCGCGAAGCTGCTGGCTCCGGCAGGAATGTTGTGGGTAAGCTGGCCAAAGAAAAGTTCTGGCGTGGCGACAGACGTCGGTGAAAACGAAGTGCGGGGGATTGGGCTGGCCGCGGGATTAGTGGATGTGAAGGTGTGCGCGGTAACAGAAATTTGGTCGGGTCTAAAGTTCGTACGGCGGGTGAAGGATCGAAAGGGATGAATGCACGGACGACGGCACCCTCAACGTCGCCGGCCGGTTAGCCGGTTACGTTGAGGATGGTCACCGCTTCGTGAAAATCGTCGATTAGCAATTCGCCGCTTAACAAACTAGGTTGTGGTCGTGTCCCTTACCAGGTGGCCGACAAAGAAAAGGACGGCCACCACCAGCAGTAGGTGAATCAGAGTGCTGGCTACGTGGAGAAGCAAAAAGCTTTCAGCCCAGAAAATAACCAGCAGCATGGAGATCACAAGGAATGGTTCGGACCTCATTTTCCGCCTCCGACAGCGTGCTAATCGCCTGCAAACATCAAACGTGCAGACTCACCATACTTCTTACTTATATTGGACGCGGCGGCAGCAGCGTATCGGCAGAAAACTGTAAATCGTCGGGGACGGCGTAGTAGAAGGCGGAAGATTACAAAAGGAGTCGCGATGGTGCGAGTGGGATTGCTCGGATTTGGGCTGGCGGGACAGGCGTTTCATGCTCCGATAATCCGGGGCGTGCCGGGGATGGAATTGGCGTGCATTCTCGAGCGCAAAGGGACGCAGGCCCAGGAAAAATATCCTGAGGTGCGGGTGGCACGGACGATCGAGGAGTTGCTGGCGGATAGGGAAATCCAGCTCTGCGTGATCGCGACGCCGAATGATTCTCACTACGAGCTGGCACGAGCTTGCTTATTGGCGGGGCGGGACGTGGTGGTGGACAAGCCATTCGCCCCGACGCTGGGGGAAGCTGAGGAACTCGTGCGGCTCGCGGCGGAGCGCGGCCGCTTGATCACCGTCTACCAAAACCGGCGATTCGATGGGGATTTTGGGACGGTGAAAAAACTTGTGCAGTCGGGCCGGCTGGGCACGGTGGTGGAGTATGAGTCGCGGTTTGACCGCTTTCGTCTGGAGGCGAAAAATTCGTGGCGGGAACGCGCGGACCATCCTGGAGCCGGCGTTTTGTTTGATCTGGGGCCGCATTTGATCGATCAGGCACTGGTGTTGTTTGGAGAGCCGAAGGCGATTACGGCATCGGCATTCTGCCAACGCGAGATCTCGCGAGTGGATGACTCGTTTGACGTTTGCCTGGAGTATCCAGCACTGCGGGCAATATTGCGGGGGCGAATTATCGCGTTTGCGCCGGGGCCGCATTTTCTGCTTCATGGAACGAAGGGATCGTTTGTGAAGTATGGAATGGACCCGCAGGAAGCGCGGCTGCGAGGGGAGAATTTTCCGCAGGGGCAAGATTGGGGCGCCGATTGGGGAGAAGAAGCGGAAGAGTTGTGGGGCACGCTGAGCCTGGTGGGTGAGCCGAGTGTGAAGGTGAAAACGGATCGCGGAGATTATCGTGGGTTTTACGCCAACGTGCGCGACGCAATCGAGAAGAAAACGGCGCTCGAAGTTATGCCGGAGCAGGCGCTGCGCACGATGCGAGCGGTGATGCTGGCGCACAAAAGCAGCCGCGAGCGGCGAACAGTGGAGTGGGACGAAGCGGCGGAGTAAGTGAAAGGGCGATAGTTCGCCAATATGGACCCAGGGTCCGCAACAACAGTCCGCAGGCACCGGCACTCGTTTGAGGTACGACACTGCGTGGAATGGCAAAGCGGCGGAGATCTTATGCTCCACCGCTTTCTGCTTCTTGTTCCTGCGCTGCCGAATTCAGCAGCTCGCGGGGCTAGCGATGTTCGCCACCGCCGTGTGATCCTCCGCCGCCATGTGATCCGCCACCGTGAGAGGCTGCGGCATGGGACGCACCATGGGAGGCGCTTCCACGCGCAGATGTGGCATGGGACGCACCGTGAGAAGCGCCGCCACGCGCGGCTGCGGCGTGGACTCTGCCGCTGCTGCGGCCACTGCGCGCTGCCGACGAGCCACGTCCACGATTGGCAGCATAAGAACGTCCGCCACCGTTTCCACGGCCGGCGACGTACCTTCCGCCGCCACCACCGCTGAAGCGATGACCACCCCAGCCATGGCCATACCCCCAATTCGCCCAGGGGCCCACACCCAGGAAGATGCCGTTATAGAAATAGCCCGGCCCATAAAAGCCACTGGGCGCACAGCCATACGGTGCATAGTTGTAGTAGCCGTAGGAACAGATAGGCGGATTCACGCCTATGCCGACGGTAATCTGCGCGCTAGCCGTTGGCACCAAGGCCAAGGGCACGAGCAAGGTTGCTGTACCGGCCAGAAGCAGACTGCGTATTGCGAGCTTGTGAGCCCAAGGGGCCACTCTCTTGACTTGCCACATTTTGTTATCCTCACAGAAATTTCCGCTTTCGATCGAAAGTTATATCCTCAGTATCAGGCCCTTGCTCATAGATAACTGATCAATACGGACCGTTGTCCGCAAAAGCTCGTCTTTCGAGTCGAAAAGAAAAGACAAAAACTAATGCTGTTTAACCACCTGCGAATGAACGGGATGGGGTTGGCTTTTGGGTTTGATTGGAAACTAAGAACAGGAGAAAAAATAAAGGCAGGAGCAAAGGCCAGGACAAGAGCAAAGGCGACGGACAGGAGTGCCCGCTCCGCACAAGCGCATTATGTCGGCAGGACTGCAGCTCGACGCGGATTTCTGGTTGGTCGTGGCGGTTGCAACAAAAAGGCGGTGGTGCCGCGCATTACTTTCTGCAGCGCCTCCTGGAATTTCTCCATTTCTTCGTGCGTGCCCACCGTGATGCGGGAACAGGTGGGCATGATGGGCCAACTGCGTCCGATGAAAACATTTTGCTGGGCCATGGCGTCGATCACCTGCTTGGCGGGGCGTTTGGTATCGAGCAGGAAGCAGTTCGACTCCGACGCGATGTAGGAGTAGCCGTTGCGGTCGAGCCACTGGAAAGTTTCCTGGCGAACGGCGGCGTTGATGCGTTTGCGTTCGGGGACGAGGCGCGGATCGTTCAGGCTGGCCGAGGCGGCGACGAGGGCGGTGATGGGCATGAAGTTCCAGCCGGCGCGGTCCATGATTTTGTCGAGCAGGTCGGGACGGGCGATGGCGAATCCGCAGCGCAGGCCAGCCATGCCGTAGGCTTTCGAGAAAGTGCGAAGCACGACCACATCCTTGCCCGCCTTGACGAAATCGAGCGTGGAGGGTGCGTCGCAAAGATGGATGTAGGCTTCATCGACCATCACGATGGAACCCTTGGGTTTGTTTTCGACGAGGTACTCCAGGTCGGAGTGGGGCGTGAGCGTGCCGGTGGGATTGTTGGGATTGCAGATGTAGAAGAGTCCGGCGTCGGGCGCGGCGGCGATCATGGCCTTGACGTCGTGAGCGTAAGTCTTGGTGAGAAGGACTTTGACGACGCGAGCCCCGGTGTCCGCGGCGGCGAACGGGCCAGCTTCGTAACCGGGATCGGCGCCGACGTAGCTTCTTTGCGGCGATGTAAAGGCGACGACTCCGAAGTGAAGCGGAGGAGTGGAGCCGGGAAAAACGCGGACGCAGTCGGGGTTGAGTCCTTCTTGTTGAGCGAAGGTGTGGATGAGGTCGTCGGTGAGATTGTCGAGGTAGCGTCCGCCTTGCGGGATGATGGCGGAAATGGCGTCGCGCGCGGCTTGGCTGGGGCCGAGCGGATTCTCGTTGGAGTTAATCATGACTCCATCTTTGGGCGCCGGTCTGCGGGCCGCCGCGGCGAGCATGGGCTCGGTGACGGCGTGAAAGGTTGCAGCAGCAGCTGAGAGTTGCAGGAATGAGCGGCGCGAAAAAGCTGAGAGATTTTGTGACGGCATGGCGAACCTCCGGTTCATCCAGCGTCATACAGGCTAAATGGTTTTTGGGTTGGGGGATAGAGGCAAGATGGAGGCGTATATAGAGTGCCGGTGTCTCGAACGCTATTCTGAGCTTTCGAGTTGCAGGTACTCGGGTTCAACCCAGATTGTTTCGAGGTAGGTTGGCTTTCCCAGAATATGTCCCACATCAAGTCTTACCAACTGGTAGGGCAGTCCGTCGACAGTTTCAAGCGCAGCTATCGGAAAAGTCTTTCCCAAACATTTTTCGAACAAGATACGTGCCTGCAATTCTCGGTCGTCTTTAAGATCCGGAAGGACGGCGATGAGTCTTACTGTATCTCCAGTTTTCATTCCGGATCATCCCCTCACTGTTGCTGCTGGTCTCGGGCAGTGGCGTAGTAACCGGCGCGGGCTTGGATTTTATAGTTCTGTTTATTCTTGATTTCCAGCTTGCGGTAGCTGCCGTCGAATTTGGTATTGGTGGAGGTGTAGCCGATGCTGTACTGGCTGCGCAGTTCGGCCGCGATCTGGTCGAAGGCCTCCTTCAGCTTGTCGAACTTGTTGCCTACGTTGATGACGCGGCCTCCGGTGGCTTCGGTGAGCTTGCGCATCTCTCCTTCGCCGGAGTAGGACATCCCCGCGCTGAAATACATACCGCGATCGGCGCACAGCAAAACGTAAACGATGGCATCGGCTCGCTGCGCGGCTTCGATGGCATCTTTAATCTTGAGCTGGCTGCCTTCGTCCTCGCCATCGGTCAGCAGGATCATCGCCTTGCGGCCCACTTCTTTGGCCAGCATGTCGTGCGCGGAGAGATAGACGGCGTCGTAGAGCACCGTCCCGCGCTGGGTGCTGGGTGAGGTGGGTACGGGGTTGCCCGCACCGGGCATTGGGCTCACGAAGCCGCCGTTGATCTTAACTTTGTTGAGTGCGGCTTGCAGGCGGTGCACGTCACGGGTGTAATCCTGTATCAGTGAGGCATCCACGTTGAAGTCGATGACGTAGGCCTCGTCTTTGTCAGTCAGAATCTGCCGCAGGAACGCGCCGCCGACTTCTTTTTCCATGTCGAGAACTCGGAGCTGGCTGCCGGAGGAATCAATAAGGATGCCGAGCGTAAGCGGGAGGTTCGATTCGGCAGTGAAGTATTTGATGGTTTGCGGTTTGCCGTCTTCGAAGATTTCGAAGTCATCTTTGGTCTGATTGGGGATGAGGGCACCGTGCTTGTCTTTGACGTTGAAGAAAACTCCGACCACGTTTACGTTGACCTTGAGGGTCTCGTTAGGCTGCTGGTCTTGAGTTTGCTGGGTGGATTGCTGGTCTTCGGATGGCTGGGCCGGTTTCCGGACGTCGCCGGGATCGGAGGGATTGGAGTTCTGAGCCAGGGCGTGCGGAACAGCGGCCGACAGGGCTGCAAAGAAAAATAGGATTGAGGCAGCGACTAGGGCCGGTAAAAATCTTTGGTAAGCGGATAATTTGGGCATGAATGGTTCCCTCTAGGGGGTTTTTGTTAGTCTATTCCTGAAAGTTAGATGCACCAAATGGACGGGTTTGGGCATCCCAAGGAAAGTGTTTTTCCTTTGTGCTAAGGAACGGACGGTCCATGTGAGGAAAGAAATGGCGACGGGGAACGGGACAGGACGGGGCAAAGTGAAGTGGCTGGCGACTCCGCTGGTCCTCTTTCCGGCACTGCTTGCCGGATGTCTCAGCGTTAGCGTTCCGGAGATGGCGGCACAGTCTTCCGCAAACCCGGCCCAGGACGCACAGACCCAGTCAGCACAGACGCAGCCCGCACAAACGCAGCCGGCACAGAACTCCGACATTCCAGATGCGCCCACGGTGCAACCGCCTTCCGCAACCCCGGAACCACCGCCGGTTCCCCGGCCGGAAGAAAAGAAAGCGGCGACCATGGATAGGGACCCATGGACGAACCAGCCAATCAACAAACCGGCAGCCGCGCCGACTGCCCCGCCTGAGGAAGAGATCTCCACCCCACCACACATGCCGCCGGTCAGGACGGTGCCACCGGGGAGTTCGACGAAGCAGGGGACAAGCGCGCAGGAGCAGCTTTATACCTTGGTGGTGCATACCAACTTTGTGCAGATTCCAGTTACGGTGAGGGATAGCAAAGGGCGGATGGTGGACGGACTGCTATCCACAGATTTTGTCGTAAAGGAAAACGGGACGGCACAGAAGCTAAGCTTTTTCACCGCCGATCCATTCGCGCTTTCGGTGGCGATCGTTCTGGACCTGGGCATGCCGGACGCGGCGGTGCAGAAGGTGAACCAGACGTTTTCCGCGCTGGTGGGAGCATTTGCTCCGTATGACGAAGTTGCGTTCTACACCTACAGCAGCACTGTGAGCGAGGTCAGCGATTTCGGCGGGACGACGCAGAAGCTGACCGCACTGTTGAACCAGATGAAGACGGAACGCGGACACAACAATGGCGTGCCAGTAATGAGCGGGCCGCTGGCGCCGAACGGGCCAATCATCAATGGAATGCCAGTGGGAAGTCCGACCGAGCCGGTGTATACCCCGCCGAAAGAATCGCACGTGCTGAACGATGCCATTCTGCGGGCGGCGCTGGACCTGCGTAAACGCGAGCGGACGCGGCGCAAGATCATTTTCGTGATCAGCGACGGACGGGAATTTGGCAGCCAGGCCAGCTTCCGAGACGTGAAGAAGCTGCTGCTGTCGAATGAGATCGAAGTGATCGGAGTGGCAGTAGATAGCGGGGCGCTGCCGGTTTACGACAAAATAGAACGGCTGCACCTGCCCGAGCGCGGCTATAACGACATTCTGCCAAAGTACGCGGCAGCCACGGGCGGAGCGGTATATGCCGAGCTCTCGCGCAACGCCATTGAGGACGCCTACGCCCATGCCATGAGCGAAGCGCGCAACCAGTACACGCTGGGCTACACCCCGGCCGCGCCAAAGACGCCGACCGCGGCGGCTTACCACAGCATCGAGGTGCTCGTGGACCGTCCGGGACTGAAGATTTCCGCCAGGGATGGATATTATCCGGCTGTGGCCGCGCGGTAGGCGGATGGTCGTTACCAGCTCGTTGTTGGTCCTTGGCCGAGAATCCGGGAATCGATCATCCACAATTGTCGCTGCATTTCCTGTTTCCGGCACGCCCCTCGGCAGGGGGTCACCTGAGTAACCTGCCTTCTATCCGGGCATATGATATAAAGACGCGAGCCCCCATAGGGAAATTTTTGCGCGCGGAAGAGTGTGCGACCCCGCGCTTTTGAGGAAAGCCTTGAGTTTCATCAACTTCGCAGCCCGCGAGATCAATTGCAAGATCGTGTACTACGGCGCCGGATTAGGCGGGAAGACCACGAATTTGCAGGTCATCTACCAGAAGACCGCGGAACAGCAGAAGGGCAAGATGATCTCTCTGGCCACCGAAACCGAGCGCACCCTGTTTTTCGATTTCCTGCCGCTCGATCTGGGATCGGTGCGCGGCTTCAAGACCAGAATCCACCTCTACACCGTGCCTGGCCAGGTCTTCTACGATGCCAGCCGCAAGCTGATTCTGCGCGGCGTGGATGGCATCGTCTTCGTGGCCGACTCGCAGGAACAGCGCATGGACGCCAATGTGGAAGCGCTCGACAACCTAATGTCGAACCTGAAAGAACACGGCTACGACTTCAACAAGATTCCCTACGTGCTCCAGCTCAACAAGCGCGACCTGCCGAATATTTTGTCCCCCGAAGCGCTCAACAAAGAACTGCGCAAAAAGAACGAGTCGGTCATCGAAGCGGTAGCGTTTCAGGGTGTGGGCGTGTTTGAGACCCTGAAGGAAATCGCCCGGCAGGTGCTGACGGAGTTGAAGGCTGGCGGCTAACTTTGGGTAGAAGTCGGGGACTCCGCCCGTGGTAGACAATCTTCTCTTTGGAACAAGACCCCGCTAAGCCCCACTGATGACGTTTTGTGTGTAATCGCCTATTAACAACAGCCATTGCATATCGCCCCGATGGGCGTAGACTTGTGACGGCGTAACTATGACAATCCAGCACAAGCTGGTATTGACCACGATCTTAATTGGCTCGCCCTTTATTCTGTGGGCTATGCTCTACCTGATTGCACGCTATTCCGCAGTCAATATGCGACGGGTTGTGCCGTGGGTTAGGACCTTACGGTGGCTCACGTGGTTTACGACGGGAACGCTGCTTACGATGGGTCTGGTTTTGCCGCACTTTCCTTACGGCTTTCTGTCGCTGGGTTTTTCATCGGGCGTGATGCTGATTGATATTTGGGCAATCAAGCGGTTCGCTCCCGATCATCGTGGAATCTGGCCGCGATTCGGCGTAGAGTGAGCGGAACTCGGCATTGGAGGAAACTGTTGTTCGAGCAATTCAAAGAACGTCAGCCTTGCGAGGGAATTCACGGAAACGATAGGTGATCAGCACCAACAGCTTGGCGAAACGCCACTCCAACGAAGCGATCTGTTTGGCTGCTGGTGCCAACCATAATCATCGTCAGTGCGGTCGCCGATCATTTCTCAATACCTTGGTACTACGAGGCGGGTCTACTGGTGCTAATCGGTCTTGGTTCGTGGATGTTAGGGGCGATAAAGCGTAAGCTCCAAAACTAGACGAACTTGTCACGCTGGTTGCCGCTAAATCGCCATTTCACTCATTGAGAACTCCTAGAAGAAAAAAATCACATCTCCCGCCGCCGTTAGCTGGCTCTTCTTCGTCCCGTTCTGGTAGGCCGGGGCATCGTAGGAACGCTCGTACCGCACTTCAGGACGGAACAGCACCGTGGTTCCGATCCAATGTCCCCAACCAAGCAGGTGCTCCGTATAACGCGTCTTGGTTCCCGTACGCTGTCCAACAATGTCGTCGAAATATTCATTCCGAATCGAAATATAGTTGTGCGCCCCAAACTGCCGCTCCAGATAGTTCAGCACAGCCCACTCGGGAGCGTAGCAAGTGAAAGCAGTCGTGCTGTTGCAGTACGCCCCATTGGAGCCCGTCTCCGGCTGAACGGGATCGACCGGAGGCAAACTTGAACCCGGGGGCGGACTGTAGGCAAGGTTCGGCACCTGCTTCATCCACTGATACCAGCTCTCCGTCGACGAATGCCAATTATTGTTGATCTTGTGGTACCAAGTCAGGTAGTAAGCCTGCAAGTTGTTGTAGGCGTACTGGCCGCTGTCTTTTCCGAGGTTGGTCTCGTTGTCGCAGAGGTAGAGAGAATCCCCGCCGGTGTGCCATGAATACTGCACGCACCAATTCAGCGTAAAGCGCGAGTCCGTCAAGTTCCAGGGCGCCGATTCGCATCCCGGCGACAAGCCTACTTGTGTTGTCCAATGCGAGTTCAGCCGAGTGGTCGCGGTGATCCCGGTTTGGGTGTAGCAGTCGAACGTATAGAGCAAGGAATGGCTGTAGGTATAGTTGTTGGGCGCGAGCTGCGCTTCGATGTCGGGCAAAGAAATGTAGCGTCCGATGCGAACATCCGTGCCCTCGCCGACGTGCGGAAAATATAAATCCAGATACATCATGACCGGATCGAAGCCGTACTCTTTTCCCGGAGGGTGCCCGAGCAATTGCTGGCTGAAGTAACCTTTTGCCGTGGTGAAGCGGTAGTCGAGACCCCACAGCCCGGAAAGACGGAATCCCCAGTCAAAGTGGTCGGTTTGCACCGTGTCCGGCTCACGCTCAATATAGAGCACTTCCTGGTCGGGTTGGATCGAATTCGACACTTCATCGTAGGCCGTGGGGAAGTTGTCGTACTTCCCTGCCACTGGATTCACTCCACCTTTCGAGGTGCTGAAGTTTCCTCCGACATTCAACCAGCCATAAATCTGAATCTTGCTCTTCTTCCAGGCGTCGCCGTTCGGGCCTGCCCAGAGCGCCGTCATCAAAGGTCCCGCCTGCGTCCAGGGCTGGCCGATCGATACCGTGCCCCCGATCGGCCAAGTGGAGAACGGAAATGGCGGCCCATTGATCGGCGCGGGATCGCCACGAAACGCCGGAGCAGGCGCGCTGGCATTCGCCACTGTAGGCTTCCACCAGTCGTCAGCGTATACCCTGAAAAAACGGCGGAAGAAGCTGCCTCGATCCGCTCCTATATTGAGCCCAGGACTGGCTGGACTCGCGCCGGCTGGCGCGGCCTTCTGACCCGGCCCAGCGGAAGCTTCACCGTTGCTGCCAGACGCAGCCTGCGTTTGCGGCGTGGCGTATCCTAAGACGTCTGTTGCGACGCTGGGAGATCCTCCGGATGTCGATTGGCCGAAAGCCGCGGGGCAGCAAGACAGAATCGCGATCTGCAGCAAGGACAAAAGTGCGAAAGAAAAAAATGCCTTGAAAAAGATCAAGTGATTGGAAACCCTCCGGAAAAAAGGCTATCTGGCGTCGTATAAGGAAGCCGTAAAACCTTCATGGAGAATTTCTATGGCTCCCATAAGTTTTTTCATTTAGGGATGACTTCCAATCTCGTATTTCCGCGGTGCTGACGGGCGCACAACGATTCGTCTAAAATGGCAGCCGCACACGAAGTATTCTCTTTAAACAAGCCGCATCCGGCGGATACTAACGGGTTCACGATGAAGAAAAATGTCTGGCGGGCGGTGATCGAAGTAGGTTTTATCATCTTCCTGTTTTATTCCAATCTTTTAATGGGAGAATTTGAGCGCTCGGGCCTGGGGCAGAAGAGGGGCATCGCCTGGGCAATCAAAGATATTTTTACCGCCGCCAATTTTGAAATAGCCACGATTGCCGCCTTCACCGGTTATATCCTTCTTGAATTTCTTCGAAAAAGGTTCTAGATAAACGCGGCTCAGCTTCTTGGCTGCCCGAAGCTAAAAAACCCCACAAATGAATGCGTTTGAGACCGTAAAGAAAATTTCCTGGCGGGAGCTGACCGAATTGAAGGCGAGGGTAACAGTTCTCGGTCTTTAATTCGTTGTTCGTTTCGGTTTGTGCTTTCCTGATTTGCCGGTGACAGTCCAATCCAAGCATAAATCCGTCGGCTGCTCTAAAATGGCTGCCGGAAAGATCCTTCCAAATTGCTTCGGAGAACGAACATGCGTGGGCTGCGAAGTTTGCTAGTGGCATTTTTGGTGTTCTCATTATGTTCCTCAGTAGCATTGGCGCAGGCCAACTCCCTGCACGGCATCGACGTCACCGATCTCGATCGCAAGGCCGACCCCTGCAACGACTTCTTCGAATTCGCTAATGGCACATGGCGGGCGAACAATCCGATTCCGGCATCGATGATGAAGTGGAGCAAGCGCTGGGCGGCGGGTGAATCGTCCAAAGACAAGCTGAAAGAGATTCTTGAGACCGCGGCCGCCAACACAAGTGCGCCCAAGGGCAGCACCGAGCAGATCATCGGCGACTACTACGGCGCCTGCATGGATGAGTCGCACGTGAATGCGCGTGGCATGGAGCCGCTGAAGCCCTGGTTCGCGCGGATCGATGCCGCGAAGGATATGGCCGAACTGCAGCGCGTGATGGCGGACATGCATGACATCCTGGTGACCGATCCGTTTGTGCTTGGCGGTCAGCAGGATCCGCACAAACCAGAGTGGGTGCTGGCCGACATCGGAGCCAGTGGGCTCGCGTTGCCGGACCGCGACTACTACCTGAAGTCCGAGCCACGCTTCAAGGAAGCGCGCGAAAAATATGTCGTACACATCGCGGCCATGTTCAAGCTCGCCGGATGGGATGAGAAGACGGCAGCCTCCGCGGCCCAGACCATCATGGCGATGGAGACGAAGCTCGCCGAAGCTTCGCTCGATAACGTGGCCTTGCGTGACCCGGCGGCGACCGACCACAACACAACCTTTGCGCGGTTACAGGCGATGGCTCCTCACCTCGACTGGGTAGAATATTTCAAACACAAGCAGATTCCACAAGATACGGATATGAACGTGGACCAGCCGAAGTTCATGCAGGAACTCGACCGGCAGGTTCACGAAGTGCCGCTGGCGGATTGGCGAGTTTATTTGAAGTGGCATCTGCTCAACTCGACCGCCAGTTCCCTTTCCGCTCCCTTCGTGGAAGAACACTTCGCCTTCTACGGAAAATATCTGAGCGGCGCCACCGAGATGAAGCCGCGCTGGAAGCGCTGTGTCGAGTCGACCGACCAGCTTCTGGGCGAGGCGCTCGGCAAAAAATATGTCGAGAAATATTTCCCGCCGGAGGCCAAAGCGCGCATGCAGGAGATGGTGCGCAATCTGCTGGCGGCCATGCGCGATGACATCTTAAGCCGGCCGTGGATGAGCGACGACACCAAAGAAAGAGCCATGGCCAAGATTGCCACGTTCAACCCGAAGATCGGCTATCCGGACAAATGGAAAGACTACAGCCAAGTAGAGATCCGCCGCGATGCGTTCTTTGAGGATGTGATCGCGGGCAGAAAGTTTGTGGAAGAAGACGACCGGCTGACCATCGGCAAGTCGGTGGATCGCGGGCGCTGGGGCATGACGCCGCCCACTTCCGACGCGTACTACAACCCGCTGCTAAACGAAATTGTTTTCCCCGCCGGCATCTTGCAGCCTCCGGCCTTCGATATGAAGGCGGTGGATGCGGTGAATTACGGCGCAATCGGAGTGGTGATCGGCCACGAGATTTCGCATGGCTTCGACGATCAGGGCGCACAATTCGACTATCTCGGTCGGCTGCGCAATTGGTGGACGGACGCCGACCTGAAGCAGTTCCAGGCGCGCGCGGCTTGCGTGGCCAATCAGTTCGACAACTACTTCATTGAGCCCGGCATTCATCACAACGGTAAACTGGTGCTCGGGGAAAGCATCGGCGACCTGGGCGGCGCAAAGGTCGCCTTTCTGGCATATGAGAAGTCGCTGCAGAACAAGCCACGTCCCGCCGATATTGATGGCTTCACGCCGGAGCAGCAGTTTTTCATCGCCTGGGGACAGTTCCGCGGCGATGAAATCCGTCCAGAGACACAGCGCTTAATGATGCAGACCGATCCCCATCCGGTTGCGAAATATCGCGTGATCGGCCCACTCTCGAATCTGCCGGAGTTTCAAAAAGCGTGGAGTTGCAAGGCCGATGCCGCGATGGTGCGGCCGGAGGGAACGCGGTGTGACGTTTGGTAAAGCCGGCTTGCGCCGGTACCGGGTCTTTGTCCCACTCTCAATTCGGGACTTTACACTCTAACTATGGCCTTTGGAGTGGGCAAAGCCGCTACCGGGCTGGGCATTTTACGGGGTATCCTTAGCCAGGAAATAAAATCACGCGAGAATACCCGCCATCATGAGTGCCACTCCGATCCAGGGAAAGGTCTTCGTCGTTGGCCTGGCTGGGCCGTCTGGCAGCGGTAAGTCGACCGTAGCCAGGCACGTGGCCTCTCGTCTCAATGGGCACGTTATTTCCATGGAGGTCTACTCCGTTGAGATGAACCATCTTCCGCTGGAAGAACGAGCGAAGCAGAACTACGACGCGCCGAACGCCATCGATGTGCCGCTGCTGGAGCGTCATATCCGCGATTACGCCGCAGGCAAGGCCATCGAGGCCCCCATCTACGACTTTGCGCAGCACTTGCGCGTCACTGATCGACGCGAACGCGTTCCTGCCAAGCCGCTGCTGATCGTGGAAGGCATCCTGGCCTTGCATTTTCTGCAACTGCGCCCGCACTTTGATCTATCCATCTACCTGGACGCTCCCGAGGAGGTCTGCTTCCATCGCCGAAAGGTGCGGGACATCACCGAGCGCCAGCGCGCCCTGGACTTCATCCTGTGGCAATACAAAAATACGGTGTTACCCGCGACACGGCAGTACGTGCTACCCAGCAAGGGCTACGCTAATCTCGTGTTGGATAGCAAGGCCGACCTGGCAACCGTGGGAAAAAACCTCTACGACGCCATCACAGGGAAGCGCGCCATCGCAGCGGTGTAGCCGCCCGTTTACGACAACCATCTTGAACTTGCCAATCGTGAGATATAAGTTGGACCATGCTCCGGAGCGGCTCTGGAGAGGAGACGATATGCCCGACTGGAAAAACCACGGCTTGCGCATCATCCGCAGTGGCGAACTGGACAGCAACACGCCTCAGACGCCCGGTATGACCCGCGCTGAGGCCATCTCGCATGCCCGAGTCGGCGCGCAAAAGCTCTGGGCTGGAACCGTGCTGGTGCATCCCAATGCCAAAACCGGCCCGCATCATCATGGAGAACTGGAAACTGTCATCTACGTGGTGCGCGGCCGCGCCCGCTTTCGCTGGGGAAATCATTTGGAGTTCGTTGATGAAGCCGGTCCGGGAGACTTCGTCTACGTTCCGCCCTACGTTCCTCATCAAGAGTTGAACGCGCGCAAAAATGAACCGGTCGAGGCAGTGATCGTGCGCAGCGGTCAGGAGCCGGTCGTAGTCAATCTGGATATCCCAAGTCCAGAAGACGCACCAGGCGTTCCGCAAGCCGATCCCTTTCACTCCGCGCCGGGAAAAGCTGAGCAGTAACGAACTCAGCGATCTTCCCTTGAGCCGCTAGCGCAGCCCGCGACCTAGGGCCAGGCAACGTTTCAGCGCCTTCGCCCTCCGAACGCCTCAGGTGCCCATGGTCCGGCCGTGCAGTCTCAGCCCTTCTTCGCTACATTTCAGTCCTGATCGACAAGCATGCTTCCCTCAGGCATCGTGCTCATGGACAGATCATTGGTCTCCGCACAGTGACCCTTGAGGTTTTATGCACTCCCGATTTATCCCCAGCGCACTTTCGTTCATGCTGTCGGCTCTGTTCCTGAGCGCGACTGCATTCGCCACCACGCCCACCATCACGGTTACGAGTCCCGCCAATAATTCCCAAACCACCAGCCCGGTAAACTACGTCGCTTCCGCGAGCAGCCCGGATTGTGCAAACGGAATTTCGGCCATACGCATTTACTCCGCCCCCTCCGTCAGCGCTTACACAGTCGCCGGCGGCCAGATGAACACCTACATCAACCTTACCCCCGGAACCTATAACACCGTGGTGCAAGCCTGGGACAACTGCGGAGGCGTGGCCAAGGCGGACATAACGATCACCACTACAGCAGAGTCGCAACCTGGAGGTTTCGTCTACACGATAAACAACGACTATTTCAGCGGGGACACCGCCAATTTCGTGCAAGGTTTTACCATTGTGGCCGGCAATGGCGCACTAGCGCCGATACTGCAGGGGCCGGTAAAGGCTAACGTAGCTCCGCAATCGGTGGCTTCCGACAAAGGAGGCTATCGTCTTTACGTGGGCGACCAGGTTTCTGGAGATGTCTTTCCCTACTTCATCAATCGCAGCAATGGCTACCTCACGCCGGTGCCGGGAGCTCCCTTTCCGGTGGATCGGTCGGTCTCTGCGGTCGCCGTACATCCCAACGGCAAATTGATTTTCGCAGCCCGCGACGAGCAGCATCCCGGTGATGGAGTGGCCGTATTTCAGCTGCAGAGCAATGGCTCTCTGCTGGCCGCCCCCGGCTCCCCGTATGTTACGCAGATCGGGCCGCAAGCTCTGGTGGTTGACCCCAGCGGAAAGTATCTTTACGTCGCCGAGCAAAGTGGCGATCAAGAGAGTTACATCGATGCTTTGGAGATCGATGAGAGCTCCGGCGCGCTTACTCCGTTGCCGGGGTCGCCCTTCCAGATTCCCATCCCCAGCAACTGTGCCGCGGGCGCAGCCAACCCTTTCGACATCATTGATCTTGCCGGAAACTACCTCTACACAGCCGATACTTTTATGGACTCGATCTCGGGCTTTGCCATTGTTGGCACCACCGGAACGCTGACTGACGTTGCTGGCTCTCCCTGGCCTGATAACGGTGGTTGCGACGTTCCCCCGCAGTGCACGAGCTGTTATGACAATCCCATCTCGCTGGCCGTCGATGGGACCGGAAAATTTCTGTATGGACTTAACAGCGCAGCAGATATCGACGACATCTCCATCTACTCCATCGGCGCGAACGGAGCGTTGACCTTTGTGAAGTACACCGGCATTAATGTGGGGTGCTTTGGCTCGCTTCGCGCGGATTCGACAGGAAATTATCTCTACACCGGATCTTGTGGAGCTGGCGTTCCTGCCGGCTATATCGGCCTTGTGGGTTTCTCCATCAACCATACGACCGGAGATCTGACGGAGCTGCCAACCTCTCCCTACACCTACCTGAATCAGTCGACACATGCGCCGGTTTTGCAGGGCTTGGCCGTAACTCCATAACCACCAATCAAAAGGCCGCTCGGGCGAGCGGCCTTTTTTTCACCCCATGGTTTGGGAAGGGCACGACTTCAGCTCTTAGCCTGCCCTGAGCAAGCGAAGCGCGCCGGAGGGTGCCGCCCAGAACCATTAAAGACTCAGGCTTTAGCCGCTGTGCCAGCGACTGGAGCGGGCATTCCGTAACTGTTACTTCGGTACCGCCTCTTGCGGGCCATTTCCCTCGACATCGCCACCAGCTACGATCAATCTGCCCCAATTTATCGGGCGCATACGTTGTTGGAAAAAGAAGCATGGAGTAACGATTATGGAGTTCATAGCGTTCGTAGCCAGCCCACCGACCGGCCAATCCATCACCCTTAAGCCCGACCCGCGTCAACACCCCGCGAGCGCGGTATCGGTTCCTGAAGGCGGCTCAACGTTATTGTTCGTACTGGCGGTGCTCACCGCAATCGGATGGGCGGCAAGCAAACGATACTGCGCACGAATTGGCGAAAACGCCACCTCTGCGCCGACTGCCCGCTAGACGAGGAGTTCGGATAAACTTTGTACTGTCGGCGGATTTGATCTCACCGGCAAACGAGCCCTATCGTCGCGCCGAACTCGATGATGCACTCGCCGCTAAGGTGTAACCACTCTGGAGGCAGACGCTTTAGAGTTCGAGCGTGCCGTGAAGGTACAAGCGTGCGCTGCCGGCGATCTTCACCCGATCGCCACAGATTGTGCACTGCATGGTTCCCCCGCGGACACTGAGTTGTTGCGCACGGA
>Ga0182015_10002709_pt1 | contig 20847 bp, 18 predicted proteins | sample 712P3MmetaG_FD_120478 | JGI IMG/M metagenome (GOLD analysis project Ga0182015, IMG submission 120478) | Permafrost microbial communities from Stordalen Mire, Sweden - 712P3M metaG | ecosystem: Environmental > Terrestrial > Soil > Wetlands > Permafrost | place: Sweden: Stordalen | collected...
CGGCCCTTTCTTAAACGGCAGCAGCCGGCCATCGAACGAGCGATGACCTTCCACGTAAATCGTCATGTTAATCCCCTGCTGCACGACCTGCTTGGCAAACCGCACCGACTCGATCCCCGCGTCGCGATGGCCGCGATCCACTGGCACCAGCGAGCCCATCCGCATCGCCCGGCCCAGGATCGGATAGCTGAACAACTCCTTCTTTACCATCACGGAAGAGCGCCGCGGAATCAACGGAATCGTAATCGGCGGATCCAGGTTCGACAAGTGATTCGACATGAAGATATAGGTGCGCGCTGGGTCCAGCTGGTCGAGCCCCGCCGATTGCACCCGCACTCCGGTCAGCCGCACGCCATTCCACGCGCCAAACATGAACAGGCGATATAGCAGGCGAATATCACCTGTGATGAACGTCCAGGGAAATCCGATGAGCGCCGCCAGGGGCGCGGCCAGTCCCCAGAAAGTCAGCATCACGATGGTGCGGATCATTTTGAGTGTGCCCCTGGGGCAAGTGTGCCTCTAGCGTGGCTGTGTCGCTTGCGGAACCTCCGCCTCGCCCTTCAGCCACGCTGCCCGGCGGGTCCGCTGCTCGGGGGTAATGTTTTCCATGTCTCTAAGTTCGTATGAGATCTCGTCGCGGCTTCCCACTTTCCACTTCAACTCGCGCTCTCCACCGCGCCGGGGGCGGATCTTCACCGTAATCGTGTCGCCCGGATTCAACCGCGCCATCTCCTGCGAGGATTCCTGTCCCGCCGTCTTCCCGTTGATTTCGAGCACCGTGTCACCCACCTGCAGGCCCGCCCCCTCAGCCTCGCTGCTGGTCGTCACCGCCGTCACGGCCATGGGACCGTCAAAGTTTCGCGAGGCGGCAAACCCAGCATCCGCTACCGTAGTCGTGCCCTCGATCAGACGCAGTCCCACGCTGCGGAAGAAGTCATTCCAGGGAATCTCCTCCCGACCCGAAACATACTTCGCGAAAAACCATCCCAGATCGGCATGGCTCACCGCCTCGGCAGCCTCACGCACGCCGTCCGAATCGGGGAAAAACCGGCCCTTTTTTGCATAATTCTGATTCATCCATTGAAAGACCTCGCGCAGGGACGCTTGCCCATGGCTGGCCTCGCGCACCGCCAAATCGAGCGTGATGCCCAACAATTCTCCTTTGTTATAGTAGGAAATGCTGCGCTCCGGGCGCCGGTAATAGGCCTCGCCCTCCAGCCACGCATCCAGACTGGACTCCTCCGCCGACTGCGTCAGGTGCGCTGGACGGTGTTCCAGTTCGGCGATCCCGGATGCCAGCTCGTGCTCGAAGGGGCGCTCCTCGAGCAGGCCACCGCGCAACCGGATGATATCGGCTGCCGTGCTGGTGCATCCTTCGCTAAACCAAAGCGCTCGCGTGTAATTCTCGCGGCTGTAATCCACCGGCTCGAGCGTCTGAGGACGAATGCGCTTCACATTCCATAAGTGAAAAAACTCGTGCGCCGTCACCGAAGCCAGTACGTCGGGAGCCCCAGCCAGCACATCGGCGTTCACCGAGATGGCGGTCGAGTAGGAGTGCTCCATGCCTCCGCCCGCCGGTCCTCGGGGAAAATGATAAAGAAACATGTAGCTGTCGAAGGGACGATCTTCCATCCAACTCGTCGCGGCCGCGACAATCTTGTGCAGCATGGCGGCAATCTTTTCCATGTCGTAGTCGCCGGATTCGGCGTCAACGATCACGCGATAGTGTCCGCCGCCTTCGTCGAAGTCGGATTCCTGAAACCCTCCGATCTCAACCGGAGAGTCCACCAGCCGGTCGTAGCTTTCCGCGCTAAACCTGCCCTCGGGCATTGAGGTCAGCGGCGTGGCGACCTGCCAGCCCCCGGGCACCTGGCTGAAGCGCACGACCATCGGCCCGTTGCGTGCGTCCACCGGATACATGAGAACCTCAGCCAGATTAAGAAATGCATGATGCGAGTTGAACTGGGTGCCGAAGGGTGCGGGCGAATCTGCAAAGATCTGATACTCAACCACGGCGCCGCCTTGCGCATCCGCGATCTGCCACCGGCTGGTGTCCAACGCGCTCACAGCAAGCGGGTGGCCCGAACGGTCTTTCGCTCGCACCCAGTTCACGTATTGCGCGAAGTCGCGCACCTGATACAGCGCATTCCACACCGGAAGCTGTAACTGCCGCTCCGCCGCGCCTTCCGGCAGTAGAATCTGCACTTCGAGGAGATGCTGCTGCGGATTTGCCAGAGAGATTGTGTAGTTGGTGGCAGCGCTCGAACGCGCCAGAGCCATCCCCATCAGCAGAACCAAGCGAAGAATCTGGCGCGCGGGGCCTGCTGTCAGGGTCGAATGTCTCATCGTTTTCCTGCCGCATTCGCTGCATTGACACCGGCGGCTTCGCCCGCCAACCCCCGCAACCGCGCCGGCAGCTTCTCGTAAATCCCGCCAAAGCCGCCGTTAGAAAGAATGGCCACGACATCGCCGCTGCGCATCTCCGGAGCGATGATCTTCACGATTTCTTCGGCATCCTCAAACAACCGCGCACGGCTGCCCTGCTTCTGAATATCCGCCGCCAGTTCCGGCAATTCCAGACGCTCATTCAGCGGGACGGCCTCGGAACGGAACACGCCTGCCACCACAACTTCGTCCGCCAGCGCGAGACTCCGCGCCAGATCGCCCTGCAGCACGCGCCGCCGCAGCGTGTTCGACCGCGGCTCCAGAATCGCCCACAACCGCGCCCCCGCATATCGCGCTCGCAATGCCTTCAGTGTGCCGGCAATGGCGGTGGGATGATGCGCGAAGTCATCAATGATGGTGATGCCGTTCACCTGCGCCTTAACTTCCAAGCGCCGCTTCACGCTCTTGAACGTCTTCAGCGCCGCCACAATCTCCTCTTTCGCGACGCCGTACCCGGCAGCCAGCGCCGCTGCCGCGGTTGCATTCCACACGTTGTATTCGCCCGCCAGCGGGAACTCAAGATCCATCCAGGGTCGACCGTCGTGCAACACGGACCACGAAGTGCCTCCCGGCGCCAATTTCAGGTCAGTGATTCGCCAGTCCGCGTGCCCCCCTGTGCCATAGCGCTCCACGGAGCAAAACGCCTTGCTCAAGCAGCGCTCGAGGCTGACGCTTTCACTGGCGCGGTCCGTCATTCCATCGAAAGCCACAATCCGTCCCCGACGCGGAATCAGATTTACCAGACGCTTGAACGCGGTCTCGACAGCATCGAGATCCTTGTAAATATCGGCGTGATCGAACTCCACAGAAGTCAGGATCACTGCCTCCGGAAAGTAATGCAGAAACTTTGGTCCCTTGTCGAAAAACGCCGTATCGTACTCGTCGCCTTCCAAAATGAAATGCATTCCCTGGCCCAGATGGAAACTCGATCCAAAGTTTTCCGCAATCCCTCCGATGAGAAACGACGGTTGCATCCCCGCCGTGTGAAAAATCCACGCCAGCATCGAGGTTGTCGTGGTCTTTCCGTGCGTTCCCGCCACCACCAACACTTCCTTGTCCAGCAAGAATTCCTCATGCAGCAATTGCGGCAGCGAACAGAAGGGTATGCGCTGGTCGAGCGCTTGCTCTACTTCGACATTCCCCCGCGAAATCGCATTGCCTACCACAATCAAATCCGGACGAGGCTCGAGATTTCGCGCATCGAAGGGCTGGGCCACCGGAATCCCGAGTTGCGCCAGGAAATCCGACATGGGAGGATACGCCGCGGCATCCGAGCCGGTCACGCGAAACCCCCGTTGCGACAGCATGCCAGCCAGCGCCGCCATCGCCGTCCCGCAAATACCGATCAAATGAATGTGCTTGTTTCTGTCCATGCTTTTCTGCGCGAACTTCGCCTGCACTTCGCGTCCTTTGCGATTAGCTCTTTTCCCCCGCCGTCACCGCCCCCTCGAGAATCTTCAAGCTCACCTGGCCGCCGCTCACCGTCAACCCGGTCCGCGCGCCGATCGGCAGCGTGATGTTCCCTGCCGTCACATGGCCCGACGGCACCCCATAGGCTACGGGCACTCCCAACTCGCCCACAATGCGCAACACTACTTCTTCGAGCGTGTATCCTTGATTTGCCGTCTGCAGGCAATCCCGCATTTCGCCAAACACCATTCCTTGCACTCCATCCAGCTTGCCCGCCAGCATTAACTGCATCAGCATACGGTCAATCTGGTAAGGTTTCGCCGCCACGTCCTCGAGAAACAAAATCGTTCCTTCCGTGCGAATCTCATAGGGCGTCCCCAGCGAAGCCACCAGGATGGAGAGGCAGCCGCCGTAGAGAATTCCTTCGGCGGTTCCCTCCACCCATCCACTCACTCCAGAACCCGCGCCCAGATTGATTTCCCAGGCCGCCGCACCGGCCAGCGCAGCCTGCCAGGAAGCCATCTCCACGCCATCTTCATGCGCCCAATCCTTCGCTACCATGGGCCCATGAAAGGTCACCAAGCCTGCGGCATCTACAAAATAAGTGAGCAGCGCGGTGATATCGCTGTAGCCCACAAACACTTTCGGATGGGCCTTGATCTTCTCCAAGTGCAGGGCTTCGAGCAGATAGTTCGCACCGTAGCCGCCGCGCGCACAAACAATCGCCCGCACGTCCTCGCGCGAAAACATTTCTTCCAATTCACGCGCCCGGCGCTCCACCGAGCCCGCAAAGTAAAGATCCTGCTCAAAAATGGAATCAAAATAAAACGGCCGATAGCCCGCGCGCCGCAACCCTTGACAGCCAGCTTCCAGATCGGCGCGCTTGACGTTGCTGGCCGGCGCCACGATACCAACCGTATCTCCCGGCCGAAGGGCAGGCGGCCTGATACGGGGAGTAGTGGAAGAAGCCATGCGGCAAGACGCCTGTTTTGAAAGAGTGCGATCAACCCATATCGGATTGCTGATGACAAAGCTGCATCCAGCGCAGCGATCGGCCTAACTCAGAAAAAACTCTCCCCGGCACACCAGCCGCGCCATTCCACGCAAGAACACCAGGTTTCCTTGCTGGCGGACGGTCTGGATTCCACCGGGAGTATGTACCCGTACCGGCGATTTCGCCCTGCCCATCGCCATCGCAGCCATCGCCGATGCGCAAGAACCTGTCCCCGACGATTGCGTCTCTCCCACTCCACGTTCGAAGAAACGAGCCCTCGCATCATACGTTCCATCGACCACTACGATCTCAACGTTCACGCCCTGCTTAAACTGAGGATCGCGCTGAATTTCCGCAGCTTGCGTCCGCCAGTTCTCGGCAAACTCCGGCACGAACACCACATAGTGTGGATTGCCCATCGATACCGGAATCCCCCGCACGCGGGTACCAACCGCCAGTTCCCCGCCTACGGCAGCCTCGCCCATTTCGGCCTCGAACTCGTATTCCGATTTGCTCCGTCCGGTCAGCACGCAAGTCTTTAATCCAGCCCCAGTTTGGATCTTAATCTTCTCTTTTCCCTGCTCGGCGCAAACATACGCCGCCACACAGCGCGTGCCATTGCCGGAAATCTCCGCCTCGGAACCGTCGGCATTAATCAGCCGAATCTCAACCTCCGCCGAGGCGTGCGGATACATCCATTCGACTCCATCCGCCCCCACCCCATCGTGTCGGTCACACATGCTGCGCGTAAGCCCTGCCATGTCCGCAGGAGCCAAGGCGCCTGCGATGATTGCCGCGTCGATTAGCAGAAAATCATTTCCGCACGCGCAGGCCTTCACAAAGGGAATCACCACCCCCGGCAGGCTCACTCCAATTCCACCGGCCCTATCCAAGTCACACTGCCCAGCACAGACGACGCCTGCAGTTCACGCAGCAACTCTTTCTGCTCACGATTGCACCCAGCGGCGTCAAACTGCAGCCGGACATGCTGGCTCGTGCTGCCACTCACAACGTTCAGCATCATGCGATGTCTATGCTCCAGGATGCGGTTCACCTCCTGCGTAATCTCTTCCACGCTCCCACCCGTCACTTCGTAGCTGGTCAGCAGCGTCTTCAGGTTGAAGGTGAGCTCCAGGTGGCCCAGCGAAAACAGCGCGATCACAACCACGCCGGTGGCAAAAACTGCGGTCAGGTAAAGGCCTCCGCCCGTGGCCATACCCACCGATGCCACCACAAACAGAGTCGAAGCCGTGGTCAGGCCACTCGTCAGCCCCCGCGTGTGCAAAATCGATCCAGCACCGATGAAACCAATACCGGGGATGATCTGCGCCGAAATGCGAGTGTGGTCACCGAGGTATTTCACCGCGAGCACATCCGAAAGAATGGTGAACATCGCTGCGCCAAAACAGATGAACATATTGGTGCGCAGCCCCGCCGGCCGGTGTCTCAGTTCCCGCTCCAGTCCGATGATCCCGCCCAGTACGGCGGCCAATACTAAGCGCACCACGGAAGTTGCGACAAGGCCGCTCGCCATCTCCCCGTGCAGCAAATCGAGAATGTGTTGCCAATTCATGGATCTGACTCTTTGTCCGGGAAAGGCTTGAGATGGCCGAATTTTATCACTGGGGCGCGCCGAGCTCAGCGAGTTCAGCGTTAACCTGCCTGATTACCGCGCCCGCTCTTAACGGCTCACCCGTGTACGTCCTTGAAAAATCGCGGCCGGCGGTTGACCCGTGGTGTGGATCTCGACCAGCGCTTTCAAATGCCGATCTTCCGCCGCCTTCCATACCGGGTCGCCCTCGAACCCCACAAGGTAATCCGCGTACGCCGCGGGATCGGCCAGCGCTCGCTCCCACAGTCCTTCGGGATCGACTGGCTGCTTCCACACTCGGTGATTGCCTTCGTTGATGGCCCGCCGCAACGGAATTCTCGCCCGTTCCAAAGCCCCTGCATGCTCCCCCAGATACATGAGTAGGGTGGAATCCGACGGCAAAGTTTTGAGCCAGCCCACCAGTTGCTCATCGAGCGCCACGCGCCCGCGCATGTTGATCGCCGCCTCGCGATAACAGATCGGGTCGGCGCGCCAGATCGCGGCATAGCTTGCACTCAACAGCGCGAACACGCTCGCGATCGCCGCCACGTTTGCCCAACGGCTCCAGGAAACCTCACTGTGAATCTTGGTCGCAGCCCGCACTAGGAACGCAATCGCCAACGGCACAAACACCGCGAACGCCGGAAGCAGTTGCAATCCGTAGCGTACGTTGTAGAGTGAAAACGGCCACCAAGTCGGCACGAAAATCGGCACGCTCCCGTAGGCTACCGATAGTGCATAAAACGGCAGCGGAGCCCACAGCAACAGGGCAATCCGTCCGCGCTCGCTGCGTCCCGCCAGCAGACTTCCTAGCAGCGCCAGGGCAAGCCATAGCCGTCCCAGCCAGTTCGCTTCACCCACACTCAGTTCCGCTGCCTTCAGAAAATACGAGCCGGCGGCCAACAGATTGCCTTTTGCAGGATTCACCGTAGCGGTCTTTTGCTCGATCGCCTTTGCGGAGTAAGGTCCGTTTGCGAATTCCAGCGGATTCCGATAGAACACCGCGTTATACCCCAGCCAGACCACGGGCCCAGCCACTGCGATCAAAACAAACCGAGCGATTGCACCTCGCGAGCGTGGAATCGTAAGCCTGGATGTCCCATCCTCGCGCACTTTGCCAAGGCGGGAACCCAATACTGCAGCCACCACCACCAAAATCGCCGCCAGAAACCATCCGTCATACCGAGTCAAACACGCCGCGACCAGACACAACCCGCACTTTGTCAGTGATCGGCTTGCCTTTACCCCACCTCGCGCAAACTCGGCGAAATACACTACGGTCCAGATGAAGAACGCCAGATACAACGACTCCCCCATCGCCGTAGCCTGCATGTAAATGAGATTAGGATTTGCGCCGTAGGCGAGCGCCGAAGTCCACGCTCCAACCTTCGCGGCCCCATCCATTTCCCCATCGCGGCCGAACGCCGCGCGCACCAGTCGGAATATTCCCAGAACTCCGAAAACGAACCCAGCCATCGACGGAATCGAGCCCCCCGAGCCGCTCTGCCACATCTGCATCGACGCAATGAACGGTATGATCAGCAGGTGTGGCAGCGGCAGCCACACCGTCCCCAACTGCAGCAGCCCGGGAGTCTTCGAGTCGAAGACGCGGCGCGCGATGTTGATGTGCGCCACGGCATCGCCGTACAGCAACACATCCCCGTGCCTGTAGTAGAAGAGAAACGAGAATACCGAGATGAAGATCGCCAGCCACACCAGCCGCACGGTCTCAATTTCGGAATGCGATCTCGGCGGCGGAGATTGCGGCTTCATTCGAGGTGGGTCAGTTCACGAAAAATCTGAAAACGCGCGTCAATCTCCTCGCGGGTCAGCCCCTGCAGCCGCTCCGTGCCAAAACTTTCTACAGCGAACGATCCCATCACTCCACCATAGAAAAGCGCCCGCTTCAGCACTTCCCGGTTCAACTCTTCTTGCGACGCCACATAGCCCATGAATCCTCCGGCAAAGGAATCGCCCGCTCCCGTGGGATCCTTCACCTCATCGAGTGGCAAGGTCGGCGCGCGAAACGGATGGCGCCCAATCCCGAATGCGCCTTCGCGAAAGAAAATCGTCGCTCCGTATTCGCCGTGCTTGATCACCAGCGCTTGCGGCCCCATGGCCAGCACCTTCTGTGCCGCGCGCGGCAGGTTCTTTTCATCCGCCAGCATCTTCGTTTCGGTATCGTTGATCAGCAACACGTTCACCAGCCGCAAGGTCTCCGCCAGTTCTTTACGGGCGCCCTGGATCCAGTAATTCATGGTGTCGCATCCGGTAAGCCGTACCGCACGCATCTTCCTGCGCACGTCGGCTTGCAACGTTGGCTGAATATTCGCCAGAAACAGAAATTCGGCGTCCTCATATTCCTTCGGAATCCGCGGCTGGAACTTCTCAAACACGTTCAGATCAGTGAAGTTCGTCTTGGCCTCGCTCAGGTTGTCGGAATAGGAACCGCCCCAGCGAAACGTCTTTCCCGAGGCGCGCTCAATGCCGCGCGTGTCTACGCCGCGCTTTTTCAGAACGTTTTCCTGCTCCGGACCAAAATCCTCGCCCACCACGGCCACCACGCGCACCTGGGTAAAATAGCTGGCCGCCAGCGAAAAATAAGTCGCCGCTCCCCCCAAAATCCCCTTCACGCTGCCTGAAGGTGACGTGACGTCATCAAACGCAACTGACCCGACAACGACAATACTCATTCGTGGACGCCTTCCCTTCCCGAAGTGTTCCTCAACGCGCTTCGCGGCAGTTCTCAGTGATCTCCGCGATTCCGTACTTGACTTATTTCGCCTCTACATACTTCCCGATAATCAGCTTCAGCTTCTTCCGCGTGGTTGCCGGAATCTTCTTGTGGTCGGTCAAAATCGCGTGCGCCAGCGCCGATCCGCACTTGCACGAGCGTTCCCGCGGTATCGCCGCCACGGTCTCGCGCACCACTTTCGTCGCGTTCTCCGCATTCTTCAGCAAAACCGCCACAATCTGATCGACCGTCACCGAATCGTGATGGGGATGCCAACAGTCATAATCCGTCACCATCGCCACCGTGACGTAGCAAATCTCCGCTTCCCGCGCCAGCTTCGCCTCCTGCAGGTTGGTCATGCCGATCACATCCATGCCCAGCCCACGATACACGTTTGACTCAGCTTTGGTAGAAAACTGCGGGCCTTCCATGCACAAATAAGTTCCTCCACGCTTGCCGGTCACGCCGACCTTATCGCACGAACTCTCCACCACGCTCGCCAGTTCTCCGCATACCGGATCGGCAAACCCAACGTGCGCCACCACTCCCCCGCCGAAAAACGTGTCCACGCGATGCCGTGTACGATCGAAGAACTGGTCCGGAATCACGAAGTCCAGCGGCTTGTGTTCTTCCTTCAGCGACCCCACTGCGGAAACGGAAACAATCCTCTCCACTCCCAGCTGCTTGAACCCGTGAATATTCGCGCGAAAATTCAGCTCGCTCGGAAGAATGCGATGCCCGCGACCATGCCGCGCCAGAAACGCCACCTTGCGCCCTTCCAGCGTGCCGCAAACGTAAGCATCCGAAGGCGCGCCAAACGGAGTCTTCACTCGTACTTCCTTCACGTTGCTCAGCCCCGGCATAGCGTAAAGCCCGCTGCCGCCTATAATTCCGATCTCCGCCTGTGCCACCCATCCTCCGAAGGCGCGGCTACAGAAATCTTCCGCGCGTGGAAGCCAAACCCGCGATTATACAAGACCGCTGTCAGCCGGAACCTGCTCCCAAGCGCAGTGGAAGGGTGCCCTCTGTGGTTCAAGGTTTTTCAACCCGCTACAATCTGCATATGCGATCCAGGCCCCTGGTCGTCCTTGTTCTCACTATATCTGCCCTGGCACAAAACTCACCCAAGCCCGCGTCTCAGCCTGAATCGAAGTCCGTAACGGTTCCGATGACGGTGGACCACAATCGCGTCATCATCGACGTGGACCTCCCGCTTCCCAATGGAACAACGAAGCGGGTTCACGCCTGGGTCGACAACGCAAATCCCGATCTTTACCTCTCGCGGCGACTGTTTGAAAGCACCGGAGGCTCGCTTAGTTGCGACGGGCAGGTCTGCTCTGGCACTCCACCACTCGAGATGAACATCGGTGGCATGACGATCGCTCTTGGCGGACGAATTCCCGGATTTGGGATCAAAGAAGCAAAAGTTCCAGCCGGTGGTGCTCCAATCGCTCCCGGGCTGGACGCCGATATCAACCTTCCCTCCACGGTTCTGCGCAACTACGACGTGCTCATCAATTTTCCCGACCACGAACTCACCCTCGCCTCATCCGGCAGCCTGAAGTTCAAGGGCGTGGCGGCGAAGGTAATTGTGAACGCCGGGAACGGCCTCATCCAGGTCCCCAGCCAAATTGAAAACAAGAAATACACACTCGCCCTCGACCTTGGCTCGTCCATCAGCTTCCTCGCAGAAGACCTCTTCGACAGACTGGCGGCTGCTCACCCCGACTGGCCGCACATGACCGGCGCCATCGGCCCCGCCAACCTGCGGGGATCAGAGGACGAGACAAAGTGGAAGCTGATGCGCGTGGACCGCCTGCAATTCGGTCCGCTCTTTCTGACCAATGTAGCTGTCGTCGACTTTCCCACAGATCGGATGTCCGTCTTCCAAAAGCGAGCCGGCACTCCGACCGCCGGGCTACTCGGTGCGAACGCCCTGATCAACTATCGCGTCGGCCTCGACTACGCCCACTCTACCGTTTATTTCGATATCGGCCGATTGTTCAACTTTCCCGACTTCGATGTCATCGGCCTCATCCTTCGCCCCGAAGACGACGGCCGCTTCACCATCCTCGGCATCGCCGATTTCGACGGCACACCCTCCGTGCCTGAAGTTCAGGCCGGCGATCAGCTCGTCGCCGTGGACGGTGTTCCCGTCTCCGGCTCGGCCCTAGGACAAGTCTGGTCGATGCTCGGAGGCGAGCCCGGCAAAGAACGCCGGCTGACCGTTGAGCGCAACGGCAAGCAGTTCACGGTCGTCGCCAAAGCGCAACATTTCTTGGGAGAAACAGAGGAAAACAACAAATCAAAAGGAAAGCCGCGCAAGAACTAACCGGAGACTTCGTCCTCAGTGTCCTCTGGGTTTTGGCTTAAGGCATTTGTTTCGGCGCAAACACTTCCTTCTCGAGCGTCTGAGTCGTAGCCGCGTCCAGGCTCTCGCTCACCAGCACGGTATCGCCCTGCTCCTCAATCACCACCGCGCCTTCTTCCGTAGTCCACAGGTGCCGCCCCTTCAGAACGTCGATTTTGGACTGCGGGTTCTCGAGCGACGATTGTCCCGACGAAGGATTCCCTGCCTCCTCCGCTTTCTTATACCGCTGCGCCAGCGAGCGTGCATAAATCTGTGCAAACTCAGACGCCTTCTCCGCGCTCGACCACCGCGACACATAGAGCAAACCCAGCGGCGCCGCCGCGTCGTTCTTCGGATGCGCGGCATAGTAATACCCGCCTCGCCACTCCGGATACATCTCATCCGACAACTTCTTCCCCGCATACTGCTCGATCAGCACCGCGACATCAAACTCGCCCATGGCCCCGATGTCGAACTTCACGTAATCCTTGAAGTCGCGCTTGAATCCCGGCACGCGCATGGGTTCGATCTTCTCGCCTGACAAGTAGGTCTCAGGCTGCATGATCTCCCGCGTGGTGTGCGGAGGATTCGCCAGCATTCCGGCAAACGCCTTCGCGTTGCCGCCTTTCTCCATCACCTTGATCACGAATTTCATGCCGTAGCTATAGGGGAAAGTCAGCGACTCTCGCAGGAAGATCGGAGCATCCTTAAAGACCTTCGAGTCGTCCGCTCCGTTGGCCATCTGCGCTTCCATCGTTTCCACCAGGTCTGGAGAATCCGCAATCGTCCGCCCCACCGGCGCGAGTTCGTACTCCATCATTACCGTCTCCGCCTGTCCTTCGACCACAGCTTCGCGCGCGTCATCCATCTCGTCGTTCTCGATATCCTCGGGCGTTGGGTCTTTTCTGATCTCGCCCAAGTCTTTCTCGCCCTTCTTCATCCACTTGTCGAGACCGATCGTCTGATCCTGCAACGCATGCGTCAATTCGTGCGCCATTACCGGTTCCTGGTCTTCCATCGGAACCCAGTCCAGCAGATTCACCGTTTTTGTCTTCGGATCGTAGTAGCCTGCCACCTGCTCGCGCAGTAGCGCTACCAGCAGCTTCTCCAGATCAAAGTCGCGCGGTAACAGACCGAACTTTTTCAACACCAGCTCTGACCGCTGCAGCTTCTTCACGTCTTCGTCCTTCATGTGCTTGGTCAGATACGCGACCACTTCATCGCGGCTGGTCAGCCGGCGCTTGACCTGCTTTCTGATCGGCAGTCCCGTGCGCTTGCTGTCGAAGGCCAGAATCTCATCGACGGAATGAAACAGCGCCTCCGCCTCGCGCGGCGTAATCTTGAATTCTTTCTCTTGTGTGGCAGGCGTTTGTGGAGCAGGTGCTGGGGTGGAGGGTTCTTGTGTGGGAGGAGAACTCTTATCCCCCGGCTGTTGACTTTGATCTTGTCCAAGCTCAACCGGCGCAACCCACGTGAGACCTGCGCTCTTATCCTCGGAGCCCAAGGGCTGCGGACCGGCCGGCTCCCAGTTCCCGTGATAAGCAATGCCACCCATCTGGTAGCGCCAGCCGGAGAAGCGCCGCTCGTCAAATAAAGGCGCCACGTCCGGCATGCACAGCTCATTGGCCACGGGACACAGGTCGTCGCGGTTCTCTTCTACGCCACGGTGCAATCCGTGGAACACCCCCAGCATCGCAGAGGGCGTGCAGTTCTTCGGACGGTAGCCAGATATCTCCAGACTGATCCTGCCCAGGTCCAGCGACGGATGCCCCTCGCCGTTCGGAACGGATGCGGCCGCCACCGGCAGTGTCAGACAAGCCGCGAAAAGATAAACTCCAACCTTCACCATGCGGGCTTCTCCCGTTCATGTTATTTCGTATGGGCTTCGAGCCCAAGATGTTTTCAATCCGTACTCATCCGTGGCTGACTTTCTCCGTCACCCACTCCCCCGCCTCCCGCGTCCCCAGTGTTCCGCCGGTGTCCTGCGTGGTTTTCTTCTGCCGCACGGCTTCGAGCACGGCGGCTTCGATCTTCTCGGCTTCCTTCCTAAATCGCAAGTGCCCCAGCATCATAGCCGCGGTCAGAATCGCGCCAAACGGATTCGCCATGTTCCTCCCCGCGATCAGCGGAGCGGAGCCGTGCACGGGCTCGAACATCGACGTCTTGCCAGGATGAATATTGCCGCTGGCTGCCATGCCTAGGCCGCCCTGGAGTCCGGCGGCGAGGTCGGTGATGATGTCGCCAAACATGTTATTGGTCACGATCACATCGAACGGTCGCGGATCTCGCACCATCTGCATGCACAGCGCGTCCACGTACATGTGCTGTGCGGCAATTTGCGGATGCTCGCCGCTTACTTCCTTGAACACGCGCTGCCACAAGCCGCCGGCGTGCGTCATGGCATTCGACTTGTCACACATGAGTACGCGCCCGCGCGGAGAGCCGTCAAGTTTGGTGTTGCGTTCGCAATACTCGAACGCGTAACGGATGATGCGCTCCACACCCTTGCGCGTGTTGATGTCTTCTTGGATCGCGATCTCGTCGGGCGTTCCTTGTTTGAAAACTCCGCCCGCATCGGTGTAGACGCCTTCCGTGTTTTCACGGATAACAACAAAATCCACATCCTTGGGCTCCACGCCTTTCAGCGGACACAGCGTCGCGTCGAGCAGGCGCACCGGTCGTACGTTGGCGTAAAGATCCATCTTGAAGCGCATGCCAAGCAGGATTTCCTTGGCGTGGATGTTGGTGGGTACGCGGGGATCGCCGAAGGCGCCGGCGAGAATGGCATCAAAGTCACGCGCAAGCACGGCGAAGCCGTCGGGAGCGACGGTCATCCCGTCGCGGAGATAGCGGTCAGCACCCCAGTCGAATTCGCTCAACTCGACGTCGGCTCCCGACGCTCGAATCACTTTGAGAGCCTGAGGGATCACCTCTTGTCCGATCCCGTCTCCGGCAATGACGGCAATACGTTTCTTCGAAGGCTTTGGCAGGTCCACGGCAGAAAGCTAACACAAGCCGAGCAGAATGAGTAGGTTGTGGTATCCGATCTGACCGCCTTTGCGCCCAATTGCCACTGGCGAACTGGATTGTAGGGCGATCACCGCTGGTCCTAGGAAGTATTGCTCCTAGCGGGTCGCAAACTTCCATGTGATTACGACCACGAAAACGATAGCTCCGAGCGCATACCCGCAGATTCTCATACGGTTGACCTTTTCCTGCTCTGTCATAAAAACCTCACTTTCGATCATCATGCCACAGTCGGCAGGCTAAAAGCGAAAGCGTGGAAATCCAAACTGACGCGGCAGAAGTTGTTAATATGCCCGATAGATCGCGCCCATGGGGCAATCATTTCCAAATCTCGTTGAGAGCGCATGAGTCAGGCGCGCAAAACATCGGATACCCATCCCCAAATCTAGGTTTGCCGCTTACCATAACTCGTAGAAATAGGCTGTGGGTGGGGCGAACCACTGCTACAGCCGGAGGATTGAGGAGCAAGGAAAATTCAACTACCGTCCTTTTACTGACCACTGGCAACTGGCCCCTGTTCGCTATAATTAATACATCTATGTTTGGGACTCCACTCCAAGACGCGCTTCGTGCGCAACCCGGCAACGAAGCCCAACCCCTCGCGTTGGCGGAGTACCGCGGAGCCACGACGACAGCCCGCTTTAGCGATCCCCAAGTGGAGTTCGCGGCCCTGCTTGGCGGTTGTGGAGTCTATGACCTGGGCTTCCGCGCCCGGATTTCGCTCACCGGCGGCGATCGCGTGCGCTGGCTGAACGGCATGGTTACGAACAACATTCGCGATCTTGCGGTGGGCCGCGGCCTGTATGCTTTCCTGCTTAACCCGCAGGGCCGCATCCTCGGCGACATGTTCGTCTACAACCCGGGCGAGGCGCTCATCGTCGAAACCGACCGCAGCCAGGTGGAGAAAATCGTCGCCACTTTCGAACATTACATCATCATGGACGACGTGGAACTGATGAATGACAGCGAGAAGCAGACCGCCATCGGCTTGGCCGGACCTAAGGCGAGCGCCATCTTAAAAAAGGCTGGAATTGAGGTTCCAAATCTGCAGCCCTTGCAGATGATCACGCCGCAATGCAACTGCGCATGCGAATGCGTGGCGTGCACGGTTGTGCGCGGGGAAGATGCGCAGCGGGAATCTTACGAAGTCTGGCTCGCACCTAAGGACGTTTACAAAACATGGCAGGCGCTCCTCGCCGCCGGGGGAATCCCTGTGGGCAGCGAAGCGTTGGAGATGCAGCGTATCGTGGCCGGCATCCCGCTGTATGGAGTTGATATTCGCGAGCGCGACCTGCCCCAGGAAACCGAGCAGATGCGCGCCCTTAACTTCAACAAGGGCTGCTACGTTGGACAAGAGATTGTGGAGCGTATTCGTTCGCGCGGCAACGTGCATCGCAAATTTACCAAATTTGTGGTGGAAGGCGCGGCGGCAATCGCCGCGGGGGATAAGATCGTCTTTGGAAAACCCGGAGAAGGCGAAAAAGACGTGGGAGAAATCACTAGCGTAGCGACGCTGCGCGCACTGTCGGGCGAACAGACGGTTGCCCTGGGATACATTCGGCGCGAGGTGGGAGTGACGGGACGCGAGGTAACGATCAGAAACATCAAGGCTACCGTCGTTCCGTTTCCAGTCGAGAGTGTTGCACTGGTTTGAGAATTGTTGATGGCAGATACCTGAGTGCTGATTTGGAATCCGCGGGGTGTTCACCAGCGCGGGTAAGGAGTTTAATCAGCAGTCAACAATCACAAGCCAACCAATCCATTCAAAGTTCCTAAGAAGTACGCAAAGAAAGCTAAAGGACACGACTTATGGCTGATAAGAAACAGGAATCAGGTTTTACTGTAACCGACCGTCGCTTGTTCACGGAGGACGGAGAGTTGCGCAAAGATACTCGCGAGGAAGTAGAGCCGCGGAAGGCGGCGACGCCTCCCGGTCCGGTTCCAACCTCAGGTCAGACCGCGGCCAAGGAAACCGCACCCGCTGACAACTCTGCGGCAACGTTTCCCGCAGAAGGAAACGATGCTGTGGGGGAAAGCATGCCCCCGGCCCCGACCGCGGCCGAGCAACAGGCGCAGGCTGATGCTTACCGGGAATCCTCACAGGAACTGGACTCGCGCGTGGGGCCCGGCGGCCGCTCCAGCAAAGAGTTTGAGATGACCTTCGAGCGCTTCCTGGCGTCTTTGTACATGACGTCAATGCTGCAGTTGGGATTGATGCACGAGCAGGGCGGGCAGCCTCGCCTTGACATCATCGGCGCGCGCCAGACCATCGACACGCTCGCGCTGCTGGTGGAAAAAACCAAGGGCAACCTGACTCCGACGGAAGAAGCCTTTCTGCAGAACAGCCTCTACGAAGTGCGCATGGCCTATGTGGAAGTAACCAACGCGCTGTCGCGTCCGCCACAGCCCGGAACCGCCACTGGAACCAGCGGACGATGACGGTCGCACCTAAACATCACAGCATGAAGGTTAGCGCATGAAGGCCAGGCTGACGGTGCTGGGCAGCGGCACGTCGATGGGCGTGCCTACGCTCGGCTGCGACTGCGCGGTCTGCCATTCGAAAGACCCGCACGACCGGCGCACCCGTCCCTCGGTGATGATTGAATACGCTGGCAAGGTTGTCCTCATCGATACCGCGCCTGACTTTTACGCGCAGGCCATCCGCGAGGGGATTACTCGTGTGGATGCAGTTTTTTACACGCACACGCACGCCGACCACATCCTGGGAATCGACGATCTGCGCCCGCTCAGTTACCGTCACAAGCCCGCAAAGTTGCCACTCTACGCGCGCCCGGGCGCGGCGGCCTTTCTGCGCAAGATGTTCAGCTACATCTTCGATGCCGATTACAAATACGGCGGCTTGCCACAACTCGAGTTGCGCCCGATCGACGGTCCAGTGGAGCTTTTTGGGGCGCACTTCGAGCCGGTGTGGCTACTCCATGGCGATGCTGAGATCTATGGCTTCCGCTTTGGGACTGCGGCGTATCTCACCGATCACAGCGAAATACCGGTGAAGTCGTTTCGTCAGTTGGAAGGGCTGGACATTCTTTTTCTAGACGCGCTCCGGCACAAGCCGCATCCCACGCACTCTACGGTGGAGAATTCCCTGCGCATCGTGGAGCGGGTGAAGGCGAAGCGGGCGTTCTTTACGCATATTTGTCACGACTTGGCGCATGAGGCGACCAACGCCACCCTGCCACCGCATGTGCGGCTGGCTTATGACGGAATGAAACTCGACTTTGAGATTTGAGTCCCGAGTTGGCGGAGCGGTGGATGGTTGATTGCTGATGGAAAAGCCAACGGATTATGCTTGGTCCCCATCAACCATCGATTTCCCCGAAGATCCATGCAGGTTTTTCACAAACTCGAAGATATTCCAGCAGGATTTGGGCCGTCGCTGGTGAGCGTGGGTAACTTTGACGGAGTTCACCGGGCGCACGCGCATGTGCTGGGCGAGATTGTGCGGCGGGCACGGCAGGGCGGGGCCCAAGCTGTGGCCGTGACCTTTGAGCCGCATCCGGCGCGCATCCTGCGCCCGGACTCGGGACTGAAGCTGCTCACTCCAGGGCTGGAAAAACTTCGTTTGCTCCAAGCTACGGGCGTTGATGCATTGCTGATGCTGCCCTTTGGGCGTGATCTTTCGCTGATGACGCCGCGTCAGTTCGCCGAGCGCATCCTGAAGAAGAAACTGCACGCGCGGGAAGTGCATGAAGGCTACAACTTCCGCTTTGGGCACAAGGCTGCGGGCGACGTGACCCTGCTGGCGCAATTCGGGGAGGAGATGGGCTTCGAAGTGAAGGTTTACTCGGAAGAGAAATTGCGCGGCGAACCCGTCTCCAGCAGTCATATCCGGAAGTTGATCGGCGAAGGGCGGGTAAGCCGGGCGCGGCATCTGCTGGCGCGTCCGTTCAGCATTCTGGGCACGCCGGGACGCGGGCGCGGCCTAGGATCGAAGTACACCGTTCCCACCATCAATCTGGCGCGCTATGAAGAACTCGTGCCCAAGGACGGCGTCTATATCACCTGGACGCGCGTCGGGGCCGAGCGTTTTGATTCCGTCACCAACGTGGGCAATCGTCCGACGTTCGGAGCAGATTCGTTCGCCATTGAGACCCACCTGCTGAATTTTCATCCCATTGAACTGACGCCGGAGAGCGAAGTCGAGATCTGTTTTCTCGAACGGGTACGCGAGGAGATCAAGTTTCCGTCGGTGGAGGCGTTGCGCGAGCAGATCGCACGCGACGTCCAGAAGGCGCGGAGGTATTTTCATTTGCTGCGCCTCAAAACTCCCGCACCGTCCGGTCCCAGCTAATGCGGCAGGTAGCCTGCTTCCATGGGCAGTTTACCGTCCACGCGCACGACGTTGACGGTGCCATCGACGGAGCGGACATCCACGAAGCCCACTGCGCCGGAGGTGGATTGGACAATCTTGAGTACATCCGCGTCCGAGTCCGCAACCATGATGGAATCCTTGTGAGCGGCGATCAGCGACTTCCAGTCGCCGGGACTCATCTTCATCAAGCGTTCCAACGTTTCTGTTTCGCCCTCGGAGTCCTTGTGCAGAACCAGGACAACGGCCTTGCCGTCGGGCCACTTCTTGATCTCCGAGCGGAAGATTTTAGATAGGTGGACCGACGTAACATTGCCAACGTTGTTGTCCTTATTGACGACCACCGCCATATGGTGAGCAAAACAAGGTGTAAGGCAGGTCAGGAGAAAAGCAAGAAGCGCTGCAACCCGCTGAAATCTCATAAGCACATCCAGTTTCTGAGCTTTGTTAACTGAAGGGTACACGACGAGGCTAACCGAGAATCGCGGCCCGAGAAGTCAAAACATTGTAAAACGAAGGCCGGTACCAAGATAGGAAAGAATCCGGCGTGGCTGCGGTAATGGGAATTGCAGTGCTGAAATCGGAAATTGACAATTCCTGGGCGCGCCGTACAATCCCGCCTGCATGACGATTGGCCCGATCCAACTCATCCGGCAGGCCTCGCCGGGGCAGCGGCGTACGCTGCTGGCGGCGGCACTTGGGTGGGCGCTCGATGCCTTCGACGCCATGCTCTACGCGCTGGTTCTGGCGTTGTTGATGCGCGATCTGGGCATGAGCAAGACGACGGCAGGGCTACTCGGCACTTTGACCCTGCTGGCTTCTGGCATGGGCGGGATTCTGTTTGGTTTTCTTGCCGACCGCATCGGGCGCAAGCGGGCGCTGATGGCGAGCATCCTGACCTATTCGGTGTGCTCATTCGCGTCGGGCCTGGCCACCAGCATCGCGATGCTGGCGGCGGCGCGCTTCGTACTGGGCCTGGGCATGGGCGGCGAATGGAACACGGGAGCGACGTTGGTAGCCGAGAGCTGGCCGACCGAGTTCCGCGCCAAGGCACTTTCGATCGTGCAGAGTTCGTGGGCTTTCGGCTTCGCCGCCGCAGCGCTGGTGGCGGGGCCGATGGCGCGCTACTTCGGCTGGCGCGCCGTGTTCTTCGTCGGAATTCTGCCGGCTCTGCTGACGTTGTGGATTCGGCGGGGCGTGCCGGAATCTGCCATGTGGAAAGAGCGGGCGTCTCTGGGACAACCCAACGCCATTGCCAGTCTGGGCGATGCCGGCAGCGACCTGAACCGTTACGTTCCTTTGACTCGATATAGTAGTTTTCGGGTGATCTTTCGGCCGCCTTATGTGCGACATACGTTCGCACTGCTGCTATTTAACTTCTGCAGCATGTTTGCCTGGTGGGGACTGTTTACCTGGATGCCGCCTTACTTATCGCTTCCGCTGTCGCAAGGCGGGCGCGGTTTTGGGGTGATGGGAACGACCACACTGCTGGTGGTGCTGAACCTGTTTGGAATGTTTCCCGGATATGCGAGTTTTGGCTGGGTGGCGGATCATCTTGGAAGACGCAAATCCTTCTTACTCTATAGTTTAACGGCAGCACTCCTGGTTCCCCTTTATGCTGCGGCGCGCTCCCCGGGAGTGCTGATGGGATTGGGGACTTTGGTAGCGTTCTTCGGAACCGGGCTGTTCTCCGGTTCGGCGATCATGGGCAGCGAGATTTTCCCGACCAGCGTGCGGGCGCGTGCGCTGGGATTCACTTACAACGGCGCGCGGACGATGAGCTCGGTCGCGCCGCTGGTGATTGGGCGAGTGGGACAGATGAAAGGTCTGGGCTGGGCGTTTTATCTGTGTGCGGCTGGCTATCTGATGGCCGCGCTGCTGACCACGCAGTTGCCAGAGACGCGGGGAAAACGGCTGGAGTGACGGGCGGTTGGCAGCAGTCACCCCGGCAGCCGATCAGTATCAG
>Ga0182015_10002710_pt1 | contig 20841 bp, 16 predicted proteins | sample 712P3MmetaG_FD_120478 | JGI IMG/M metagenome (GOLD analysis project Ga0182015, IMG submission 120478) | Permafrost microbial communities from Stordalen Mire, Sweden - 712P3M metaG | ecosystem: Environmental > Terrestrial > Soil > Wetlands > Permafrost | place: Sweden: Stordalen | collected...
GGATCGATGGCCGCATTTGGAAGCTTCTTTGGCGTTGTGCTGATGACCGCGGCAGCCCTGCCCCTGTGCGCGCAGGTGTCCGCGATCATCCCACAAGCTAACCCGGAAGCCGCCCGTAACCTGGTCCGCGAGGTGATCTTTAATGAGCTGCATGATCGCGAGCGCGACAGCCACTGGGAGTACCGGAGCGAGTGCCTTTCGTCCGCGGAGAATCTGGTACGCGAACAGGTCGAGACCGACAAGGGGCCTGTCTTTCGTGTCGTTGCAAAGGACGGGAGCCCGCTCGACGCTGCACAGCGCGAACGGGAAGATGCACGGCTCGACCAATACATCCATAGCCCCGGACAGATTGCCAGGACGGAGCGGGCGCATGAGGAGGATGAGGCGCGTCTGGCAGGGATTATGGGATTGCTGCCGCAGGCCTTCCTGTTCGACTACGCAGGCGCGACAACCGGGGATTTGGTGCGGATCGATTTTCGGCCCGATCCGGCGTTTGTTCCGTCAGGGTATGAGGCCCGCGTTGTGCACGCGCTGACGGGAAGCCTGACCGTCGATGCGCGGCTCAAGAGGATGATCGAAATGCGCGGTGTTGTGGCGGAGCGCGTCGACTTTGGGTATGGCTTCCTGGGCCACGTGGAGAAGGGCGGCTCGTTTGAGATTCATCGGCGCCAGGTGAACGCTGAGCACTGGAAGACGGCTCTCGTCGACGTGCATGTCGAGGGAAAGATTTTGATGTTGAAGACGGTAAGCAAGGATCAGCGCGAGGCTCGGTCGAATTTCCGTCCAGTGCCGGTTGGAACCACGCTGGCTGAGGCCAGGGACATGCTGGGCCAGGCTGTGGATCAGGGAACGTTGGCACGGATTGTTCCGGCGGCCGCGCGGAAATAGGCTTGTTAGCTGAGGTTGTTGGCTCGCGGGCCGCGCCGATGCCCTTCAACTTCGTCTAAAACGGAATGTCGTCGTCGGTGATCTCGGTGGACTGGACGAGGTCGTCGGCGTGGGCGGGCGGGCGCTGATCGTAGGAGGTCGCAGACTTCGAATAGCTGCCGCCGGACTCGCCCCCTTCGCCGCGGCCGGAGAGCAGGACCAGGTCGTTGACGATGATTTCGGTGCGGTATTTCTTCTGGTTCGTTTCTTTGTCGTCCCAGGAGCGGGTTTGAATGCGGCCCTCGATGTAGAGCTTCGAACCCTTCTTCACGTAGTCGCGGACGATTTCGGCGGTGCGCTGGAAGGCGACGAGGTTGTGCCACTCGGTGCGGTCGGTCCAGGTGCCGGCTTGATCTTTGGTGCGGTCCGTCGTGGCCAGCGAGAAAGTGGCGATAGCAGTACCACTGCCCGCAAATTTAATTTCGGGATCTTTCCCGACGTTTCCCACCAGGATGACTTTGTTGACGCTTCTCGCCATGACAGGTTCTCCGGATCGAATTACTGATGAAGGATAGCAGGTACAGCCAGGGTGCAACAGGCTCCGACGGTACTGTCACGTTACGCCCGGAACCGCGCATTGACGCGGGTGCAAGCCGTTCAGAGGGCCTCGTTGATCTGCTCGATTAGGTCCTCGGTGGTGCGGGCCGGGGGCAGACACGAGGTTCCGCGGCAGACCAGGGCAACGGCGCCCGCTCCGACGCCTGGCAGATGCGGCAACGTCTCTTTGAGCACGGGCGGGAGCTGGCCGGAGCTGACCTGTTCGGCGTTGAGCGCAATGACGGCTTTATTGACCGCGTAGCGCGCGTTGGCGATGGCGGTCAGCTGACGCGCGGCCGGGCCGGTACCGACGATGACCACCTGAATCGCCGGCAGGAGCAGGCGTTCCAGCGCGAGGCCGTAACTGCCCGCGTAGAGACCGTAGTGCTCGATGACCCCGGCAAAGTTGGCGAGGGTTTCTTCGGCTTTCGCACGAAAATCTTCGCGTCCACCGAGGGCTTCGAGACGCAGCAACGCTGACGCAGCGGTTGAATTGCCGGCTGGCGTTGGGGAATCCTGCATCGGCTTGCGTTGCGCGACGAGAGCGCCGATTTTGTCAGCGCCGTTCTTCTCGGTGTCGAAGAAACCTCCGTTGTCGGAATCGTGAAAGCGGTCGACCATGGCCTCGCCCAGTTGCATCGCGGCTTCGTAGTAGCGGAGCTCGCCGGTCGCTTCCCATGCGTCGATGCAGGCGTGGATGAGCTGGGCGTAGTCGTCGAGGACGCCGGGGATTCGTCGGGCGGCGGTTTCCTGATCGGAGTAGGCGATCACGTGCGCCAGGCCTGTTTGCGGGTTCCAGCCTTCGCGGAGGATGCGGTCGAGGGTTCGTAGGGCGAAGGTCCGGGGCGAGGCGGAGTCCAGGACCCGAGCGGCGTCGAGGTAGGCCGAGATGGCCATTGCATTCCAGGCGGTGTAGATGGTCTTGTCGATGAACGGCGTCGGGCGCTGCAGCCGTGCCGCATAAAGCTTCTGCTTCGCCGCGGCCAGATCGTGCTCGACTTCCGGCTGGGGGCGCTTGAGCCGTGCCGCGACTTCTTCGATAGAAAAATTCCGATGCAGAACATTTTTCTTTGGATTGTGGTGCATGTCGCCGAGTTCGCCGATGTCGTAATACGGATCGGCGACGGCCAGTTCTTCGGCGGTCAAGACCGCCGCGGCTTCGTCGCGCGTCCAGGTAAAGTAATCGCCGTCGTCGTCGAGCGAAATGTCCGCGTCCTGCGAGGCGTAGAAGCCGCCGCGCTGCTGGTCGCTGAGCCATTGCTTCATCCAGCGCATGATGTCTTCGGCAACGGCCGCGAATTCCGGCTCAACGAAGGTCTGGAAGGCGTGGACGTAATTCGCCAGCAGACCCGCGTTGTCGTAGAGCATCTTCTCGAAATGCGGAACGAGCCAGCGCTCGTCGACGGAGTAGCGATGAAATCCTCCGGCGAGCTGATCGTAGACGCCGCCGCGCGCCATTTTTCTCAGCGTTACCGTTGCGGATTCCTTCGCCGCCTCATTGCCGGTGCGCGCCGCGACGTCGATGAGCAGGTCGAGTATGGAGGGATGGGGGAATTTCGGCTGCGAGCCGAAGCCTCCGTTGCGTGGATCGAACTGGCCGACGGCGCTCTGGACGAGCTTGTCGATGATGCCGAGGGAGAGGCCTTCGCCGCGTGCTGAAAAGGTTTCGCCATGTTCGATGGCCGCTATGACGCTGGCTGCCGATTCCAGGACTTCGTTGCGGCGCGTCTTCCAGGCCTCGGCCAGGGTCAGCAGGACGCGCTCGAATCCGGGGCGGCCATAGCGATCCTCGCGCGGGAAATAAGTTCCGGCGAAAAACGGGCGGCCATCGGGCGTCAGGATCGCGGTGAGGGGCCATCCCCCTTGCCCGCTGATGGCCTGCACGGCAGCCTGATAGCGCGCGTCCACGTCGGGGCGCTCATCGCGGTCGACCTTGATGGCGACGAAATGCTCGTTGATGGTCCGGGCGAGGCTCTCGTCCTCGTACGATTCCCGGTCCATCACGTGGCACCAGTGGCACCACACTGCACCCACATCCAGCAGGATAGGCTTGTCGGTTTGCGCGGCCAGGGCGAACGCGGCCTCGCCCCACTCCTGCCAGTACACCGGCTGATGCATCGCGGAACGCAGATAGGAAGAGGCGGCTTTGTCGAGGGTGTTGCGCGATTCAAGGGCGGTGGAGTCGAGCTCGGCCATACCTCAAGCCTACCCGTTCTGGCGCGGCGTGGTCACGAGGCGGCGGGCGACTTCGACGTATAATTCGATGGCTTCAAAGAGTTCGCGCTTGGCCAGCTTCTCGTGCGGTGTGTGCGCGACGTGGATCGATCCGGGGCCGAGGAGCAGCGGCTCACCCCAATTGCCGAGCCACGGGATGTCGGTTGTGAATGCGGCGACCATGGTGGGCAGACCTTCGATTGCGACCAGTCGCTTAAAGGGAATCTCGAGTGTGAAGTCGACGGTGGCGAGGCCTTCGGCGGCCTCTTCGATGGCGCGGCGAGTTTCGTCGGAGGGTCCGACAAGGCGGACCATGACCTGCGCCTCGGCGTGATCGGCGATCACGTTGGGAGCATAGCCGCCGCTAATCACGCCGATGTTTAACGTGCTGGGACCGACATCGTCGAGGGTCGGCAGCGGAATTGCGAGGATGCGGTACAGCGCCTCGACAAGTTTTTTTGTAGCGCTCTCGCCGAGCTCCGGATAGGCCGAGTGCGCCATTTTTCCGGAAGCGCGAATCACCGCTCTCAGAGCGCCTTTGGACGCCAGCGCGACACGATTGTCGGTCGGTTCGCCGTTGATGAGGAAACGGCTGCCGCGCGGTTGCAGATTCGCGGCCTTCGCGCCGGCGGAGTCGCGCTCTTCGCCTACGAGGAACAGGAGGGCGACACAAATTCCCTGCTCTCGCAACTTCTCGGCGGCGGCGATCTGTGCGGCGATGATGCCCTTGGCGTCGCAGGAGCCGCGTCCGTAGATGAACTCCTCATCTTCGCTCGAAGGGATGAAGGGCGGCACCGTATCCATGTGGGTCGAGAACACGACGTCGGGGGTCTGTCCGGGGACGGATGCGTAGACGTTGAAGCGCTCGCTGGTGGAGCGGCTCTCCTTGTGCTGCTCGACCGGCATCTTTTCGACCGCAAAGTTTCTGCTCGCGAGGAACTCCGCCAGAAGCGCTCCGACCTCGCCTTCGTTATAGGTGATGGATTCGATGTCCACGAGGCGACGCGTTAGCTGGATGGGATCGAGGCTCATAGCGAAGGATCAGAATACGCGAGCTTCGTAGAATAGATTCAGATGACTCAGTCTCCCGTTGGCTCCGCAATTCTGCGCACGATCGAGAATCTTCATGGACCGGCGGGACGGCTGGAAGCGCTGCTCAACGCCGGAGCACTGGACGCGCCCTATGCTGTGCTGGTATGCCATCCGCACCCGCTGGGCGGGGGGACCATGCACAACAAAGTGGTCTACCACGCGATGAAGGCGTTCCAGAGTTTTGGGCTGCCGGTGCTGCGTATTAATTTTCGCGGGACGGAACTGAGCGAAGGAGAGCACGACAACGGTGTTGGGGAGCAGGACGATGTTCGTGCGGCGCTCGACTGGCTGGATCGGGAATTTGGTTTGCCGATTCTGTTTGCGGGATTTTCTTTTGGGTCGTATGTCGGGTTGCGCGCCTGTTGCGGCGATCCGCGGGTTGTCGGTCTGGTCGCATTGGGAATTCCGGCGCACGCAGAAGGGCGCGATTACGACTATGCTTTTCTCCGCGACTGTCCTCAACCAAAGTTGTTTGTGAGCGGCGATCACGATCAGTACGGCCCCGTTGCCGAGGTGGAAGCCGTGGTAGCGCAGGCGCGGGAGCCGAAGGAGCTGGTGTGGATTTCCGGAGCGGATCACTTTTTTGCGAGTAAGCTGGAAGATGTAAGGCAGGCTATCCGCGCGTGGGCGCCGCGTTGTTTTCCCCTTCTCTCCAGCAAATGACTCGGCTCGAAGAAATCCACGGAGTTGCCAGAGAAATATTCGATCGCGCATTGGCGGCCTGCGACATTCCTGCCGCGTTCGATCGTCATCTGCATTTCGAGGGCAAGGTTCTCGTGCGGCATCCTTCGCCGCGCCTGCCTTCGATCACGCAGCCGCTGGAGGGCTTCAAGGACATTTATGTAATCGCACTTGGCAAGGCTGCGCTCAGCATGCTGAACGCCCTGCTGGATCGACTGCCCGCGAAGATTCACCTGAAGGGCGTGTGCTCCGCGCCGGACGTGCCGAAGAAACACAATCGACACATTCGTTATTTTGCTGGCGGACATCCGCTGCCGAACGAGGATTCGTTCGCGGCGGCTCGTGCAGCGCTGGACCTGCTGAAGCATGCAAAGAAAAACACCTTCGTCTTTTTTTTGATCAGCGGCGGTGGATCGGCCATGCTGGAGTTGCCGCGCGACCGCAAGATTGCGCTCGATGACACGATTGCCTTTCACGAGACGCTGGTCGCCAGCGGCGCGACGATTACAGAGATCAACACGGTGCGGAAGTACTTCTCTGCGGTGAAGGGCGGACGGCTGGCTCTGGCCGCGCCCACGGCCGACAAATTATCGCTGCTGCTGGCCGATGTTCCGTTGAAGGATCTCGCCGCGGTCGCTTCGTCTCCCACGCTGCCGGATTATTCGACGATGGCCGAATGCGCGGAGATTCTGGAGCGTTTTCATCTGCTGGAGAAATTTCCGCCAGCGGTGCGTGAGTATTTCGAGAAGCTGCAGAAGAGCGAGGGGTCGGCGCCGCAGTCGAAAAAGGACCAGGAGACCGCGGCCGCGGCTTTCCAGCACGCTCAATTCGACACGCTACTTTCGAACCATGACTTTGTGAACGCAGCGCGCGATCATGCGCAGTCGCTCGGATACCGGGTGGTGATCGACAATACCTGCGACGACTGGGATTACGCGGACGCCGCGAAATATCTGCTGAAGCGCTTCCACGAATTGCGCGGCGAGCATTCGCGGATCTGTTTGCTCTCGAGTGGCGAAGTGACGGTGAACCTGAGCAAGAACCCTGGGTGTGGCGGACGCAATCAGCAGTTTGCTCTGCAGGCTGCGCTGGATCTGGCTCGTTTCAAAGATGAATCTCTGGTGGTGCTCAGCGCCGGATCGGATGGCATCGACGGCAACAGTCCCGCGGCGGGGGCCATTGCGGACACCACGACGATCGCGCGGGCGCGCAGCTACAATTTCGATCCGGAGACCACGCTGGCGCGCTTCGACGCGTGCACGCTGTTCACGGCGCTCGGGGATACGGTCGTCACGGGACCTACGGGAAATAATCTGCGGGATTTGCGGATTTTGCTTGCGGGATAGGCGACGCCTCGCCGATCCCGCAAACCCAAGGCCTAGAAATGTACCTGCGGGGCCTGTTGCGATGAGGAGCTGGCTTCGAAGTAGGCGTTGTTGGGCTGGAATCCGCCGATGCGCGCCCAGATGTTGTTGGGGATTTGGCGAATGAAGGTGTTGTAGTCGCGCAGCGTTTCGTTATAGCGCTGGCGCTCGACCGCGATGCGATTTTCTGTGCCTTCGAGCTGGTCCTGCAGCTGCAGGAAATTCTCGTTGGCTTTCAAGTTGGGGTAGTTCTCGGCAACCGCGAGCAGTCGGCCCAGGGCTCCGTCCAGCTGGCCGTTAGCCGCGATTTTCCCCTGCGGATCATGGGCCGCCAGCAGCGCTTCACGCGCCTTGTCGACATCGGCGAAGACCGTCTCCTCGTGCGTGGCGTAGCCCTTCACGGTAGCCACAAGATTTGGAATCAGATCGGAGCGGCGCTGCAGCTGAGCCTGCACATTCGACCATTGAGCGGCGATCGCTTCCTGCTTCGCCACCATCTGCTTCTGCGCGCTCACATAGCTGCCCAACACCAGCAGCCCGGCGAAAACAAGCACAGCCACCACAGCCAGGGCAATCCAAAGACCACGACGCATCATTGCGGTTCTCTCCCTTGCAAATCCGATTCGATATTACCAACTGCCCCCGGCTCCGCCGCCGCCACCGGATCCGCTGCCTCCGATATCGAAGCCACCGCCACCTCCGCCGCCAAAGCCGCCTCCACCGAATCCGCCGCCTCCCCAGCGCCCTCCGCCTAAGAACATACCGAGCAGAAAGCCGAGCAGGCCATGGCCACCGGCCCAGACGAGAAAGATCAGGACGAAGATGAGGAAGATAATGCCGCCGATGATCTGGCCTACTGTGGCGTGAGGCCGTTGCTGTTGTGCGCCCCAGCGCGTGAGCGGCTGCAGCGTCACGCCCGCATCCTGTGCGATGATCTGCGACATTTCATCGACCGCCAGCGTCGCGGCGCCGTCGAAGTCGTTGTTGCGCAGCATCGGCACCATCTGGCGCCCGATCTCGCCGAGTTTTCCGTCCGGCAGAATGCCTTCAAGGCCGTATCCTGGAGAAATAAAGCGGTGCCGATCCTTCACCGCCAGCAGAACCATGACCCACCGATCGCTGCCTTTGGTCCCAACCTTCCACAAGTCTTCGAGTTCGACTCCATACTGCTGGAGGGGTTCACCATTCGTCGTATCGAGGGTCACGACGACGATCTTCGCGTGGGCTTGCTGGTCCACCTCGAGGCACAGGTTGTTCAGCTGATCCTGCGCCGCCTGTGACATCACATGCGCGTAGTCGTTGACGTAGTTGGTGGGTTTGGGCAGGTCTTTTACGGCCTGTGAAAAGGCCGGGGTCGCGGCGCACAGCAGAATCGAACACGCGAAAGCCGCAGCCCAACTCGCGACATTCACTCTGATACGAGGCATCGCTTTCATTGTAGTCGCGCGGCTTTGGGCCTGCGTTACACGAGCGGCTTCTCCATCACCAGGGCGTCAATGCGACCGAGATAGTAGCCCGGGATGCGGCCGGTGCGAACGAAGCCGTGCCGCTCATAGAAACTTTGCGCAGTCGCGTTGTCGACTGCGACTTCCAGGGCCACCGAGGTCGCGCCTGCGGCTCGCAGTTGCCGCTCTGTTTCCTCGAGCAACATGTGCCCAACGCCTTGCCGGCGCAGTGCGGCATCGACGTCGATGGTGATCAGGCGCCCCAGCACCGCTCCCTTGCGGTATTGCATGCCGGCGATCGCGAACCCTGCAATGTGCCCAGACTCGTCTTCCGCAACAACGCCGATGTTCCCCGGATATTTCATGAAGTATTGCAGCTCTGCTTTCGACCAGGCGATTCCTGGCGCGAAGCAGGCCTGGTCGAGAACGTACAGTTTTGGGAAGTCGGTCTGGACGATGGGCCGCGGCGAGACGGGCACGGCTATTGGCGCGCGTCCTGCACGGCCTCGCCTGTTTTTGCGGTTGTCTCCGCGGCCGGCTGCATGACAACGCCGCTGTAGAGCGAGGCGGCTGCGAGGCGTCCATGGAGCGATGCAACGGAGTGCACGGTCCAGCCGGTGTTCCACCACGTCCAGGATTGGTCTTTGGGATCGACGGAGTAGATAACGGTACCCACATCACAGGTGACGATGAGCCGGCTCGAGGATGGATCCCAGGTGAGGCTGTTGACGGCTACCACGGGAAGACGCTTGAGCACGGTCCAGGTGCTGCCCTGGTCCTGGGACCAGGAGACGCCTTCGCGACCGCCGGCCCACAACGTTCCATCCGGAGTGAGAACCAGACTGGACAAAGTTGTCAGGCCCGCGGGGAGTTTCAGCGGCAGCCATGTTGCTCCATTGTCGCCGGAGGCGACGATGCCTTCGCGGCGACCGATGAAGACGCTTTTGCCGTCGGCAGCCATGGTCAGGTAGTCGCCTGCGCCCGGGTAGGCCTTGGCAGCTTCCGCGGTGAGCATTGGAGTCCAAGTGCTTCCATGATCGGCGCTGCGGAAGATGCCCTGTGCGGTTGCGGCGAACCAGGTCTCTCCAGCGACGGCCAGAGCGCTGACGCGGCCTCGGAGCTGCGTGGGATCCTGAGGTTTGGTGGATGCGACCAGGTGCTCGGTTCGCGTCTTCTTGCGGTGCGCGCGCGCTTTCGCGCGAGTCGGAACTGGAGCTGGAGGCGGGTCAGGCTGGCCGGCGAGCGCGCCGGTATGAGTCCACGAGCTTCCATCCCAACGAAAGATTCCGTTACTGCTTCCGGCGAGCAGGGTACCGTCGTCGCTCTGGGCAAGGACAAAGACGTCGTCGCCATGCAGGCCGTCGCTCTGCTGCTTCCAGGTTCTGCCCAAATCGCTGCTGACGAATACGCCGCCGTAGGTCTTGTCGTTGATGACTCCGGCGTATATCGTGCCGGAAGATTTTTCGTCGACGAGCAGGGCCGAGACCTGGCGCTGCGAAAATCCAGTGTTGGAATCCTGGAAGGCAGCTGAACCATCTTCGCTGGCGAGGACTCCGCTGCGATCGGTCGCGAGCAGGACGTGTTTTGGGTTGCGGGGATCGACGTAGACATCGTTGACGATCACATCGGGACCGGTGGTGCGATTCCAGTTTTCTCCGCCGTCCGTCGTCTTGTAGAGTCCTTCGGTGGTTCCGGCGTAAACGGTGGTGCGGTCGGCGGGATCCATGCGCAGCGAGCGGGTGCGGCGCGCGGTCGACGGAATGCCCTGCACCTTGCGGAATTCGTAACCGAAGTTGTCACTTTTATAGATGCCGGAGCAGGCGCTCAGAAACATCACGCTGGGCCGCGAGGGATCGACGATCATGGAGAACACGTCGGAGTCGTCGATGACGCCCTGGTGGATGTTGTTCCAGTGCGCTCCACCGTCGTTGGTCTTCCAGGGGAGGTGCCAGGTTCCGGCGTAGATAATCTCCGGGTCGTAAGGATCGATGGCGATCGATTCCACCTCGTGAATCTCCGCGCCGCCGGGCGGGCTGATCTCGTGCCAATGCAGGCCCTTGTCCGCGCTGCGATAGACGCCGCGCAGGGTTCCGGCGATCAGGACGCGTGGATTCGACCGCGCCTGAACCAGCGCCTGTACGGACTGCCCGTGCATTTCCGCGACCTCGCTCCAGGTAAGTCCCTGATCGTGGCTGATATAGATGCCGCCATCGGGGTGGTCCATCGCCCAAAAATGGACTCCGGCGAACAAGGTATTGGCGTCGGAGCGATCCACGACGAGACTATCGACGACCAGGTTATCCCGGCCGCCCAGCTTGGCCAGTCTCGACCACGACGAGCCGCCGTCGGACGAGACATAGATCCAGCTGTCGGTAGTGCCGAGGTAAATGCGGCTGGGATCACGGTCGCTGAAGGCAAAGCGCCGGGCGTCACCGCCATCGGGACCCGTGGGAAACCAGGGAGTATTGGCGGCGAGCGCCGGCGAACTGCTGAAACCAAGCAGAAGAGCGGCCAGGGCCGCCAAAAAAACTCGAAAGCGCATCAGCTTGATCATTCCCGTTTTACGGATGCGGGCATACCGCGGAATCGTCGCAGGCGAGCAGGGCCGCTAACGTCAATGCTAATCGGTTTTCGCGGCTACCCGGCCTGCTTGCGACCAGGTCAGCCTCATCGTCGGCAACATCGGCAATGGCCGGCGATGGCATGAGATCAAAAAGACAGGGCTGGCCGGAGTACCGGTCAGCCCTGTCTTGTTCAGGTGGCTATGTTACTGGGCCTTGGCAGCCGCCTTGTGGTGGTGGTGTACCGGAACAGGCTTCCGAGGCTGGGCCTTCACGGCGGTCTCGTCGACAGCGGTCGTGCCTGGCACGTCGTTGTCGAAGGTCGCGCCTGCCGGAACCAGGTAATCCTCTACCTCGTTCTGGCCGTTGCTGCCCGTCCTCACCTGGATACGGCTGGCATCGATGCCCTTCTCCGTGACCAGGTAGGCCTTGGTGTTGACCGCGCGCTGCGCTGCCAAATCCGCGGCAGTTGGCGCCTTCGCGTGGTGTTTGCCCTTCGGAGCCGGCAGCGGGGCCGAGTTGCCAACAACCACTACAGAGGCATCCGCCTTCTGCTGTGCGTTGAGAGCCACATCGTCCAGGCAAGCCTTGGCCTCGTTGTCGACACGCGCGGGACGGTGCTTGTCCTTATCGAACTGGATCGAGCAGAGCGTCTGCGTCTTGGGAGCCGGCGGCGGAGGCGGCGCTTCCACGTTGACCGTGGTCGTCGCTGAAGCCGTCTGTCCCTTGTCGTCCTGAACCGTGCCCGTCACCGTGATGGTTCCGGAGGGAGCACCGTTGGTCGACAGCGTGGCGGTGTTGCCGGTTCCGCTGATGGATCCAGCAGAAGCGGAGTAGCTGTAGGTGAGCGGACGGCTCTGCGGGCTGACACCGTTGCAGGTGATGGTCGAGCTGCCGCCAGGCTGCACGGTGGATGGATTCGCCGAGCAACTGATGGTGGGAGGCTCAAACTGCTTCACCGTGAACTGCGCGGTGCAATCCGCTGACTGGCCAGGCTTGGCGCCTTCGGTCACGTGACCTGTGACCGTGAAGCTGCCAGGCTGCAGACTGCCGGTATCGATGGTGGCGGTTGGATTGGTTCCACCCACCGTCACACCCGTACCGGTCCACGCATAGGTGGGCGTCTTCTTCGGGTTGAGATTCGTCGCGGTTCCGGTGATGGTGACCTGCTCACCCGGGAACACCGACGCCGGGTTGACGACGCAGGCATACTGCACGGGCGGCGGCGGAACGATGGTGCCGAAGTGGATCACCAAACCGGTGCTGAGCCGGACGTTGTTGGTGTTGGCGCGGCCACCAATATAAACAGCCGGACCGAAGTCTGCGTGCCAATATTCGTAGTCGGCCTGGAAAATCCGCCATGCGATGCGGTGCCCGCCAAACGGCAGGTCATAATCCAACCCGCCCCCGGCAGTGAGGGCCGGTCCCCAGGTGTAGGGGTGCTTCGGCTGAAAGCCGGGACCAGAGACGTTGGGGCCGCCGAGCCGAACGCCTCCAGCCAGAGCATGCACAAAAGGCGCCATGCCGCCGGTGGGATAGCGAAAGATAATGCCCGCCGAAGCCGTCTGAGCTCCGTCGTTCTCTCCATCGGGGTGGTTGGCGTACTCGATCTGGCCCCCGACATAGCGATTGAAGTAGTAGGCGAAACTGCCGATGGCACCGACGTTAATCGACGAATAGTCGAGATCGGTGGTGGTGGCGCCTGGTTCTGGCGTGGCTACTGTGCCGTGGGGAGCGACATAGGAATACCCCATAAACACGTCCATGCGGGACGTGTAGTCGGCCGCAGGGGCGGGAGCCGATGGTGTTGAGGACGAAGTTTGCCCGAGCAGCGCGGCTGTCCCTACAAGCAGCGCACACCCCGTGAGCAAAATTCGACCGGTGAAACTGAACGGACGAAAATGCATGCGTCTATCCTCCGCAATCTACTGATAATTGCTGATGAAACTGGCTAAACCCGAACCACTTTTTGAAAGGCTGGTGGCTACCGGGGGAAAGAACCTGACAAAACCTTCCGCGACAATGAAGTTACCACAGGATCAACCTGCTTAGGAGGCAATTGTTTCAATAAGTTGCTTACAGGAAGCGCGAAGGCCCGGCATGTATCAAAACCGTTAATGAGTGCCGCAACTCCAGCACCAAGCGGTTAACAAAGTCCTATGTGGAGGGGGAAATCGCAGCCGACACCCGGCCATGCGGTTACGCATTGATATAAAGGTACTCAACCTGCGCCCTTCATTGCAAGTTCAGAACCCGCTTCAGACTTCCATGCTCGTGCTGGATCTTCTCCTGAAGGAGAGTGATGGCGTAGAGAAGTTGTTCCGGTCGCGGCGGGCAGCCCGGCACATACACGTCGACCGGGATGACCTGATTCACACCCTGGACCAGGGCATAGTTATTGAACACGCCGCCGGAGGTCGCGCAGGCCCCCATGGAGATCACCCATTTGGGCTCCGGCATCTGGTCGTAGAGCCGACGGATCACGGGTGCCATCTTCCAGGAAACACGGCCGGCAATCACCATCAGATCGGACTGCCGAGGGGAGGGGCGAAAGACTTCCGCACCGAAGCGCGCCACGTCGAATCTCGACGCTCCCATGGACATCATCTCGATGGCGCAGCAGGCCAGGCCAAAAGTCATCGGCCAGATGGAGTTCTTCCGAACCCAGTTGATGGCCGCATCGGCGGTCGTGAGAAAGACGCCGTCCGGCTGCTCATAGCCGTAGCTCGCTTCAAACACCTTTTCACGGTTCTTCGCGCTGCTTTCGAGCGTGCCGAAGAGCCGACGATCCTGCATAGCCTCGCTCATACTTTCAATATACCTGCCATTACGCTCACTTTCAGGGGTGGCAAACGTCGGCTGAAATTTTCTGTGCCAGACGGGAATCTACGGCCCAACGTGACGACAGTGTTTCGGGTGCTACAGCCCCGGCGAATACTCCCTCAGCCGGGATTGACGTTGGTTTGATGTTCGCGGCGGCCGGGTGGTGGCATACGCCATCGAGAAACTCTGGTACTCATCTTTCAGATAACCGCAATAGCGGCAATTCAGGCGACTGCGCATTTCCCTGTTTTCGATTTTCGAAAAATATGTAAAAGTGGGTTCCAGGTATTCCGTACTCGTTTCGTTTCCAATCCATCGACAGGCCACGGGAATATTCGGCCCGCGCCTCATCCGGTCACCCCGTCGTGACATATTTCCGTCGAATGCCAGCGGAGCTATATGCACCTTCGTCGTCTGATTCGGTTGCTTTGTGTCCTTCCCCTTGGTTGCGCTACTGCCGCTCTGGCGCAAACGCCAGCGGCTCCCACGGTTTCCGCGGGCGATAACGCCTGGATGCTGACCAGCGCCGCCCTGGTGCTGATGATGACCGGCCCGGGACTGGCGCTCTTCTATGGCGGCCTGGTTCGCCGCAAGAACGTTCTGGCCACGATGATGCAGAGCTTCGCAATGATGTGCATCATCACTGTGCTGTGGGCTCTGGTGAGCTACAGCCTCGCCTTTGGCACCGGCAACGCCTTCATCGGCGGCCTGCACAACGCGTTCATGCATGGCGTGAGTCTCGCGCCCGATCCGGATTACGCTCCGACCATCCCGGCGCAGACCTACATGATCTACCAGCTCATGTTCGCCATCATCACGCCGGCGCTGATCACGGGAGCGTTTGCCGAACGGATGAAATTCAGCGCGATGTGCCTGTTCCTGACGTTGTGGGCCATCGTTGTCTACTCGCCGATGGCGCACATGGTGTGGGGTAAGGGCGGATTCCTCAACGCGTCTCTCGGCGGGAAAATTCCCTGCCTCGACTTTGCAGGCGGTACGGTGGTTCACGTCACTTCGGGGGTTTCCGCGCTGGTCTGCGCTTTGTATCTGGGCAAACGCGTCGGCTATCCGAAAGAGCCTTCACCGCCGCACTCCGTGGTTCTGAGCTTTATCGGCGCCTGCTTGCTGTGGGTGGGCTGGTTCGGATTCAATGCCGGGTCCGCGGTGAATGCCAGCGGGCTGGCGACCAGCGCCTTCGTCAATACGCACTTTGCAACGGCTGCCGCGGCCATCGGCTGGGCCGTCGCCGAATGGATTCGCAACGGCAAGCCCAGTGCTCTGGGCGCGATTTCCGGCGCGGTCGCCGGACTGGTGGCCATCACGCCAGCGTCTGGATTCGTGCAGCCGATGTCAGCGCTCTTTATCGGGCTGGTTGCCGGAGTGGGCTGCTTCCTCATGGTCACCGTGGTCAAAGGGATCTTCGGCTATGACGACTCGCTCGACGCGTTCGGCGTTCACGGCGCTGGCGGCACCATTGGGGCCATCCTTACCGGCGTCTTTGCCACCAGCGTCATCAACCCTGTTTATGGAGCCGGCAAGCCCACCGGCTGGATCGAGGGCAACGGCCGTCAGGTGCTGAACCAGCTGGCCGGCGTGGCGATTGCCTGGGTGCTCTCGATTGTCGGAACGCTGATCCTGCTGAAGCTTGTCGACATGGTCATTGGTTTGCGCGTGACCCGCGAGGATGAGATCGAGGGTTTGGACGTGACACAGCATGGGGAAGAAGGCTACGATTTCGGATCGTAATCATCCACGTATACTCACACTCAGCCAGGACTTGAGCACGCAATGCAAAAGATCGAAGCAGTTATTCAACCATCCAAGCTGGACGCAGTGAAGGACGCCCTGCTCGAAGCGGGCATCGAAGGCATGACCATCCTCGAGGCTCGCGGTCACGGACGCCAGAAGGGCCACACCGAGTTTTATCGCGGGCGCGAATACACCGTCGACCTCCTGCCCAAAATCAAGATCGAGATGGTGGTCCGCGACGAAATGGCCGACAAGGCTATCCAGGCGATCCTTTCCACGGCGCGCACCGGCAAAATCGGCGACGGGAAAATCTTCGTCTCGAAGATCGACGACGCGATTCGCATCCGCAACGACGAGCGCGGTCCTTCCGCGCTTTAATTCTGGCCCGCGGCTGTTCCGCTGGTCTGAACGCCAAGCACGACCCGCCGTTTCCGTCCGAGCGGAGAGCACGTTTGGATCCATGAAGCGCCTGGGGCCGAATCATGATCACTGAGCCGCTCACTCTCACGCGTCTGCGCAGTCGCTATCAGGACGACTCTGCCCAGCTGCGTCAGAGCTTCGAGCGCACGGGCGACGGGTCGGCGGTCATCCGCCGGCGCTCGCAGATCGTGGGCACTCTGTTGCGAACATTGTGGGAGCAAGTCGCGCCGGGCACTCAGACTGACATCGCACTGGTTGCCACGGGCGGCTTCGGGCGCCGCGAACTTTTCCCCTGCTCCGATGTGGATGTGCTTTTCCTCTGTGCCAACGAAAAAGTTGAGCCGGCGTATAAGGAACAGATTCGCGCCTGCACCCAGGCGATGTGGGATATCGGACTCCGCGCGAGCCCGGTGACGCGCACGATGAAAGAGACGGAGCGCGTTCATCCCGACAACCTCGAGTTCACCGTTTCCCTGCTGGATCGCCGATACCTCACTGGCAGCCGCGAACTTTACGCCAAATTTGAAAAGGAACTGCTGCCCTCGGTCATCCTGCGGGAGTGGGACACGGTGGTGCAGAACCTCGCGGAGATGGCACGCGCTCGCCACGCAAAATATGGCGACACGATTTTTCATGTCGAGCCCAACGTGAAGGAGTGTCCGGGCGGCCTGCGCGACTATCACCTGGCACAGTGGCTGACGTTGCTCAACTCCATTCAGGAGCAGAAGGCATGGCCTCGTTCCGCGGCCGACGACTTCTACGGGACGCACGACGAACCCGAATCCGCGTACGACTTTCTCTCCGCGGTGCGATGTTTCCTGCACTACCGGTCTGGCCGCGACGACAACACGCTTGACTGGCATGCCCAGGACGAAGCGGCGGCGCGATCCATCGGGCTCGAGACGCGTGGGACTTCCGACCCGGCGTACTGGATGCGGACGTGGTATCGCCAGGCCCGCACCGTTTACCGCCGTGCCTCGCTACTCATTGATGCAGTGCCGCCGCCTCGGCGCTCCTTCTACAAACAGTTTCGCCGCAAGCGGGCGCCTGTTCCGGGCACTGATTTCTTCCTCGAAGACGGCCGTCTGGATCTCGCTGAAGGCGCCACCATCAACGATGCCGACAGCGTGCTGCAGATCTTTGGCCTGATGGCCAAGCACGGCTACCGTCTCAGCTACGCCGCGGAGGACCGAATCTCCGACGCGCTGCCGATTCTCGCGGTACAGATGCCGGAAGGCCCGTTCCTGTGGAACTGCCTGCGCGAAGTGCTGCTGGGCCCGTGGGCTGCGCATGCGCTGCGCACCATGCATGCCCTCGGCATCCTCGAGCTGATCATTCCGGAGTTTCACGGCATCGAGTCGCTGGTGATCCGCGACACCTGGCATCGCTACACCGTCGACGAACACACCTTCCACGTCATCGACAACGTGCATCGCCTGCGCCAGCCGCAGCATGAGTGGGAGAAGCGGCTTGCCGGTCTGCTGCCGGAAATCGATCGCCTCGATTTGTTTTTCCTTGCGCTCCTCATGCACGACACAGGCAAGGCGCGACGCACCGGGAACCACGCCAGCAACAGCGTTGAGCTGAGCGAGAGCCTCTTTTCGCGCCTTGAACTCGACCCCGACGAGCGGGAAATCGTTCGCCGCGTGATCCACAATCATCTGGAAATGTCGGCTGCCATGCGCCGTGACATCTTCGACGCGGAAACCATTCGCGCCTTTGCCGAAAAGGTCGCCACACAGCCGCAGCTAAAAATGCTAACGCTGTTGACTTACGCGGATATCCGCGCCGTTTCACCGGAAGCGCTGACACCGTGGAAGGCCGAGAGCCTGTGGCAGCTCTACATGAGCGCGTCGAATTTTCTGGATCGCAGCGTCGACGAAATTCGCTACCACGCCTCGGCCGACCCGGCCTTCTTCAGCCGCATCGTCGCGCTCATTCCCGCCGTTACGCCCGGCCGCGCTTCGTCGCAAACACCGGTTCCCACCGATGAGCTTCGTGGCTTCCTGGAAGGCCTTCCGCAGCGCTATCTCAGCATTCGCACGCCGGAACAAATTGCCGCTCATTTTCGCATGGCGATGGATCTGCGCGAGGATCCTGTGCAGCTGGCTTATCGCTCTCTGCGGCAGGTCAACGAAATCACCCTGGTCACAACCGATCGCCCCGGGCTTTTCGCCGATATGGCCGGCGTGCTCTCAGCGTGGGGCATGAACATTGTGAAGGCCGATGCCTTTTCCGACGCGGCCGGCATCATCGTCGACACGTTTCAGTTCACCGATACCTATCGGACTCTCGAGCTCAACGCCTCGGAGATCGACCGGTTCCTGAGCAGCATTCGCGATGCGCTCCTGCACAGGATTTCAATTGAAGAATTGCTGCGTGCGCGCAAGCTCAAACCGACTCGGCCGAAGGTCACGGTCGATACTCGTCTCGAGTTCGACAACGAGGCGTCGTCGCACAGCTCGCTGCTGCAGATCGTCACGCAGGACACGCCTGGACTGCTGCGCGAGATTGCTCTCGGCTTCGCTTCCTCCCGCTGCAATATTGAGGTCGCGCTGATCGACACGGAAGGCGAGGCTGCCATCGACGTCTTCTACCTCACTTCCGCCGGCCTCAAACTCGACGAGCCTGCGCAGGCCTCACTCAGCGCGTCGCTGGTGCACAGACTGGCGCAGTTGCGGCAGTGAGCAAATCTTCACTCGTGCCGTCTTTACTCATGCCGGAAAAAATCGGCGGTGTGTTCGGCAGCAGCGCATTGAGAACATCGGAAACGCCGTAGCTCGCGCTTCCCCTGGGCAGAAAACGCGCGACTTCCGTGAGATCGTCGCCAGCCGTCACCAGCGCCGGCTCAACGTGATGACCGCAGCGAATCTGCTGATGACCGATGTTCGCCATCAGGGCATTGCACAGGCATTTGCGCCCCTCGGCATCTTCGGCCTTTCCGCCTTTCGACAGATACACCGACAGCGGTTCCGCGGGGCAGCGGTAGGCGATTTGCCCATCGTCGCCGCGATACATCTCGCGCAGAAATCCGAGGTCGCAGATGCGCGGGCGCCCGGCCGCAACCGCCTCCTCCGAAGCAGTTCCTTCCAGAATCGCAACCTTGAACGGGAAGCCCGCGGGAGAAGCCAGCGGATCGGTGAAGACCTGCGCCTCGCCCTGCTGTGCCAGATCCAGCAGCGCCTGCTTCAGATCTTCGCGCAGCGCAGATTCGCGCGTGAAGGCGAACGCCGTTCCCACCTGCACACCGGTCGCGCCGATTGCGAGAGCCTCGCGCAGTTTTTCTGCCGAGCCATAGCCGCCCGCCAGCCAGAATGGCGCGCCCAAGTCGCGAATTTTGCCGAGGTCGATGGCGTCGCGCTCCCCGTAAATCGGCTCACCCTCAGCAGTGAGCTGCAGCTTGCCGCGCGGTGGAGCATTGTGGCCACCTGCCGTGCGCATTTCGATCACCAGACCGTCGACCTTACCGTTGGCCTTGCGCAGCATGGTCGCGGCCAGGGTATTCGACGAGACGATGGCCAGAAATGCGGGCCTATGCAGCGGTGGCAGATCGCGGTCCATAAAGTCGTGAGGATCGAAGTGCACGGTTACGTCGTCGCACTCGTGCGCGCCGATCACATGCAGCGCGTATTGCGTGGCTTTGTGTCCGGCGAGCGCATCCAGCACGCCTGGTACGTGCAGCGGAATCCCCGCGCCCATCAGTACGTAACCCACGCCGCCCAGCATCGCCCCATACATCGAGGGCAGGTGCGGAATCTGGACCTTCTCGAGGTAATTGATGCCGACTGGATTCGTATGGCCTTCGCGCGCCAGAAACACTTCAACGAAGTTAGCCACGATGCACAGCTCGGTCAGCTCGCGCGGATCATTCTGCACATGCGTCGGGATCGGGCGGTACGCGGCCTTCGCGGCCTTGCCACCGGGAATGTACCAGGCGCTCCAGATGCGCTCCGCCATGGCCGGGAAGGGAAAAGCATCGAGGCCGCGGCGCATGTGGCCGCCGGGATCGCCATCCTCCAGGCGCCGTGCGAGAATCGCGTCGAGTGCGGTGCCGGAAACCACGCCCAGCTGTCCCTGCCGCGAGACCGCCTGAGCGAGTCGCCAGCTGGAAACACCCGCGCCCATGCCGCCCTGAATGATGACTGGATATTGCTGCATACCAGGTTCGATGGTTTCACCGCTGGCCGGGCTGCTCTGTCGTAGATTTGTAATCTCGATTACCCGCCGCCGATTTCGCAAACTTTGGTAACGTATCGCGCACCGGCAGTACCGTAGGGCGCTCGACCCATCAGCCACGGTTCCGGCTCTCTCACTTCAAATAAGCGCGCACCAGCTCGATGAGATCCTCCGCCAGCTCTGGCGGCGGCATCGAGGGCTTTTCGCCAGCCATCATGTGGTGTCGGATGTGATCCTCGAGGACCTCCGCCATCAGGCTGTTGACGCCGCCCCGCACGTTGGCCAGCAACATCAGCAGGGCGGCACAGTCGTCTCCGGTGGTCAGCGACCGCTCGATGGCGTCCACCTGACCACGAATGCGGTGGATGCGCGCCACCAGTTTTTGCTTTTCCCGTTCGGTATGGCTCATTGATTTATATGGTAGGGGGATATGTTATAAATACCCAGAAGCCAGTCTACGCCGATCTTCAAGCTTTGCGCGCGAGTTTCCTGGTTAATGATATTTAAGCAATATTCATAAACTATAGTTAACATCTGCGCGTATGGGCCCGTAAACTGAACTTCTCAGGACCGCACGCAGATTTGCCGGTCCATCCCACGGGACCCCAGAGGAGCATTCTTGCGCAGCCTGAACACCCTGCTTGTCCTGCTGCTCGCCACCGTGAGTCTTCCTGTCTCACGCGCGCAATCGATCGCGCTCCCCGAGGCGCCCACGCCGGCCGCTCAGCCGCAGCGAAGCGCTTTCGCGGCTGATTTCCTGTTCGTTTCTCAGCGATCGGGCACGAACCCACAGTCGGCCCAGGAGGACGCAGGGCAATCGAGTCCGCAGGCTCCCACTCCGCCGCAGGAAGA
>Ga0182015_10002711_pt1 | contig 20838 bp, 17 predicted proteins | sample 712P3MmetaG_FD_120478 | JGI IMG/M metagenome (GOLD analysis project Ga0182015, IMG submission 120478) | Permafrost microbial communities from Stordalen Mire, Sweden - 712P3M metaG | ecosystem: Environmental > Terrestrial > Soil > Wetlands > Permafrost | place: Sweden: Stordalen | collected...
CTTACCGTAAAAGCAGGGAAGCTCTGTCCGCAATCGCGCACAGAGTTTTTTTGTTTTCCGGCCCAGGCCGAAAGTGAACCAACCGCGCTCTTTGACATCGTCCACGTCGACGACAACGGCTGCCAGCTCCCGGCTCCCGGCTGTTGTCCTGCCTAGGTAATACCTGATTTACGGTACTAAAGCATGCCTGCAAAATGAGTAACTTGCCACACCCCCAGGGGAGGGGGGTGGGGGGGTAGGGGTGAAACTACCGGTTACAAGCCACAGGCTAGCGCCTATTTTTTTTTCACCGCCTTATAGCCTGAGCCGCCGGCTTTCTTCAGCGCGGTAACCCCTTCCTCCGTGGTGATGAGCGGAGTGGTTTTCACGCCTTTGCAGGCGCCGCCTGCAGCGATGGCCAGCGCAAACGCGGCTGCGCTCACGTTATCGGGCATCTCGTAGATGCCCACGACATCGTAATCCCCAAAGGAGAGATACAACTTTCCGAGCTGGCCGCCGAGTTTCTCTACCACTTTACGAATCGGCTCAGTGCGGTCCTGCGGCTTCGCGATAAACGCGGCAATTGCTTCGGGAGTGTACGCGACTTGCACAAGGTAACTGGGCATAGGAATGCCCCCTTTCGATAGATCTGAATGTTGGTTCTTGAGGGAGGGCCAAGTATACGCCCAGTGGGGATCAGGTGTTCGCTGTGGGTTGCGCTGCTGCCTGGAGGGTGGCAACGTCCTTCACTTCGTCCGAAATGACCAGGAAGCTCTTCAGATTGGCCGCGCCGAACGAAGTGAAAAATGCTACGTCGGCGGCGTCGCGCCCGGTGGCCATTAGAATGCGCCCAATCCTCGGCACATTGTTGCGAGCATCGAAGGCCCACCAGCGATTCTCCAGATATACCTCGAACCACGCGCTGAAATCCATGGGCGTGTCCGTTAAGGGAACGCCGATGTCGCCGAGGTAGCCGGCGGCATAGCGCGCGGGAATGCCCAGCGCCCGGCAAAAGGTAATGGCCAGATGCTGGAAATCGCGGCACACACCCTGGCGCTCGGTGAACACGTCGAGAGCGGTCTTGGTAGGGCGTGCGAATTGATATCCGAAGGCGACTTTGGCATGGACATAATTGCAAATGGCCTGCACGCGCCCCCATCCCGGCACTGTGTTGCTGAAGAGATCGAATGCGGCTGGCGCGAGGCTGTCCACCTCGCAATACCGGCTGCTGAGAAGAAACCGAAGCACCTCGTGGGGAAGCTCGGCGATGGGATGAGCGAGGGCGTAAGGGCTGGCGGGATCCGGCAGCCCCGGATCCTCAAAGAAGAAATCGTTTTTCAGGCGCAGCGTGCCGGTCGGTGCCAGAAATCGTGTGCAGAGATTGCCGAACGAGTCGCTGTATTCTTCGACACGAACGTCGGGCTCCACATGCACTAGATCCGGCTCGCGCAGAACGGCGGCGCGTGACGGGTGAACACGCAGCTGAGCCACGCAAGCGACCGGTTCGGGGATGTCAAACTGCATGTCATAACCCAGGCGAAGGAGCATCGTGCCTCCACGGTGCTTCACGGTGCTTTTAGGATTTGGTGCGAACCTCTCAGCGTTGGTCGAATGTCTTTGAATCGTATCCGAAAGCTGTCACAATGTCCTATCGGCACTGGAAAACCGTCGGGGGCTGAACCGCTCAATGACTTATTGTCTGGGCATCATGACACGGGAAGGCCTGGTGATGGCCTCGGATTCTCGCACCAACGCGGGATTCGACGACCTGAATATCGCGCGCAAGATGCACACGTTTTGCCAGCCGGGCGAGCGCGCGTTTGTGGTGCTCAGCAGCGGAAGCCTTTCGCTCAGCCAGTCCGTGATCAACCTGGCAAGGGCTCGGTTCGGCGCGGCAGAAGGTCTGGCGCGCGCCAACAACATGTATGAAGCGGCGCGCGAGCTGGGCGACTGCGTGCGCCAGGTGGCGGAACTCGATCGCGCAGCGCTGGAGCGCGACAACTACTCCTTTAATGTGCATCTGCTGCTGGGCGGGCAGGTGCGCGGCGAGGAGCCTGCGCTCTACATGATTTATCCGCAAGGCAATCCGATCAGCGCGACGGAGGAGTCGCCGTTTCTGCAGCTGGGCGAGTACAAATATGGCCGTCCTCTGCTTGATCGCGGAGTCGTGTTCAATTCCACGACCCTGATGGTCGGGGCCAAATACGCGCTGCTCTCTTTCGACGCCACCATGCGCTCGAACGGCGCGATTGGGCCGCCCATCGAGCTGGTGCTCTATCGCCGTGACAGCCTGATCCTCGATTGCTATCGCAAATTCACGCACGGTGACGCTGAGCTGCAGACGATTCATGCACGATGGGAGCAATCCCTGCGGCGTGCAGTCGAAGATCTGCCCGATTTGCATTTCGCCGATGCGCCCTCTGAAGAAACCGCGCAGACGCTGCTGATCTAGGCAAGCTGGTCGTCGAGTCGGGCGCTTCGCGCTGACAATTCACTTCAACTCGTTTTGTACACTGCTCTGACCGAATGAACATTCCTGTCCAGTCCGAACCCCAGCGGGGATTCTGGGCCTCCGTGCGCGAGGCGCTGCGCGGCTCGCACCAGGATTACACCGCTGGCAGCCTGAACCGGTCCATTCTGCTGCTCGCGATTCCCATGGTTCTCGAGATGGTGCTGGAGTCGCTCTTCGCCGTTGTGGACACCTTCTGGGTCGGGCGGCTCGGCGCGAACGCGGTCGCCACCGTGGGACTCACCGAGTCGATCCTCGCGCTGGTGTTTGCGATCGGCCTGGGTGTTTCCATGTCCACGACGGCGATGGTCGCGCGCCGTATCGGCGAAAAGGATCCGGAAGACGCTGCCATCTCCGCGGTGCAGGCCATTGTGCTGGGCCTTTTCATATCGCTGGCGCTCGGCATCCCTGCCGGGATCGAAGCGCCCCACCTGCTCCGGTTGATGGGCGCTTCGCCGGCCATCGTCACTATTGGATCGGGCTATGCTCGCATCGCGCTGGGAGGCTGCGGCGCGATCATCATGCTGTTTCTCAACAATGCCATTTTTCGCGGGGCCGGCGACGCGGCCATCGCCATGCGCCTGTTGTGGGTTTCGAACATCATCAACTTCATACTCGATCCCTGCCTCATTTTCGGACTCGGCCCCTTTCCGCATCTCGGCGTTACCGGCGCGGCTCTGGCCACCTTCACCGGGCGCAGCATCGGCGTGCTCATTCAGTTCTACTGGCTGATGCGGGGGACCGAGCGCATCCGCATACTCGTGCGCCATATCTATCTCAATGTGCCGGTGCTGTGGCGTCTGCTGCGCGTCTCTCTCACAGGCATTCTGCAATTCGCGATCGCCAATGCCAGCTGGATCGGCCTGGTGCGCATTGTTTCTCTCTTTGGAGCAGCGGCGGTTGCCGGTTACACCGTGGCCATCCGCGTTGTAATTTTTTTCATTTTGCCGGCGTGGGGCCTCAGCAACGCCGCCGCGACGCTGGTCGGACAAAATCTTGGAGCGGGGCATCCGCAACGCGCCGAGCAGGCTGTTTGGCGCACCGGCCTCTACAACATGCTTTTTCTCGGTGTGCTTGGAGTCATCTTTTTCGTCTATGCCACTCCCGTCGTAGGCCTCTTTGTGGATGACCCCGCGGTCGTCGCCATCGGTGCGCGAGCGCTACGCACCTTCGCCTGCGGCAACATTGCGTATGCCTGGGTCATGGTGACTCTGCAGGCATTCAACGGAGCCGGCGATACCGTGACGCCGACTGTCGTGAACTTCTTCGGCTTCTGGGTCCTCGAAATCCCGCTTGCCTGGTGGCTGGCGACGCGCGTCCATTTGCGCGCCGAGGGAGCCTTCCTCTCCGTGGTCATCGCGGAGTGCTCCATCGCCGTCGCCAGCCTGATCCTCTTCAAGCAGGGACGCTGGAAGCGACAGCGGATCTGAGCGCGAACTTCTGTCGACGCTAACGTCGGTTCTGGCTCGTTATTCTCCGAAGGCCTTTTTGATGAAGGTCACGATGCGCTGTCGTCCATCGAAGCCATGCCATGGCTCTGGGCTCGGCGACCCGAAGATGCCGCCGGCCAGCGGGCCGTGATCCTCGCGCGGATACTGCACCATCTCCACCTGAACGTCCATTTGTCGCAGTGCGCGATACATTTCCTGGCTTTGGCCCAGCGGATCCGTCTTGTCGCTCTCACCCTGCAGCAGCAGGAAGGGCGTTTTGGCGTGCGCGGCATTCGCGAGCGGGCTCTGCCTCCACGCGCTCTCGGCGTGTTCCCATGGATATCCGTTGTAGAACCAGCGGTCGTAATACGACCCGCTCTCGGTGCCGTACTCGCTCTCCTGATCGATCACCGGCGCGCCGCTGATGATCGCCTTGAAGCGGTCGGTCTTCCCTTCGACGAATCCGGCCATTTCGCCGCCGTAGCTGTAGCCCATCAGAGCCAGCTTGTTGCTGTCGAGGGGATATTTCGCGAGCGCGGTGGCGACTCCCGCCATGATGTCGCGATAATCACCGCCGCCGAGGTCGTCCTTGTTGGCCGCTGCGAACGCGGCTCCGTACCCGGTGCTGCCGCGCGGATTGGTTCGCAGGATCGCCCAACCCTGACCGAGGAGAAATTCTGTCAGCGCATTCCAGTTGTCAGCAAACGCGCCGGTGGGTCCACCATGGACGTCCACGATGAGCGGAACCTTGTGCTGCGCGGCCTGTGGCGGAAGGTAGAGAAGGCCTTCGATCGTGAACGAATCGCTTTTCCAGGAAATCAGCTGCGACGACACCTGCGTCCAGTCTGCGGGCAGCAGCTTCGGCGTGTTCAGCGTCTTCGCCGTGCCGCCAAGCTTGTCGGCATAGTAGAGGGCCGGCGGCTGATTACTGGAAGAGCCCAGCCAAACCCAGGCCGTGTGCTTCGCGTTCGTATTGAACTGAGAAACCGTCGCCGCATCAAAGTGCAGCGCCTCGTGCCGGTCTCCATCGAAGCGCACGAGCGTGGTTTTGGTGCCGAGCTCTGCCGATTCCAGAACTCTGTCTTCCTCGGCAAGCGGCTCGTCATGCCCCATGCTCCCGCCAAAACCGGCGCTCAAATTGTGGATAGAATCATCGGGCAGCGTCAGTGCGTACAGGTCCTCGTAACCCGGAGGAGCGTCGGCCTGGCTTTGCGCGAGGAAGAAGACGCGGCCGCCATCCGTCGACCACGCGGCTGCGCCAATGGTTGCCGGAGCGGATTTGATCTGGGTTGGATGGGCGGTATCGGCAACGGAGAGAACCCATGCTGTGCCGGCCGGGGATAGATCGCCCACATCGTTCATGCCCTCGGCGATTGCGAGTAGCCGATCGCTCTGTTGGGTCCAGGAGACTCCGCGTACGTCGGGCGGGACCGCGGTTGGAGTAATCTTGCCGTCTGCCGGATCGAGCAGATAGAGTCGTGAACCGTGGGGGTCATGATTTGCCCAAACGGCGTCGGCCTTATCGTCGTGCTCCTTCTTTTCCCCGGGTGTCTCCGGGTCGCGCACCAGGATCGCGATGTGCTTCCCGTCCGGCGCGATGAAATAGCGCTGCACATCGCACTCCACCGGTTCCGCCTTCGCCGCGTCGGCTCCCGCCGCCGGCTTGTTCGCCGGAGGGATCGCGTCGGGCGCCGTGGATTCGTCCACTGGGGGAACGATCTTCACCTCGAAGGGATGCGCCTCGCCGCCATTCATCGGCAGCTGGAACAACTGTGTGTGCTCGCCGCGATGCGCGAGGAAAAGAATGCTTCCTCCGTCCGGCATCCACTGGCCGCCAGATTCGCCGCGCTTGTCGGCGCTCGGCGAAAACGTCAGCTGGCGAAATGCATTCGCTTTTTCGTCGACGAGCCAAAGATGGCTCTTGCCGCCGTCGGCAGTCGCGTCGGAGATCTGAATCAGCACCTGCTGCCCATCCGGCGAAACCTTGGGCTGCGCCATGGAACGCACGTGGCGCATGTCCTCATTGGAAGGGAAGTGGTCCTCGCCCAATGCAGGTGCGAGCGAAAACGAGAGGCAGACCGCTGCCAGGAACGTGCATCCTGAGAATTTCAGCATTCTGAGAGCATATCGCAGCCTCGGAAACCAGCGCAGCGGAGAGGCCCATTAAACTGGAATCATGCTGCAGATCCTGAATCCGATTCCGGCGGAGAAGATTCGGCTGATCGTCTTCGATCTGGACGGGACGCTGATCGATTCGCGCAAAGACCTGACCAACTCCATCAACGCGATGCTGATGGAGTTCGGCCGCCAGCCGCTGCCCGAGGAGATCATTGCGACCTACATCGGCGATGGCGCTGGCATGCTTGTGCGGCGGGCTCTCGGCGATCCCGAGGATGAGCCGCTGGTGGAGAACGCCCTGCAGCATTTCCTCGCGCACTATCGCGAGCACAAGCTGGATTACACCTACGTTTATCCGGGCGTTTTCAAGTCGCTCGAAGCGATGCGTACAACCGCCGATGGATCGCCGCGAAAAATGGCGGTGCTCACCAACAAACCCGTGGGGCCATCGGTAGCGATCTGCGACGCCCTGGGGCTCAGCCCTTATATGTTTCGCATCTACGGCGGCAACAGCTTCGCCAGCAAGAAGCCCGATCCGGAAGGACTGAACGCGGTGATTCGTGAGGCCGGCATAGCTCCGGGCGAAACGTTGATGATTGGCGACTCCAGCGTGGATATTCTGACGGCGCGCCGTGCGGGGGCCTGGGTGATGGGCTGCCGTTTTGGATTGTCTTCGCATACAGTGGAGTCGATTCCCTCCGATTGCCTCGTCGACGCGGCGGGTGAATGGGCCGATGCGCTGGCCCTCGAGAGCAAGGGGAGTCCGGCGCCGCTGAGCGCGTCGACACACTAATTCCTCCCGTTGTTCGTCGCCATGGAGGGCTGCAACCGCGCGCCAATCGGGTGCTTCGCCGTTGGTTGCCCGATGCAAGTCGAATTTCGCGTTATGAAAGCCTTCTTCGCACGTACTCCCCACAGGACATCTCCGCATCCCAGCTGGAGAAAGCGGGAAATCCCACGACGAACGAAGGAGAAACCAATGGGAAAGATGAAATTCGGAATGGCTGTGGTATTGGGCCTGGCGTTGTCAGGAGGAACGGCGCTGGCCGTTCATGCTCAGGAAGGTCCGCCGCCTGCGGGCGCCTGGTCGCCGGACGAACCGCAGGGCAACTGGCCGCAGGCGTGGCACAGTGGATTCCACGATGGCATTGAAGCCGCGCGGCACGACGTCGATGCGGGGCGCCCGCCGGATCCGGATCGCCACGACAATTTCCGGCATCCCGATCTGCCGCGCGATCAGCGCGCAGATTTTCGTGAGGGGTTCCGCCGCGGCTACCACATGTACTACGACCATCACGCCAACGGCGGCTGAGAACGCCGATTGCGCAAGCAAGGGAGCCGATCTTCCTCGGCTCCCTTTTTAACGGGACTTAGCCTGAAGGCGCAGGAGGGGGTCGCAGCGAAATCACGAAGAATGGCTCGTCCCCAGAGCGACACCCCCACGCATTCTCCGATAGCTATAGGAGGTGCAAGCGCTTTTCACTTCCATCCTTGCTGTCAGCGCGTTATTCTGCTGCTCCCCACAAATTCCGGAGTTGCATACGCGGAGGCGCTGCTTGAAGCTGCTTCGATCGATTGCATCTGTCGTCGTCAGTTACATCGTGGTGTATGGGATCGTGTTTGCGAGCGATCCTCTACTAACCCATTTCTTTCCCACCCAGTATGTTCCAGGTAAAGTTCCGCCGACGTTTCTCCTCTGGATCGGCACGGCGATTTTCGCCCTTGCATCCATCCTCGGCGGCTGGCTCTGCGTCCTCATCGCACCCTCCAAACCCGGCACGCACCTCTTCGTGCTCTTCCTCATTGGCGAGCTGGTCGGCCTGGGCTTCACCTGGCGCATGTGGGGCACCTGGCCGCACTGGTATTCGCTCGTGTGGCTGATCGTCTGGCCCGTCTGTCTCTGGATCGGCGGAAAACTGAGGCGGTAGAATCGCCGCTGAGGCGCTTCCACAGGCCATCTCCTAAAATCAAGCTGTGGACTTCCAGCTAGTCAGCGACTACAAGCCGCGAGGCGACCAGGGCCGCGCCATCGAAGAGCTCCTCACCGGCATCGAAGCCGGCGAGAAGCACCAGGTCCTGCTCGGCGTCACAGGGTCGGGCAAGACCTTTACGGTGGCGAAGATGATCGAGCAGCTCAACCGCCCCGCTCTCGTCCTCGCCCACAACAAGACCCTCGCCGCGCAGCTGTTTCACGAATTCAAGCAGTTTTTCCCGCACAACGCGGTCGAGTATTTCGTCTCCTACTACGACTACTACCAGCCGGAAGCGTATATTCCCGCCGGTGATCTCTACATCGAGAAGGAAGCCACCATCAACGAGGAGCTGGACAAGCTCCGCCTCTCGGCCACGCGTTCTCTCTTCGAGCGCCGCGATGCCATCATCGTCGCATCCGTCTCGTGCATCTACGGCCTCGGCTCGCCGGAGGCCTATTACGGCATGCTGCTGCTGCTCGAAAAGGGGCAGAAGGTGCGCCGCGACGACATCACACGCCGTCTTGTGGAGATCCTCTACGAGCGCAACGATGCCGACTTCCGCCGCGGGACCTTCCGCGTGCGCGGCGACGTCATCGAGGTGTTTCCCACCTACGACGAAAACGCCTATCGCATCGAGCTCTTCGGCGACGAGATCGACTCTCTTTCACAAATAGACCCGCTGTTCGGCACGGTCCGCCAGAAGTACGCGCGTCTGCCCATCTACCCCAAAAGCCACTACGTCGTGCAGCCGGAGCGGAGGAAGGCCGCGATTGAGACCATCCTCGAAGAGCTGGCCTGGTGGGAGAAGGAACTGGAGACGCAGGGGCGAATGGTCGAATCGCAGCGCGTGCACCAACGGACGCGATTCGACCTGGAGATGATCAAGTCCGTGGGCTACTGCCACGGCATCGAGAACTACTCGCGCCACTTTTCCGGACGCCTTCCCGGCGAGCCGCCACCCACTCTCCTCGATTATTTCCCGCGCGACTTCCTGCTCTTTATTGACGAGTCGCACGTCACGGTGCCGCAGCTGCACGGCATGTGGCATGGCGACCGCTCCCGCAAGCAGAACCTGGTGGATTACGGCTTTCGCCTGCCCTCGGCGATGGATAACCGCCCCCTGAAGTTCGAGGAGTTCGAGGCGCGCACCAATCAGATCGTCTACGTCTCCGCGACCCCAGGGCCCTATGAGTTGACCAAGGCTGCCGGCGTGGTGGTTGAGCAGATTATTCGGCCGACTGGCCTGGTCGATCCCGAAGTCGAGATACGCCCCGTGCGCGGCCAGATCGACGACCTGCTCCATGAGATTCGCGACCGAGCGCAAAAGAGCGAACGCGTCCTCGTCACCACGCTCACCAAACGCATGGCCGAGGACCTCGCCGGCTATTACTCCGAAGTCGGCGTGCGTTGCCGCTACATGCACTCGGAAATAGAAACGCTGGAGCGCGTCAAGCTGCTGCGCGATCTGCGCAAGGGCGAGTACGACGTGCTCATCGGCATCAACCTGCTGCGCGAGGGCCTCGACCTCCCCGAAGTTTCGCTGGTTGCGATCCTCGATGCCGACAAAGAGGGCTTCCTGCGCTCTGCCGGCTCGCTCATCCAGACCATGGGCCGCGCGGCGCGCCATCTGAGCGGCCGTGCCATTCTCTACGCCGACAGGATCACCGACTCGATGCGCCAGGCGATGGATGAAACAGAACGACGGCGCGTGGTCCAGCGTGCCTACAATGAGGAGCACGGCATCACGCCGCAATCCATCATCAGCCACATCGATATGTCGCTCGCCAAAATCCTGCAGGCGGAATACGCCGATCTGGCCGAGGAAGTGGAATCGATGCCGGAATTCGAAAACCAGCAGCAACTCGACGAATACGTCGCAAAGCTCGAATCGGACATGAGGGAGGCAGCGAAGAAGTTCGAGTTCGAAAAAGCCGCAAAGCTGCGCGACACGATCAAGGATCTGCGGACCAAGGAATTCCTGTTCAGTTGAGCTGCCGTCCGCAAACTACACGCGTCTACGTGGAAATGCCAGGCCTTTTCCGAAACGCTGTGAACAGCGGTACGCCGAGCAGAATAATCGCGGTCCCAATCAGCGAATTCTTCAGATTCTCCGCGTAGGAGTAGACCAGCAGCACCGCGGCAGCCGCGACAAACAGGGCTGGAACCACCGGGTAGCCCCACACGCGGTAAATCTTCTCGCCGGTCTCGCGCCTTCGATAAAAGAAGATGGTCGTCGCAGTGATCATGTAGAAGAGCCACTCCGCGAAGATGGCCAGCTCAAAAAGCTGCTGGAACCGGCCGACGGCGAGCAGCAGCCCCGTGGTCAGCAGCGCCTGCACGATCAGCGACGTCGAGGGGCTGGCAAAGCGCGGATGGATATCCGCCATGCGGCGGAAGAACAGACCATCGCGCGCGGCGGCGAAGGGAACACGCGCCCCGGACATAATGGTGCCGTTCAATGTGACAAATATGCTGACCGCCATTGCGATCGAGACCAGGCCGGCGCCCCAGGGGCCGGTGATCGTTGCCAGCGCGGTCACCGCCGGGCGCGGCGAGGCCGCGATCTGTGCCGCTGGCAGGATGTACTGAATGGCCGCGTTCGTCGCCATGTACAACACGCCGACGATTCCGAGTCCGGCGATCAACGCAATTGGCAAACTGCGTTTCGGATTCCGCACTTCGCCCGCCACCATGGTCAGATCATTCCAGCCATCGTAGGCCCACAGCGCGGCGATCAGCGCGATCATAAATCCTCCAAAGCCGCCGTGCGCGCCCAGGAAGGATGTTGCGAAGTTGCTCCAGTGTCCGGCCATCGACCCGAAGCAAATTCCGGCAATCGCGACGATCAGTACTCCCTTGAGCCACGTGAAGACCAGCTGAAAATCGCCCGCCTTGCGAATGCCCAGGTAGTTGAGCCCAGTGATCAGCCACGTCGCGACGATGGCGAAGATCTGCGACCACATCACCGCGAAGGGCGCATGAAAGGCTGTGCCTTCCAGCCAGTGCAGCGCTGGAAAAATCGCCAGCGTCCGCGCCAGGCCGGTCGTCACGCTGGCAATCGACGCGGGCTTGGCCACGGCGAACCATGTCCACATGTAGAGAAACGCCGGCAGGTCGCCGTAGACGCCGCGGATGTAGACGTACTCGCCGCCCGCATAGGGCAGCAGCGTGCTCAGCTCCGCATACGTCATCGCGCCGAAGAGCGAGAGCAGTCCGCCTGCGATCCACGCCAGATACACCAGGCTCGACGAGCCGGTGGCCCGCATCATCTCCTGGGGGACGAGAAAAATTCCGCTGCCGATGATGGTCCCCACCACGATCGCGGTGGCATGCGAAGTGTTCAGCACCCGCGGCAGGTCGGGTGCTGTGCCATGAACAGACCGTTCGAGCGCGCTATCCAGGGGTGTCAGGACCTCCGCTTCAGTAGTAGTACTTGAGGTCCTTCCAGTCTGCCGCATACGTGGCTTTTCTGCCACGACAAAGGAAGATGAGGTTCTTCTCCCAGGGCATGGAGAGAGGATTGTCCATCACGGCTGGCACCGTGCAGGAGGCGTAGTACGATTTCATGTCCGCGAGCGTCGCGCCGTTGATGATGATCATCTCCTGGCCGGTGTATCCATGCGGCCCCCATAGCCAGTAGGTCTGGTGCCCGCTGATCGCGACCGGCAGGCCGTATTTCGGCCCGAACAGATTAATCGCGCTGGCCTCGCCGTAATTGCCCGTGTAGATGCCGGTCACCGCGCGCTCGTCCGGAGGGAGCGCGTTGTAGATGGCCGCCACTTTCTCAACCATTTCGTGCCACCCGAAGCGATCCGCATAGAACTGCGGCAGTATGGTCGCGTCGTGATTCTCCGTGTCTTTCGGCTGGAAGTGCATTGTCTTCGACCACGTTACGAATTTCTGGGGAGGCAGCACGGGGATGGAAAAGGGAAGCGTAAGGAAAAACCCGACGATCAACAGCACCGCGTAGGCGATCGCCAAAACGTTGCGGATGATGCTCTTTGTTCCCACCGGGAGCCGAAACACCCCGCCCGCCGCAAAGTAGATCGGATACACCGGCGCCAGGTAGTAGTCCTTCGCGTGCAGCAACATCATCATCGGAAGGTAGACCAGGTACAGCACGCCGAGGAACCGGAACGGCCGCGCTGTTTTGCTCACCAGCAGCCAAATCACGCCGCTCAGCCACAGGACGACAGTCCATGGCGTCAGCATCATCAATTGAGCCAGCAGGAATCGCCCGGGCGGCAGCTTCACATCTTTGTTGCTCTTCGAGATTCCCACCAGCCATTCCAGCGTCGGCCAGTGGTTGTGAATCTGCCATAAAAGATTGGGCAGCGCGAGCGCGACGATGATCGCGATAGCTACGCCGAACCAGCGGCTTGCCAGAATCCTGCGCTGCGGCGTCAGCACCAGCGCGATCAGCACCGCGACCAGGAAGAAAACTTCGTTGGCCTTGTTCTCGAGGCCGAGGCCGGCGCTAACGCCCAGCACGATCCACCAGTTGCGAACGACGCGCTCCGGATTCGGCATGCTCTCTGCCTGAGCGATGCGAATCAGCGCCAGGGCGCACGGCAGCCAGAAGACCGGCTCGAAGGAATTCATCGAGAGATAACTGTCGATGCCGAGATAAACCCCGGCGACCGTGACGCCCAGCATGGCGAGGGCGGCGGCTCGCCTGCTACCTCCCATGGCCCATACCAGCGCTCCGGTGAGGAACACCTTGAATGCGCCGGCGATTCCGGAGATGAGCCGGAGTGACCACATGTGATCGTAGCCGAAGAGAATCTCCGAAAGGCGCGCCTGCAGGGCGACCATGGGCGGCTGATCCACATAGCCGAAGGCCAGGTGCCGTCCGCAGATCAGGTAATACATCTCATCGCGAAAAATGCCGTAGCCGGCGCGCTGCGCGAGGATGTTGCCGACGATCTCAATCGCCAGCTTGATGGCCGCCATGGCGAGACAAATCCCCACAAAGCGGCGAAAGCTCTCGCGCTGTTCGGCCGGAGCGGCATTTTGGACGGAGAGTGTGCTCATGAATGGAAGCGGGCCCGCGCTGCCTGGCTGCGCCTAGGATACGCGGGCATATCGCAAAAGTTCCGTGAAATCCGTTGCAGATCACGGCTCTCTGGAGAACAATCATGCAGGAAGGGCGGCAGGTGGTCATCATCTTTCAGGACCGGCGGCAAGCTGGCATCGCGCTGGCGCAGGTGCTTAGCGAAGAACTTGGAGAAGACCTGAGTGCCGGAGACGCCATTGTGCTGGGGCTGCCGCGCGGCGGTGTTCCCGTCGCCTTCGAGATCGCCCACGCTCTCCATCTTCCCCTGGATGTTTTCGTGGTGCGGAAGCTCGGCGTGCCGGGCCAGGAGGAACTGGCCTTGGGTGCAATCGCCGGTGGAGGCATGGTCGTCCTTCAGTCCGACGTGATCGCCGCCTTCAGCATTCAGCAGGAGACCATCGACGCCGTGGTTGCGCGCGAGCGGCTCGAAATCGAGCGCCGGGAAGCCGCTTACCGCGACGGTCGCCCGTCCGCTCTTCTTGACGGGCGCACCGTCATCCTCGTCGACGACGGCCTGGCCACTGGAGCGACCATGACGGCGGCGGTGCGCGCTCTGCGCCCGGTCGCCCGCCGCGTCTTAGTCGCTGTGCCGGTCGCCGCGCTCAGTACCCGCGATGAGTTGCGACGAGAGGCCGATCAAGTGGTTTGCCTCGAGACCCCTGAGCCGTTCCACGCGGTCGGGGAGTTCTACCGCAATTTCGATCAGACCAGCGACGCTGAAGTTCGCGCCCTGCTGGCTCAGGCGCGGAGCGAGAGCAACGCCGCGTAGGCCGAAAGGCCGGCTCTCCGGGTGCGAAAAACGGGGAGTTACCCTTGACGCCCGCGTTCGCACCGTTGGCACTGAGGTTGTATGGGGGATCGGAAACGCCGTCCTTACACTGAGATTGCAGCAACGTTACAAAAGAAAGAGCTGGGAACGCGGGCATGGATCACGTCAGGTTTGGGATCGGCACTGTCTGGATTTTTTTCACCGTCGGAGCGGCTGTCCTGCTGGGCGCTGAGTTCATCTCCCATGAGATTCACGCCCTTATCAAGCAGCGACGGGAGCCTAAAGCGAAATAGCGGCTTCGAGGCGGCTGTCCTGCGCAACGCTGATAAAATCGGTTGGATGCCCGGCGGGATGCGGGCGGTTAGCTCAGCTGGTTAGAGCGCCTGCCTTACAAGCAGGAGGTCGCAGGTTCGAGCCCTGCACTGCCCACCAAGTGTTGATCCTAAGCTTGGCTCAATCCGAGGTCCCTCGGCTGCGCTCGGGATTTCGCCTGCGGGCTCAGACGCCCGCAAAACGGCTCAAGTTCGAGCCCTGCACTGCCTACAAAACGTGATTGCCGACAATCCCGCCTGCCAGTGCGATAATCAAACCACGTTCCCTTTGCAGGATATGAATTACGACCCGTTCATGAGTATTTCTTAGTCCGATGCGCCGCTTCCTTTCCCTCCGCGATTTCGACTGGACGCTGCTCGGCTTCGTGATGATGCTGTCGATCATCAGCGTGCTCGAAATTTACAGCGCCACCCTCCACACCAAATTCCTCGGCTTCCACATGCATCGCATGCAGATTCTCTGGATCCTGGGCGGCCTCGTCGCCATGTTCGTGATGTCGATCATCGACTACCACAAGCTGCTGAGCGCCATTTATTGGATCTACGGATTCTGCCTTGTGTCGCTGGTGGCCGTGCTGGCTGTGGGCACGCGCGTGAATGGCGGCAAGCGATGGATCAAGCTGCCGGGCGGCGCTCATTTCCAGCCTTCCGAGTGGGTCAAGCTGGTGCTGATCGTGCTCGTAGCCCGCTATTTCACCAACCTCTCCAGCCGCGAACCCACCTGGAAGGATATTTTCAAGGCCATCGCGTTCGTCGCTGTTCCCATGCTGCTGGTTCTCAAGCAGCCCGACCTGGGCACAGCGCTGACCTACACGCCGGTCCTCCTGGTCGGCTTGTTCCTCGGTGGAATTGACTGGAGGAAGGGCGGCATCCTGGTGCTGGTCATGGTGCTCGCGGTGGGTGGGGTCTGGAAAAGCGGCAAAGTGCTCAAGGCCTACCAGAAGGCCCGGCTGACCAGCTTTATGAACCCGGATGCGGACCCGCGCGGGACCGGCTACCAGATTCTCCAGTCCAAGATTGCGGTCGGCGACGGCGGGGTTTTCGGGCGCGGGGCCAACCAGGGGACCCAGACCCAGGGCGACTTCCTGCCCATCCCTTACACCGATTTCATCTTCGCCGCTTTTAGCGAGGAGCATGGCTTCGTGGGCGCGATTCTCGTGCTCCTGATATACTTTTTGATACTGATGCGTTTGATTCAAAACGCTCAGACAGCCGCAGACCTGCCAGGTTCGTTCCTGGTGATGGGCGTGGCGGCGGTGCTGATTTTTCAGATCGCCGTCAACGTCGGAATGGTTCTGGGGCTGATGCCGGTTACCGGCATTCCCCTTCCTCTCATGAGTTACGGGGGATCTTCGGTGCTGTTCACGTTCCTGGCTCTGGGCATGGTGATGAATGTTCGCATGAGCCGCTTCGTGAACTAGAGCGGCAAACAGGGTTTTTGCAGTGAGGCCCGCAGGGCGGGCGCAGTTTGAACGACGTTATTAACCGGCCAGGTGGATCGAAAACGGGCCGGGCAGGATCAGGAATGAGCGCGCAGAGACGGGTAACGGCCCCGCCACTTAAGACGGCTGAAGCGGTCACAAACTCTATGCGCGCGGACAACTCTCCGGAAAGAATGCAAATTCCCAGCGAACTATCCCCGGTCGTCTCTCCCCAGCGCTCCCGAACCGGAGCAGGGCGAGGTGGTACGGGTTGGTGCGCGCACTCTCCCGGCCGCTTGTCCTTGAACTCCTGATCTTTTCCGGCAATCCGGCTCGTTCCGTCCTGGCGATATTGAGGCGGAATGGCAAAAGAGATTTGCATATCCAGCACGCCGCATGAAACGCGGCTTGCGATTCTTGAAGACGATCAGCTCGCGGAAATCTACTACGAGCGGGAAAACGAATACACACTAGCCGGCTCCATTTACAAGGGCCGTGTCACCCGGGTTCTTCCCGGAATGCAGTCCGCATTTGTCGACGTGGGGCTGGAGCGCGACGCCTTCCTCTACGTCACGGATTTCCTCGAAGAGCAGGAAGAGGACTCGGCGGAATTTGAGCGGACCGAGTCCAGCGGCAATGGCCGCAGGCCGCGCGAGCCGCGCGAGCCGCGTGAGTCCCTCTCGGCGGCCCAGGAACCGGACACCGGCGTGTCAGCAGCGGAAGCTCCTCCACGCCGCAACGAGAGAAGCCCGGAGCGGAGCGATCGCGGCGATGAGCCCGGAACACGCCGCTGGCATGGACGCCGCGGGCGCCGTTTCGGCGGAGGTCAATCCCGCCCCGAAGGACGGTCCGACCAGCGTCCGCTTGATTCCCCGGAAATGGTCGAGGAGGCCATTTCGGCCGAGCCAGTTGCACGTCCTGAACGCGGAGCGCCCGGCGGAATGCCGGCCCAGAACCTTCCCATCGTTTTGCCGGGAGAATCCCTTTCGAAATACGGCGGCCGCACGGAGTCGCGATCGACGCCGTCCGCAGCTCCGAGCCGCGGGCCGGCGCCCACGCGCGGCAGCGCCAAACCCTCCACGCTGGTCGAGGTGCCCACCGGCTGGGATGGCGGCGCAGTGCTGCCCGGAGAAACACTTTCCCGCCATCGGAACGCAGGTTCCAGGGAAGGGAGCAGCCAGCCACCTGTAACACGATCAGCAGTCGCCGAGGTTCCGGCCGAAGCCAGGTTCACCCGGGTCGAGGAGCCGCCGCAGCCCATGGCCGGGCAAGCTCCCCCAGCCGCAGTAATCACGCCGGCATTCGCTTCGGAGGAAGAGGCCGCGCCCCAGGAACTGCAGGTCGAAACGATCGAAGAGGTCCGCGAGTACGAGCCCGAAGACGCTTCCGCCTCCCATCGCGTCGAGTCGCCGCGCAGCGAATTTCGTTTCGCTCCGGCCGAGGAACTGGAGGAAGCAGAGGACGAGGAGATCGTCGAAGCAGAGGTGGAGGCGCCCGCCCCCTTGACCACGAGTATCCAGGAGTCGGAGCTGGTCGCCTCGCTAACCCCTGAAGCGACAGCGGTCCCTGCGAGCGAGACCGTTTCTCCGGAAAGCGAAGTCGTCCGCCAGCTCTTCGGATACGCCCCGGGCATGGGCGTCCTCGAGGAAGAAACCATCGACGAGGACGAATACGATTTCGAGCCGATTCCCGGCCAGCCCGATGAGCACCTGAACGAAGAGATGGAGGAGGAGACACTCGACCAGGCCTCCACACTCGGCGACGCGGTGCGCGATGTTCACATCGACAAACGCCTGGGCTACGGCACATCCGCTGAGGCTTCCGAGGATGAAGCGACCGACGAGTTGGAAACAGGCTTCGCCGAAACTGAAGAGGAGGAACTTCAGGATTCGGAGGAGGCTGAGGAGGACGAAACGATCGTCCTGACCGACGAAGGCCCGGAGGAACCCGCTGCCACCGCTGGAACCGCCGGAGCTCCGGCCCGGCGCCCGGATCGCCGCTTCCCTCGCCGCGGGGGCCGGGGAGGACGCCCGCCCGCACGCCGCCAGGGTGGCCGCCGCTCCAGCATGCAGACCTCGAATCTGCCCATCATCAGCGAACTGCTGAAGCAGGGGCAGGAAATCCTGGTCCAGATCGCCAAGGAACCCATCGCTCGCAAGGGTGCGCGCATCACCAGCCACATCGCCCTGCCTGGACGCTTCCTCGTCTTCATGCCGACGGTGAACCACGTCGGAGTTTCGCGCAAGATCGACTCCGACGAGGAACGTCAACGGCTCAAGAGGGTCCTGATCAGCGAGAAGGGAAGCGCTGCCGGCGGATTCATCGTCCGCACCGCCGCCGAGAGCGCGAGCGAAGAGGATCTCCGGGCCGACATTCGCTTCCTCATCAACCTGTGGAACGAAATTAAGCAGCGCTCCGACGCCGCCAAAGCGCCGGCGCTGATCTACCACGACCTCAACCTGATCGAGCGCATCCTGCGCGACCAGGTCAGCGACAATTTCTCCACCATCTGGGTCGACAGCGAGTCGGAGTACGAGCGCATCGTGCGCTTCCTGAATCGCTTCCAGCCCTCGCTGGTGCGGCGCGTCAAGCTCTATACCAAGGAGACGCCGCTCTTCGAGCAGTTTGGAATTCAGGAGGAGATCAGCAAGGCCCTCAAGTCGAAGGTGTGGCTCAAGTCGGGGGGCTCCATCGTCATCAATCAGACCGAAGCGCTGGTGGCCATCGACATCAACACCGGCAAGTACGTCGGCAAGACCGCGCGGCTCGAGGACACGATCCTGAAGACCAACCTTGACGCGATCCCCGAAATTGTCCGCCAGGTTCGCCTGCGCGACCTCGGCGGCATCATCGTCATCGACTTCATCGACATGGACGAGCGCCGCAATCGGCAAAAGGTGACCCAGGCTCTCGAAGATGCGCTCAAGGTCGATCGTGCGCCCTCCAAGGTTCTGCAGTTCAACGATTTTGGCCTGGTGGCGATCACCCGCAAGCGCGTAAAGCAGTCGCTGGAGCGGACCCTCAGCGTACCCTGCCCCACCTGCACCGGAACCGGCATGGTAAAGAGTCCGACCACCGTCGCCAACGAGCTCTGGACCGAGATGCGCAAAATGATGCAGCATTTCGAGCGCGGCGATGTCCTGCTGCGGGTTCACCCCGAGGTAGTCAAGGTGCTCAAGGCCAACAATGCAAAATGGCTGAATGAACTCGAGGAGATGATCGGCAAGACCATCCTGGTGAAGAGCGATCCTGCGCTTCCACCGGAGCAATTCGACATTCAGGGGTAGTCTTAGACGTACGGCAAAGGAAAACGGGTCTGTTCCTTGAGACCCGGCTCCCCTGGTCGTGGGCTCGGGGCTTCGATTACAGCACAAAAACGGGGAAAAAGTATCCAGGAATGAAACTTAGCGAAGAGTTTCGTGTCCAAGTAATTGAAGACGGCAGGCCCCGGCCTGCTTTTTCCCGATTCGTACATTCAATGACTCTGAGGTGTTCTCACATGGTTGCGAACTGTGATCGTAACAGCCCGCTGCTGCGGCGCATGTTGATTGCTGCTTCTGTTTTTGCCATCGGATTCTCGCTCAACGCTGCTGCCCAGACGACTTCGTCTCCGGACGGCTCGGCGAATGGACAGACATACTCCAGCTCGGCTGATTACCGTGCCTATTTCAGCACCGACGCATTGCTGGGCGGCTCCTCTTCGTTCGAGCCCGCCGACGGCGCCGGCGCCAGTGCTTCACCCCAGTATGGTGGCGGCGGCCGTCGGTCCTCCTCTTATCCAAGCTACGAAAGCCGCTTCAGCCACATTGCCTTCGAGGGAGGATTTGGTTTCAGCATCCCCGTTGGCAGCGACACGAGTTACTCTACTACCAGTCTTGACAATGGAGATCTGAGCCCGGACGAGGGCTTTGGTTATGGCTTGACTGTCGGCGGCGGCTGGAACTTCACCAAGCGGTTTGGCGCGCTGCTGGAGTACCAGTTCCTTCGGCAGGGCATTCCGAGCGCTTATCTGAACGCCCTCGAGGCCGGAAGCTCGGGCGCGGCTTCCGGTTTGGGTGGAAACATCAATACCTGGTCGCTCACCGTCGATCCCATCGTCTACCTGCCCTTCAGCCGCAAGAGCGGCGTCTATGTGACGGGCGGCGGAGGCTTCTACCGCAAAGTGACCAACTTTACCGAGCCCGTCGACGAATGCGACCCCTATTACGGATGCATTGCCGTGCCGGAAACCGTCGATCACTTCTCCAGCAATCAGGGCGGCTTCAACGGCGGGGGGGGCTTCTACCACAAAGTCTTCGGCGAGGACAGCAACGGAAAGTTCTTCGCGGAAGTGCGGTACGTCTGGGTCAATTCTCCGGGACCGAGTTCGTCCAATTCGTTCCAGGGATCTGGCACTGAGGCCCTGATTCCGGTCACGTTCGGCATTCGCTTCTAATCCCGCCGGAATTTTGCAATAGCAAGAGGCGGGCTCTCAGCCCGCCTTCATCTTTAATGTTCCCGGCTTCTGGCTACCGATTACTCGCCACCGGCTGCTTCACTTCCAGCTCACCGCGAGCTGCCAGCGTAGATTGCGCACTGCGGTCTTGCGCAGCACGCGCTCATACTCCGCCAGCTCAGCGACGACCGGAGTTGTGTCCCCCCCCAGCGCCGAGGGCGCTTCTCTCAGAAAATCATGCAGCGTACAGATGGTGATCAGCCCATCCTCAGGCGTGAACCACTGCGGGGGCGGCAGGGTCGTGGCCCACTCCGGATCTCCCGCGCCCTCTTCGAGGAGCAGAGCCATGGAATTCTCATCGGCAGAGAAGAATTCCAGCAGCGGTTTTACCCCTAGGCGAAGAGCCAGTTTTTCCAGAGCATCCTCGTTGCGGGCCAGCGCGTGACCGTTCACAAAGATGTCGTAACCTGGGTCTTCTCCTTCGACGACGATGTACATCGATGCGCTCATTTGCGACAGTCTACCTGATGTGAGGATGCCCGTGAGAAGCGAGAGGATGGTTCGTTGCCAGATCAGTAACTAACTTTCGTGGTCCCCCTCAGCCTCTCCCAGCCTATTGACGACGTTCATGTTAAGGAGAAATCTCACCGGGCTTGCCTCGACTTTGGGACAAGTCCCGGGCAAAGAAAAGAACCGGACGTTTGGGTCCGGCTCTCATCTTTGTTCACGGAAGACCGATGACGGATTACCCGCGACCCCCGCTGCCTCCGCCGGGTCCGCCAGGACGGCGCCCGCGACGCCGGCGACGCCGCTGAC
>Ga0182015_10002712_pt1 | contig 20836 bp, 18 predicted proteins | sample 712P3MmetaG_FD_120478 | JGI IMG/M metagenome (GOLD analysis project Ga0182015, IMG submission 120478) | Permafrost microbial communities from Stordalen Mire, Sweden - 712P3M metaG | ecosystem: Environmental > Terrestrial > Soil > Wetlands > Permafrost | place: Sweden: Stordalen | collected...
CCGCGCCCGCGCCCGCAGCCTCGATGCGCCCGAGAAGCTCCCCGGGGGCGATCTCGTCCTGCTCGTGTTTGAGAATCTCACGCAGGACCCCTGTTGCGGGTGCCGCAACTTCGACCGTTACCTTGTCGGTCTCAATCTCGATCAGTGGTTCATTCTCGATGACCGCATCGCCCGGCTGCTTCAGCCAGCGCAGGAGCTGTGAGCGGGTCCCTTCGGTCTGCTCCGCCGGAGCCCTGATTTCAATCGGTGTGCTCATACGCGACCTATACGCTGGCCAGCTGCTGGATGACACGCGTGATGCGTGCGACGTCGGGCACCGCGGCCCCGAGCAGCAGCGGGCTGTGAGGACTGGGTATGTCAGGCATGGCGAGCCGCTCGATCGGCGCTTCGAGGCTGAAGAAGATCTCCTGCGCCAGCGTCGCGGCGATTTCCGCGCCAAAGCCCGCCGTGAGGTTGTCTTCGTGCACGATCAGGCACCGGTGGGTCTTTTGCACCGAGACCAGCACCGCGGCGCGATCCCAGGGCGACAAAGTGCGCAAGTCAAGGAGCTCTACCTCCACATGGGAGTGCGCGGCGGCCAGCTCGCAGCGCTCGACCATGGCTCCCCAGGTCACGACCGTAACTTCCGCACCCGTGCGCACCACGCGCGCCTTGCCGAACGGTACGACAAAGTCGTTCCCCGGATACGGGCGCCGTGCCCAGGCGCCATCGAGCATCGCACGATGCTCGAAGAAAATGACCGGATCGTTGCCACGCAGCGCCGCACGCAGGAGGCCCACCGCATCCTCGGCGTTCGAAGGCACCGCGACGTGCCAGCCGATGCCGTGCACCCACGCCACTTCATTCGTCTGGCTATGCCAGGGATCACCGCACTTGAAGAACCCACCCGGCATCCGCACGATGATGGGAGCGGCGAAGCGATTGTGCGTGCGCCAGCGCAGCGTCCCGCAGTCATTCAACTGCTCGGCAGCGGGATCGGCGTACTTGCGAAACTGGATTTCCGCCACCGGCAGCAGGCCCGCGAGTGCCATGCCCACCGCACGGCCGATGATGCCTTCCTCGGAGAGGCTGGTGTCGAACACGCGCGCGACGCCGTATTTGTCCTGCAGACCGAGCGTCGCGCCATGCACCCCCCCCTTCGGACCCACGTCCTCGCCGAACACCACCATGCGCGGGTTGGCGCCGAGTTCAGCGTCCAGCGTGCGGCGTATCGCGGTGAGCATGTTGATGCGCGTGGCTTCCGGCTGCGCGCGCGGATTCGGCGGCGGGAACCTGTGCCCCTCAGCCAGGAGCCCCCCCTGTTCCTGCAGCGCCTGGCTGCCGTCCGGCTCCTGCCAGAAGACATGCCGCGTCAGCTCGCTCGCGTCCGGCTGTGCGCGTGCGAGTGCGCCGGTCACGGCCGCCTCGACGTCGCGGCGCGCCGCGGCCGCCAGCGCCGACCATTCGCTCTCTGGCAATACGCGCGGCACGAGAAACGCGTGGAGGCTGGTCATAGGATCGCGCGCTGATTCCTCCTGCACGGTCTCCCGGGACTTGTAGGCCTGCGTGTCCTGCCCGGAATGCCCGGATAGGCGCGGCACGGTCAGCCGCAGCATGACCGGCGCGCGTTGCGTGCGCACCAGGGCGACGGCACGCTGCGTCAGCTCTGCGGCCTGGGCGGGATTGCTGCCGTCCCCCTCCAGGATCGTGAGCCCCGTGAACGAGCGCAGGTTGGCGGCGATGTTGCCGCCGGGTGTCTGCAACACCGATGGCACGGAAATGCCGAAGCCGTTGTCCTCGATGTAGAACAACATCGGCAGCTTTAACGTCGTGGCAATGTTCAAGGCAGACCAGAAGCCATTGGTGGCTGTCGAGGCATCCCCGCCCAGCACCACCGCGATGCTGCGCGCGTAGCTTGCATCCTCAAGGGTCTCGTGCCGGTAGCGGATCGCCTGTGCCCAGCCGGCGGCCGGTGTGTACTGCGCGCCCACTCCGCCGCAGGCGGGCAGAACGCTCGGGCCGCCGCGCCCGGGGAGGTTGAAGACCACGCCGATGTCACGGCCACTGCTGAAGGAGCCGGCGCGCGCGAGCGGACCCGCGGCGGCGTCTTCGAGTCCCACACCGAGCGCGAGCATCATGGGTCGCGAGCGGTAGTAGACCGTCACGGCGTCGTGCGCATCGGTGAGCTGCAGACCCAGGAGGATCTGCGCAAAATCATGGCCGCGCGCGGAGAACTGATAGAGCACTTTGCGCTCGGGTACCAGCCGTGTCTCTTCGATTTCGTCGAGCGCACGCGAGGCATGCAGGAGCGTTACGACGCGCTTCCAGTCCGGGTGTGCCCCTATGGCGCGCTCAGTCAAGCCGGGCTCCCGGCTGTACTGCCGCCACGCGCTGACATTCGCAGCTTCGCGTGTCAGGGCCTGCGAACCAGAAGGCCGATCCAGGCAGTCGGATATCAGCGTGCCGCCATGCAGCCGCGTACTCGCGTGCGAAACGCGCCGCCACCTGGCTCTTCCCCTGCGCTTTGAGCGCGAGCGACAGGCCATAGAGCGACCAGCCGTTCTGCGGGTTGCGCTTCAGGTCCTCGCGGTACACCTGCTCCGCCTCGGCGGGGTCTGCGGACAGCAACAGCTCGGCACCCAGCAGCTGTCTGACGGGGAAGAACCAGTCGGCCGGCTCGTCGTAGGCGAGCTTGTCTTGCGCAGCCACCGCCTGTCTGAGGGAGGCAACGGCGTCGGTGTCGCGGCGCTCGGAAGCGGCGATGCGCGCCGCCACGATCGGCTCGGCCACGCCGATGATGTCGCGCAGGCTGTTGAACCCTGCCACAGCGTCGGCTGGCGCCGCGGCGCCCAGTTCGTGCAGCTCGGTGAGCGCGGCTTTTGCATCCTCGACCCGCCCCCGTGCGGCGAGCGCGACGCCGCGGCCGTACAGATACCCCGCGCTGAGGCCTTGCGCCCTGGGATCCGGCGCCGCAAGCGCAATCAGTTCGTCCCACAGACCAAAACGCACCAGGGCCGCGTACTGCTGCGTCAGCGCCCAGCCCGAATCGCCCATCGCGAGCACCATCCCAAGCGGCAGCACGCGCGTGAGGTTCTGCACCGCGGTCAGGGTCTCGGCCTTGCGTCCTTCCATGGCGGCGGAATAGGCCAGGAACGCGTGATTGTGCGCGAGATACATCAGGTAATAGCCCGGAGCTGCGGTGCTTGCGAAATACGCCTGATCCGCAGCCACACCGCGCCGATTCGCCTCGGCCGCCTCCTCGTAGCGCCCCACGCGCTGCATGATGTGCGCGGGCATGTGCTCGAGATGTCCTGCCGCCGGCATCATGCCGCGGAGCCGTTGCGCAGCGGCCAGCGCCTTTGCGGGCGTCGGTGAGGCCTCCATGACGTGAACGTAGTAGTGGTTTGCGCCCGGGTGCTCCGGATCACGCTGCAACACCGCCTCCAGTCGCGCTTCGATCTCGGGTGTGCCGGCGACCGGCTCACCCTGCGCCGTCCACAGCCTCCACGCGTGCACGTTCATCTCCGCTTCCGCACACAGCACCTGCACGTCGAGGTCCTCAGGAAAGTGATTCGCCACGCCACGCATCGCAGTGGCGTAGGCGTTCAGGATCGCATCGGAGTTGGCCGCCGCAGGTGGCTGGGGCGTGGGATAACGCGCGGCGAGAGCTGCGATGAGTGCCTGCTCAACGGCGGACGCCTGCGCCGCGTGCTCCTGGGCCTTGTGCAACGCGTCCCACGCGACGCGCGCGCGCGCCTCCTCCATGGCCGGGACGTTGTAGTTGGGGCCCACGGTGAGCGCCACGCCCCAGTAGCAGGCCGCGCACGCAGGATCGAGCTGCGCAGCCTTCGCAAAGGAGCGGGTCGACTCATCGTGGTTAAAGGCCCACAGCAGGCGCATGCCCTGATCGAAGTACTGCTGCGCCAGCGGCGAGGCGCTGCTGATCGGACGGTGAAAACTCCCCAGCCCCTCGAAGAGGTGTGCGCCGTGCGCCCAGTCCGACACCGTCGTCGGCACGTGCGGCATGGCATGGCCCGGCAGCGTATCCGCGCGGGCGAGACCCGCCAGAGCGAGCAGTGCCGCCAGGCTCGCGGCCGTGCGCACGGGGTGCACCCGCTCTCCTTTCAAGCGCTCCAGCCCTGCCCGGAAGCGGCGAGCCGCTCGAGCAGTGCCGCCGGCGCCCAGCGCGGGCCGTGCGTGCTCGCAAGCTCGCGCATGGTTTTCACCACGCGTTCAAGTCCCGCATGCTGTGCCCAGTACATCGGTCCACCCCGCCAGGCCGGAAACCCGTAGCCGTTGACGTAGACAACGTCGATGTCGCTGGCGCGTGCGGCGATGCCCTCCGCCACGATGCGCGCTCCCTCATTGACCAGCGGATGCAGCAAGCGGTCGAGGATTTCCGGGTCCGGGATCTCCCGGCGCCGGATCTTAAGATCGCGCGAGACGCCCTCGATCAGAGTGGTGACCTCCGGATCAGGAATCCGGGTGCGCCCTTCATAGCGATAAAACCCCTTGCCGGTCTTCTGACCCAGACGCCCCTGCGCGACCAGCCGCTCGAGGATCGGCGAATAGCGCTCATCGGCGGGGAGCTTGCGGTTCTTGCGGATCATGAAGCCGATGTCGTTGCCAGCCAGATCGCGCACCGCGAGCGGGCCCATGGCGAATCCGAAGCCCTCGATCACACGGTCGATCTGACCCGGCGTGGCGCCCTCCTCCAGCAGAAATTCCGCTTCCAGGCCGTAAAACCCCAGCATGCGGTTACCGATGAAGCCATCGCAGTTGCCGGCGAGCACCGGCACCTTGCCTAAGGTCTTGCCGAGTGCCATGACGGTCGCGAGTGTCTGCGGCGAGCTCTGCGCCCCGCGCACGTTCTCGAGCAGCTTCATGACGTTCGCGGGGCTGAAGAAATGCGTGCCGACGACCTGCTGCGGACGCGAAGTGGCAGCAGCGATCGCATCAATATCGAGGGTGGAGGTATTGGTCGCGAGGATGGCATGCGCCGCGGCGACTTTGTCGAGGCGCCCGAACACCTCCTGCTTCACCTTCAGGTCCTCGAACACCGCTTCGATGACGATATCCGCAGCCTGCAGTTCATCGTAACTCGTCACCCCGCGCACCAGCGACACGGCACGATCGGCGCGCTCCTGGGTGAAGCTGCCGCGTGCGACCGAGGTCGCGTAGTTCTTGCGCACCTGTGCCAGTCCGCGCGCCAGCGCCTCGCCCGACAGTTCCAGCAGCGTCACCGGAATGCCGGCATTGGCGAAGTTCATGGCAATGCCGCCGCCCATGGTGCCCGCGCCAATGACCGCGGCGCTGCGGATCGGCTGCGGCTTTACATCGGCGGGGAGCCCCGGAATCCGCCGCGCTTCGCGCTCGGCGAAGAACACGTGCACCAGCGCCTTGCGCTGCGCACTGTCGCGGCACTCCATGAAGTACTGGCGCTCGAGCCGCAAGGCCTCGTCTTTGGGCTGCGTGCAGGCCGCCTCGATGCTGTCCACGATACGAAACGGCGCGAGCTGGCCGCGCGCCTTTGCACTGAGCTTCTTGCGAAATCCGGCAAACACCTCCGGGTTCACCTCACGGATGCGTTCACGCAACTCGCTGGTGATGCGCAGCGGTTGCCTGTCCAGGGCCAGTCGTCCTGCAAGTGCCACCGCGGCGCCCAGCGCGTCGTCGGCGACCTCATCGACAAGTCCGAGTTCCAGCGCGCGCCCGGCGGGAATCTGTGCACCGCTCGTGATCGCCTCCAGCGCGGCGGCGGCCCCTGCGAGTCTCGTGAAGCGCACCGTGCCGCCCGCGCCGGGGATCAACCCCAGCTTCACTTCCGGAAGCCCGACTTTCGCTGCCGGCGCGAGGGTGCGCGCGTGGCAGGTAAGCGCGAGCTCGAAGCCGCCGCCAAGCGCGACCCCGGTGATCGCGGCAACAATCGGCTTACGACTGGCCTCGATCTGCGCCTGCAGCTCAGCGATCATCGGCGGCTTCAGCGCCGCACCGGAAGCGATCTCGTTGATGTCCGCGCCGCCGCAGAATGTGCCCTGCGCGCCAGTCACAACCAGCGCGGCGACAGCCGGGTCCTGCGCACCCGCCACCAGCGCTGCCATCAGCCCTTCCCGCACGGCCAGGCTCAACGCGTTGACCGGCGGGAAGTCCATTTCCAGTATGAGCACCCCTCCCGCCCGGCGGGTACTCACTGCGCCTGGCGCGGGCTGCACGGTAAAGTGACTCGCTCTGGATGCTCAGCTGCCGCGCACGGCCTCCACCTGGATGGCAAGTTTCACGTCCATCTTGAAGCCGTACTTGTCGCCGTAGCTGATGCCGTAGTCGGCGCGGTTAAAGGTCCCGATGACGTCCGCTCCGCAGTGTTGCTTCTTATCCGGATAGGTCATGCACTTGAACGTGCGGATGGTGAGGGTCAGCGGGCGGGTGACGCCGTGCAGGGTGAACTGCCCTTCAACCTGGGTCGGCGCACCGTCCTTGAAGCCGACGAGCGTTCCCTTGTAGGTCGCGGTCGGATACTTCGCCACGTCGAGCATCTCGGCGGACGTCGTGTGCTCGTTGAGTTTCGGCATGCCGAAGTCGATCGAAGTCGCATCCACGGTCACATCCACGGTGCCCGTGCCCTTGTCCTTGTCGAGGACGATGGTCCCGGAAGTGTGGTCGAACTTGCCGCGCCACACCGACATGCCAGCGAAGTGATCCGTTTCAAAGCTCGGATAGGTGTGCGACGGGTCGATCTGGTAGGTCACCGGGTCGGCGACCGCGTAACCTGTCACGAGGGTGAGCGTTACTGCCGCCAGCGCAGTCTTCATCATGGGGAGGCTCCTTAGAGTGTTGATTCTTGGGCCCCTTAGCGTAGCGGCACCCGGGGGTGCTAAGCCACCCCCTTAATGGGGAGCCTTGAACCGGACCACCCACAGCGCCGCACGGCGAGTCTTGGGCGGTCATGTGCCAGACCTTCGGCGTTAAAAGCCGGCCTCTAAGTGGAGCTGCCTTTCTTTTTTTGGGCTCTCCTCGTGGGCACCTTCTTTCCCGCCTGACGCGCTTCGGAAAGCCCAATTGCGATTGCCTGCTTTCGGCTCCTCACTAACTTCCCCGAGCGCCCGCTTCTTAGCTTGCCCTCTTTCATCTCGTGCATTGCACGCTCGACTCTCTTCGCGCTCGCCTCGCTATATTTACGCGTCATAACCGGTTCCTCGGGGCTTTGGGTCGGGAGGCTCACTAGCTCCTGGCCCACTGCGTGCCCCCTGGTCAGGACACCGCGCGAGCTGCGAAGCTACGTCACTCGCAAGCTCGCGCGTATCAGCGTCAGGTCGGCCCAATCACGAGCAACACGATCAATGTCGCGACTACCAGGCCGAAGCCGCAACCTGGCGGATAGCCTGATCGCATCTACAGGTTGCGGCCAAATTCCTTGACCTGCTTGCGTGCCTCATCTCTGGCGAGACCATAGCGTTCCTGAATTTTTCCCGCGAGGTATTCGCTGTCACCTTCGGCCATCTTGAGATCGTCATCAGTGAGCTTGCCCCACTTTCCCTTGAGCTTGCCTGCGAGTTGTTTCCACTGTCCCTTGATCTTGTCTTCGTTCATGAGAGTCTCCGTGGTTGAATGGATGCAGTCCTGCGCGCGCGAACCCAAGGATAGAGCAACGGGATTTTCTACAAAGCATCCACGGTCCCATTGCTTTGTCAGAGCATCTTGCCCTGCTTGTAGGGAGGCTCTGACACGCTACAAAACGCATGCCGCGCGTGCGGCGTGGCCCTTAACCGGCGATCGGATGCGCCTTTAGTCCCAGCGCCCTGGCGACGACTTCGTGCGTGATGTGCCCGGCATGGACATTGAGCCCCGCCGCCAGCCCCGGGTCGCGCTTGCACGCGCCCTGCCAGCCAAGATCAGCCAGGGCGCGCACGTAGCGCAATGTTGCGTTGGTAAGCGCCAGCGTGGAGGTACGGGGCACGGCACCGGGCATGTTGGCCACGCAGTAGTGGATGACGCCGTCCACGACGAAAGTCGGCTCGGCGTGCGTCGTCGGGCGGCTGGTTTCGAAGCATCCGCCCTGGTCAATTGAAATGTCGACCAGCACCGCGCCGGGCTTCATCGTTGCAATGGTGGCGCGCGTCAGGAGCCGGGGAGCCGCAGCGCCGACGACCAGCACCGCCCCGATCACGAGGTCTGCATCCTTCACCAGCAGTTCGATGGTCTCGGTGGTCGAATAGGCCGTGCGGATCGAGGAGCCGAAAATGGTGGACAGCTCGCGCAGCCGCTCCACCGAGCGGTCAACCACCGTGACGTCGGCACGCAGGCCGACCGCCATCTCGGCCGCGTGGGTGCCGGAAACACCGCCACCGAGAATGATTACCTTGGCCGGCGGCACACCCGGAACGCCGCCGAGGAGAATACCGAAGCCGCCGTTGGCCTTCTGCAGGCTGGCGGCCCCCACCTGGATCGACATGCGGCCAGCGACTTCGCTCATGGGCGTAAGTAACGGCAGCGACCCGTTGGGTGCGGTCACCGTCTCGTAGGCGATAGCGGTGGCGCCGGATTTCATCAGGGCCTGGGCCTGCGCCGGATCGGCGGCGAGGTGCAGGTAGGTAAAGAGCAGCTGGTCCTTGCGCAGCATCTGGCACTCGACGGGCTGCGGCTCCTTGACCTTCACTACCATGTCGGCGTGCGCAAAGACATCCGCCGCGCGCGGCGCGATGCTCGCGCCCGCGGCGCGGTATTGCGCATCGTCGACGCCGATGCCATTGCCGGCACTGGTTTCCACCAGCACCTCGTGACCAGCCGCCACCAGCTCGCGCACACCCGCCGGCACCAGGCCGACGCGATATTCATGAACCTTGATTTCCCGCGGAACGCCGATGCGCATGGGGATCCCTCCGGTAAGAAAGTATTCTTCTAGCGCGTCCGGGCGTAGGCGGGCAAGCCCTGTGCGAATTCACGCAGCGCGCCGATACCGCTCTCCTCGGCGCCGCTGCACCATTCACGCAGCTGCGCAAGCGCGCGCGCGGGACTGGCGGATGAGCCGTCCCACAGCTGCTGCAGGGCTTCGCGGTACTCGACCACGCGGCGCAACACCTCGTACTCCTCGAGCAACTCGCGCAGCTTCCGCCGCGCCTCCTCCGCCAGCAGCGTCGGGTGGCGGATCATGAGCTTCGGCGCGATGCCCGGCACCGCGCCCTGCGGCTCGTGACGCGCGAGATCGCGGCACACTGGCAGCACCACCCGGCGTGAATAGGCCCGCAGTACGTGCATGCGGTTGGTGAACAGTGCCCGCACCGTGTCGTCATCCAGCTCGCGACGGCGGCGCTCCAGGCGCGGGCGGGGAGCGACCCAGCGCACCTTCGCCAGCCCCAGGGCGCTGAACAGGCGTATCCATAGCCAGCCGATGTCCAGCTCCCAGCGCTGCACGGCGAAACGCGCCGAGCGCGGAAAGGCGTGATGGTTGTTGTGCAATTCTTCGCCGCCCAGCAACAAGCCCCAGGGAACGAGGTTGGTGGCGGTGGAGGGCATCTCGAAGCTGCGATAGCCCACCGCGTGTCCGAGACCATTGATGACGCCGCCCGCAAAGAACGGCTGCGCCACCATGTGCACGGCGATCATGATGATGCCGACAGCGCCGAATAACAGCAGATGCGCCACGATGAACAGCACGATCCCCAGGTACGGATAAGCGCTGTAAACGTGCCGCTCGAGCCAGTCATCGGGCGTGCCGCGGCCGTAATTCTTCAGCAGCTGCGGATCGCGGGTCGCGTCCCGGTACAGCTCGAAACCTTCGAACAGTACGCGCTGCAGGCCGAACACGACCGGGCTGTGCGGATCGCCCGCCTGGTCGGCGTGCGCATGGTGAGCGCGATGCACCGCGACCCATTCCCTGGTGACGGCCCCGGAACTGAACCACAGCCAGAAGCGGAACACATGTCGCAGCGCCGGATGCAGGATCAGGCCGCCGTGCGACTGGTCACGGTGCAGATACAACGTCACCCCGAGAAACATGCTCTCGATGGTGAGAAACGTCACCAGGACATAGCCCCACCAGGGCAATGCCAGCACCCCGTACGCGCCAAGACTCATCCCGATGTTCCCCCTCGGTTTGTCATGCGAGTCTGGCGCGGAAGGGTACGGCAAAACCGTGATCCCGGGGCGATTTTCTGCCTTCCCGGGTACCGGTTTCACACTTTCGCAATGCGCCGTCCCCGCGGCGGCTTACACCACCAGCACGATCTTGCCGATGTGGGTATCGGACTCCATGAGCTTGTGTGCGCCGGCGGCGTCGGCCAGGGGAAAGCGCGCGTGGATAACCGGTCTTAAACCCCGCGAGGCAAACAACGGCCACACCTTCTCGCGCAGTGCCGCGGCCAGCCTGCCCTTGTTCTCCACCGACTGCGGTCGCAGGCTCGAGGCACTCAGCGTCAGGCGCTTGACCAGGAGCGTTCGCAGATCGATTTCCGCCTTGAAGCCGCCCTGGGTTGCGATCACCGCGATGCGGCCATCAACGGCGGCCGCGGCGATGTTACGCGCGACGTAATCGCCGCCGACCATGTCGAGGATGACGTTAGCGCCCTTGCCGTCTGTGGCGCGCAGCGTCGCCTCGACGAAGTCGCCCTCGCGGTAGTTGATCGCAAGATCGGCTCCCAGCTCCCGGCACGCGGCGCATTTCTGCGCGCTGCCGGCGGTGACGATCACCCGTGCCCCGGAGGTCTTGCCGAGAAGAATCGCCGTGGTGCCGATGCCGCTGGCGCCGCCATGCACCAGCAGCGTCTCGCCACTGCGCAGTCGCGCGCGTTCGAACACATTCAGCCAGACGGTAAAGAATGTCTCCGGCAGCGCTGCGGCTTCCTCGAGACTTAATGGCGCCGGCACCGGCAGGCACTGCGCTGCGGGCGCGGTAACGTACTGCGCGTAACCCCCGCCGGCGACGAGTGCACATACCTTCGCGCCCATGAGCGGTTCGCGAACCCCGGCACCCAAACGCACCACTTCGCCTGCCACTTCCAGCCCGGGAATGTCGGTGACGCCGGCCGGCGGCGGATAAAGGCCCTTGCGCTGCAGGACGTCCGGCCGATTAACGCCCGCGGCCGCGACCCGAATCAACACTTCACCCGAGGCGGGTTCGGGCACCGGACGCTGCACGGCGCGCAGCACCTGCGGCGGCCCGGGCTCGCGGATTTCCACCGCCGTCATGGTCGACGCAGTGGCAGTGTTCGTGGGTCCGCGGTCTGACATATGAAGTGGCGAGTCTAGCGTCAGTGCGTAACATCCGCCCGCACTGGTGCCTGCACTGCCAGCGTCCCCGAGCGCCCCGCCACCGTCCCGGACACGATGCGGCAGTGCGGCAGATTGCCAGTCAGCTGCGCGGCATAGCTCGCCAGATCCGTCAAACGCCGGTCACGCTGCCGCCAGGCACGCAGCAGTCGCTCGAAGGCGCCAAGGTACGCCCCGCCTTCGAGCTCGGCGTGCAAGGTGAACACCTCGTCGCGCCCACCGGGCTCGGCGGTCGCGGCGAGCAGATGATCCACGGGATCGGCACCGCGCAGGTCGGTGCGGCCGATAAGCTCGTCCATTGTTGGCAGCGTAGTGGGCAACTGCGGGACCGTACCGACCCCAGGATCCAGCACCGGTAGGAACGGCCCGGTACCGCGGGTATCCGAGGCATAGCGAAAGCCGAGCTCCTGCTGCAGCGCGGGCACGTAGCGGTTCATCTTCCAGCCCGCGGCCCCGTGCACCTGCGGCGCGCGCCCGAACACTTCCGTGAACTGATCGCGGGCGAGTGTCAGCTCGCGGCGTGTCCACGGCTCGCTCGCCTGCCCCACCCCATCCTGCCAGCGCACGTGATCCCAGGTGTGTACGCCAACCTCAAAGCCGCGGCGCGCAATGTCGCGCATGAATTCGCCACAGCGCCGCCCGATGTGCGGGCCCGGCAACAGCACCCCGTACATGAGCGTCTTCACGCCGTAGTGCTGCACGACCGAGGTGCGCTTCACCTTGCTGAAGAAACCGCGGCGGAAGACGCGCTTGATCGCGCGCCCCGTATGATCGGGACCCAAGCTGAAAAGAAAGGTGGCACGCACGTCGAGCCGTTCCAGCAGATCCGCCAGCCGCATCGCCCCCTCGCGTGTGCCGCGGCAGGTATCGACGTCTATCTTGAGGGCGATCAGCGACACGGATGGGCGGCCGGTGCGGTCAATGCTACGCCAGCGGCAGCGGCCGCTGTGCGAGGGTGCCGGCGAGCCGCGCCAGGTCGATGGGTCCGTGGGCATCCGCGGCTTCGAGCAACCGCAATGCGCCGCCGTCGCCGCACGCGGCATAACACGCCCCGTCCATGCCAAACAGCTGCAGTCCCGGCGCCGGCGCACGCTGCGCGCCGAGGCGGGTGCGATGGATCTGCCAGCGCTCGGCGCCAACTTGCGCAAACGCGCCCGGGAAAGGCGGCGCCACGGCACGCACGAGGTTATGGATCTGCAGTGCCGGTCGTGTCCAGTCGATCCGCCCGTCTTCGGGCCGGCGACGGCCGAAGTACTGCCCAGGCTCGATCGGCTGCGGCTTGCGCGGCGCGTTGCCGGCAATGAGGCCCGGCAGCGAGCGCGTGAGCACGGTCTCGGCGGCCACCGTGACCTTGGCAAACACGTCACGGGCGTTGTCATCCTGCAGGATCGGTACCGCCTGTTGATCCACGATGTCGCCGGCGTCCGCGCGCTCGACCATGTAGTGCAGCGTCGCCCCGCTCTCACGCGCGCCCTTGAGAATGGCCCAGTTCACGGGTGCGCGTCCGCGGAATTTCGGCAGTAGCGAGCCGTGCATGTTGAGGGCACCGCGGCGCGCGGCGCGCAGCAGTGGCGTCCCCAGCATGGAGCGGTAATAGAAGGAGAACAGGAAGTCGGGCGCCAGCGTTGCAACTCTCGCCTCGAGCTCCGGCGTGCCGGCCTCGGCGGGCGCAATCACGGTGAGGCCGTAGTCGGCGGCGGTCGCGGCGACACTGGCATACCACCGCGTTTCGTGCGGGTCATCCGGGACGGTAACCACCAGGGGAATATCGACCTCCGCAGAGATGAGGGCCTTGAGGCACCGGACTCCGACATCGTGGTAAGCGAAAACGACGGCGCGCGCCGCGCTCACTCAGGCGCTCCCCGCACGACGCGCGCCGGCTGCGTCACATCCAGCGCCGGTCCGGCTGGCGCCGCGAGGTGTTGCAGCCGCGCAGTGCCGGACTCGTCCTCGAGCACGGCGGCTATCGTGTAACGCGGCCGCTGACGCACCTGCTCGTAGATGCGCCCGACGTACTCGCCCACGACCCCGAGCCCGAGCAAGGTCACGCCGATCAGGAAAAACGCGATCGCGAACAGTGTGAATAAGCCTTGCGCCTCTGGGCCGACGATCAGGCGACGGATGAAGAGGACCACCACCAGCAGCAGCGAGATGAATGCAATTGCAGCGCCCGCCACCGAGAAAAATTGCAACGGCGCCACCGAGAATCCGGTCATCAGGTCAAAGTTCAGCCGTATGAGGCTGTAGAGCGAGTACTTCGACTGCCCCACGGTGCGTTCCGCGTGCGCCACCTCAATCTCCACCGGATGACGCGCGAAAGTGTAGGCGAGCGCCGGCACGTAAGTGCTGACTTCGGTGCAGTGGTTCACCGCATCGACGACCGTGCGATGGTAACCGCGCAGCATGCAACCCTGGTCGGTGATACGGATCGACGTCGTGCCCTCGCGAATGCGGTTCATGAGGCGCGATGCGTAGCGGCGCCACATCCGGTCCTGGCGGCTGACGCGGATGGTGCCGACAAAATCCGCCCCCTGGTCCATGGCCGCGACCAGGCGCTGAATTTCTTCGGGTGGATTCTGCAGGTCGGCATCGAGGGTAATCACGTAGGTGCCGCGGGTTTGCGCAAACGCCGCGAGAATCGCCAGGTGCTGGCCGGCGTTACGCGCCAGCACCACCACCCGCGTCACATCGGGTCGGCGTTCGAACTGCTCGCGCAGCACCGCCACGGAGCGATCGGCGCTGCCGTCATCCACAAACACGATCTCGTAGGAGCGCCCGAGGGCATCGAGCGCCGGATACAGCCGCTCGAACAGCAGCGGCAAGCCCTCCTGCTCGTTGTATACCGGAATCACCACCGAGACGGCCGGGCTCACGTGCGCGCTCCGTGGACGATCGCAGTCGCGGCCGCAACCACCCGCTCCACATCCTGCAGGTGCATGGCGGGAAACAGCGGCAGAGTCACCGTTTCGCGGCCGATCCGTTCGGCATTCGGGAACTGCCCCTCGCGGTAACCGAGTGCGCGGTAGGCACTGAAGAGATGAATCGCCGGGTAGTGCACGCCGACACCGATGCCGCGCGCCTTCATGGCCTCGATGAACTGCGGGCGCGAAATGGACTTAAGCGGCAGCAGCGGCGTGAATACATGCCAGCTGTGGCCCTCATCGCCGCGCTCCGGGAGCCGCAGCGGCGCATCCTTGCCCCACAGCTCGAAATAGCGCGCCACCAGCGCCCGCCGGCGCGCGTTGAACCCCTCCAGGCGCTTGAGTTGCCCGAGTCCCACGGCGGCGGCGACGTCCGAGAGGTTGTACTTGCCGCCGGCGAGCAGCGTGTCGAAACCATCAACACCTGATTTCACCTGGCCGTGCCAGCGATGCAGCTCAATGCTCTTCAGCTCCTCGGGGGTGCCGCCGGAGATCGCCCCACCCTCGATGGTGGTGATGTTCTTGTTGGGGTGGAAGCTGAAGCACACCAGATCGCCAAAGCTGCCGATGCGGCGACCCCGCCACACCGAGCCGATCGCGTGCGCCGCGTCCTCGATGACGCGTAGCTTGTGTTTGCCCGCGATCGCGTAGAGGCGCTCCATATCCACCGGCAGGCCGGCGAAGTGCACCGGCATGATGGCGCGCGTGCGGGGCGTGATCGCCGCCTCCACCTGATCCAGATCGACATTGCGCGAATCGAGTCCGACGTCGACGAATATCGGCCGGGCGCCGACGCGCACGATGACGTTGGCGGTGGCGACGAAGCTTAGGGCCGGCGTGATGACTTCGTCTCCGGCGCCGATGCCGCAGGCGAGCAGCGCCATTTCCATTCCCGCGGTGGCGGAAGTCTGGCTGCGCACCGGCCGCCCGCCCAGATACTGCGACAGCTGCGCTTCCAGCTGCGCGACTTTAGGTCCGCTGGCCAGCCACCCCGAGCGCAGCACCTCGGCCACGGCCGCGATGGTCTCTTCGTCAATGTTCGGCCGCGTGAACGGCAGGAAGCTGTCGGTCTGTCTGCTGGAATCGTTCATGAGCGGGTTACCAACACGACTCCCAGTACGATGACACCGATGCCCGCAACGCGCTGCGCGTTCGGCACCTCACCCAGCAGCCACCAGGCAAGCCCGATGTTGATGACATAGCCCATCGACAGCAGCGGATACGCCTGGCTCACCGGCACGCGCGACAACCCCACCAGCCAGACGATGACCGACAGGCCGTACGCGCCTAGCGCATACCATAGCGACGGCACCACCAGCAGGTCGAGCCCCCGCTTCCACGCACTGCCATCCCCAGCCACCAGGGGACCGCTGACCTGGGTCGCGGCTTTCAGCCCCAGCTGCGCCAGGGCGTTGAGCAGTACTCCGCATGACAGGATGGCAAAATCGGCGAGCTTCACTTAGCGACTCACTGCGACGGTGTAGTTGTCTGCGGCCAGCACCCGTCCGGGAAGCCCGCGGCGCCGCCAGGAATCCCAGACTCCCGGATCGAAGAATGCCACGGCTGCGCCTCCGGCGCTCCAGCGCGCGGCGAATTCGTCCAGGCTCATGCGCGCTTGCGGCTCTTCGCTCAGCCCAAACTGCAGCTCACCCTCAAATGCGACCGGCTGCAGCGTGCGGCCGAGGTACGGCGAGAGGGTCTCGCGATACTGTCCAACGCTGTAAAGCGGCGTGTGCGCGCTGACGTAGGGACGCACCGCGGCAACCAGGTCGCGTGCCGAGCGCGCCGGCGGAATGGCGGTGTATTCGCTCAGCAGGCTCTGCCACGCGAGTATGGCGCCGGCGGCGGTCACCACGACGCGGCTCGCGAGTGTCAGCCGCCGGCTGCCGAAGGTAACCGCCACCCCGGCGCAGGCGGCGACGACCGCGGCCGCCGCCCAGGCAACTGCCTCGTGCGGCACGAAGCTGTTGCGCCGCGCGCTATAGATAAGGAGACCCACGGCAAGAAACACTACCAGCCCGGCGACCACCCGCGCTGCGTGCCGTGTGAAGCGCATGTGGTCAGCGACGAATGCCCCGGTGATCGCCGCCAGCACCGGGAACATGGGCAGTATGTACGGCGCGAGCTTGGAGCCGGACGCGGAAAAGAACGCGAGCGTCACGGCGGCGTAGACAGCCAGGAACTTCAGCGGTTTGAACCCGGCTGTCGCCTCGGCGCTCCACGCCGCGCGCCACGCCCGCGCCAGCGGCAACGCCCACGGCAATGCACCGATCAGCAGCAGCGCCAGGAAGTACCACCAGGGCTCGACGCGCTGGTGCACCGTGGTGAGGAAGCGCGTGAAGTGCTCGTGCACGAAGAAGAACCCGGGAAAGCTCGGGTTGCGCAGCGACACCACCACGAACCAGGGGGCGGCCAGCAACCCGAACAGGGCCAGCCCGGGCAATGGATGCAGGCGGCGCCAGGTGAGCGTGTCGCGCTCGATGAGCGTGTAGAGCACCAGCGCCGTCCCGGCGAGTGCCCCGACCACGATTCCCTTGGAAAGCACGGCCAGCGCGGCCGCTCCCCAGGCGAGCAGCATCCAGCGCCGCTCGGCCGTGGATTTCACCGCGCTCGTCTGGCCTAAGGTGAAGGCAAAGACCGCGCAGCTCAGCCACAGCGTAAAGCCGGCATCCAGCAGGTTCAGGTGGCCGACGATACCGAAGTACGGGCTCACGGCGAGCGCCGTCAGGCTCACCAGGGCCGCCTCGAAGCCGTAGCGGCGCCTCACCCACACAAACACCAGCGGCATGCAGGCGAAGCCAAGAACCGCCGACCACAGTCGTGAGCTCCACTGGTGCACACCCACCGCGGCATACGCCGCCGCGGTTGCCCAGTATTGCAGCGGGGGCTTTTCGAAGTATTTGAGCCCGTCGAAGCGTGGCGTGATCCAGTCCCCGCTCGCGAGCATCTCGCGCGGAATTTCCGCGTAACGACCCTCGTCAGGATCGAGCATCGGTCGCACGGGTACGGTGGCGAACCACGCCACTGCCAGCAACGTCCACGCCAGCCATCCGGGCCGCCTCGCGTGGAGGCCCTGCACCTCGCTGCCCATGTGCGCGGCAGCGTGCCGCTAGATACCCGCGGCCATCGCCGCCGCGCGGGTGCCGAAGCCTTCCTGCTGCACGTAGAAATCGATGGTGCGCCGGATCGCGGTATCCATGTCGGTCGTGGGCTGCCAGCCCAGATCGCGCTTCGCCGCCTCGACGTTCGGCACGCGCACCTGAATATCCTGGTAGTACTTGCCGTAGTACTCCCCGGCCGAGATGTCGATGATCTGGGTCGCCTTGGCCGCGTCCCGCAGCACCGGGAATTCCTGCGCGATGCGGATGGTGCGCTGCGCGAGATCGCGGATCGAGATGCAGTTGGCCGGATTGCCGATGTTGAAAATGCGCCGGCTGGCGCAGCCGTCCTTGTTCTCGAGGATGGTGAGCAGCGCCTCGATGGCATCGTCGATGTAGGTGAACGAGCGCTTCTGGCTACCGCCGTCGACAAGCTTGATCGGGCGCTTGTAGAGCACGTTGGAGAGAAACTGCGTGAACACGCGCGAACTGCCCTCCTTCGGTTCTTCGACGTTGTCCAGATTCGGGCCGATGAAATTGAAGGGCCGGAAGAGCGTGTAATCGAGGTTGTCGCGCACACCGTAGGCGTAAATCACCCGGTCGAGCAACTGCTTGGAGGCGGCATATATCCAGCGCTGCTTGTTGATCGGGCCGTATGTCAGCGGACTCGCCTCCTCGTCGAGCACCGGATCCGGGGACATGCCGTAGATCTCGGAGGTGGACGGGAAGATCAGCCGCTTGTTGTACTTCACGCAGTGCCGCACGATGTCGATGTTGGCCTCGAAGTCGAGCTCGAAGACCCGCAGCGGATGCGTGACGTATTGGGCCGGGTTGGCAATCGCCACCAGCGGCACCACCACGTCGCACTTCTTGACGTGATACTCGACCCACTCCTTGTTGATGGTGATGTCACCCTCGACGAAGTGGAAACGCGCGTTCTTCGGTGCCTCCCCCAGCTTGTTGTCCCCGAGATCGATGCCGTAGATCTCCCAGTCGCGGTTGCGCAGGATCGAGTTGGTGAGGGCGCTGCCGATGAAGCCGTTGGCGCCGAGAATCATTATTTTGAGTGCCATAACCTTACCTTTGCGCGGCACGCGTGCCGCCTGCCTGCGTCACGCGCGCCTGGGAACTGAAGCGCGTAATGCTAGCATTTTCCGCGCCAGCCACCCGTCTCAGGCGAGCAGGCGCCGCAGCGCCTGCCCGTAGCGCGCGACGATGCCATCACGATCGCGATGCCGCCCGCCACTGACCACCTTGGTGCCGGCGCGCCATACGCAGTCAATCACCGCCCGGCCGCCCGCAAAAATCCAGCTGTCGAGGATCTCATCCGCGTGCCGTTCGATGAGCGCCGGGTGAGCGGCGTTGAGACTCAGCACGTCCAGGGATGCACCGGCAGCCAGGCCCGTTGGCTGCGGTCCACCGGGATAGAGCACCTGGGCGCCTCCCGACAGCGCGGCCTCGATGAGACTCCTGCCCGTGGATGCGCCCTGCCCGGCCGCGAGCACATTGCGGGCGCGCTGCGCGAGGCGCTGCGAGTACTCGAGCGAACGCAGTTCCTCGGCGGCGTCCAGCAGGATGTTGGAATCGCTGCCGATACCAATGCGGCCGTGCTGCGCGAAAAACCGCGCCGCCGGAAAAATGCCGTCACCCAGGCTCGCCTCCGTCAACGGGCACAGGCCGATGACCGCACCGCGTGCGGCAACCGCCGCAAGCTCCGCCTCGTTCGCGTGCGTGGCATGCACCAGGCACCAGCGCTCATCGACGTCCTGATTGTCGAGCAGCCATTCCACCGGCCGCCGGCCGCTCCATGCGTGGCACTCCTCGACCTCCCGCAGCTGCTCGGCGATGTGGATGTGGATCACGCCGCCGCGCGCGAGCTCGACCACCGCGGCGAGTTCCGAGGGCGTAACCGCCCGCAGGCTATGCGCCGCCAAGCCAACCTTCGCACCGACGAGTCCCTGCACCAGCTTGCGGCTCGCCTCGACAATGCCCGTGAAGCGCTGCAGATCGTTGCAGAAGCGGCGCTGCCGCGGCGCAGGCTCGGCGCCGCCGAAGCCCGCGTGCGCATAAAACGTCGGCAGGAGCGTGAGCCCGATGCCGGTGTGGGCGGCGGCGGCGGCAATGCGACCCGCAAGCTCGCCCGGATCGGCAAATGGCACGCCGTTGCGATCGTGGTGCAGGTAGTGAAATTCGCCGACGTGCGTGAAGCCACCCTCGAGCATCTGTGCGTAAGCGAGCGCGCTCAGGGCCTCGAACTCATCCGGGTCGATGCGTTCGACGAACTGGTACATGAGCTCGCGCCAGCTCCAGAAACTGTCGTCCGCCGGCCCGCGTCGCTCGGTCAGTCCCGCGATCCCGCGCTGGAATGCGTGGCTGTGCACATTGGGAAGCCCGGGCACACCGATGGCGTGACACTCATCGCCCGCCTCCGCGGGGACGCCCACCGCGACGCGCTCGATATGTCCCTCGGCAGCCGTGAGGCGTACGTGGGTAGCCCAACCCTGTGGCAGCAGCGCCGATTCAAACCACAGGCTCGTCATGGCGTACATTATTGATGTATGAGTGCCGGGAGCCAAGGGTCATGGCTGCACGTGCAGCGTGGGGCTGCGCCGCTGCTCCTGTGCATGCCGCACACCGGCACGCTCATTCCCGACCCCGTCGCCGCGCAGCTGCTGTCCCCGTGGCTGGCACGCAAGGACACGGACTGGTGGATCGAGCGTTTATACGCGTTCGCCGCGGACCTCGGCGCAACGCTCATCCGCACCGCCGTGTCGCGCAGCGTCATTGACGCCAACCGCGACCCCTCCGGCGTCTCGCTCTACCCGGGTCAGGCCACCACCGAACTGTGTCCGACGACCACCTTCGACGGGGAGCCGCTGTACCGCGTGGGTTGCGTGCCGGGCGCGGAGGAGATTGCCGCGCGGCGCCGCGAGTATTTCGAGCCCTACCATCAGGCCATCGGCACAGAGCTGCGACGTCTGCGCGGTGCGCATCGCGTAGTCATCCTTTATGACTGTCACTCGATCCGCTCGCAGATCCCACGGCTGTTCACCGGCACGCTGCCGCACTTCAACATCGGTACCAACAGCGGCACGAGTTGCGATGCGGTGCTGACGCGTCGCATCGAGGCGCTGTGCGATGCCAGCGGGCTTACGCGGGTGACGGACGGGCGCTTCCGGGGTGGCTACACCACTCGCCACTACGGTGCCCCGCAGCACGGCGTGCACGCCGTGCAGATGGAACTGGCGTGCCGGGGTTATTTACGCGAACCCGTCGGTGGCGTGGATGCCGCCAGCTGGCCGTGTGCTTACGATGATGAGTTCGCCGCGCCGCTGCGCGCGGTACTCGCGCGGGTGCTCGAAGCCTGCCTCGACTTTGCCCGCTAGGGCAGCCGGCCAAACCCACGCGTTTGGCCGGCGGAAACGGAGCTACTGTCCGCCGAAATCGCTTCCAGCGATTTCGGCCAATCTAGAAGCGCAGTCCCACCCGGATCGGAATGAACTGCGTCGGCTGGGCGGTCTCGATTTCCTCGTAGCGCGCCTCGACAAACCAGGACTGCCCGCCGGGCAGCGGGAA
>Ga0182015_10002713_pt1 | contig 20834 bp, 18 predicted proteins | sample 712P3MmetaG_FD_120478 | JGI IMG/M metagenome (GOLD analysis project Ga0182015, IMG submission 120478) | Permafrost microbial communities from Stordalen Mire, Sweden - 712P3M metaG | ecosystem: Environmental > Terrestrial > Soil > Wetlands > Permafrost | place: Sweden: Stordalen | collected...
GATGGGCCTGGATGAGAATCCGCCGCGCGAAGACGACCAGGTCGTCGACGTCGACGGGGGCATCAAGGTGTACGTGGACGCGTACTCGTCCCAGTACCTCCAGGGCGCCGAGATCGACTACGTGGACGAGCTGATGGGTGGCGGATTCACCATCCACAACCCGAACGCGGTTCGCACCTGCGGGTGCGGTCACTCCTTCCAGACTGCCGATTCCGCCGGCGAAGCCAAGTCCTGCTCCCACTGAGGGAAGAGGAGTCCTGACCGGCGGCTGATCGCCGCTGCATCGGCTGGACTCGCCGATATCGGCGTCAGCGCCTGCGCCTCGCTCGGTCACGCATTCATATGGGCTCCGTCTCGGGCTTGTCGCTTTCTTGATCTCGGCGGCCCAGCCGGCGCATCGGCGATCAGCCGCCGGTCAGGACGACCTCGGGAAATCGCCGGCTTCCTTGCCGCCGGGGAAAACCTAAGAAACCTTTAGGCCGCTGGCACTGCTGTTGTTGCAGCCGATTTGCGGCGCATGGTTGAGGCGGCGTCGCGGTCTCGCACGGCCAGGGCGATGATCGAGCCGACGAACGTGAAGCCGGCCGCGGCGAAGAATGCGGTGCGGAAGACGGAGACGTTCCCGGCAAGACCGGCAGCGCCGCTCTGCGTTCCGATGATGGTGGAGAGCGTCGCCACACCGACCGCGGACGCGAGTTGTCGCTGCGCGTTGTAGAGCGCGGTGGCCCGGCCGGTGTCGCGCGGCGAGACCTGCGCGAACACCCCGGCATTCATCGAGATGACCACATACGCCCAGCCCACGCCGACGAAGAACATGACGACGCGGAAGAGCCAGAGGTTTGCATTCAGCTCAAATGCCAGCAGGCAGGTCGCGATGCTCACGCCGATGAGCCCGCCGCTGATGAGGCGGCGAGGGCCGATGCGCGGGTAGAGGCGACCGACGAGTTGTGAGGACACCAGCACCCCGAGCGCCTCGGGGGCGGTGCTGGATCCGGATACCAGCGCCGAGAACCCGCGGCCGGTCTGGAGCCAGATCGGCGCGATGAAGAGCAATCCGAGGAACCCGCCGGAGGCGAACAGCGACGCCAGGTTAGCGACGCCGAAGAGGCGGTTGCGCAGGAGCCGGAAGTCAATCATGGGTTGGTCCGCGTGCAACTCCACCCAGACGAGCAGGGCGATCAGCGCTGCTCCAACGACCGCGGTGACGACGATCACCAGGGACGTCCAGCCGAGCGTCGCCGCCTCGCTGAGCGCGTAGAGGAACAGCCCGAACCCCGTAGCCGCCAGCACGAACCCGGGGACGTCGAAGCGCTCGCCCGCGCGTTCGCGGTGCTCGGTGAGCTTCAGCGCGCTGAAGACGAGCGCTGCGATGCCGATCGGGACGTTCACGAAGAACACCCACCGCCACGAGAGGCTGTCGACCAGCGCGCCGCCGATGAGCGGCCCCAGCGCCGGTGCCATCACCGTCGGGATCACGAGGATGCGTGCCAGGCGCGGACGCTGAGCCGGTGGATAGGCGCGGTAGAGCATCGCCATGCCGACCGGCGTGAGCATGCCGCCGCCCGCGCCCTGGAGGATGCGGAACAGCACCAGCTCGAGGACCGATTGCGAGAGGCCGCAGAGCGCGGACGCCACCGTGAAGAGCGAGACGGCCACCATGAACGTGCGCTTGGTACCGAAGCGATCGCCGACCCACCCCGAGGCCGGGATCCAGACGGCGAGGCTCACCAGGTACCCAACCACCACACCGTCGGTCGCCGCCGGATTCACCCCGAAGCTCCGCGCGATCGAGGGGAGCGCGACGTAGACGATCGTGACGTCCATGATCGTCATGAACATGGCGGCGACGTAGATCATCGCGATGATCTGTTGATAGGAGAGCCGCAACCCGCGCACGCCACCATCCTCGCTCAGCGGCGCTGAGCGCCGCCTTGGGACGCGCGGGTTTGGCCCGACACGAGGCGGGTAAGCTTCCCGCCATGGAGATCAAGGAACTCGGACATATCGTCCTGTACGTGCACAACATCGAGCGTTCCGCCGCGTTTTATGGCAACGTCCTCGGGTGGAAGCGATTGCAGGCCGCCGAGGATGGCCCGCTCGGCAGCATTCCCGTCGCCCTGTTCAGCAGCGGCCGGACGCACCACGAACTGCTGCTCATCGAGGTGGGGGAGGACGCTGCGGATCCCCCGCGCGGACGGCACGTCGGTCTGTACCACTTCGGCTTGAAGGTGGGCGACTCGGATGACGAGTTGCGCGCTGCGATACGGAGCTGTCAGCAAGCCGGCGTGAACATCGTCGGTGCGAGCGATCACACCGTGACCCATAGCCTGTACATCACTGATCCCGACGGCAACGAGATCGAGCTCTACATCGACGTCCCGGGCGTGAGCTGGGACCTGGAACATGTCATGGCGCCGGTGAAGGCGCTTGCTCTATAAAGGATTTCCGAGATGCCTGCTGTAACCGTCGACGACATCACCGCGCTGCCGCACATCCCGCAACCGGATCCAGCGACTTCGTCGTTCCGTCCCGTGATCAGCGTCGCAACTGCGCCGCACGGACTCGAGGGCGAAGGGTTCCCGGTGCGCCGGGCGTTTGCGGGCACCGACCCAGCCCTCATCGACCCGTTCATTCACATGGACCAGATGGGCGAGGTGGAATACGCCCCCGGAGAGCCGAAGGGGACGCCATGGCATCCGCATCGGGGCTTCGAGACGGTCACGTACATGATCGACGGCACGTTCCAGCACCAGGATTCCAATGGCGGCGGCGGCCTGATCACCAACGGCGATACCCAGTGGATGACCGCGGGTGCCGGCATCCTGCACATCGAGCGTCCACCTGAGGAGCTGATCGCGAGTGGCGGCCTGTTCCATGGCTTCCAGCTGTGGGTCAACCTTCCCGCAGCCCAGAAGTGGGTGCCCGCCCGCTACCAGGACATCCGCGCCGGCAACGTCGCGCTGCTGACCTCATATGACGGCGGCGCGCTCCTCCGCGTCATCGCCGGCGAGGTCGCAGGTCACAAGGGCCCAGGCATCACCTACACGCCGATCTCGCTCGCCCACGTGACGGTCAGCCCTGGCGCACGCCTCGTGCTGCCGTGGCCACGTGACTTCAACGCGCTGATCTACGTGCTCTCGGGCAGCGGGACAGTCGGCGAGGAGCGGCGTCCGATCGAGCCAGGGCAGCTCGCGGCGCTCGGTGACGGGGATGTGATCACCGCGACCGCGTCGACCCATCAGGAGAGCCGCCATCCCAACCTTGATCTGCTCATCCTCGGTGGCCGGCCAATCCGTGAACCTGTGGCCCACTACGGCCCGTTCGTGATGAACACGCACGCCGAGATCGCGCAGGCGCTTGCCGACTACCAGGCCGGCAAGATGGGTGCGGTGCCCGCGAACCACATCGGCGACTGACCGACAGGACGCAGGACCTACAGCCCGTACGTCTCGAGCAGCCGGAGCCAGATCTCGCTCACCGTCGGATATGACGGGACGGCGTGCCAGAGCCGGTCCATCGGCACCTCACCGACCACCGCGACTGTCGCGGCGTGGATAAGGTCGCCGACGCCCGGACCGGTGAAGGTCATGCCGACGATGACCTTGCGATCCTCGTCGACGACCATGCGGGCGTGGCCGGTGTACCCGTCGGCGACGAGCCCTGCCCCGGCGACGTCGCCAATCTCATAGTCGACCGCCCGGACGTTCAGGCCGGCCGCAACCGCCGCGGCGTGGGTGAGCCCCACCGCCGACACCTCGGGGTCGGTGAACACAACCTGGGGGATTGCCCTGTGGTCGGCGGTTGCCGCGTAGTGCGACCACGGTGGCGGATCACCCCGGAGTTCGCCCCTGACGCGGGCCACGATCGCGTCGCCGCAGGCGCGCGCCTGGTACTTGCCCATATGGGTGAGCAGGCCCAGATGGTTGAGGTCGCCGGCCGCGTAGAGCCAGTCGCCTCCGCCCTCGACCCGGCAGGTGTCGTCCACGGTGAGCCACGACCCGGGGCGAAGACCGACCGTGTCGAGGCCGATCGCATCGGTCCGCGGCGACCGGCCGGTGGCCACCAGGAGTTGATCCCCGACGAGCGTCCGTGGGTTGCCGCCGCCAAGATCGGAGATCTCCACAGAGACCTCACCGTTGACGGCCCTGGTCACCCTCTCGGTCGCCTTTTCGAAGAGGACCTCAATGCCCCGTTCGTCGAATGAGGCGCGAACCGCCTCCCCCGCGAAGTCCTCGGTGTTGTTGAGCAACCGGTCCTCGCGTACGACGAGGGTGACCTCCTCGCTGCCGAGGGTGCGCCAGGCGTCCGCCATCTCGCACGCGACCACGCCGCCACCGATGATGACCAGCCTGCGCGGGACCGCCTGGGCGCTCGTGGCCTCGCGGCTCGTCCACACGTCGGCGGACTCGATACCGGGGATTGGTGGGATGGACGCCCTGCTGCCTGTGCAGAGCGCGACGGCGTGGCGGGCGGTGAGGGTGTATTCGGTCCCTTCGTGGGGCGTGACGGTGACCCGGCGCTCCCCGGCGAGCCGGCCCGTTCCGCGCGCGAGATCGATGCGCTGGCCGTCGAGCCACCTGACCTGCCCGTCGTCCTTCCAGTGGTGTGTGAACGTGTCACGCCGGCGGAGCACGGCGGCGCTGTCGATGGTGCCGGTCACCGCCTGACGGGCGCCGTCGACCGCAAGTGCGGCGCGCAACGCCTGGCCACTCCGCAGCAGCGCCTTGCTGGGCATGCAAGCCCAGTACGAGCAGTCACCGCCGACCAGCTCGTTCTCGACCACCACGGAGGTGAGACCACCCCCGGCAGCGCGCCCGGCGACGTTCTCGCCTGTCGACCCAGCGCCGATGACGACCACGTCGTACTCGCCATCGCGATCGATCAAGGGCATGCGTGCGCCTCCTCTCTCAGGTGGTGATGCGTTGTGGCAGCCGTCTCAGGCGGCGTGGATGGGCTCGCGCGACGGCGGGGTGGGCGCACCCACCACGTCAACGCCCGGGTTCTCGGCGGCCGGTGCGTCGGCCTGCTCCGGTTCAGCGTCAGACGGATCCCGATGGCGGCGGAACAGCAGCGTGCTCCCGATGCCCGCAACCGGCAGCGACACCGCGAGGTCGATGGCTTGCAGGGTCAAGCCGGCCGCGACGGCCAGGGAGCCGTTGACGCCTTCGAGCAGGAGCGCTCCGGCCCACCAGGCCTGGCCAGTGCCGATTCCCGCGATCCCCTGGATCGGGATGGTCAGCAACAAGGTGCGGATCGAAAGGACGAACCAGGTCTGCCAGAACCCCAGGTGGAGTCCGACCATGCTCATCAGGGCCGCGTACTGAATGACCGTGGCGATCCGGCAGAAGATCGTGCTGCCGATCAGGTTGGCCCACCGCGCCCGGCTGTTGAGCACATCGAGCTCGGACTCCGCTCTGGTGGCGAGGCCCGCGAGCCTGGGAATGCGGGCCGCCAGCCTGGTCACGAGCGTCCGCGGCCCCGGGATGATCAGGGAGAGCAACACCACGACTCCGACGGCGAAGGCGAGCGCTGCGGCGAGAATGACCGCGGGGTGGACGTTGGACCCGGCGAGGAACGCTGCGACAACGGCGATCAGCGAGAGGCTGACGACATCGAGGATGCGCGCGACGATCGCGCTGCCGGACCCTCTCGCGACCCCCACGCCGAACCGGGTTCGGGCGAGAGCGACGAAGGTGACATCGGCGGATGGGCCCGGGAGGAGCAGGCCGGCCCCCCATGATGCCGCCGTGGCTCCGAGCAACTCACGCGAACTCCCTTCGCGCCTTGGCAGAAGTGCCCCGAACCGCCACGCCCGGCCCACCAGGAAGCAGGCGGCGCCGAATGCGGCAAGCGCTATCGACCCGAGGGAGAGACTGATGCCCTGCCAGCGGAGGTGGTTGCCCCCGAACAGGTGCCAGACGAGCAGGAGTACCAGCACGGTGACGACACTGGTGATCGCCGCCCGGAGCAGACGCCCGCGGCGAGCAGAACCCGAGGTCGACACGATCAGTGATTGTCCCCCTTTTGAACCGACTCCGGCTCAATTCCATCGATATCCGGACGTCGACATGATCTCGAAAGGATTGAGATGAGACCACATGGCGGCGTGTACAAACGTCGCTGGATGCTGGCTGCCGTCGTCACGGTCACCGTCTTTGCCGCAGTCGCGGTGACGTATGCGTTGCTGGTGCCGCCACTCCAGAACGCGGACGAGATGTACCACCTGCACTACGCGCAACTGATTGCAAACCATGCGCAATTGCCGGGAGCGCTGTTCACCGAGAAGCAGCAACCGCCGCTCTACTACCTCATCGCCGCGCTGATCATCAAGGCGGGGGGCTCGCTCACGGCCCTGCGTCTGATGTCTGTGGCGCTCGGGGTCACGACCGTCGCGCTTGTCATGGCCGTCGCACGCGAGCTCGTTCCCGGGAGACCCGCAATCGCCGTCGGTGCGGGCATCGTCACAGCGTCCTTCCCGATCACCGTGGCGGTGAGCGCCTCGTTCTCTGACGATGTGCTTGCGTGGGCCGCCGGGGCGGCGCTGCTGTGGTGCATCGCGCGTGTGCTCCGCTCACGGTCGCCGTCGCGCAAATTGCTGCTGGTCTGCGGGATCGCGGCTGGAATCGGATTGCTGAGCAAGGAGACGGACTGGCTCCTGGTCCTTGCCCTCGCGGTCGCCATCGGGATGCGCCTCACCGTCCCGATCCGACCTGCCGACCTGGCGGTCGCAGCTTTGCCGGCCATCGCCATCGGGGGCTGGTGGTTCGTGCGCAATGTCCTCACGTTCCACGCCGTCGTCCCGCCGCTGCAGCCGCTGACGACGACGCACCCATACCTTCGCTCCTTTGGAGAGCTCAAGGTGTTCGCTTCCGGGGCGGTGCGAAGTCTCTTCGGCCCGGAACGGGCAGACGGCGGGCCGCTCGTCCGCTCCTTTCCCATTCAGGTTCTGATTGGGGTGCTCTTCGCGATGGTGGTGTTCGTCCTCGCGGTCGCTGCGTGGCAGGCCAGCCGCCGGTGGTCAGGCTGGAATCGGACGAGCCGGCTGGTTGCCGTGATCGCGGCGGCGGTATGCGCGTTCCTGGTCGCCGAATGGACCCTGAACAGCGTGCTCTTCGATCTCCAACCGCAGTCCCGCTATCTGTTTGTCGCCGTGGCACTGCCGGCAACTGCCATGGTCTGGGCAGGTTCGATCATCGCCCGCTGGCTCGCGTGCCGGGCCAGATTCGTGGTCGGAACCGCCGTGATCGTCGTCACGACGCTGATCGGGATCGACTCGCTCAGGGTTGCGGTCCTGCGAACGCCGTGAGGCTCCAGATGGCCAATCGAGTGATGGTGAAGGCATAATCCAGTTCATAACCCCTTCGAAAGCTCTTCTTCGCGAAGGTCGCAGGGTCTCAATCACTCCCCAGGAGCCTTTTGCATGCGCAACAGAACGGTGATCGTGCTCGGCGCGGACGGCTATCTCGGCTGGCCACAGGCCATGCACCTGTCCAGTCAGGGCTACCGCGTGATCGCGGTGGACAACCTCGTCCGGCGTCGCTGGGATCTCGAGTGCGGCACGTCGTCGCTGATCCCGATCTCCACGATGGAGCGCCGTGTCGAGCGCTGGCGTGCGCTGGGCCGTGACGACATCGAGTGGCGCCTGCTTGACCTCACGGACGCCGATGCGCTCTCCGAGCTGATCGCATCCACCAAGCCCGACGCGGTCGTGCACTTCGCCGAGCAGCGCTCCGCCCCCTTCTCGATGATCGACCGCGAGCACGCGGTGATGACCCAGCTCAACAACGTCGCCGGCACGCTCAACCTGCTCTTCGCGTTGCACGAGCACGCGCCGGATTGCCACCTGGTCAAGCTCGGGACGATGGGTGAGTACGGCACCCCGAACATCGACATCGAGGAGGGCTTCATCACCATCGAGCACAACGGCAGGAGTGACACGCTGCCGTACCCGAAGCTGCCGGGCAGCTTCTACCACCTCTCCAAGGTGCACGACAGCCACAACATCCACTTCGTGTGCCGGGCCTGGGGCATCGCGGCGACCGACCTCAACCAGGGCGTGGTCTACGGCTGCAACACGCGGGAGACGGCGCTGCATCCAGACCTCGCGACCCGCTTCGACTACGACGGAATCTGGGGCACGGTGTTGAACCGGTTCATCGTGCAGTCGGCCATCGGCAAGCCGCTCACCGTCTACGGAAGTGGCGGCCAGACACGCGGTTTCCTCGACATCCGCGACACCATGGCGTGCGTCCAGTTGAGCATCGATCACCCGGCGAAGCCCGGCGAGTTCCGCGTGTTCAACCAGTTCACCGAGCAGTTCTCGGTGCTCCAGCTGGCCGAACTCGTGCGCGACGCGCGCGCAGCGCACGGCGGCGCGACCACCATCGATCACACCCCGAATCCCCGCTTCGAGAAGGACACCCACTTCTACAACGCCAAGCACCAGCTGCTCGTCGACCTCGGTCTCGACGCGCACAAGTTGCGCAGCACGTTGATCGACTCGGTCATCGAGACGGTCGAGCAGCACATCGATCGCGTCGACCTGTCGCAGGTGGGCGTTTCCGACGTGGAGTGGTCGAGAGGGCGCACTCGCGCGGCAACCGGCAAGGCGCAGGTCACGGCTCCAGCAGCGGAGACGGTGGCGTAGCGCCCGTGGCGCTACCCGAGGTCGACGTCAGCCTCACGATCCCGGCCCACAACGAGGCTGAGAACATCGGGCGCGTCCTCCACGACGTCATGGCCGTCCTGGGCGAGGGTGGCCGGACCTACGAGATCGTCCTCGTCGATGACGCGAGCGCGGATGACACGGTCGCCGCAGCACGTTCGGCGATGGGGGAGGCGGCCCGGAACCTCACGGTGGTGACGCACAAGCAGCAGCGCGGCTATGCGATCACCGTCTGCGACGGGCTCCGCGCATCGCGGGGCAAGGTCCTCGCCTTCATGGACGGCGACGGCCAGTTCGACCCTCGCGACCTCGGCACCTTGCTCGCCGATCTCGACCACGCCGACATGGTCGCCGGGATTCGCAATCGCCGGGCAGACCCCTGGTACCGCTCGTTCGTGAGCGGCGTGTACAACCGGGTGGTGCGCCTCACCTTCGGCATTCGAGAGCTCGATTTCGATTGTGGCCTCAAGGTTTTCACGCGCGAGCTCTGGGATGCCGTCACGCCCATCCGGGCTCGCTCGGCGGTGTTCAATCCGGAGATGTTCTTCAAAGCCCACCGCCTGGGATTTCGGGTGATCCAGGTGCGTGTGCAGCACCTGCCCCGGCTCGCCGGCGTCCGATCCGGCGGGCGGTTGATACCCGTGGCTCGAGCCATGCGTGACGTCATCCGCCTGCGCGTGTCACTGGCAATGAACTGGCGACCGGAGGGCGCCCGCCGGGAGCGAGCCTAAGTGCGCTGGGCGGCGATCCCAGGGCTGCTCGTCCTGGCGGTCCTGCGTCTGCCATCGCTCATGGAGCCGCACTGGTACACGGACGAAGCGGGCTACTTGAATGTGGCCTGGCAGTTGCTCCAGGGCAAGATCCTGTACCTGCAGACCTGGAACAACAAGCCGCCGCTGATGCTCTGGACGATCGCCCTGGACGTGAAGCTCTTCAGTACGAGCGAGATCGCGCTCCACGTGCTCACCTTGATCACCGGCGCGCTCACGATCGCGGCCATCGTGTGGGCGGCTTCGCGCCTCTACACGCCACGGCGTGCGCTCATCGCAGGAGTGATCGCGGCGGTGATCCTGGGTCTTCCGATCGTTGACGCCGAGCTCGCGCTCCCGGAGAGCCTGCTGATCGCGCCCCTCACGTGGGCGGGCGCGATCATCCTGGTGCACATCCTGCGCGGCGATCGGACGGCCGACCCGCGGCGGATTCCGTGGTGGCCGCTCGCTGCAGGGATTCTGATGGCCGCTGCGATCGCGTATCAGCAGACGGCCGTCGCCGAGACGTCGGCGTTCTTTCTCGCGATGCTGCTGACGCCGAAGCTGCTTCGACGCGATGCGTTCATCTTCCTGGGAGCCGTTGTGGCGATCACGCTGGCGTGGCTCAGCGCGGCGGTCATCACCGCCGGTGCCGGCAAGGTTGCCTTTGCACTCGCGGGCTTCTATATCAACTACACCAAGGCTGCGCTCCCATCGAGCGCCGCCGGCGGCCTCGCGCATTTTGGCCTGGCGCTCGCCGCCACGCTCCTGATTGCCGCCGGCGCGATCGCCGCCAGCCGTCGGGACCGCGTCGATTGGGTGCTGATGCTCTGGGCGGGGGCAACCCTGGTGGTCACCGCCGTTGCGGGGCAGCAGTATCCGCACTTCCTGACGCCGGCGGTGGCACCGCTCACCCTGCTGGCCGCGGGTTTGCCGGTCCCGTCGGCGGCCTGGCTTCGTGCTCGTCGCTTGCGCGACGTCATCGGTCCGGGAGTGCAGGCCGTCGGGCTCGTGGTCGCGATCCTGATGGCGAAGGTCGCCGGTCTCGACTGGCTGCCGGTCCCACCGTCGGCGACCGACTCCCACACGCTCAGCGGCTACTACGGCGGCGCCGCCTGGGCCGCGTTCGACCCCACCTGGCGGACAACCTGGCTGAACGATTTCGACTACCGGGTGGCCGGCGATGCGAAGGTCGCCGCCTGGGTCGCGCGGAACGGGTTCACCGGTGACACCGCCGTGGTCTGGTCATATGACGCCTGGATCTATGCGCTCGCAAACTTGCAGATCATCATGCCGACCCCGCCCATCTACAACGACGAGGTCCTGCTCGGCTCGGGCGGGCCGGTGGAGACGTACGTGGCCGCGAAGCAACCCGTGCTGATCATGGTCGACGTGAAATCCCAGGTGCTCTTCCCCGAGATCACCAAGCTGCTGGACAGTGGCGAATACATCGAGGAATACCAGACCTATCCGTACACCGTCTGGGTCCGCGCCGACAGCGTCTCGCGCCTGCCGTGAGCTGGACCGTCCGGCGCCTCGACCGGGTGATGCTCGGGACGGTCATCGCCGTCTTCGCGGGATTCGCCATTGCGTACACACGAATCACCCCGCTTGGCGCGTCGCCCGACGAGCTCTCGCACCTCAACTACATCACGGGGATTTCCGACCACCTCCGGCTGCCACCGGCAGGGGAGACCGAACGTCAGCAGCCACCGCTGTACTACCTGCTCGGCGCTGTCGTCGCCAAGCTCACCGGGGACGACGCGCGCCTGATCCGGCTCCTCTCGGTCGTCCTGGGGATCCTCACGATTCTCACCGTCTACCTGGTCGCACGCCGCCTCTTCCCGCTGCGGCCGTACGTGGCGGTTGGCGCTGCGGCGCTCGTCGCGCTCCTTCCCGAGGTGCAGTACCTGGCCGGCGCGATCAACGACGACAACCTGGCGTGGCTCGCCGGGGCCTTGCTCGGGCTCGCGGGTGTCGTAGCGCTGCAGAGCGACCTGCTCACCCCGCGCCTTGCGCTCGGTGCCGGGTTCGCGGTGGCGCTTGCGGTGCTCGCCAAGGAGACGGTTTGGGTGCCCGCATTCCTTCTGCTCGTGATCATCGCCGTGCGCTTCGCGCGCCAGTTGCGCGCGGTGCACGTCGCCGCGCTGCTGCTCCCGACGGTCGTGCTCGCCGGGTGGTGGTTCGTGCGCAACGCCATCGAGTTCGGGAGTCCGCTGCCGCCGTTGCATCCCATCACCGCCCAGCGTCAGGTCTTCGACTCCCTGTCGCAGGTGCGCGGCTATCTCGCCGCGACGGCGCTGAGCCTGGTCGGGATGTATGGCAACGGCGCGCACTTCGTGGCGATCTCGATCCTCGGGGCGCGCCCGCTGCCGGGCGTGATCGCGGGAGCGGTCATCGGCGTGATCGCCATTGCGGCGTGCGCGGCGGTCGCGCGCTCGTGGCGCCGGTGGGACACGACGCGGCGCAGGATCGCGATCCTCCTGCTGGGCACGATCCTGGTGGCCGTGGCGCAGTCGGTGCTGAACTCCGCGACGTTCGACCTCCAGCCGCAGGCCCGCTACCTGCTCGTTGCGGTGGCCGCGGCTACGCCGATCATCGCGTGGACGGTCGCGTGGCGCAGAGGTGGTCCGCTCTCGCCGGCGCGTGGCGCCGGCATTGCCCTGCTGGTCGCCGTCGCGCTGCTGCTCGACGCCTCCGGACTGATCACCGCCGCCCACCTCGCGGCGGCGTGATTACCGAACCTGGTCGCGGAAGCTTTCCAGGGTGCGGGCGAGCCCGTCATCGAGGCTGACGTGCGGGCGCCATCCGAGGCGCTCGCCGGCAAGTGCGTTGTCGAGCGCGCTGCGGGCCACCTCGCCGGTGGGGAGCGGCTCGCGTTCCGGTTTGCCGCCGAAGCCCGCAATCGCGCACAGGCGGATGACCAGGTCGCCGATCGCCGTCTCCCGGCTGGTGCCGATGTTGAGCGCGCCGGTCACTGCCGAGGCGAGGCCGAGCACGTTCGCGGCCACGATGTCGCCGACGAAGGTGAAATCGCGCGTCTGCGAGCCGTCGCCGCGGATCACCGGTGCCTTGCCGGCGAGCAGGCGGTGGCTGGAGATCGCCACCACGCCAGCCTCACCTGTGCCGTCCTGGCCGGGGCCGTACACGTTCCCGTAGCGGAGCGCGAGCGCGTCGAGGGAACCAGCACGCGTGAAGTGGCCGAGATAGTGCTCGATGCAGAGCTTGGCCGTGCCGTACGGTGATCGCGGCTGGGTCGGCTCGTCCTCGGGGGTCGGCAGCCGGCGGGCGGCGCCGTAGAGCGCGCCCCCCGATGACGCGACGACGACCCGGCGGCAGCCGGCCGCCATCGCTGCGGTGAGCACGCTCACGGTCCCGAGCACGTTGATGTGGGCGTCCTCGGCCGGCTCGCGCCACGACCGGTTCACGCCACCCTGTGCCGCCAGGTGCAGGATCGTGGCCGGTTTCCACGCCTCGATGGCGGTGCGCGCCGGCTCCTCGGCGATGTCCGCCACGGCCAGCTCGGCCGCGGCGGGGAGGGGACGGTACGAGGCGTGACGCAGATCATCGACCACCAGCACCTCGGCGCCGGCCTCGAGGAGCGCCTCGACGCTGTGGACGCCGATGAACCCGGCGCCGCCGGTGACGACCACCCGACCGGGCTGCGTCGCCGGCGCCATCAATTCCTGCTCACGAGCGCACGCAGGAAGAGCGCTGTGTTGGCCGGACGCTCCGCCATGCGACGCATGAGATACCCATACCACTGCACGCCGAACGGCACGTAGACGCGCACCGTCTCACCGGCTGTGACCAGGCGGCGTTGCTCGTCAGGGCGGATCCCGTACAGCATCTGGTACTCGTGCTTGAAACCCGGCCCGCCGATGTTGCGGACGAGCCGTCCCGTCGCCTCGACGAGCTTCGGATCGTGCGTCGCCGCCATCGGGAGCGCGCCGCCGGCGATGAGGGAGCTGAGGCAGCGGAGGTACGAGACCCGGATGTCGTCGGGACGCCGCCACGTGAGGGTCGCCGGCTCCTGGTACGCACCCTTGCAGAGACGGACGCGTGAACCCGGCACGCCGAGCGACCGGCAGTCGTCCTCCGTCCGCCGGAGCGACGCCTGCAGCACCGCCCCCGTATTCGGGAAGTCCTGACGGATCAGGCCCACGAGGCGCAGGGTCGAGTCGGTGGTGGTGTGATCCTCCATGTCGATGGTCACCGAGGAGCCGGCCGCCCGAGCGGCGTCGCAGATCGCGCTCGCGTTGTCGAGTGCCATGGATTCGTCGAGTGCCTGGCCGACGGCCGAGAGCTTGACCGACATCTCGGCGCGGGCGGCGAGGCCCTCGTCCGCAAGACGCTGAGCGAGCGAGATGTACGCGTTCACGGCGGCACGCGCCGTGGCCGTGTCACGAGTGTCCTCGCCGAGGTGGTCGAGCGAGACCTGCAACCCGTCGCCGGTCAGGATCCGCGTGACCCGAAGCGCGTCGTTGATGGTCTCGCCGGCGACAAAGCGGCGGACGACATCCCGGGTGACCGGTGCCGAGGTGATCACACGCTTGATCTGACGCCGCCTCGAGGCCCAGAGCAGAACCTGACGGAGCGCGGCCGAGGGTGTGGCGCCCCGAGAGCTTGACGACGGCTGGGATCCCCAGGCTTCGCTGGTCACCGCGCGGATTATGTCCTCGGGTCCTGCCGGTCTGGGTCAGGCAGTCCAGCGCGGCGGGCGTCGCTCCAGAAATGCGGTCATGCCCTCATGCGCCTCCTCGGACGCGAACAGCCGCGCGGAGAGCTCGACCATCGCCTCCCCGTAGCGCTCGATCGCCTCTCGAACGCTGCGGTTGGCGATGCGCTTGGACTCGACGAGCCCCTGGGGTGACACGGTGCCGAGCTCCGCGGTCAGGGTTGCCAGCGCGGAATCGGGATCGTCGTTGGCGAGGGTGACCAGACCGATCCGCTGCGCCTCGGCGGCGTCGAAGCTCGCGCCGGTGAGGAAGTACCGGGCGGCGGAGCGCTCGTCGATGCGCGGGAGCACGGTCACCGAGATGACAGCCGCCGCCAGACCGAGGCGTGCCTCGGTGATCGCGAAGGTGCTTCGTGGACCGGCGATCACGATGTCGCATGCGCCGAGCAGACCGATGCCGCCGGCTCGCACGTTACCGTCGATCCTGGCAATAACAGGGAGACGGAGTTCGACGATGGTACGGAGCAAACTGAGGAGGCTGCTCGCGGTGTCGTTCATCGACGACGTCGACGCTTCGGAGAGATCGGCGCCGGCGCAGAAGGTCGTCCCGGTGTGGGTCAGGACGACGGTGCGGACGTCGGCGTCATCTGCGGCGCTGCGGAACCTGTCGGTCAGCTCGGCGACGAGCTGCCGCGACAGCGCATTGCGGTTGTGCGGGGAGTCGAGCGTGACGGTTGCGATATCTCCGTACGTTGTGAGGTGGACGAGCTCGGCGTCGGTCATAGAAGCTCCTCAGGTATGTCGATGATCCGCGAGCGAAGCCACTCACCGAGCGCTTTGGCTTGCGGGTCGAAGCGCGTGGATGATGCGACCCCCTCACCGAGCAGTCCCTCGATGACGAAATTGAGTGCCCGCAGATTGGCAAAGACGTGACGGCGAAGGACGAAACCGGCCGTCTCGGGGAGCAGGAGACGCAGCTCGTCGACGGTCAGCTTGTGCGCGAGCCAGCGCCACGATGCGTCGCTTCGCGCCCACACGCCGAGGTTCGCGTCCCCACCTTTGTCCCCACTGCGCGCGCCGGCGATCGCGCCGAGCGCCGCCCGGCGCGTCGGTCCTGGCAGCAGTGGCGGCGGGAGGTCGGGCGCGGCGTCATCGCCATCGCTGCCGGGCGTGCGAGTCTCCGGCGCCGGCGCGATGGGGATGCGCGTGCCATCGTCGAGCACCGCCGTGTGATCGACCGCGTCTGCGGGAACGAAGCCGGGGTGATACACGCCCACCGGTGACGCGTCACCCGGTGGCGCTGTGAGGTGGAAGCCCGGGTAGCTCCCCAGGCCGATCTCGACGGCACGAGCGCTGAACTGCCTGCCGGCGACGGCGGGGTCGGCGTCTCGGACCATGCAGTGCAGCAACGCGCTCGCCGCTTCCTCGTCATCCGAGTCGACGTGGTCCGTTCGAGCGAGGGTCCAGTGGATCTGCTGCGGTTGCGAGGCGGCGAGCGCCTCGTCCATCTGCTCGCGTACCAGGGCTGCTTTGGCCTCGATGTCACTGCCGCACAGGACGAAGACGACCGAGTTTCGATAGCCGCTCAACGTGTTACAGCACACCTTCAGCGTCGGCGGTGGGGGCTCGCCGCGAACGCCCGTGACACGCACGCGGTCCGCGCCATCGTTCGCGAGCTCGATGGTATCGAAGCGGGTCACCACATCAGGTCCGAGATAGCGTGGACCGTCGATCTCGTAGAGCAGCTGCGCGGTCACGGTCTCGATGGTGACCGCGCCGCCGGTGCCGTCGTGTTTTGTGATCACGCTCGATCCGTCTGCGTGCATCTCGGCGATGGGAAAGCCGGGGTGGCGCACGTCGTGCTCGGTGAAGAAGCTGTAGTTGCCCCCCGTCGCCTGCGTTCCGCATTCGAGGATGTGTCCCGCGACGCTCGCTCCGGCAAGCGCGTTCCAGTTGTCGCGCTGCCACTCGAAGTGCGCGGCCGCGGGGCCGACCACCAGGCTCGCGTCGGTGACCCGCCCGGTGACGATCACATGGGCGCCGGAGCGGACGCATTCGGCGATGCCCCATGCGCCGAGGTAGGCGTTGGCGGCGAGCGGGCTGCCCAGGCCCAGCTCCGCCGCACGATCGGTCACATCGTCCCCTTCCACCGAAGCCACGGTGGCCGTGATGCCGAGGCGACCCGCGAGCTCACGCAGTGCGGCTGCGAGGCCGGCGGGATTGAGGCCGCCCGCGTTGGTCACGATGGTGATCCCCCGCTCGATTGCAGTGCCGAGACAGTCCTCCATCTGGCGCAGGAACGTTCCCGCGAAGCCGCGATCAGGATGGGTGAGCCGCTGCCGTCCGAGGATGAGCATGGTCAGCTCTGCGAGGTAGTCGCCGGTGAGGACATCGAGCTGTCCGCCCTCGAGCATCTCGCGGAAGGCGGCGAAACGGTCGCCATAAAAGCCGGAGGCGTTGCCGATGCGCAGAACCGTGTCCACAGGCGCGGCTAGGCTACCGTGCCCGCCCGTCCAGGCGAGCGAGAGCCGGCCACCTCAGACCCATGGTCCGACACGTTTGAGGAACTCGTCAAAGAGCGGCACCGTGAAAGCGGTATCCCCGTGCGCGGGGCTGTAGATGATCCCCTTGGCGATGAGCGCCGACCGGCGTGGCGCAACCGACTCGACACGCACGCCGAGCGCCGTCGCGATGTCGCCGGAACGGTGCGGTCCCGGCCCGAGCGACGCCATGGCCACCAGATACTCACGCTCCCGCGGCGTGAGGCGGTCGAGGCGCACGAGGAAGAAGTTCTGGTCAAGCTGGTCTCGAACCAGCGGGGCTGCACGCGCGACGTCGTCGGCGGTGATCGGGCTCTGCGGCGCCACGTTCCAGACGTGGTAGCCCCACTCCTGGAGGAAGTACGGGTACCCGTGCGATCGCTCGACCATGAGATCGAGCGCTTCATCGTCGATGAATGCGCCACTCTCCTCGGCGGGAACGGCGAGGGCGGTTCGCGCATCCTCGCGGCCGAGCGACCCGATCTCCGGAAAGTCGAAGAGGCGCTCCGCGTACGACTTCGCCTCGCCGGCCAGCGCGCGCAGCTGGGGGAGTCCCGCGCCGGTGAGGATGACCGGGAGGTTCAGCTGATTGGTCCGGTGGATCGCCACGATCAGCGCGGACAGCTCATCCGGGCCGACGTACTGGAGCTCGTCGACGGCAAGCACGATGCCGGTCCCGCGGTCGCGAGCCGCCTCGCCACACGCCACCAGCAGGTCGGTCACATCGTCGGCGAGGTTCCCCGAATCGGCGACACCCCGGAGCGCCTCCACGTCGATGGAGACTCGCGTCCCATCGGGGAGCTGCAGCGTGAAGGTCTTGAGGACGCGCAGCGCCCGGGTGACCGCCGTCGAGACCACGTTGGTGCTGAGCGGGAGCAGGATCCGGCGGAGCCGGGCCGCGAGGAGCGATGGAAAGTGACCATGCTCCGGCGCCTCGATCAGGCCGACCCGAAACCCCTCCTGCTCGGCGATCTCGACGAATCGGTTGAGCAGCACGGTCTTGCCCGCGCCTCGCAGCCCGATCATCAGCAGGCTCTTCCCCGGCCTGCCCGCGACGGCGCGGCGAAAAGCCACCCCGAATCGATTGATGAGGTCGTCGCGTCCTGTCAGCGCCGGCGGCGGCGTGCCGGCACCCGGGCGGTACGGATTGACGAGCTCATCCACGGATTTGACTTAGTTTACTCTGGTTTAGTCAGGTTTTGAACATTAGCGATCTTTGTAGTGATGGCATCAATATCAAGTAAGTAAGCCCAAGGAGGGCCCCTTTCCGGCCTTTCTCGGAGGGAATCGTGAGCAATCGGCTGGCGATGCGCCGAAACCGGGCTATTGGAGCTACGCGGCTGCCACCGTCGGGACCTGGCCCCGATGCCGAAAACCGTCGAGGCCCAGGATCGCCAGGGCGATCCACACGAGCGCAAATCCGCACAAAAGGGCAAACGAGGTGCTCTCGTGGAGGATCAACGTGCCGATCGCGAACTGCATGACCGGCGTGACGTACTGGAGCAGCCCCATCATCGACAGGGGAAGGCGGGTTGCTGCGCCGGCGAAGAACAGCAGGGGGAGGGCGGTGACCGGACCGGTCGAGATGAGCAGGAGCAGATGTCCGGGGTTGGCTGCGTGCCCGACGAAAGTGGCCTGTCCGGCCAGCGCCAGAAGGGCGAGCACGACCAACGCCGGGCCGCTGGTGACGGCCCCTTCGATGAACAGGCCCTCGAGCGGCGTTGCCCGGACGCCCTTCTTGAGGAAGCCGTAGGTGCCGAAGGAGACCGCCAGCGCGAGCGCGATCCATGGCGGGCGCCCGTAGTCGAAGCTCAGAACGGTCACCGCCACGATTCCGAGCCCGACGGCGGCCCACTGCACAGCGCGAAGCCGCTCGTGCAGGATCACGACGCCGAGCCCGATTGTCAGCAGCGGATTGATGAAGTAGCCGAGGCTCGTCTCAATGACGTGACCGTTGTTGACCCCCCAGATGTATACGCCCCAGTTGAGGGCAACCGCGATGCCGGCAATGCACAGGCGTAGGACGGTGCCGCGGTCCAACTTCCGTATCCCGTTGAGCTGATGACGGACGGCCAGCAGCACCGCAATGACCACGAAGCAGCAGACGATCCGGCAGGCCAGAATCTCGAGCGGATTCGCCGGCTCGAGCAGCGGCCAGTACAGCGGGAAGACACCCCACAACAAGTAGGCGCTGAGCCCGTACGTCAGGCCGCCGCCACTCTTCCGCGGCCGGCCCAGGGACTTCTGTTGCAGCACTGCTTCGCATGGTAATCAGCAGCGACGTCCTGCCCGCGATGCTCAACCCTTGGTAGAGGAGGTGCCTCTGACGTTGGTCCTAGTAGATGAACGCCTCGACGTCATACAGCGATCCGATGTGGCGCTGATCGACGACGCCGAGACCGAGCATGTTCGCCTCGTCAACGGTGAAGCTGTTCGAACCCTGCACGGCGACGACATACGCGACGTGCCCGAACTGGCTGTACCCATGACCGGGTCCAAAGACGACGAGGCTCCCGACGCGCGGCGTCCTGCCCTCGGGACGGCCGGCCGCTTGCGCGGTGGCCGCCCATTGCCACGCATTCCCGCTCCAGTACACGTTACGCAGCGATGCGACGTACCACGTGCACTGACCCCACGGATAGTCGTCGAAGATCGGCCCGAATGCGAACGGGCGCAGCGCGCCGTCGAGGACTCGAGCGGCTCCTTCCCCAGCCGCAGCAGCAGCTGCAGCAGCGGCGGCCTCCTGCTCCTGACGCACTGCAACGATCTTTGAACGCACGCTCTGCAGTTGCGCCAGCAACGTCGCAGCCTTGCCCTTCAGGCTCGACGCCTCCTGCTTGTAAGCGATCTCCTCGCCCTGCTGCTGTCCTGTGAGCGACTGCAGGGTATTGACCAATGTGTTGGCGTGCTGCTGGTCCTGGACCTGCTGCTTCTGGAGTTGGCTCAACCGTTCGCGCGTGTCGTGGATCTGGCTCACCAACTGCTGGACGCGCGCGCTCACCTGGTCGGCGCTCGTCAGCGCATCCATCGCATCGATGAAGCTTTTGCTGTCCACCAGGATGGCGGTCACGGATCCGTCGTCCGTGAGCTCATAGACATGTTTCAGGATCTGCCCGAGATCTGACTGATCGGCTGTGTATTCGCTCTGAACAGTCTGGATTTGCACGGTTGTGTTGGCCAGGTTCTGATTTGCGTGGTCGAGCTCGGTCTGTGCCTGTGCCAGTTGCGCCTGTGTATTGGCGATGGCCTGTGCTGACGCGAGCGCATTGCCCAATGCGGCCGAACTCGCGCCATTCAGCGATGCGATGGCATGGCTCAGTGCATTTGCCTGTGCTGAAAGCGACTGTATCTGCTGCGTGAACTGATCAGCGAGGACCTTGTTCTGACTGAACGGGGAGCCGACCACCAGCAGTGCGATCGCGCCCGCAGAGGCGACGAGGGACACGCGGCGAGCGAGCAACAGGTGCCTCCGTGAGATGGACTCGAACCGGGTAGAACGGTTTCCGACCGTAACAGGCATCCTCCATACGGTCAACCCCATTTGACGCATTTGTGGATTGGACGCGACCCAACTGTGCGTCGCTGGCTCCAGACGTCCCATTCGCGTCGTCGCGGCGCGCTAAACTGGACATTGGTATGGACATCCTTGGTGGCCACCTTCCCGAGCTGATCATCGTGCTGGTGGTGATCCTGATCATCTGGGGGCCGGGCAAACTTCCCGACATCGGTTCGGCGATGGGCCGAGGCATCCGCGAGTTCCGGAAAGCTTCGTCCGAAACCCGTGACGCGATGCGCGCCGCAGCGACTGATGTGCCGGCCACTCCGGCGCCGCAAGCGCAGGCGGCGCCCGCTGCCGAGCCCGAACCCACTCCGGCTCCAGGAACGTCAGGGCCGAGCGCGGACTGACGGCGCTACCGACGCGCGGGCAGCGACTGTCGCACTGCCCGCCTGGGGTCGCTTATCCGCGCCCGGGCGATGAGACCTCAACGGCGCGAAATGCCTCCTCACGGGTGACGTAGTCGTCGATCCGCAGAATCCGCGCGTCGCGCACCGTGAAGACCATGAAGATCTCGCCGTTGAGAAATGGGATCTCCCGAAAGCGAGGTCCTGCGATGCCGACGACCACACTGCCGCCGGCGGCGTGCAGCTCGAGCCGCTCGATGCCGGAGTCGCCGTTGCCGAGCGATGCGCGCATCCGCTCC
>Ga0182015_10002715_pt1 | contig 20818 bp, 11 predicted proteins | sample 712P3MmetaG_FD_120478 | JGI IMG/M metagenome (GOLD analysis project Ga0182015, IMG submission 120478) | Permafrost microbial communities from Stordalen Mire, Sweden - 712P3M metaG | ecosystem: Environmental > Terrestrial > Soil > Wetlands > Permafrost | place: Sweden: Stordalen | collected...
CGTGCTCAAAACTGACCGGCCCATGGACGACATGGAATCGCTCGCGCGCCGGACGCTCTCCGGTATCAATCCCAATCTCAGCGTGGTTAAATTTGAGAGCTTTGACGCGCAAATCGCGGATCGGTTCACCGAAGACCGGATGCTGGCACGGCTGACAATGTTGTTCGGAGTGCTGGCTTTGCTGCTGGCCATGCTTGGGCTCTACGGTGTAACCGCCTACGCGGTCGCACGCCGGACTGCGGAGATCGGGATCCGCATGGCGCTGGGGGCAAAGCGCGCGGAGGTGACGGGGATGATGATGCGCGGTGCGATGATCCAGGCGGCGGTAGGCATGGCTATCGGAGTTCCGATTGCGCTGCTGTGCGGGCGGTTGGTTGGCGCACAGCTCTACGAGGTCAAGGGCGTCGATGCGGCCGCACTCTTCACATCAGTCCTGACGCTCATTCTGGCCGCGACCCTGGCTGGGTTTATTCCGGCGCGACGGGCAGCGTCCATCGACCCGGCGCAGGCGTTGAGAACTGAATAGAAATGGGGGTTCCCCGGCCAATACGGTAGAAGCGAACGTGGGGCACCCGTCCTGTTCCTCTTGGTCTGGCTGCTGGGCTACGGAGTTATCCACAGGACATTAAGAAGTTTGTAACGTCTTGAGCTGCGATGGCACTATCTGGATGTTCGATGGATGGCGTGGGACGCAAGCCTAAAACCAAATGCTCGGTTCCCTTCCATCTTGGGCGACTCTCTTCACAGAAACTTACCGCGTCTTCGGGGGGAGGCATCGGTAAGGCTCTGGATGAGAGTCGCCGTTTAAGCGTTTGGCCCTAGGGATAAAGTGTGACTTTGGGTGTCACCCGAGGGTGAATGGAAGTGGCTTCGCCGGTGTCGTTGATGACATGGCTGATTTCGCCAAGATCGCCCAGAGCCACCGTGATCATGTGATGGAACTGCACGCCAGGGGTCTTCGGCACTTCTATGGCCCGGGTCAGCACAACGTGCGGACGCAGAAATACACTATAGATCCCGAGGCCCCAGGCCTCATGGCTGGTCACAGAATCCGACACTTTGTAGGAAGCCCAGCCGTTGGCGCCGGGCGCGCTGGTATAGCTGGCCTGATCCGGCGGATCGTAGGGAATCTCGGACTGGTAGAAATAAGTTCGTCCATGGTTTCCATTCCAAAGCACTTGAAATTGCTGATGATGTTCCACGAATAGACCGTAGACGGTGACGTTCTCCCCGTTGACGATGAGACCGTTGGCACTCGTATTGCTCGACCAGCCTACGCCCGAGCCGTGATCGGCGCGCCAGATCCAGGTGTGATCGATGATGGTATCGCTACTGTTTACTTCCAGATTGACCAGCGTCCGGCCTACGCCAGCCCCGCCGACACGAAAGAAAACGTCATGCAGAGAGATAGGGTTCCGTATGTGCCGCGCTTTACTGCCATCCGGTCCCACCTGCAATAGCACCGGTGATTGTTGCACTCCAGCATCGAACAGGAGGCCGGCAACGATCACTCCGTCGACGTCTGCTGTGGTCATGGCAGCGGTGCCGTTAACCGGCTGCAGGGTGGCAAAGCCAAGTCCCAGAACTACGGTATCCGACCGGGTGATACGGATCGCTTCCGTCAATTTGTAGATGCCTGGGGTGAGTAACAAATTCATACCTTTGGCGAGTACGGCGTTCATGGTGACGGCCGTGTCCACCTCTGGCCGGGCGATATAAAAACGGCGGATGGGTATCGTTTTCCCTGGGGTGGTCCCTCGGCGCCAGGTGATGCCCACACTCCTGTTGCGCAGCGATGGAATACGGACGCTCATGTTTCCGGCGGAGTCGACCTCAAGAAAAGGCTTCTCGCGCACGATCGGGGTTTCGGCGACCTTGGTATAGGGAGGCGTAGGCCATTCCCCTACTGGTGGATGGGGGACGCCGACAAAAACCATATTCCAATTGGACCCACTCCAACTGCCCCATTCTGTGTTTCTGGAAATAAATTGCTGCTGTGGCCCGGCATCGACTTTGCCGTCAATCAGGGCATCGGACATCCATCCGCCGCTGGCCCAGCCGGTGTGCTGATGGAGCACGATATCCCCGCGGATGTGCATGCGCCGAAGGGGCGCGGCCTGGGATACGGCCCACTGCATCGCGCCTCCAGCGGGAGATATGGAGAAGCCCTCAATCCCTCTCCAGAAGGTGGTGGTGGCGTTGTTGTTCGGCTCGCTGGCATCCGCATGCACGTTGCCGGTGATGTGCACGGCATCGGGAGAGGCTCCCAGCCCGATCACTTCGGTGTAGAAGCCCACCGGGATATCCAGCCTGTAGTCGCCGGGGAGAAACAGCAAGGCGTTGCGTTGGCTGCCGAACTCGTTGTGTTGCTGGGTGGTGTAGATTGCATCGATCTGGCGTTGCATGGCCGAGGGCGCCATCGAAGGATTGAAGACAAGAACATTCGGGCCCAGATCAGGCGTGGTGGAGTTCGCGGCCATCGCAGGATAGGCCAACAGCACAGCCATCATGGCGTGGATCACCCGGCTACCACACATAGGTTCCCACCGATTCTTCGGGCAGGGTGGTGGTGAACCACCGGCCGTGGTATTTCACGTTGAAGGTCTTGGGAAAGTTGGCGGTATTCGATGCGACCAGCACTATCTTGCCGTCGGCGGTAAGAAATGCGACCGATGTGAGCTGCTCCAGCTCAGTTGATCCTACGCGCACGGAACCTGGTGGCACGAACTGAGAGAAGTGCGCGACTGCATAGTAGGCCACGTTCCGGGTCGCATGGCTGCCGTTCAGGGTGATAGCGCCCTGACAACCGGTGCAACCTCCATCGTTGGTATGAGGGCCATTCTCAGGGTCCGCAGCGAGATTCCAGAGCAGTACGTTGCGGCTCCAATTTCGGGTTGCGGCGATCAGCACGTCGCTCACGGCGGCGGCAATGGGAAGCGGTTCGTTCGGTGAGCTGGAGATGGACTGCTCGGTCATATACAGATTTTTGTTTGGATACGCCGTATGCACGTCTGTCATTGCGGAGGCCGTGCCGCCATATAAGTGAAAGGCCGTTCCATCGACATACTTACTGGCCGCCGGGTCTGCAAGGATCGACAGCGCATAGGATAGAACATCGGGATTATGGTCGTACAAGAGGATCCTGGTCGTAATTCCTGCGCTTTGAAATGCGGGCACAAGATGCCTGGCAATAAACGTATCTTCTTCCTCCGCGAACACGACCATGCTGGGTGTGTTTTTTGGGTTCAGGGGTTCGTTCTGTACGGTCACGGCGGCAATGGGAATGCCTTCCGCCTTCATCTGCTCGATGTATTTCACGAAGTACGCGGCATACACCCCGTAATATTCGGGCTTAAGGTGGCCGCCCTTCACGCGATCGTTGGTCTTCATCCATGCGGGGGCAGACCATGGGGAGCCCAGGATTTTCATTGCGGGATTGATCGCCAGAATCTGTTTGAGCACCGGAATGACGTCGGCGCGATCCGGCCCCAGAGTGAATTTGGCGAGATCCACATCTGTTTCGCCTTTGGATAGATCGTCGTAGGAATAGACGCGCTCGTTCATATCGGAAGCGCCAATGGTGACCCTCAGGTAGCTAGCGCCAGTGTCGGCGGGAGCAAAGAGCTGATTGAGCAGTTCCGCCCTTGGTCCGGGCTCCATACGCATGAGAAGCTGCGCGCTGCCTCCGGTCAGGGCGAAACCGAAGCCGTCAATGGACTGGAATTGCTGCATATCGTTTACATCAATGGCGGGAAAGGCGTTCGCCGGTGAAGAAAACGCCAATAAATCTTTCTGCTCGGCCAAGAGTGCGGAGCGATCCGCGGTTGTGAGCCATTCGTGGGCGTCTGATCCTTTCTGCGCCGTTAATGAGCCGTGAAACACAATCAGGAGTGCGACCGGCAAAAGCCAGGTGACCTTGCTTTTCATAGAAGTTCTTCTCCGGCAAAAACCCGTAATTTATTGACGACTTATCATAGTCAAACGATTGTCTAAATACGAGGAGTTTCCTCTGAAGAGCAGTCTTGTCCAGGTTGGTTTTTAAAAGAGACCCGCCATGAGGGTGTATTGGGACCAGTGCCGCAGAGCCTGCCCTGAGCTTGTCGAACGGGGACGGCTGAGAATTAACCCCAGGGCGTCCTGGGACTCGAGTTTCCACAGGAGTTGAAGGGCGGGCGTGAGAACCCTCCAGAAATCCAAGATTCCTGAACTGCCGAATCACTGGCGCGACTAGGAAAGACGCGAGAGGTTGTTGGTTTACCTGGAGACATGACAAGGGCCGAGATTAGCCTCTACTAGGAGGATCCCAGGTCTCAAAAGCGAGACCCCACGGTAAGCCGGGGCAGGCTGGGGCACCCCCCAACACCCCTCCCCCGGAAAAGCGCGTGCCGCTACTCGACGCGATCATATGGCTTCAGGCCATAGAGTGCGATGTCACGTGATTCTCATTCCACGGGAGAAGCCCCGCGCCTACAATGAAGCCTGGTTATGAGATCCGGGCTCATCCTGCTGCTTTTGCTGTCCTTCGCCTCTGCCGGCGCTTCCGCGCAGCAGGGCGATACGAGCCAACCCACCCTGAGCGTGCGCTCGACCCTGGTGGAGGTGCCGGCGCTGGTGAAGACCAAGGCGGGAGAGGTGGTCTTTGAACTCATGGCGGAGGACTTTGTTCTGACCGACGACGGTGTGCCGCAGCATCTTACGCTCGATCCGGACACGGATTGGCAGCCGCTGGCGTTGGCCATTTGCGTGGAGACGGGCGGGGCCGGAGCCCGTCATCTGGCGGATTATCGGGAGCTGGATGCGCTCGTCGACGCATTGGTCGGCAACGTCGAACACCGTGTCGCTGTGATTGGGTTCGATAGTAAGCCACATCTGCTGCTACCTTTTGGATCCGAAACGGCTGACGCTTCGCAGCAGCTGGCAAACTTGCAGGAAGGTGATCCAGGGGCAGCCGTTCTCGATGGGGTGGCATTTGCGGTGGCGCAGCTGCGGGCCCAGCCCACACGGTATCGCCGTGCGATCCTGCTGCTCAGCGAAACCCTCGACCAGGGTAGTACCACCACCCTCGAGGAGGCTCTGCGGCTTATCAGCGACACCAACACGACCATGTACAGCTTCGGCTTTTCCAGCACCCGCTCGGCCGTCTCGCATGAGGCAGCCAAGAGGAACCGCCCTGGAGAGCCTGGCCCTGCACATGGTTGCTTTAGCCGCGATGGCGCCGATGCCGAGTACGATGGCCACTACAGCAAGCAGGTGCTCGACTGCCTCAGCGACCTGGCTCCGCCGATTCGCCTGGCCACTATGGCATTTGTTACTGCGCGCAATGCGCTGCGCACCAATACCGCCGAATCGATCGCACAGCTCACCGGAGGCGAGTATTTTCACTTCCACAACGAAAAAGATCTGAAGGCCGGCCTGGTCAAGATGTCGAGCGATGTACCGAATTATTATGTGCTGAGTTTCCATCCAACATCGCTGACTCCTGGCCTGCACGCGCTGCATCTGGAGCTCAAGGATCGCCCGCAGCTGGAGCTGAAGTCGCGAAGCGAGTACTGGATCGACAACGACACGGCACAATAGGCGCTGGAACGCCGGCTAGCGTTTTTCTGCTTCTGCCTTGTCCGCAGCGGCCACTGCTTTCTTGAAGGCGGTCACTGCGAAGACAGTCTGAGGGTTAAGGCCATCCCTGCCCGCATACGTCCACACCGGGGTTGCGTAGAGGGTATTTTCGCCGCCTTTGAAAACGGAGAATAAGTCCTCCGCGTCCCTGATATTCGTCTGGGAAGATTGCCGGCTCGAACCGAGGCCAGGGTCTCCCGAAAGATCCGGTTGAGAGCCTCGTGAAGGCCCGATGGAACCCCCACGGTTGCTCGGATTGATTCCGCCGTTTTGCCGAGGGTCGGGCATCGTATCGTCCATCAAATGGCTGTTCCCCTTGCGCACCATGACGATCAGATCCGCGGTTTTCGGGTCCGAGACAGGGTCAAACCTTCCCCACTTGAGGAAGGCCGCCTCGACATCTTTTTGGGCCATTTCATTGGCGCGTGGGTCATCGATGGAAATGCCTGCGCTGGGGTCGATGACGACGGCAACTGTCTTAGCCTGCAAAACATAGGCCGGGAGGATGTTTTTGGTTTTGTCTTTTGCGAATCCGCAGGTCGCCAGCAGACTTAGCAGGAATACAGCAGACGCCCGCTTTACCATCTTGGCCTCCTCATGACAACGGGAAAATGATACTCCGATACGGGATCAGCGGCTGGTGAGGGAGAAACCGCAGATCTCCCCATCGCGCGGATTTCGCGCGAGGCGATTCTTTGCCGCGGGTATTGGCCTTGCCCGGAATATAAGATATAAGATATCAAGAGTTGGATACGATTCAGTTCCCGCTGAAGGCTTGTAAGCACAGCCGCTCCAGCCAGGAAGTCCCTTACGCGAACACTTGCAGTCGGCGCCTTCCTTTTGTGGCAGCCACTCGTGACCCCCGGGGCGTTTCCTAATTTTCTGGAGGCTAACTTGGACTACATCAACAGACTGGCCGCACTATTCACGATTATCTTTGTCGCCGGCGTCGCCGGCGGCTACGCTCAATCAACTGCAACCCTATCCGGCAGGATTACTGATCCGTCGGGGGCAGTGGTGCCGCAGGCACGAGTCACCGTGCTCGGAATTGCTACCGGCGTCAACCGAGTTTCCACTTCTGACCGGGAAGGCAGCTACACCATCGCCTCATTGCAGCCTGGCAACTACAGCGTGAGCGTCCAGGCAACCGGGTTCGCCGATTACAAGCTGGCGAGTGTGACCCTGCAGGTAGATCAAAGCGTAACCGTCGACGTAAAGCTTGGCATTGCCTCGACGGGTGAAGTGGTACAGGTCGATGCGGCTGCGTCGATCCTTGACGCGGCGACCATGACCGTTGGCCAGGTGATCGACCAGACGACGGTGCAGCGGATTCCGCTCAATGGCCGGCACTTTCTCGATCTGACAAACCTGACGCCGGGCACGGTAGTGCCCCCCGTCGTTGGCAGCCTTACCAGCGCCAGTCGCGGACTGGGCGCGAATTCGTTCGATACCGCCGGCCAGCGGGAAGACTCGGTCAATTTTATGATCAACGGCGTCAACCTGAACGATCTTTCGCAGAACCAGATCACGTTTCAACCGTCGATCAACACCACCGCCGAGTTCAAGATTTCGAACTCGACCTATTCGGCTGAGTATGGCCGCTCCTCCGGCTCGATCGTCAACGTGGCCACCCGCTCGGGCACAAACAGCTTCCATGGCGAGGCATTTGACTACCTCCGCAATAACTATTTCGACGCTCGCGACTACTTCAATCGCAAACCTGCGCGGCAGAACTCCTTCATCCGGAATAACCCTGGCGGCGCTTTCTCCGGTCCTATTTGGAAAGATCACACCTTCTTCTTTCTGAGCTACGAAGGTCTGCGGCAGCACCAGGGGCTGCTCTTCAACGGCAACGTCCTGAGTCCCGCACAGCGTGCGGCATTCGCCTCCAGCCCCGCCGGCCCCGCGTACGCCCAATTGATCAACCTGATCCCTGCCGGCAATAATGCAACCGGTACTGTTTTCCAGGGGTCCTCGCCCGGGCCAGTAAAGACGGACCAGTTCTCCGGCGACCTGTTTCACACCCTCACCACAAAAGACAATCTTCACTTCTACTACGCCTGGCAGCAAGATGCTCGCACAGAACCCAACCTGCAGGGGAACACCATCCCAGGTTTTGGCGATCACCGCACCGCGCACCGGCAGGTCGGCACACTGAACGAGGTGCACATCTTCTCGCCCAACATCGTCAACGAGGGTCGCCTGGGCTTCAACCGGATTGCTATCTCGTTTGTTCCGAATACGCCGGGAAATCCCTTGAACTACGACATCCAGAACGGCGTTACCTACAACAATGCTTTGCCCCAGATCACGGTGCAGGACATCGGGCTGAATTTTGGAGGTCCTTCCGGATTTCCCCAGGGCCGTTTCGATACCGCGGGCGTGTTTTCTGACACGCTTTCGTGGAGCCGGGGAAAGCACACGATCAAAATTGGAGGAGAGTTTCGCCGGTTCATCGGGGACTCGTTCGCGCAGAACCCAGGCACCATCGCCTTCAGCTCTACGGCCAACTTCATTAAGGGGACTGCCAGTACTTTTGCGGTGACGCCCACGCAGGTCAACAGCCGCATCTTTGAGAACGCGGCCGGCGCCTTTATCTCGGACAACTACAAAGTGACGCCGCGGTTTCAGGTGGAAGTAGGCTTCCGTTACGAGTGGAACGGCACGCCGACGGAAGGGGGCGGCCGGCTGGTGAACTTTGACCCGAACACCAGCAGCCTGGTCCATGTGAGCCAGGCGTACAACCAGAACTTCAACTACGAGCCGCGGGTTGGCTTTATTTATGATGTGCGGGGAAACAACAACACGATACTGCGGGGCGGCTACGGCATCATGGCCGACGAACCCGTGAGTGGCGTCGTGACCGGCCTGGCCGGCAATCCGCCCAATGCTAACCCGGTGAGCGAAAGCGGCTCGCTGCCCGTGGGTACTCTCTACTCCAACGCGGCGCTGGCCTCGCTGGCTCCCAGCGCGACCAACCCCAAGTTGAGCAATGCCTACACGGAAAGCTACAACCTGAACCTGCAGCAACAACTGGCCCAGGGCCTGGTGATGGAACTTGGGTACATCGGCTCGCAAGGCAAGCATCTGCGCGTCCAACGCAACTTCAACCAGTTCCTCTATCCGAATGGCAAGGCGATCAGGCCCTACGCTTCCCTGTCGGTGACCAGCCCCATTCGTCCAGGTTCGGGTTTGGGCAACATCGCCTACATCGATTCTGATTCTCTTTCCAACTACAACGCACTGTGGTTCACCATGCGCAAGGTGCTCGGGCATGGAGTTCAGATCAATTCGACTTACGCCTGGTCGAAGTCGCTGGACTTGAACTCACTTGGTTCCCAGGGCAGCTATACTTTGCAGGATAGCTTCAATCCGAAGGGTGACTACGGGCGCTCGGATTTCGATGCCCGCAACCACTTCGTCTTTTCCGGCACCTGGGATCTCCCGTTCCATGGCAATCGGCTGGTTGAAGGTTGGCTACTGGCAAACATTACGCAACTCCAGAGCGGCAATCCAATGAACGTGGTCACCACTTCCACGTACAACGGCGTGACCTCAAGCCCAGGCACGATTCGACCGACGCTGGTGGGGCCGTACTCCACTGGACGCGGCGCAACCCTGGCCAATGGCAACGTTTCGTTTATCAGTGGCACAGCCTGCGCCACGCTCGTGGCGGGTTGTTCGTTCTATGCCCAACCTACGGGCTTCGGCAACCTGCATCGCAACACGCTTACCGGGCCAGGCTACGCTGATTCTGACGTGTCGCTGGAAAAGACTACCCGGATCACTGAGCAGACGGCGCTGGTTTTGCGGATCGATGCTTTTGACATGCTGAACCATGCGAATTTCGCCAACCCAACGCTGGCTGCGACGGGAGCAGCAACCAGCACCTTCGGGCAGATCTCCGCAACCCGTACAGCCGTGGGGGATGCGGGCTCGTCGCGACAACTGCAGTTTGCGATGCGCTTCGAGTTCTAGGCTTTGGCTGGCCACGGGCTGGCGCTCCCAGCTGCCCGTGACTTCTACCACGTTAAGGAGAATGGCGTGCGCCGTCGTACATGCGCCACAAAAGCGTGCCTCAGGGGCTAAAGCCCGACGTATTCTCAATCAAATTTACGGCCCGACTAAAGTCGTGCCCTGATACAAAACATGAGAGCGGTGAATCCCGGGAAACTCGCGCATTCCGCAGAGTTGGATCTATCCACCTGTGCGGGAAAATTTGGTCATCTTGACAAACTTGTCTCCTCAGGATACTTTGCACTGTAAAGTGAAGAGCCATGAATGAGCTGAACAGAGCGCTGGGCGACATCAGCAGCATACGCAGGCAGATGGCGCGCAGTACGGAGTTTCGTGGCTATGGCCCGGCGACTCTCGCGGCTACCGGTCTTATCGCGGTACTGGCCGCAGGGATCCAGGCGATGCTCCTGCCGGATCCCGCGGCCCATATCTCGAGCTATCTGAGCATCTGGATCTGCACCGCGGGCCTTTCCGCTGCCCTGACTGGAATACAGATGTATACCCGCACTCGGCGCATGCATTCCGGTATGTCGCAGGAGATGATGCACATGGCGGTAGAGCAGTTCTTACCCTCGGTGGGAGCTGGGCTGCTGATGACTCTTGTGCTGGTGCGCTACGTGCCATCGGCCCTCTGGATGATCCCTGGAATCTGGCAGGTCATTTTTAGCCTGGGCGTATTTTCGTCGTGCCGCTTTCTACCCCGGCCTATGCTTGCAGCGGGCGGGTGGTACCTGCTGACGGGCCTGGTGTGTATCTCGCTCGGCGACAACCGGGCGCTCTCCCCATGGGCCATGGGCGTCCCCTATGGCGCAGGACAGTTGCTGGTCGCGGCGATCCTGCTCTTCAGCGCGCACGAGGGTACCGATGAAAGCTAAGGCCGGGTCGGGCGAGGGGCGATTTGCCTATGAGGGACTGGATCGCGTGATCCACGAACGCGCTCGTCTCAGCGTGCTCACCTCCCTGATTACCAATCCCAGAGGGCTGACGTTCTGCGATCTTAAGCAGCTATGCGGGCTTACCGACGGCAACCTGAGCCGCCATTTACAGGTTTTGGAGAAAGAAAACATGGTCGACATCGTCAAGGGGCACGATCGCAATCGGCCACAGACAATGTGTCGAATCACGGTGTCGGGCCGCAAACGCTACCTGGAATATCTCTCCACGCTCGAACAGGTGGTTCGCGATGCGGCCAAGGTAACCAAAGACGAACCCGCGTCCAGCTTGGTACGGGGTCTCGCTCCAACCCGGGCCTGAACTTTTTTTGTGAGGTAGCTTTACAGTGCAAAGTACGCTTTCTGTACCCCATAACTTTACAGTGCAAAGTGAGCAGCCTGCGGGACTGCATGTGGCCATCATCATGGACGGCAACGGACGCTGGGCGGCGCGGCGCAACCTGCCCCGAGTTGCAGGACATCGCGCCGGAGTCGCGGCGGTAAGGCGCGTTGTAGAGCACGCGCCTGAAGTGGGCATCGGTCGCCTGACCGTCTATGCATTTTCGTCCGACAACTGGCGCCGCCCCGCGGCCGAGGTACAGAGCATTTTCTGGCTGCTGCGAGCTTTCCTGCGACTGGAGCGGGCGAGACTCAGCAAGGCCGGTGTGCGGCTGGAGGTCATCGGCCGCCGCGATCGCATACCGAAGCTGCTGCTGCGCGAGATTGACCAGGCAGTAGCTGCCACCGCGGGAGGCAGTCAACTTCTGCTCCGCGTTGCCATCGATTACTCTTCGCGCGACGCGATCATGCGCGCGGCCCTTGGCGTATCTCGCAGCCTTCTGCATGAGCGGGCACCCGGAGCTTCACTGCTGCGAGACATGCTTGCTCAGGAACTCGCCGCGGAGAGCGGCGAAGTAGACTTGCTGATTCGCACCGGCGGAGAGAAGCGCCTTTCTGACTTTTTACTGTGGGAGTGCGCGTATGCCGAGCTTTGGTTTACCGATCGCATGTGGCCGGACTTTGAGACGAGCGATTTGGATGCCGCGCTGGGAGAGTTTCGTCAGCGGGAACGGCGCTTCGGCGGTGTTCCGGCGCCTACGGCCGCTGTGCCCGCCGGCGGCGCGCGATGATCGCGCCGGGGTCACGCCCGCTCTCGGTGAAATTCATTCTGCCCTCCTTGACCGAGGCGAGTGATCCTTATTGGCGCCCCATCAAGTATTCGTTATTTCCGCCGCTGGGGCTAGCAACACTGGCTGCATATTTATCTGTCGATGACCAGGCTGCGATTGTGGACGAACATGTGGAGCGCCTCGCCCTCGACGACGCACCTGAGCTGGTGGTGATTCAGGTTTACATTACCAACGCCTATCGCGCGTACGGGATTGCAGACCACTACCGCCGCCAGGGAGCTTTTGTTTGCCTCGGAGGCTTGCATGTTACGTCGCTCCCCGATGAGGCTGCGGCGCACGCTGACGCTATCTTTCTCGGCCCCGGAGAGCAGACCTTTCCCAAATTTCTTCAAGACTTTCGTGCCGGAAAACCGGAGCGAGTTTATACCTCTGCGGCAGGCCGCTCGCTGGAGCGAGTTCCGGCAATCCGGCGTGATCTCATCCAGCGTGCCCGTTACCTGGTGCCGAATTCCATCGTGGTCACACGCGGCTGCCCGCAGCATTGCGACTTCTGCTACAAAGACGCCTTCTTTCAGGGAGGCCGCGGCTTCTACACCCAGCGGGTAGAGGATGCGCTGGAGGAAATAGAGCGGCTACCCGGACGTCACCTCTACTTCCTGGACGATCATTTGCTGGGAGACCGGCATTTTGCGGAAGCGCTCTTTGCCGGCATGAACGGGATGAGGCGATTGTTTCAGGGGGCTGCGACTGTCGATTCGATTCTGCGGGGCGATCTGATTGAGCGTGCGGCAGAGGCGGGACTGCGTAGCCTGTTTGTCGGCTTTGAGACTCTCACGCCGGAAAACCTGAGACGAAGCAACAAACGACAAAACCTCGGCCGTGATTACAAGGCCGTGACCGACCGCCTGCACTCACTCGGCATTATGATCAACGGCAGTTTTGTTTTCGGCATGGATGATGACCGTGAAGACGTGTTCCGGCGCACGGTCGATTGGGCCATCGAACACGGCATTACCACGGCTACGTTTCATATCCAAACGCCCTACCCGGGCACCCGGCTGCACGCGCACATGGTTCGCGAGGGGCGCATGCTGACCCGGGACTGGAATCTCTACGACACCAGACATGTGGTATACCGCCCGGCGCAACTTAAGCCCGAGGCGCTGAAGGCGGGATACGACTGGGCCTATCGAGAGTTCTATCGCTGGGCATCGATCACACGGGCGTCACTGCATCACGGCACATTGAAGCATCAGGCCAAACACTTCTTCTATGCTTCCGGCTGGAAGAAGTTTGAGCTCGCCTGGGATTTTCTCATTCGGGCAAAGCAGCTTACCCGGGCGACGCCGTTGCTGGAAGGCGTGCTCTCGCGGGTCACCAGCTCGATGCCTAAACAACAAGATGCGGGAGACCGGATGGTGATTTTGCCCGAGGGAATACTGTGATGGCATAAGATCCTTCTTTGCCCGGGCTACGGGGGAGCCGGCTTCCCTCGTGATGCAGTATCTTCAATGGTGCGTGGATACCAGCTCGTCACAGCCCGGCGATCTTGTGCTACCTCTTGTAACGGCGGAGCCGGCGGCGGCAGTTCCCTCTCCGGTTTCGCCGCACCCTGCGCTCCCGCCAAATCTTCTGCAAGAGCTTTGGGTCGCTGCCGAGGCGACAGAGTGCGGGCTTACTTGCGAGGAGTTCGGCAGCGTACTTACCTCGGTCGGCGAAAAGGTCAACTATGGCTTGCCCGCCGGGGGCCATCCGGATGCTGCGCAAAGAGCCGTGTTCCTTCGCTCGCTCCATCTTTCTGAACTGGCTCTGGCTCACTCCTGTGTGCTGGGCCGTGACGTTGCGTGGCAACGGTTTCTCAGCCTCTATCGTTCTTCGCTCACGCAGGCCGCCATTGCCATTACCGGGTCCGCCACGGTCGGCCATGAGCTCGCGGATTCGCTTTATGCCGAGCTGTACGGACTGCGGGAACTCGATGGTCAGCGGCGTTCTCCGCTGGCTTCCTACTCAGGCCGTGGGTCGCTTCTGGGTTGGCTGCGCACGACGCTGGCCCAGCGGCACGTCGATTACCACCGCCGTACCCGGCGTGAAGCCCCTCTCGATAAGGTCGATCTTCCTGCGGCTGAGGCTTCTCATTCACCAGCATCCCCTGAGCTTCTCCGTATTACGGATGCTGTCAGCCGCAGCCTGCGGGGCCTGCCGCCGGAGGATCGCTTCATGCTCTCGGCTTACTTTCTCGATCGTCAGAGCCTGCTCGAGATCTCGCGAGTGATTCGTGTTCATGAAGCGACCGTCAGCCGCCGGCTTAAACGGCTGGTGACCGACCTGCGGAAGCAGGTCATTCACCAGCTTCAATCGGGAGGCCTTAGCAAACGAGCCGCCGAAGAAGCTCTCGGCACTGATCCGCGTGATATTGAATTAAATCTGCGGGTAATACTGCAAACTTCGCAAAGCCCGCCGTTCTCCGATAAGACGGCATCCGACAACATATGAGCGAACTTCTCCAATCCGGGCAGCACCCAGACGCGGATCAGCTCAGCGCCTTCATCGAACACGCTCTACCGGCGCACGAGCAGGAGGAGACCCTCTCCCATCTGGCCATTTGCCATCACTGCCGCAGCATCGTCGCACTCTCGATGCCGCCGGCCGAAGTATTGCCACAGCCACGGACGGAACCCAGCCGGCGACCGTGGCTATCCGGGTGGATGATGGTGTGGCCGGCGGGCGTTGCTCTTGCCGCACTGGTCCTGGCCGGCATCTATTTGCGAAATGGCTTCGTCGTCCAGAAACATACGCCAGCCACGCAGACGGCGGAGTCGATTCCGCCGGCGCAGCTCAAGCCCTTGCCGTCCGCACCAACGCTCAAGCTGCAAGCACCAGGAGAGGCCGCTGACAGGCTGATGCCTGTCCCCAGCGGCGGTGGAAATACCCGTCATCTCCATCAGAACCGCATGCCTAGTTTTGGCGCAGCCAGGGTCCAAAGTGGAGTAGCTGCAGCGCAGTCTTCGGCCGTGGTCTCAGGCGCTGAGGCCAATCAGGCCCTCCAAGCAGAGAGTCCTGCGGTAGGCGGTATTGTCGCGGCCGACCAGGCGCAGGGGGTTCCTGGCAGGCGTGCCTTGCCAAGTGGCCTTCAGTCTATCTCCACGGTCGCGAATGCCCGGCAGGTCGTCGCGATTGACACTCGCAACACTCTCTTCTTCAGCAATGACGCGGGAGCACACTGGAGCGTCATCACCCAGCCGTGGCAGGGCCGTGCGGTCAAGGTCGAGTTGGTGGGCGCCTCGTACTCAACCGGCGCACGCCATGGTGTGATCGGCGCGGCGCTGGGCGGCATCGGCGGCGGCGCAGCCCTTCACGATTTTGTGGAGGGACCGAAGGCCACGCTCAGTGGCAACATCACGGACCCGACCGGCGCTTCCATTCCTAACGCATCCGTGGCAGTGACCAATTCGTTGACCCAGGCCGTCCACAGAACGACGACAGATCCTACCGGCCGTTACAGGGTCGACCAGATCGAGCCGGGCACCTACACGGTGGAAGCCGAAGCCCCGGGATTTACCGCACGGGAGCTTTCAGGACTGGCGCTGCATCCGGCTCAGCAAGGTCATGTGGATTTAGCCTTGGCTGTCGGCTCCATGGCCCAGACCGTCGAAGTCCAGGTGGGAGCTCAGCCGGCTCTCGCCGCTCCGAAAGTCACGGAGAAGATCGCTGCAGCCCCGCCGGTCCCGCGGTTTGAGATAACGACGGACGCGGGCGAGCACTGGACCAGCACCGATGGCCGGTCATGGCAGCGCAAAGACGGAGAGAAGCCCCCTCCGGCGCCCGCGAAATAATTTTTCGTTTTCCCTGCAAGTTCCGGAACACTGCACGTTCTCCGGTCAGACGAGCCGCAACTCCCTCGACTGGGCGGCTCGCCAGGAGAATGTGCATGAGCCGTTTCTGTCGTTCGCTTCCCTTTCTGCTGTGTGGCCCTCTTGTGCTTTTGTTTGCCTCGGGTGCATTCCTCCCGAAGGCGCATGGACGCAACGAGCAGTTTACTGCGGTGTATACGCACGGCAATCTCTCGGTCACCATTCCCTATCACTCCGTCCACGCGGGCAGCGGTCGATTCGTCACCGAAATTCTTGATCCTGAAGACCATGTTCTTGGCCGCACCGAGCGTACTCTGGAGATCGGCACGGGGGACGGCTCCTGGCAGCAGGTCATCAAGCCGGAGAAGCCGATGGCATTCGAAGACGTGGTGTGGCAACGTCTCCGCTACCGCTTCGAGTACGCCGATCAGCAGGCTCCAGCGATCGAGGGCATCGAGTCCATTTCGCAGATTCTGCGCCAGCCAGTCGTGCACATCCTCGGCCAGACCGAGTACCTTGCGGGGAGCCGTGCCGCTATCCGGGTTGTCGTCGTAGACGCCAACAACAATGACATCGCTGAGCCGGGGACGATCCGGATTGAACTGCTCTTACTTAACAAGACTGCGCGGCTGCTCTTCTCCGGTAAAGTCAACAAACGCGGTACGGTCGAGGCCCAGCTCCACTTCCCTTCCGGCCTGACGGGCAGGTACCAACTGCGTTTTGTCGCCGACACGCCTATCGGTTCGACGGAATATACGCAGCCTGTCGAACTCAAGAGCAAAGCTTCGATTCTTCTAACCACGGAGAAGCCGATCTACCAGCCTGGCCAGACCATTCATGTCCGCGCGCTGGCGCTGAACCGCGCCGATCACAAGGCGGACTCTGAGCGCAAGCTGACCTTCGAGTTGGAAGACTCCCGCGGTAACAAGATATTCAAGAAAGTCACTGCGACGGATAGCTTCGGCGTCGCCTCAGCTGAGTTTTCGCTGGCCGATGAAGTCAACCTGGGAGCCTACCATCTCCGCGCGCTGATGGGCGATAGCTCGGCGCCATCCGATTCTGCTGAGCTCGCGCTCAACGTCGAACGCTATGTGCTGCCGAAATTCAAAGTTGCGGTCGAGTTTACCGAGAAGGACGGCAAACCAAGACGCGATTACCGGCCGGGCGACCACGTTACCGGGACGGTGCGCGCAAACTACTTCTTCGGTAAGCCGGTGGATCATGCCGAGATCACGTTGAAGGCTACCAGCATGGACGTTGCGGTCTTCGATGCGGGCTCCGCCGTGGGCAGGACCGACGGCGAAGGGACTTATAAGTTCGATATGAAGTTGGCCGGCTACTTTGCCGGGCGACCACTGAGCCAGGGCATGGCCCGCGCCCTTATCGAGGCAACAGTAAAAGACTCAGCCGCTCACAGTGAAACGCGGGGCGAACCAATCACCATCAGCCAGTCGCCGTTGCTCATCACCGCTGTTCCAGAAGGCGGAACACTGATACCTCATCTCGATAACCAGATTTTCCTGCTCAGTTCCTATCCCGACGGTACTCCGGCGAAGACCACGCTCGACGTTCACCTGCCTGGGGGGCGCGAGCAGCGGATTTCCACCGACAGCGGCGGTGTCGCTCTGGTCCGGCTCAATCCCGGCGAAGGCCTGGATGCCCTGAGGGTCGACGCCAGCGATCATCTCGGTAATCATGTCTCCAGCAATATTCCTCTCGAGACCCGCTCAGGCACTGACCAGATTTTGTTGCGCACGGATCGTGCGGTCGTCAAGGCGGGCGAGCCCATGCAATTCAAGTTACTTTCCACGCGGGCTCGCGGCTCCGCGTATGTCGATATCGTGAAGAACGGCCAGACCATCCTCACGCGCGATGTCGATCTCCAGAACGGCCAGGCGGAGCTCTCACTGAACGCCACACCCGACATGGCGGGAACACTCGACGTCGATGCGTATCTCTTTGGCCGGGACGCCGAACCGGTCGCCGACCATCGCCTTCTCTTTATCCAGCCTGCCGACGGGTTGAAGATTGAAACCACTACCGATTCCGCCGTCTATAAGCCGGGTTCCGACGCGCGCGTACATTTCCACGTTACCAACGCGCAGGGTGCAGGCGTCAGCGCCGCGCTCGGCCTGCAGGTGGTCGACGAGGCAGTCTTCGCGCTGGCTGAGAAGCAGCCCGGGTTTGCCAAGGTCTTCTTTTACCTGGAGCAGGAAGTGATGAAGCCGCGCTATGAGATTCACTCGGTCTCGATGTCGGATGTTGTCGAGGAGCCCAGTGACTCAAGCCAGGAAGAGGAGCAGCAGCATAACCTGGCGGCGCGTGCGCTCTTCTCTGCAACCGAGATGCGTAACCCGGCAAGGCTCAACACCGAATTTGGCCGCAGCCTGCCGCAGGACCACTACGAGGAGTACGCGCAGCGCTACCGCATGGCGTTCGTTCAGCAGGTTAACCGGGTTGCCGCTCGACTAAACCAGGGAGTTGGCAGTCATACGTCGCAGGAGTCGATCGCAACCGCGGTCGAAAGACTCAACTCGACACAAGACCCGATAGTGCGCGATTCCTGGAACACACCGTTGCGGTTTGAACCGGCGGCCTGGAATCGTAACAATGACCGCTTCTACATGGTGCGCAGCGCAGGCCCAGATCGCCAGTTCAACAGCGCGGATGACCTCGCCATCTACCTCGAAGACCGCTCTGGAGGTGTTGTCAGCCAGCCGACAATCCGGCCCGGTCACGATGGCTCGTTGCATCTCAAGATGGAGCATGATCGAGGACCATTCAATGGGTTCGCCGAGGTCACGGGAACCGTTGCCGATTCAACCGGCGCCGATATTCCAGGGGCCAGCGTTTCTCTCCGCATGATTTCCGACAACGGAATCCGCAGTGCGCACGCCGATGCCGCTGGGAGTTTCAGCTTTGCCGGCCTTCCAGCCGGACTCTACGAAGCGCAGATCTCTTCGCCCGGATTCGTTGTTCTTATCCGCCGCTTCGCCCTGCAAGCGCGCGATCGCGCAACCATCTCCGCTGCACTCGCAATCGGTAGCGTTAGTCAGACGGTAACCGTAAGCGCTCAGCCCCCTTTTATGGCGGCGGACAAGCTTGAGGCCGTGGCCGGCAACAGAGTTTTCTTGAGAAGCGAGCCCTCCGGTCTGGCTCTTGCCTCGGCGGCCGCCAAGGGCGTCATCGGTGGCACGGTTGGGGGTTTGCCTGGCCGCAACCTCAATCCATCAATCACGTTTGGCGCCGGCGCTGCCACGGCTCCGCATATTCGTTCCTACTTTCCCGAAGCTCTCTATAACAATCCGGAGATCATCACCGACGCCAACGGCAATGCGGACATATCTGTCCCGGTAGCCGACTCGATCACGACGTGGCGGATGGCGATGCTCGCCTCCACTCGCTCCGGCGTGCTCGGTACCGCTACATCGAGCTTGAAAGTGTTTACGGATTTTTTCGTCGATCTCGATTTGCCTGTCACCCTCACCCAAGGCGATCGAGTGTCGATTCCTGTCGCCGTCTACAACTACTCGGGTAAGCCGGGCAAGGTGTGCCTCAAGCTCCAACCCGAGGAGTGGTACTCGGTGGATGACGACGGCTCGGAAAAGACTGTCGAGGTTGAGTCAGGCCGCGTCGGTTCTTCGCAGTTCACCGTGCATGCAAACCGCATCGGCAAATTCAAGCTCAGCCTCACCGCCCGCATGGATGGTATTGGTGGTGAGACGCGCAACGACATCGTTGTTCGCGAAATTGAGGTGATCCCTAACGGCCGCGAGCAGAACCTGGTCTTCAACGGCCGCCTTGAAACCAGCGCTCAACACGACCTACACTTTCCCGCCAACTCGATCCCTGATGCCACCACCCTGTTCGTCCGCCTCTATCCCGGGCCGCTGAGTCAGGTCATCGAGGGTATGGACAGCATCCTCAGCATGCCCGGCGGTTGCTTCGAGCAGACCTCTTCAAGCACCTACCCCAACGTGCTTGCGCTCGACTACATGAAGCGCACGAAGAAGCTGACTCCGGAGGTCCACGCCAAGGCGGAGGGATACATTGCCAATGGCTACCAGCGATTGCTGACATTCGAGGTCCCGGGTGGCGGCTTCTCGTGGTTTGGCCGGGCGCCGGCCAACAAGATTCTTACAGCCTACGGCTTGATGGAGTTCAACGACATGGCGAAGGTTTCGGACGTCGACCCGCGGCTGATTGAGCGCACGCGAGACTGGCTTGCCGGCCAGCAGCAGGGGGATGGAAGCTGGAAGCCGGACACGAACTTCATCAACGAGGGCGCGACCAACCGCTACAACTCCGACGTGCTCCGCATTACCGCGTATATCGCCTGGTCGCTCGCGAACACCGGCTACAAAGGGCCGGCCATCGAAAAGGCCAAGACTTATATCGAATCGCACTCTGCGTCGAAGCTGGATAACTACACGCTCGCCGTCGTGGCCAACTTCGCCCAGAACTACGGAAAAGACCGTGACTTTACCCGGCGCGCCATGCAGGCCCTCATCGACGCTCGCACACAGAAGGACGATCAGGTCTTCTGGACGGTCGAGGAGACAAGTGTTTACTCCACCGGTCAAAGCGCGGCAACCGAGACGACGGGTCTTGCCGCCCAGGCCCTGCTCAAGTGGGGAGAAGCCAATGAGATCGTTCGCAAGTCCCTCAACTTCATCACTTCCAAGAAGGACGCCTCCGGCACCTGGGGCACGACCCAGGCCACCATCATGGCGCTGCGAGCGCTTCTGCTCGCCTCACAGTCCAGCGCCTCTGATGTCCGTGGATCGGTTGCGATCGTGCTCAACGGCAACACGGTCGAAACGCTCAAGCTATCCCTGGAGAACAATGATCTGCTCCACCAGTTTGTTCTCAAGGGCATCGCGGCGCAGCAACCAAACTCCGTACAACTGAAGTTCGAAGGAACTGGTGGCCTTGCGTATCAAGTGGTGGGCCGCTACTTTACTCCATGGGAAGAGAAGCGGGTGGCGGAGCCTCTGTCGATCGACGTAAGCTACGACCGGACCAGGCTGGCGCAAAACGATATTGCCACGGAGAAGGTTACCATTCGCAACAATCTCAATAAGACTGCCAACATGGTCATGGTGGATCTTGGCATCCCGCCGGGGTTCGACCTGCTCAGCGAAGATCTGCAGGCATTTGAGGACAAGCGATCGGGAGCCACAGGCGGACGACTGGAGAAGTTCAGCCTGACTGCCACACAGGCAATCCTGTACTTCGATGGACTTTTGCCGAAACAAGCGGTTACGCTCAC
>Ga0182015_10002716_pt1 | contig 20801 bp, 18 predicted proteins | sample 712P3MmetaG_FD_120478 | JGI IMG/M metagenome (GOLD analysis project Ga0182015, IMG submission 120478) | Permafrost microbial communities from Stordalen Mire, Sweden - 712P3M metaG | ecosystem: Environmental > Terrestrial > Soil > Wetlands > Permafrost | place: Sweden: Stordalen | collected...
AGATGCCAAGTTCCTGGTGCCTGACGGGGTGCGCGAGAACTTCCGCGACGTGATGGGCAAGCGTGGACGCCGGCTGGGCGGTCAGTGGAACGAACTGTATGCCAAATATACCGCGCAGTATCCAGATCTAGCCGCGCAATACGAACGCATGAAGCTTCACCAGCCCGCCGACGGCTGGGACAAAGAACTCCCCACCTTTGCGCCGGACGCCAAAGGAATCGCGACCCGCGATTCCTCCTCCAAGGTTCTCAATGCCATTGCCAAGAACCATCCCTGGCTGATGGGCGGCTCAGCGGATTTATATCCCTCGACAAAAACGCGGCTCACCTTCGACGGCGCGGGCGATTTTGAAGCCAACCACTACAACGCGCGCAATTTTCACTTTGGCATCCGCGAGCACTCTATGGGAGCGATCGTCAACGGCATGGTGCTGTCGAACATTCGCGCCTATGGGTCGACGTTCCTCATCTTCAGCGACTACATGAAAATGCCGATCCGCCTCTCAGCGGTGATGGAAATTCCTTCGCTATGGATCTTCACTCACGATTCCATCGGCGTCGGCGAAGATGGACCTACACATCAGCCGATCGAGCAACTGATCACCTTGCGCGCCATTCCCGGCCTCATGACGCTGCGTCCCGCCGATGCCAACGAAGTGGTCGAGTCATGGAAAGTCATCATGGGGCTCAAAAAGGAACCGGTCGCGCTGGCCCTCACGCGGCAGGCTGTGCCGACTTTCGATCGCACAAAATACGCATCCGCCGCAGGCGTTGCTCGCGGAGCATACATCCTGGCCGATACCGAAAGCGGCAAACCGCAGGTCATTCTGATGGCGACCGGCAGCGAAGTCTCCCTGTGCATCGACGCCTACGAAAAACTAAAAGCTGAAGGCATCAAAGCGCGCGTCGTCAGCATGCCTTCGTGGGACCTGTTCGAGCGTCAGAGCCAGAGCTATCGCGACGAGGTTCTTCCGCCGGAGGTCACCGCGCGGGTCGCAGTCGAGATGGCTTCGATTTTCGGCTGGGCGCAGTACGCCGGACCGAAAGGCCGCATCTTAGGGATGCGGACTTTTGGGGCCTCTGCGCCGCTGAAAGACTTGCAAAAGAAGTTCGGCTTCACCGTTGATGCCGTCGTCCAAGCCGCACACGAAGTGCTAGGCAAGTAAATGCGTCGTGGAGACCCGCGCCGATGCCGAGATTCGTCGATAGCTAGATTTAGGAGATGATTATGAATCCAGTCAGCACGCTCGAAACCGCAAGAGCCGCGAACCCTCTTACCCAGCTTCAGACCTTCGGCCAATCCATCTGGCTCGACTACATTCGCCGCGACCTGCTGAAGGACGGCGAACTCCAACGTCTGATCACCGAAGACGGTCTGCGCGGCATGACGTCGAACCCCGCGATCTTCGAGAAGGCCATCGCCGGCTCGACCCAGTACCAGGATTTCCTCGATTCGCTTGCCGGCCGAACCGACCTCGACGCCAAGGGCCGCTACGAACTGCTCGCCATCCGCGATATTCAGGATGCTGCCGATCTGCTTCGTCCCGTCTACCAGAGCACGAAGAAACGCGACGGCTACGTCAGTCTCGAAGTCTCTCCCTACCTCGCGCATGACACCAACGGAAGCATCGCCGAGGCGCGCCGCCTGTGGAAGACCGTGTCCCGCGAGAACATAATGATCAAGATACCGGGCACCGCCGAAGGCATCCCGGCCATTAGGCAACTGCTCAGCGAAGGCATTAACATCAACGTGACTCTGCTATTCGCGCAGCCAGTCTATGAAGAAGTTGCCGCGGCTTTCATCGACGGCGTGGAGAAATTCGCCGCGTCCGGCGGCGACGTTAGCAAGCTGGCCAGTGTCGCCAGCTTCTTCATCAGCCGCATTGATTCATTGGTCGACTCGCTGGTCGGCGACAAACTCAAGACTGAAACCGACGCCGCCCGCAAAGCGAAACTGCAAGGCATCTTGGGAAAAGTCGCCATCGCCAACGGCAAGCTAACCTACGAGGCTTACCAGCGAATCTTTTCCTCTCCGCGCTGGAAAGCTCTGGCCGCCAAAGGAGCACAGACCCAACGCGTGCTCTGGGCCAGCACCAGCACCAAGAATCCAAATTACCGCGACGTTCTGTACATCGAAGAATTGATCGGCCCGGACACCGTCAACACCGTTCCGCCCGCGACGCTCGATGCTTTCCGCGATCATGGCAAGCCGCGCCAGAGTTTGACTGAAGACCTCGACGGTGCGCGCAAAACGATGGCCGATCTCGCCGCGGTGGGCATCGTCATGAAAGACGTGACCGACAAGCTGACTGCCGACGGTGTCAAGCTCTTCGCCGATGCCTTCGACACTCTGCTGGCTGCGGTCGAAAAAAACACCAAACGCACCAGCACGCCGAAGGTCGGCCAGCAGAACGCATCGCTCCCCGCTGATCTTGACGCGACCGTAAAAAAAAACCTTAACGACTGGCGCGCGTCAGGAAAGGTAAGACGCCTCTGGCAGGGCGACGCCTCGCTTTGGACCAACGAAGATGAGGCCACCTGGCTCGGCTGGCTCAACATCACCGAAGAGCAACTCGCGAACGTCGGCAAACTGCATTCGTTCGCGGAGGAGATCAAGGCCGCCGGCTTCACCGACATTCTCCTGCTCGGCATGGGCGGATCGAGCCTTTGTCCCGAAGTGCTCTCGCTAACCTACCCGCAAACGCCCGGCTACCCGCGTCTCCACATCAACGACTCGACTGACCCGGCGCAAATCCGCGACGTCGAAAAAAAGATCAATCTGGCGAAAACTCTCTTCATCGTTTCCAGCAAATCCGGCAGCACGCTCGAACCGAACATCTACAAGCAGTATTTCTTCGAGCGCGTGCAGCAGACCCTTGGCGCCGAGGTAGCCGGAAGCCGCTTCATCGCCATCACCGATCCTGGCTCCAACATGCAGCAGGTTGCCGAGCGCGACCACTTCCGCAACATTTTCTACGGCGTGCCATCCATCGGAGGACGCTACTCCGCGCTCTCGAATTTCGGCATGGTTCCCGCCGCCGCCATGGGCCTCGACATCAGCAAGTTCCTCGATCGCACGCAAGAAATGGTCGAAGCCTGCAAGCCGTCCACCCCGGTCGAACAGAATCCTGGAGTAATGCTGGGCCTGGTCCTCGGCAGCGCCGCCAAACTTGGCCGCGACAAAATTACGCTCATTACTTCACCCGGAATCTCCGACCTCGGCGCATGGCTTGAACAGTTGCTCGCCGAATCCACCGGCAAAATCGGCAAGGGCATCATTCCGGTTGACCGCGAAGCGCTCGGCGCGCCCGAAGTCTACGGAAACGACCGCATCTTCGCTTACCTTCACCTCGAAGGCGCGACCGATCCCGCGCAGGATGCGAAGGTTGCAGCCCTCGAAAAAGCCGGACAGCCCGTGGTCCGCATCGCCGTCGCCGACACCTACAGCCTCGGACAGGAATTCTTCCGCTGGGAAATCGCTACCGCGGTCGCAGGATCGATCATTGGCATCAATGCTTTCAATCAGCCCGACGTCGAAGCGAGCAAGATCGTCACCAAACAGCTCACCTCCGAGTACGAAACGAAAGGCTCGCTTCCCGCCGAAAAGCCGATTCTCGAAGAAGCGGGCATCAAGCTCTTTACCGACGAAAAAAATGCCGCCGCACTGGCCCAGGCCGCTGGCTCCGATCGGTCGCTCAAGAATTATCTGCGCGCGCACATGGCGCGTCTCGGCGCTGGCGATTACTTCGCGCTGCTTGCCTATGTCGAGATGAACGCCGAGCACGAGGCTTTACTGCAGACTCTCCGCACGAACGTTCGCGACCGCAAACGCGTAGCCACCGTTCTCGGCTTCGGCCCGCGTTTTCTGCACTCCACCGGACAAGCCTACAAAGGCGGCCCCAACAGCGGCGTGTTTCTGCAAGTCACCTGCGACGATGCCCAGGACCTACCCGTTCCCGGGCAGCAATACACCTTCGGAATCGTCAAGGCGGCGCAAGCCCGCGGCGACTTTCAGGTCTTGGCCGACCGCAATCGCCGCGCGTTGCGCGTGCACCTCGGTAGCGACGTAAAAGCAGGCATCACGAAACTGAGCGGTCTGATAAAAGAGATTTTGTAAGGAGCAAGAATGCAACTCGGAATGGTAGGTCTTGGAAAGATGGGCGCCAACATGACGCGGCGCCTGATGCGCGGCGGTCACACCCTGGTCGTTTCCGATCTCAGCCCCGATGCCGTCAAAGGCCTCGCCGGCGAAGGCGCCGTCGCATCCTCTTCGCTTGACGATCTGGTCGGGAAATTGACGGCGCCACGCGCCGTCTGGATCATGGTTCCCTCCGGCGATGCCACGGAGAAAACCGTGCAGACCCTGCTCGGCCGCATGCAACCGGGCGACACCATCATCGATGGCGGAAACTCATATTTCAAAGACGACGTTCGCCGCTCCAAAATCTGCGCGGCCAAAGGTGTGCAATACGTTGATGTCGGCACCAGCGGCGGCGTCTGGGGGCTCGATCGCGGATACTGCATGATGATCGGCGGTCCGAACGAAACCGTCAGTCGTCTTGACCCCATCTTCAAAACCCTCGCTCCCGGACGCGGCGACATTCCCCGCACTCCCGGCTTCGACAAACGCGGCGGCACCGCCGAAAGCGGATATATTCACTGCGGCCCATCCGGCGCCGGCCACTTCGTCAAGATGGTGCACAATGGCATCGAGTACGGAATCATGCAGGCCTATGCCGAAGGCTTCGACATCTTCAAGAACGCGACCAGCAAAGACCTGCCCGAAGATATTCGCTACGATCTCAACCTGCCCGATATCGCCGAGGTCTGGCGGCGCGGCAGCGTGATCAGTTCCTGGCTCCTCGATCTGACAGCAATGGCGCTGGTCGAAAATCCCACGCTTTCCGAGTACAGCGGATTCGTGCAGGATTCGGGCGAAGGCCGCTGGACGATCCAAGCGGCGCTCGAAGAGGCGGTCCCGGCCGAAGTGCTGACCGCGGCCCTGTACACGCGGTTTCGCTCGCGGCAGGAACACACCTTCGCCGAGAAGATGCTTTCCGCAATGCGGCAGAAGTTCGGCGGGCATATTGAACTGAAGCCGCCCGCGGCGAAATAAGGACCCCGACGTACCCGAATCACTGACCCGATCACGAGGAACCGATGGCCCAAACGGAAGTTCTGCCAGCAGCAGTCAAACCGCGAATCGGACGCGCCGCCGATCCCTGCGTCATGGTGATCTTCGGCTTTTCCGGCGACCTGACGCGGCGCAAGCTGATTCCTTCTCTCTACAACCTGGCCAGCCAGCAGTTGTTGTCGCGCGAGTTCGCCGTCATCGGCATCGGCCGCACTCCCATGAGCGATGAAGATGCGCGCAAGAAGGTCACCGAAGACTTCAAGCAATTCGCCACCGGCCCCATCGACAATGATCTACTGGAGTGGTTTGTCCGCCGCATCACCTACCTTAACGGCGATTTCAAGGACGCGGCAACTTACGATAAGGTGAAAGAAGCCTTTATCAAGGTCGACAAAGAGCATAACTCCCACGGCAACTGTTTCTTCTATCTCGCCACCGCGCCCAATTACTTCGGCACCATCGTCGAGCAGCTTGCGAAAGTCGGCCTGATGACCGAAGAGAACGGCCATTGGCGGAGAGTGATCATCGAAAAGCCGTTCGGCCACGACCTCGACTCCGCGAAAGAACTGAACCAGCACCTTTTGAAAGTTGCCACCGAACACCAGATCTACCGCATCGACCACTACCTCGGCAAAGAGACAGTCCAGAACATCCTGGCACTCCGTTTCGCGAACGGGATCTTCGAGCCCATCTGGAACCGGCGCTACATCGACCACGTGCAGATTTCAGTCACCGAAACCGTCGGGGTCGAACAGCGTGGAGGTTATTACGATCAAGCCGGCGCCACGCGCGACATGGTGCCCAATCACATCATGCAGCTCATCACCCTCACTGCGATGGAGCCTCCCATCTCGTTCGAGGCAAACGCGGTGCGCGATGAGCAGGCCAAGATCCTACACGCCATTCAGCCTTTCAGCGATGAAGACGTGCTCAGCAAAACTGTCCGCGGACAGTACGGCGAAGGCGTGATCGACAACGAGCGCGTTCCCGCTTACCGCTCCGAGGAGGGCGTACCGCACGATTCGCGCACCGAAACCTTCGTTGCCATGCGCCTGCTCATCGACAACTGGCGCTGGGCGGGAGTTCCCTTCTACTTGCGCACTGGCAAGCGGCTTCCTGCGCGCAACACGCAGGTCGTGATCCAGTTCCGGCGGGCTCCGTTCATGTTGTTCCGCGAGACGCAGGTCGAGAACATGATGCCGAACCAGTTGGTGCTGCACATTCAGCCCGAAGAGGGCATCTCGCTGCGCTTCGCCGCGAAAACTCCCGGTACCACCATGCAGCTCGGCGAAGTCAATATGGATTTTGAATATTCCGACTACTTCGGGGTCAGTTCTTCCACCGGATACGAGCGCCTTTTGCATGACTGCATGATCGGCGACGCCACGTTGTTTCAGCGTGCCGACATGGTCGAAGCCGGTTGGAGCGTCGTCAATCCCGCCCTCGACGTCTGGAAGGCGCTTCCGCCGCGGAATTTCCCCAACTATGCCGCCGGAACCTGGGGCCCGAAAGAATCCGAGGAACTGATGGAGCGCGATGGCCGGCGCTGGAGAAATTTTGAGAAGTAATATGTAAATTTGTAATTGGTAATTGAAACGCAAGTCAAAGCATCGCCGGATTGCTGAATTACAAATTACCAATCACAAATTACCAATTCTCATGCCCTCGATCCGATCCATCGACGTGCTCGCGACCGCAGCTGACCTTTTCCACGCTGCCGCTGAAGAATTCATCCGCGCGGCCCGCACGGCGATCGGCGCCCAGGGACGGTTTTCTGTCGCGCTCTCCGGCGGCTCGACTCCCAAAAGTCTCTATTCCCTGCTGGCTTCGAACTACGCCGACTTCGCCTGGAACCGTGTCTTTCTGTTTTTCGGCGACGAACGTCATGTTCCGCCAACCGATCCCGAAAGCAATTACCGCATGGTGAAGGAATCGCTGCTCTCGAAAATCGCCATTCCCGCCGACAATGTTTTTCGCGTGCCCGCTGAGAATCCCGATGCCGACGCCGCGGCCGCCGATTATGAAGCTCAACTTCGCCGCTTCTTCGAACTCAAACCCGGAGAATTTCCCCGCTTCGATCTGATTCTTCTCGGCGTGGGTCCCGACGGACACACCGCCTCGTTGTTTCCCGGTTCCGCTGGACTCGACGAAACGTCGCGCCTCGTCGTTGCCAATTGGGTCGCGAAGTTCAATACCCACCGCATTACTTTCACGTTCCCCGTACTCAACCGCGCCGCCGAAATCATGTTCCTCGCGAGCGGCCCCGATAAAGCCGACATGCTGCATCAGGTCCTCCAGGTCAGGAACACGCCTCCGCTTCCCTCGCAAAGAATCGAACCCACCGACGGGAAACTGCTGTGGATGCTCGACGAAGCCGCCGCCGCGAAACTGAACCGCTGATATCCGCCGCGTTTTTTGCTGTTGTACTGGGCTCGCAGAATCCTAGGGGCCGAATCCCGTCGCGAAATCCCGAGGCGAAACCGGGAGAGGCGGTTGCTGGAATACCATCCCTGGCTGCGGCCAAAACGGGCTCTGAATGCTCGTTTCCACCCAAACTAACTTATTGACAAGCCGGGACTGTCGTCATAGCATCCCGTCGGGTCATACTTGACCTGCGAGAGTAAGGGGTTCCAAGGGAGGTAGACGCATGAAAACGATGATGCTCGTGCTGTCCCTCGCGCTGGTCTTGAGCGCGTCGACGCCGCTGTTGTGGGGAGACACGATTTACGACGTTGGTGGATATTCGGTTGGAAGCAACACGATTTCCGGCATAGCCCAGGTGTTAGGAAAGAACGGCGGTAATAGCGGGCCGATCCTGACCTTCACCACGGGAGCGCTGCAAAGCGGGACCATAATGAATGGAACGTTTGCGGCGGGGGGTTCGTTCGATCTGACCCAGTATGGCTGCGGTGGATGCAGACGTAACCCGCGAGACCTTTTCGTCGGCTCTTTTATTGGACCGACCTCGATCTCGACCAATCCGCAAGGAGTAGAGACTCTGGCGGGCGCGATTGGTGGCACCGTAATCACCGGCCGATATGTCACCGGAAATACGACCCAGACTTTGAGCGGAGGGGCGATGACAGGATCCACCTACCTGGCCTATAAGGGAAGCTTGACGGCTCCTGAACCTTCCACGTTGCCGTTGCTGGTGACGGGATTGGTCGCGATCGCCGGGCCGCTGCGGCGTAGATTCTCTCGCCGAAATTGGAGCTAGCGCTAACAATGACTGTGGTTGGGGTTACCTAACTCCGCTCGCTGATCGGTCCCTGATGTCGGCGTCTGCCGGTCGTTTTGCGGCCGATTTGCGATGACCGTTTCGGCCTGGGCGCGCTCTTCCTGGTTCGAGACTTGTTCTAGGCGGCGCTTTCGCGCCAGCCGGCAATTTCCTTGAGGCCCTCTCCACGAGCGTGCTCGAACAAGCGGACCTTGTGGCGAGTATGTTCGAATTCGTGGATGTCGGCCCAAACCTCGGCCATCCACCACGTTTCGTGCACAGCGGCTTCTCCGCAGCTGGCGCAGCGGGTATGAAAGGTGACGCCGTCCTTCGGAGAGGCCTGCGGGGTTCGCGTTTCGAGCTGCATTTGAAGCGGGAGTTCGAGGAATACGCAGCGTACTTCTTCCAGCTCATCGTCCGGACCAAGAATGTGTTCGTAGCGGAGCAGGTATCCAAAGCCGAGTTTGCGGGCTTCGACCTCGGCTTCTTCGCGGGTGTGGAACGGCCCGTATTCGGCCCGCAGTTGCTCCATCGAATCGCAGGCCATCCAGAAAATGTCCTTGTAAGCCATACCCACCCCAGTCAGGTCCGGAAAAGATCGTGACACCAAGATCGCGAAAGAAACTCGGAACGAATCGCGCACAGAAGCGGTACGCCCAAACGAACGAGTCCACATCCAAGTGAGCAATTTGATTACCGGGGAGGGAAAGGCGGTACGCGCTCAATGAAGGCGGTTGCGGAAGAATCGGTGTGGTCTATTTCTATGAAAACACGCGCCTTTGAGAAGTAGGAAGCGCGGCCCAGAAGGGCGAATCCGCCGTCCGGCAGTGAATTGGATGTGAAATCTGTTTCCGTCGCGTGGTCATGACAGGATGTTCGGGGACAGGCAGGCAGCTTTTAGCGCCAAGTTGAGGTGGGGCTCGGACCAGGGTCGTCCGAGCCCCAAAACGTGCCCTGGGGAAATTACGGCTGGGATCGCAGAGCGCACGAACTCAATGCCGGATCTAGCGAGTGCTTACCGAGGCCGCCGCGGCCACTTTTGCTTGCGGCTTTGCATTTGAACCAGCTTCTGCGAAGGCGACGGCGTCGCCGCCCGCAGCAGCGGCCCACTCGACAGCGCCCGCCGAAAGCAGGCCGTTGCCGCTTCCCAATTGCACGTGCCAGTTCGCTCCGCCGTGGCTGGCGACGTAGAGCGCTAGCTCAAGCCGGGTCCAGACTCCGAGCTTATCGAAGGCAGTGCGCAGGTAGTTCTTGACGACCTGCTCGCTGGTGATAAGCACGCGGGCGATGTCTTTGTTGGTGAGACCCTGCCAGACCAGGGTCGCCACTTGAACTTCTTTCACGGTCAACCGATCACGGGGTTGCATGGCGGCATCTGCTCCTTAATGAAGGCAGCGGTAGCGAGCTTGACCCGCTTCCGGCCTTCTTTGATACCTGCGCGCAAGAACAATGTGCGCAGATGCTGTTTCACGGTGCGCGGGCTGATGTTTAAATGGCTCGCGATTTCTTTATTGCTGCACCCCTGGACGAGCAGACGCAGCACCTGCTGGTCCCGCGGCGTTATCTTGATTTCATTCAGATTAATCATTGGCTTTCGTTCCGCTCCTTCCGTTCAATCTTGGGGTCGCGACCCACCTGCAACCTAAGCAAGCTGTTCGCCAAATCTTCGCTCCGGAGCAATGACTTTTAGAACCATGCAGTTAGATCGGCAAGGAGGCTTTTCTTGCGAAGCATCTTAGAGATTTCTCATGAAGCGCTTCCAGAACGGACTCCGGGAATGGGAATCCCTCCCAAAAGCGGCCTTTTCTTCGTTCCCCACAGTCTCGACTTGCACTACAATAGCTGGAGTCTGGATCGTTTTTCTCCCTCCGCTATCATGCTTTCGACCCGTCCCAATCAGACACGGTCAACCCCGACACTCGACGAGCAATCCTTTCAGGGATTGCTGGCGGCGGCCTTCACCATCCAGGAACACAATGATCAGGTAAGAAACGAACAGATAAAAAACGTTCAGCTGAAAAAAGCGCGCCAAAGCCCCGAGCAGTTGGCGTTGCTTCCGGAACTGAGCCCCGAACCTGAGGCCAGTAGCGTGTGCCCGCATTGCGGCGCTCCGAAGCCCGACGAAGAATCGCGTTGCCAGAGTTGCAGCCTCGAGCCGTTTCGTCCGGGAGAACGCTTGCAGCGCAACTGGGCATCGATGTGGATGAAGAGCCAGGAGCAGGGCTCGTGGCTCGAACGCCCACCCGATTTTGGCGACTCCACCCGCAAGGCTCTCACAGACAGCGAGCAAGCAAAGACTTTCGCGGACTCAAAGTCCGGGGAAGGCTTGAAGACAGAAGATCCCGCGCCCGAGGAATGCAATTTGATCGTGCAGTCACTTCCGGACGAACACTTGATCGAGGGTGGATTCGTCGGGAATGGAGACGCTTCACTCTCCGATGCCGCGACAAAGTCGGAGACGCATTCTGCGGACTGGCGCGTGAAGCTGCAATTCCATCGCGCCGATCTCTATTTGACGGTGGCGGTCATCGTCGCCGTGGTGGCTCTGTTGTGGCCAGCGGTGGGAACGGTCCGGCATCGCGCGCTTCGTCCATGGCAACGCGCGCTTATCATGCTCGGAATCGCCGATGCACCCACGCCCACCGTTCACCTTCAGGGCGATCCGGGCATCCAGGTGTGGATCGACTCGCATACGGCGCTTTACTATTGTCCGGGAGAAGAGCAGTACGGAAAGACCGCCGACGGTCGCTTCAGTACCCAGCGCGATGCGCAGATGGAAAGCTTCGAACCCGCCAGCCGGAGCGCTTGCGAGTAACTTGGCCCTTTCGCCCGCTTAGACCTGCATCGAAGCGTACAATATTTAGCGGATGGAATCGCGACGCTGCCAAACTCAAATAAGGGTACCAATCATGTCTTCAAAATTAGAGTTCTGGAAAAGAATGTTTCGCAGTTCAATGCTCTCGCGGCTTGCCTGTTTGTCACTCGCAGCCGCCGTCGCGCTCGCTCTGGTTTCCTGCGGAACCACCGCGGCTTTTGCGCAAAATGGTAAGACACAGCACGCCAGCGAAAAGACCAGCGCCGGCGGGGATGTTGCGCGAGGAAAGTATCTGGTGGAGAGCGTGGCCGTCTGCGGACAGTGCCATACCCCTCGCGACAGTAGTGGAAATCTCGACCGCACGCGGTGGCTCCAGGGCGGTCCCGTGCCCTACCTGCCCGCGCGCCCCGATGCTGACTGGCCGATCAGCGCGCCACGGATTGGCGGCACTGTGCCCGCCGATGACGCGGACATGATCAAACTGCTGACCACCGGCATTTGGACCACCGGCAATCGTCTGCGCCTTCCCATGCCGCAATTCCGCATGGACCGCAGCGATGCTGAGGCCGTGGTTGCCTATTTGAAGTCGGTGACGCCGCAACCGTAGCCAGCCCTTCGGACTTCAGCCGCATCCAAGCATCGGGCTGAATGGACCGGGCGGAAATAGCAATCTCACCGGAAGTCTCCATGCCATCGACTGGCAGCGACATTCGACGGCGCGCTTAATTCAGTTCTCGCGCCAGAACTGGCTACTTGGATGCCGCGGCCGTCACTTCCACGCCTGCCCACTTCTCCAGCAAAGTAAGTGTCGAAGCGTAGTCCAGATCCCCCTGTCCTTCCTCGGCCGCAACGTCATATACCTCTTCCACCGCTTCGAGTCCCGGTAACCGCACGCGCGATTCCTTGGCCGCATCGAGCGCGAGGCGGATGTCTTTCAACATCAGCCGCAGCGGAAAATTGGGCGAGAAATCGCGTTTCAGAATGAATGGAGCTTTGTACTCCACCACTCCCGACCGCACCATCGAAGCCTGGATCAACGGCAACATTTTTTCGACATCCACGCCGAGTTTGGCCGCCAGCGTGAGGCCTTCAGCGAAGCCTTCAAAGATGAGCGCGATCTGCAGATTCATGGCCAGCTTCGTGGCTTGTCCCTTGCCGGTTTCGCCCATGTGGAACACCTGCTTGCCCATGGCCTGAAAAAGCGGTTGCAGGCGAGCCAGCACGGCGTCGGCAGCGCCGACCATAAAAATCAAGCTGCCAGCTTCGGCAGCGATCTTCGATCCGGTCATCGGGGCATCCGCATAATCGACGCCACGTGCCTTCACGCGTTCGGCAAAACGCACGGTGGCTGAGGGAGAAATCGTGCTCGAGTCGGCAATGATCATGCCCGAAGCAAGCGATTGCTCGACGCCGTCCGCGCCGAACAGAACCTGCTCTGCCGCTTTCGTATCGGAGACGCACATCCACACGACCTCCGCGCCCTGCGCCGCGTCCGCCGGAGAAGCAGCGCTACGCGCGCCTTCCACGTCTTTGCCCGCGCTGCGATTCCACACCGCAACTTCATGTCCGGCCTTGACCAGATTCGCGGCCATCGACCGTCCCATGATTCCCAAACCCAAAAAGGCAACACGCATTGGCGTTAGTTCCTCCAGCTAGACTTTGCGTTAGATATGAGGATTAGATATGAGCGGCAAAGGGACGGTCAAGGAAAAGAAACGGATGCTTCTGTATAGTTCGCCTATGCATGCCATGCAAAACAAGTTCACCGCGTTTCTCCTGGCCGTCGGGGCACTTTCATCATCATCAATGGCGCAGCAGAATGCTGACCCAGCCTGGATTCCTCCAGCGACGGAAGCGAAGATAGACAAAGTATTTGCGTCTTATGCCAGGCCGGATTCTCCCGGCTATGTTCTCGGGCTGATGAAAAATGGCGTGATGGTCTTTGCTAAAGGGTACGGGCAGGCCAATCTGGATGACCGAATTCCGCTAACTCCACAAACCGCCTTCCACCTGGCATCGCTCTCCAAGCAATTTACCGGCGCTGCGGTGGCATTGCTGATTCTGGACGGCAAACTCTCGCTGGAAGATCGCGTTTCGAAATACATTCCCGAGACGGCCAAATACGGCGACGGGTTGCGCATTAAACATCTGGTGTATATGAGCAGCGGCCTGCATGAATACACCGACCTGCCGCGGGCGAGCGGGGATCCCTGGATGACGTTCTACTACTTCACTCGGGACGACGCGATTCGCGCCGCACTCAAGCCGGACGCACTGGAGTTTGTTCCGGGCGCGCAGTGGGCATATCGCAATATCAACTACATGCTGCTCACCAGGATCGTGGAGGAGATCAGTGGGCAGCCGTTCTCCACGTTCATGCAGAAAAAGGTGTTTCGTCCGCTCGATATGCGGCATAGCGACATCAATGATGACACTACGCTCATAATTCCAAATCGCGCGACGGGATATGCTCCACGGTCAGATCCACGAGTGATCGCGGAATTGGCAAAGTCAGGAGTGCAGATTCGTCCTGGGGAAGGCTGGGTGCGGCTGGTGCGGGTGTCTCCACATTACGGAGGCAGCGGAGTGTTTACCACGCTGGAAGACCTGGCGAAGTGGGACGAAAACTGGTACAGCGGAAGGCTCGCCGGGCCCGCCTTTACGGAGTTGATGAATAAGAGAATGCATTTTCAGCACGATAAGGACAACGATGCGTTTGGCCTGGTTTGGCGTGAACTTTACGGCAAGCCGATGCTCGATTATTCGGGAGGCGACACCGATGCATCGACTTACATGGCGCGTTTTCCCTCCGAGCACTTCACGATCGTCTGCCTTTCCAACATGCCGCTGGGAAATGCGGAGGGCAAAGCGCACGAGGTTCTCGAAATTCTGCACTTGTCTGGGAAACTGTAGATCGCATTGTGATCTGTGCGCCCATGTCTCCGATTGGAGCATCTAAATGCACTAGAGACTTGAGCCAACTAAGCCGATAATGTGTCTATAGCCCGGTCGAATCGATGTCAAAGCCATCCTTAAAGTCATCCTTGAAGAATCCCGCGCTGCGTAAACGGGCGGGCGAGTTCACGCGACTGGTGCGGCATTCGGCGGTCACTCCGCGCACTGGCACGGCGCACAAACCGAAGCTGGCCACGAACGGCCAGCTTGGCGTCACCTTCATCGGGCACTCCACATTTTTTCTGCAGATCGGCGGACAGAACGTTGTCATCGATCCCAACTTCGCGCGCTGGCTTTTCGTACTTAAGCGTCTGCGGCAACCCGGAGTCAATCTGCGCGATCTGCCGCCGATCGATTTGGTATTAGTCACCCACGCGCACTTCGATCATCTGCATCGCCAGTCGCTGCGCACCATTGCCCGCCAAACGCGGCGCCAGACCGGGACCGCGCCTGTGCTCGTGGTTCCACATCATGTGCTCGACCTGGTTGCTGATCTCGGCTTTGAACAAATCATCGAACTGGAGTGGTGGAACAGTTATCGCCACGGTGCGCTCGAGATCACGCATGTACCCTCGCGGCATTGGGGCGCGCGCATTCTGAAAGATTCGCACCGCGGCTATGGCGGATACGTGCTGCGCAGCGGCAAGCACTCCGTTTACCACGCCGGAGACACCGCCTACTTCAATGGCTTCCGTGAAATTGGACGGCGCCTCTCGCCGGAACTGGCGCTGCTGCCGATCGGCGCCTACAATCCGCCGCAGTTTCGCAACGTGCACACCAGCCCTGCGGATGCTACCCGCGCCTTTCTTGATCTGAAGGCGCAATGGATGGTCCCCATGCATTACGGAACCTTCCGCCTGTCGCATGAGCCCCTCGAAGAACCGCTTCAATTGCTGGCGCAAGAAGCGCAAGCGGCCGGAGTGAAGGACAAAGTGGTCGTGCTTGAAGAAGGCGTCACTCGCTTTTTCTGACCACTCCTATTCGAGGGCCGGGGAGTATGCTTCAGGGATGGACAAGAAAGAAATCGAATCTCCAAAACTGACCGAGCATTTTCTCTTTTGGGCTTGCGGCATTGCAGTTTTGGTAATTGCTTTGCTTGCTCATTTCGTTTATCACATCTTCTGAAGCCGGCGCACCACCGAGCGAGCAACTGGTCCTGGGATGTCGTTTCGATGCCGCGCAGGGGTCAGCCGGAACCTTCAGAGTGTGGCTAGCGGCACCGGAAGCGTGGTTTCCAATCTCTCAAAAGCGTGTTTTTGCAGCCAAAAGATGTCGCCCTGATGTAACTCTCGGCGCCTATTTGCATCCAAGTAACAGGCGCTTTCGCGTGATATACTGCGCTGAGAAGGGGTAGGTGGATCCCTCCAGAGTTCCTACCTGAGGATTTCGACACATGGCTGGTAGTTCTCGTCGCTCACTTTTCCTGATTGTTTTTGTGCTGGCTCTGTTCGGTCTGCTGGGTATGTTGTTCGCTCAGCGAGTCAGCCCGGCCGCTACTCCCAGCTCCGATTCCGACGTCCGCGACAGCCTGAAGCAGTTCACCGAGGTGTACGAAAAGATCGAGGAGAATTACGCCGATCCGGTGAATGCCGACAAGGCTATTTATAACGGCGCCATCCCGAGCATGTTGCACCAGCTCGATCCGCACTCCAATTTTTTCGATCCGAAATCTTACTCGGCACTGCGCGAAGAGCAGCGCGGCAAGTATTACGGCGTCGGCATGACCGTAGGCCCACGCAATAACAAGGTGATCGTTATCGCTCCGTTTGTCGGAACGCCGGCCTATCGCGCTGGAATTCGTCCCGGCGACATCATTGCCGCCATTGACGGCAAGCCGACCGACAACATGAGCACCTCCGATGTGGCCGACCTGCTCAAGGGACCTAAAGGCACGACTGTCCGTATCACCATGTTGCGCGAAGGTTCCGACCGCCCGCTGGAGTTCGCGGTCGTCCGCGACGAGATTCCGCGCTACAGTGTCGACCTGCACTTCATGATCCGGCCAGGCATCGGTTACATGCATGTCTCCGGATTCCAGGAAACCACCGAGCACGAAGTCGCCGAAGCGCTCGACCAGATGGGCGATCTGAAAGGCCTGATTCTCGATCTGCGCCAGAATCCGGGAGGCTTGCTGAGCGAAGGCGTCGGCGTGGCCGACAAGTTTCTGAAGAAAGGACAGCTGATCGTCTCGCACCACGGCCGGTCGTCACCGGAAAAGCGGTACGTTGCGGCCCATGGTAACGGTGGAAGGGATTATCCTCTGGTGGTGCTGGTGAATCGCGGCACGGCATCGGCGGCCGAAATCGTCGCCGGAGCGATCCAGGACCACGATCGCGGCCTGATTGTCGGCGAAGTCACCTTCGGTAAAGGATTGGTGCAGACCGTCTATCCGCTGGCGGAGAACACCGGCCTTGCACTCACCACTGCCAAGTACTACACGCCTAGCGGACGCCTGATTCAGCGCGATTACACCAATCTCTCGCTCTACGACTATTACTACAACCGTGACAGCGAGGACAATAACGCGAACCATGAAGTCAAGCTCACCGATGGCGGACGCACGGTGTATGGCGGTGGCGGCATTACTCCCGATGTGAAGCTACCACCCTTTAAGTCCACCAAATTCCAGGACACGTTGCTTGAGCACTACGCTCTGTTTAACTTTGCCAAGCGCTACGCTTTGAACCACAAAGTCACGCAAAGCTTTGAAGTGGACGACGTGCTGCTGCAGGATTTCCGCAAGTTCCTCGACGAGGAGAAGATCCCTTACACCGAAGGCGAGTTGATCGAGAACAATGACTGGCTGCGCTCCAACATCAAGAGCGAGATTTTTGTCGATGCCTTCGGCCAGGAAGCTGGTTTGCAAGTTCGAGCGGAAACCGACCCGGACGTGATCAAGGCACTTGACCTGATGCCGCAGGCTCGCGCGCTGGCAGATAACGCCAGAAAGGTAGTTGCGGAAAGAAATTCCGCCGCTCCCGTCACACGCTGAGTTCAATTCCATAGGATTACCCTGAGGCCCGGGAAACCGGGCCTTTTGCTGCGCGCCGGGCAGTCGTCAGGTACCAGTTCTCAGTTCTCAGTTCTCAGTAAAAGCCAATCCGTCGGGTTCTACTGAGAACTGAGAACTGACAGCTGAGAACTGGTACCTGGCAACTTCCCCCTTGAGTGTCCACTACAAAAGCCCTAAAGTACTGGAAGCGAAACCCTCGGAGGGCGACCATCTGCCGGCGGCAATCTGGCTCCGATCCGCGCCATGGATTCCGGCGGCTCTGGTCGCGCTGGCGGCGGGCGTTCTCGACTGGCGTTACCGGCGGATTCCGAACTGGCTTACGGTGTCGGGCCTGATTGTCGGGCTCGTGTTCAACGCGATTCTCTACCGCTGGCCGGGATTGAAAGACGCGTTGCTCGGCGCGCTGCTGGGTCTGGGGCTGCTGTTGCCGTTCGTGCTGCTTCGCAGCCTCGGCGCGGGCGACTGGAAGCTCGCGGGTGCCTTGGGAGCCTGTCTCGGCCCGCGGCAATTGCTCTCTGTGCTCGTGGGAACGATTCTGGTGGCCGGTGTGATGGCGCTGGCGGTGGTCGTCTGGAAAGGGCGGCTGAAAGAGACACTCTTGAACATCGCGCATTTGCTGGCGGCGCTGTTCAGCCTGCGGATGCCGGGTTCCGCGGTTTCGCTCGACGATCCGCAGTCGACAAAGATTCCGTTTGGCGTAGCCATGGCGGTCACCGTCTTGGTTTATGGCATCGGGCGGGCAGCAGGAAAAATCTAATTGGATGAGCAGGGAAAGCGAAGGATCCGCAGTTTGCTGAGAATCAAACGAGTTGCGTGCAAACTCGGGAACGCTGACGGCGCGGAGATCGCCGAAGCCGCGCTGGTGCTGCCCTTCGTGTTCATGCTGCTGCTCGGCATTGTCTGGTTTGGACGCGCCTTCAATATCTATTCCACGATCCAGCAGGCCGCGCAGCAGGGAGCAATTACCGCCGCCCGCAACACCTGCGCTTCCTGCGGAGACACCCAGACTCTGGTTACGGCCGTCGACACGGTTGTTTCCAACGTGCTACAGGCCTCCAATCTCGATCCCACCAAGATCCAGCCGCCGGGCAGCATGCCCATCTGCGGCGCGGGACAAACCTGTGCTACATGTCCGACACCGTGGCCGCCAGGCAGTTGCACAACAGGCACAACTCAAGGCGCTGACATCTACGTCTGCCAGAACGTACAAATCAATCCCGTGGCGTCGGGTGTCACGCAGACCCAGCCTACACAATGCGGGTCGGTGGTGAGCTTTCAATATCCATTTCAGTTCTACCTGCCCTTCACTTCCCTCAACTTGCAGCAGATCATCCTGACGGCACAGGCACAGAGCAGAATGGAGGACTAGATGGAGTGGCGAATCCGCCGTGATCAAGGCTCCGCCCGGTTCCCGAAAAACGCAAGAACCAGCGCGCTCGCGAATCGGCTGCGTGAGGATCAAGGCTCGGCCCTACTGGAATTCGCCATCACCCTGCCGTTGCTGGTGGTGTTCGTCGTCGGCATCTTCGATTTCAGTGGCGCTTTCAATCAGAAACAAAAGATCGAACAAGCCGCGCAGGAAGGCGCAATCGTCGCCGGCGCTCAGCCGACGACGGACATCCAGGCGGGGAGTGCAGTTACCAACCCGCCCTCTTTGTTGCCAGTAGTGACCGCCGTTTTCAATTCACTGGTTGGCAGCGGAGTGCTGCCCAGTACACCCACCTGCACGCCGCCAGGTACCGTGTCCGGACCGACTGGCCTGACGTGGACGTACACGATGTCCGGGTGTGACAGCGCCGGAGATAATCTGGTCATCACCATCAATCGCGGGTGGGGCGCCACGGTCGCCGGAACCACCGGCGAATCTGGACCGCTGGCGGCTGTCGGCACCAACATAACCGTCCAGTACCCCTATCACTGGCGATTCAATAACGTCATCCAGTTGTTGGTCCCGGGCGCAACCTACGCCTCGATGACGCAAGTAATAGAAAGCGCAAGCGTCCACAATCAGTTGTGAAAAACGTGAGACAGAGCCAATCCAATTCACGAACCTACTGCCAGGCGGGTTTGCGGTCCGGCGTGCCTCGCCGCCAGGAGCGCGGAACCGTGATCGTCCTGGTAGCGGTGGTCATGCTCTTTGTGGTGGGAGCGATGGCGGCGATTTCGATTGACGTGGTGACACTCTACACCGCGCGCAGCGAGGCGCAACTGGCCGCTGACTCCGCCGCGCTGGCCGCCGCCCGCGTGCTCGCCAACTCCGGAGCGACCTCCGATACCAGCGGCCAGTCGATGGCTCGCGCCTGGGCGATCGCCCAAGCCGTCGCTACTCAGGTGGCAGTGCAAAACCAGGTGGCCGGTACAAACTTGACTTCTTCACAGGTCACCTTCCCGAATGGTCCCGGTGGCACTAATAACAGCTCGAACACCAACCCCACCGTCACCGTCCAAGTGCAGGTCAAAACTCTGCCGGCGTTTTTCTCCCGTATCTGGGGAAATACGCAACTCGCCGTGTCCGCCTCGGCCACAGCCGAGGCCTACAATCCGTCCCCGGTTTCGACCTCTTCTGACGTCACCCAACCGCCGGTGGCGCCGCTTTGTGTCAAACCTTGGCTGCTGCCGAACATAGATCCTAACATCCAAACTCAGCCAATCTTCGCTCCGACGACCGGCGCAATCCAGGATTCCGCTCTGCTCGGCTGGCAAACGCAAGACGTTAATAACCCGGCAAGTGGAACTTATTTAAAAACGGCATGCACCGGCGGCAACTGCACTCCTCTCCCGAATCCGCCGCTCACCTCGTGGCTATACCTTCCGGGAAGTCCCACCAACTTCCCTTCGCCCGGCGCTGCGTCGGTGTCCTGTAACGGCAGCTCCGGATTCACACCCTATCAGTTGAGCGTCGCCGGTTGCGTGCAGACGCCCATTGCCTGCAACGCAAGCGTTGGCATCGACCTCAGCAACTACCCCACTCGCGACGACGAAACCACCACGGCCGTCAACTGCCTGACGCATGCATCCCCCTTCGGCAGAGTCCGGGATGGCGACAGCGTCGATCAGACCATTTCTTCTCCGTTCCTGCCGTTTGAGTTTCTGGCCGGCGATGAGAATCCGTTGGTGAAAAGCGGTGCGATCCTGAGGGGGACCGATGTGCTCGTGAGCGATTCGCTGGTCACTGTGCCGGTCTTTGATGTCACCACCTATACGACCTCATCAACCAGCGTGCAAATCATCGGATTCGTGCAGCTGTTTCTGAACCCCGAAGGAACCGGAACCCGAACGGGTGGACAAGGCCAGTATCAAGTCCACACCATGGTCACCAACATGGCGGGATGCGGTTCAGGAGCGACGGGAGCGACAGGAACCGCCTTGATCGGCAACGGCGCATCTCCAGTGGCCGTGCGGCTGATTTCACCCTCAACCGTGTCCCAGGTGTCAGGCCTCTCTCAAAGAAAGCCCTAATTGCCGGGATCGTGCAACGTCAGGATGACGCGTTCGAGCGCCGCTCCATCCCCGACAAAAATGAAGTTGTATTTGGACCCGTTGAGCAGCTCTGCCAGCGCCTCGCGTGCCGGAGCCGGGCCGATGTCGGCGACTACTCCCTCCTGCTCGGCACCCGCCGGAATGGCGATGTCGGCTTGCGTCTGGCGCTGCACTTCGAACAGCACTTC